>Ga0255054_10001787_pt1 | contig 12508 bp, 8 predicted proteins | sample JV7_2_23_MG_FD_188634 | JGI IMG/M metagenome (GOLD analysis project Ga0255054, IMG submission 188634) | Seawater microbial communities from Jervis Inlet, British Columbia, Canada - JV7_2_23 | ecosystem: Environmental > Aquatic > Marine > Inlet | place: Canada: British Columbia | collected... | reverse complement strand
CTCACGACATGGACCCCGACTGCATGTCGACTCACTTCGCTCACGACTACCCGGCGACATCGGCGATTCGGGTGGTCGTCCAGCACCACCATGCGCACGTCGTGAGCGCGATGGTCGATCGCGGGCTCGAGGGTCCCGTCATAGGTGTTGCCTATGATGGTGGGGGGTACGGTACGGACGGCGCGGTCTGGGGTGGCGAGATTCTCGTGGCGGATTGGCAGTCGTTCGAGCGGGCCGCACACGTCCGCTATGCTCCGCTGCTTGGACGCGAGGCCGCAAGACTGCACCCGTACAGAATGGCGGCCGCTTACGTCTGGTCGTTGTGTGCGGCCAGCGAATCCGAGTTCGGGTCATTCCTGGCAACGCTGCCGATTGGTGAACGGATTATTCTGCGCCGTCAACTGGAAGCGGGACTAAATACACCGTTGACGTCATCTTGTGGGCGACTCTTCGATGGGGCGGCGGCCATGCTCGGTGTCCGCAGGGAAGCAGAGTATGAAGGCCAGCCCGCTTTGGAGTTGGAGGCGATCGCGGATCCACAGGTCGAGGACGTCTACCCCTACGATGTCATCCGACGCGGGGACGGCTGGATCATCGACCCGGCCGCGCTATTTCGGGCCCTGTGGTGTGAGTATCGGGCCGGTCGACCCGTACCTCACATTGCGGCGGCGTTCCACAACAGCGTCGCGTCGTTCACGCTGGCCACCTGCGTTCAGGTCCGTGAGGCGCGCGGGTTGAACCAGGTGGTATTGAGCGGCGGGTGCTTCCGGAACGCCCTTCTGACTCGGCGTCTCGTAGATGGTCTGAGGGTAGCCGGCTTCCAGGTGTTCACCCACAGTCGGGTTCCAGTCGACGATGGAGGCCTGTCCTTGGGCCAAGCGGTGGTCGCTCACGCGTTGACCTCGGGTTCGGTTTAGCCGCGCCGGTTAGGAGTGCGAGAGAGGCTTACGCTGGAACGGTGTCGCGTGTGCGGTCGGGCACGGCGCGAAGACTATCCATGGCAGAGGGTTGCGGTGGGGAAGGTGCGGCACGGGAGTCCTCGCTTCATGTCGTGCCAAGACCGGCAGCGATTCTTCATGGGCCGGGGCGCTCCAAATGTCCGCTCGGGACACCCGTGCCGCACCTTCCATAACCGCGATGGTGTGAGCTCGAGTCTCACGCCGCGCCCTCCCGTCCGCGGCCGTCAGCAGAGCGTGCCCGCGCTGTCCCTGCGCAAGTACCCGGATCCGAGTTCTGGGCTTTCGCTCCTCTGTAGAGAATTCGTCTTATCGATGTTCGATATTCCCGATGTTCGTCTCCATCTTGGAATATCGGACTTCGATGTTCGGTGCTCGATGTTCGATTCAACTAGAGGTAAGAGGTCAGCATCGTCCAGAGTATCAGGAAGATCAGCGTCAGTCCTACGAACAACGCTGCGAACCCGAACGCTCTGAAGAGCCGCTGCAATTTCTTCGGATAGGGGTGGACCAGATACTCGTCGAGCTTGCCGCCGTCCACGATCTGCTGGTACTCCCGAGGCTTGTCGCGCTTCAACTCCTCAAGCGGGACGCGTCCGGTGAAGATGACCGGGTCCATCGGGAACTTGTCCGGTCGGAAATGCGTGTTGAAGAAGTGGATCGTAAAGATGAAGGCCACGGCGAGCAAAGCTTCGTCGCTATGGAGAATCGTGGCCACGTTCACGGTCCATCCCGGTAGTATCTTCGTGAACAACTCTGGGAACCAGAGCAAGAGTCCGGTCGAGCCGATGATGAACATCCCCCAGAAGACCGCGGCGTAGTCGAACTTCTCCCAGTAGGTAAAGCGTCCGTACTTGGGGCGCGGCCCAACCCCCATGAACCATTTGATCGACCCAGCGAACTCGCGCAGATCGGTCAGGTTGAACATCAGGGAGCTATCGGAGAAGATGAACTGGCGCCAGCTCGTCTTCGATAACTGCTTTCGCTGGAACACGTCAACCAGGTGGATCGCGAAGACGGTGATGAGCGCAACGGCCCCCAGCCTGTGCAGCACGCCGGTGGTTGCAAAGCCGCCCGCTAGGCTGGCTGCAACTTGGGCCCAGCCCATATATGAGAACTTCAGTATCATGCCGGTTATGGCTAGCACGAAGAAGCTGATCAGCATCACGAGGTGCATCGTTCGCTCGAACGTCGTGAAGCGTCTGTAGAGCGCCTCGCCTTCGACGGGCTTGTGGCGCGTCCACTCACCCGGCGAGCGCCAGAGCCTGAACAACCAGGCCAGCGTGTGGATTGTAGCGAAGCTGAGCACGCTTACCAGCAGCGTTGTCATTCCCCAGAAGGTCCAGAACAGCCACGGGTACGTCTCTGCGTCGTGGTGCGTGGCGTGGGTCAGATAGCCCGTGAATCTTCGATTCGCGCCGGGATGGCACTGTGCGCACGTTTCGACGATGTTCCTGCGGCTCAACGTCGACTCGGGGTCGGTGGTCGGGTGGATGTTGTGCGTGCCGTGACAGTCGTAGCACTTGGCCGCGCCGGCGTCGCCCAGCCGTGAGACCTTACCGTGGAAGGTGTCAAAGAAAGTCTCCGACTCTTCTTCGTGGCAGCGTCCGCACTGATCCATCATCGTCATTCGGAAATCGCCCTGGTCGACGCGACTGATCGAATGCGATGTGTGACACTCCTCGCAGGTCGGGTATTCCTTCCCCTCCGGTGCCTCCCCTTGGCTCTGTCCGTGCACGCTGGCCGAGTAGGCCTCTTCGATTCCGTAGTGGCAACTACCGCACGTGTCGGCAATGTTGTCCGCGTTGACCGAGGACTCGGGATCGTCCGGCGGAAGCTCTTTGTGAGGCGTGTGGCAGCTAGTGCAGACCGCGGTCACTACGAGGCCGCTCTCGATGAGCCCAGTCCCGTGTATAGACATCTCGTAGCTGTTGACGATATCCGGGCCTTCGTGGTGAATCCGCTGGGCCGCCACCTCGCCTTCGCGGTGGCAGCGGGCACAGAGGTCAGGAACGTTTCTCGCGAAGGTTGGAGACGTCGGTGTGAGCCGCCCAAGAGTAGCGTGGGAGTCGTGGCAATCCCTACACGTTGGAGCGTCTTCAACGCCTTGGGCGGAAAGTCTGCCATGAGTGCCGGAGGTATAGTCGTCCACCGGCACAGGGTGGCAGATCGCGCAGTCCACGTTGGTGGCCACGGAAGTCACACACGGTCGTTCCAGCAATGACGGAGTGACGTCGGTATGGCACTGGGCACATCCGGTTCCGCCGTGCATCGCTGCGGCGTACTCACCTTCATCCACGTACAGCGAGATCGAGCCCCCGTCTCGCTCCATCGTCAGGCTCAGATCCGAGTGACAGCGCATGCAATCCGCATTCGCTGCTCCGGCATCGTAGAAAACTCGGCGGATCCTGTGCGGTGAATGACAGTCCACGCACACCGGTATCTTGTGCGGCTCCTCTTCCCAAAGTCTGCCTTCTATGACCTGTCGGTGCACCTCCTCGATCAACGCGTGGCACTGGGTGCATGTAGTCGGGACGTTGTCTTTGTAGATGCTGGAGCGCTCATCCGTATGCGGAAGGATGAAGTGAGAGGTGTGGCAAGAGGTGCAGACCGCCGTGACCGCTAAGCCCTGCTCGAACAATCCCGCTCCATGAATCGATAGCGAGTAGTTCTCCAGGATCTGATCTTGAGGAATGTTGCGGGTGCGTGAAACGGGCGTCCCCTCGTGGTGACACTCGCCGCACAGCAGGGGGATATTGAACACATAGGTCGGCGATGTCGGGTCTGTATGGGCTTTGATATCATGGGTGCCATGGCACGTGGCACAGCTGGGAGCCAAAGGATCGTCATTGCTGGCCGCCTGGCCATGCAGGGACGCCGCGTGCTGGATCGACTGGTCATCGTGGCATGCGGAGCAGTCCGCAGCCGGCCTTACGTCGCCATGTGGGAAAGACAGGCCAGCGTGGCATTGGGTGCAAAGGACCCCGGCCCGGCCATGCAGGGAGCGGTCGTGCTGCTCGCGCGTGACCACGTATCTCGACGGATCCTGTTGGCCGGCGAACAGCGATTCCTGCTCGTGGCACATCAGGCACGTGTCGTTTCCCTGGGCGCGGGCCGTAGCCGGCGCTAGCGAGGCGACGAGAGCCAGGATTGCCGCGGCGATCGCACCCGCCAACGGCGCGCGCGCGATCGAGGATCCTACAGTCGAGGATCTACCCCCTGACCGGGGCTGCCCGAGTTGCTTCTGCATCCTCCCTCGTGATTCCCTTCCACCCAACGGTGGGCTGCAGCTGTATCCGAAAGCGGCGCGCTAAAGTGCAATTCATGTGCCCTGCAACGGTAGCGGGCTCGCACGCAATGTTCAGCAATCGGCTTGTCCCCACGCGAGACAATCCGCCCGCGTTAGGCCGTGGTATGGAGATCGAATGCCGCATCTAACCCTAGTAACAGTAACGATTTGGCAATCCAAGCCGCAATGGCACGCGCCGTGCCTTCAAGGAAGTCGACGGACCCAAGACGTCCGCTGGGGAGGGCCCCAGCGCGAATGAGCGATGAGACATTTTGAGACGGGTCCGGGTTTGCCGCCGGAGGCTGGTTGGGGCCATATGCGCGAGAGACCGGTGGCAACCCGGACTCTTCTTTTCTAGCGGCGCAGGCGAGCCAGTCGTAGCGCGTTGGTGGTCACGGCCAGGCTCGCCCCCATATCCCCGACCAGGACCGCGGTAATCAGACTCACCAGGCCGAGAGGGACCCCCGCCGCGAGGGACAACTTGATTGCGATGGACGCCCCGATGTTCTCGCGGATGACCGAGGCACTGCGGCGCGATAGCCGGAACAGATACGGTAGGCTGGTCAGGTCGTCGCCCATGAGTGCGACATCGGCGGTTTCCAGTGCTACGTCGCTGGCGGCAGCGCCCATGGCAATGCCGACGGTCGCAGTGGCCAGGGCGGGGGCATCGTTGACGCCATCGCCGACCATGGCCACGCTGCCGGATTCGATCATGAGCTCGCGAACCCGGTCCACCTTCTCGTGGGGAAGCAGGCCCGCGTAAACCTCGTCAACGCCGAGGCGTTCCGCCATCGTAAGGGCGGTGGCTTCGTGGTCCCCGGTGAGCATCACGATCCTTTTGATGCCGTGGCGGCGCAATGCCTCGATCATCTCCCGGGCCCCGTCACGCTCTCGATCCGCGAGAGCGATCACGCCTAACACTCTCGAGTCTTCGCCGATACAGATTGGAGTGTACCCCAGAGCGGCTAGCCGTTCGAGCTCGGGTCTGCATGCGTCTGTCCCTTGGGAGAAAAGCTCCGGCCGGCCGATCTGATATACATCTCCGTCGAGCCGTGCCCGCGCACCCCGTCCCGGCAACGCCTCGAATTCCGTGATGTCGTTTTCGGTCTCGATGCCGGCCTCGGCCGCAGCCCTTCGAATCGCGACGCCTATGGGATGCTCGGACCGCGCCTCGAGTGCGGCGGCGATGGAAAGAAGACTTTGATCGTCCAGCGTCGAGCCCGGTAACACGCTCACCTCGACGACACGTGGTTCACCGACGGTAAGCGTACCGGTTTTGTCGAAGGCGATGGCGCGAACGTTGGCGAGCGCCTCGAGGTGCACTCCTCCCTTGATGAGCACACCGTTGCGGGCTGCGCTGGTGATACCGCTGACGACGGCCACCGGCGTCGAGATGACCATGGCGCAGGGGCAGGAGATGACCAGGAGCGTCAGGCCGCGAACGAACCAGACGCTGAAGGGAGCTCCCATGACGGTTGGCGGTACGACTGCGATGGTGACAGCGAGGATGGTGACGGCCGGTGTATAGTAGCGCGCGAACTTCTCCACGAAGCGCTCGCTTGGCGAGCGCGAGGCTTCCGCTTCTTCCACCAGGTGTATGATGTGGGCCAGCGTGGTATCACCGGCTCGCTTGGCTGCCTCGACCTCGAGGTAGCCCTCCTGGTTCATCGAGCCTGCGTAGACGTAGTCCGATGGCTGCCGGTTGATCGGCATCGACTCGCCGGTGATGGGGCTCTGATCCACCGCCGATTCGCCATCGCGCACCCAACCGTCGACGGGGATCTTCTCGCCGGGCCTGACCTGGACGATCTCGCCGGGTACGACGTCTTCGATCGGGACCGTGATGACATCGTCTCCACGGTGCACGCGGGCCGTGGCAGGTGCGAGGTCTAGCAGCTTCTTGATGGAGCTGCGGGCCCGGTCTACGGCGTAGCGTTCCAGAAGCTCTGCGATGCCGAACAGGAATGCGATGCTGCCGGCCTCGAAGAACTCGCCGATGCCTAGGGCGCCGAAGATGGCGATCGTCATCAGGAAGTTCATGTCGAGCCGCAGGTCTCGTGCAGCGCGCAGACCCTTGGGGAAGAAATTGAGTCCGCCCACCAGTGCGGCGGCGACGTAGAGCAGGGAAGCGACGCTTAGCGTCCAGGCGAAGCCGGTCCAGATAACTGTGTCGAGCCCGGAGAGTTGCAGCACCAGGCCGGTCGCCAGGCCAATTCCGGAAAGGTACGATCGTTGAGCATCGCGGCTCCGCCATACGCTTCTGCGTCGGGGGGCTTCGGATCGGCTCTCTCTTCCGTCTCGCTCCACAGTGTATCCCAGAGAACGGACGGCGTCTTCGATGGCATCCTCCGCGAGCAGATCGCGGTCGAAGCTGACCCGAACATCCTTCGCGACGACTCTGGCATCGACGGTTTGGACACCGTCGAGTTTCTCAAGCCGCTCCGATATGCGCTGAGCGCAGGAGGTGCAGTCCATGTCGGGCACCTCCAGCACTAGACTCCCGAAGCTGCGTTCCAAGGTTGGATCGCTGGATACGCTGCTCACTCCAACTCCTCTCTCACGTGTACGAGCCCCAGCTCGAACAGCTTGGCCACGTGATCGTCGTCGAGGCTGTAGTAGGTGAGCTTGCCGTCACGGCGGTGGCGCACCAAGCGCATCTGGCGCAGTTGGCGCAGATGGTGTGAGACCGCAGAGGGGCTGGCCCCCACGACCGCAGCGAGATCACCGACGCACAACTCGCGTCGCGCCAGGGCTCGGACGATTTGAAGGCGCGTGGGGTTAGCGAGGATCTGGAACGTGTCGGCTATGAGAGTCAGCTCGTCCTCGCTACAAAGAGTGGATCGAGCCGCCTCGACGGCCCTTGGATCGACGATGTGGAGTTCGTTTTCGCCGCGTGTCGTGTGCAACGGCGAGCGGTCGCGGGCGGAAACGTATGAAGGATCGCTCATATGTTCATGCAAACTAGCCCGCCGGGCGCGGTCTCGCAAGGGCCAACCCGCTCTTTGACTACCGGCATCCCAGCCCCTAGTTTCGCTGCATGTTCAAACGATTTCGCGAAAAGATCGAGCGCGCCCTCGAGCGGAAAGAGGCCCAGCGGCCGCTGACCCGCGACGAGGTCGACGACATCCTCCGAGGTATGCGAGCCGAGCTCATCGACATGCGCTCCCGCATCCCGAAGCTGGAGAAGGAGTCGGAACGGCTGTCGGCGCGTGGCAAGAAGCAGGTTCAGCTGGCTGAGCTGGCGCACAACAAAGCACAGGAAGCGACCGCTTCAGGCCGCACTGACGAAGCGCAGAACGCGATGGACGCGGCCCGGCAGGCGTTGCATGAGGCTGAGCATCTGCAGGAACAGGCGGCGGAGATGCGAGGGGAAACTGAGCGTCTGAACATCGAGTACCGTGACAAGATGGAGCAGTTCAAGGACGCTGAGCGCAACCGCAGCGCGTTGGTCGCGCGTTCGCGCCGGGTGACCACGGGGCAGAAGCTGGACGATATGCTTCGGGGTCCCGAGAGCGGGCTGGCCCGGTTCGAGCGAGCCGAAGAGGACATCGAGGAGGCCGAAGACCTCGCCGCGGCATCGCGGGAGGTCGATGCTGCGCTGGGCGATGCGCCGTCGGTCCGGGAACTGGAAGCCGATGTCGAACTGCGAAAGCTCGAGGCGGCGAAAGAGGCCGACGAGATCGAATCCAAGCTAGCCGAACTGAAACGCCAGATGGACGACGAGGAAGGGTAGTACCCGGTACGTCTGTTGGCGGTAGAGCGGTGAGCGGAGGGAGTCGGCAGGGGCGGAAACGCTACGGCGGTAGGTAGTGATCTACACTGCCTACCGCCGTACTGTCTACTGTCAAACCGAACTCAGGCTCCCTGCTCGCTTTCGTCAGCAAAGAAGGGCTTCCACACGCTCTCGTCAGATGGCGGCGTGAGCAGACTCACCACGATCAGCAGTCCAATCGACACCAATACGCCCGGTATAACGATGTACTCGCTGCTGGCGAAGTCGAACTCGGTGCTGGCGATCATCATGCTGAAGCCGACGCCCAGCCGGCTCAGCACCCCGATGGCGACGATCGTGCCCATTCCGCCTGCGATGCACGCGACGCCACCCTGCGGGGTAACGCGTTTCCACAGGAAGCATGCGAGCAGGGCGGGTGTGAGGCTGGCTCCCACCAGAGAGTAAGCGTAGAGCGCCATCGAGAGGACGGTCTCGAACTGGGTTAGCAGGACCAACCCGATGAGCCCGAACGCCACGACGGAGATTCGCTGAACCGCTAGCTTGCGCTTCTCCTGAGCCTCTGGATCAATGAAGCGTTCGTAGATGTCACGGCTCACGTTCGTCGAAGGCACCAGAAGGAACGTGTTGCCTGTCGAAAGCACAATGGCGACGCTTGCCGCGAGCAGGATCGCGCCGCCCAGCATCGGCAGACCGTAGCGAGCGATGAAGAGAATGATCGTTTCAGAAGCGGCACGCCCGACGATCGAGACTTCCTCCATCAGATTGGGGTACGCCGCACGGCCGACGATGGCCAAAAGCGCGAGCGCCGTCTCGAGAATGACCACGCCCACGACCATACCGATGACCGCCCTACGGGCGGCCTTTGCATCTTTGGCGGAGAAGAACTTCTGATACATGCCGCTCTCACCCAGGAGGAGCAGGAAAGTGGGGAGCGACACGCCGATGACCCAGAGGAGATTGTGGCCGCCGAAGATTTTCAGGTGGTTCTCGGGAAGGTTGCGGACCACTTCTCCGATCCCACCCATCTCGAAGACCATGTAGGGAAGCGCGAAAAGGATGCCGAGGGTTATGATCGTTCCGTTGAAGATGTCGACGGTGACGATCGACATCATCCCGGCGAGTGCTGTGAACAACACGATCGCCGCGCAGGTGATGTACATCCCCATCTCCGGCGAAATCGCGCCGTCGGTGACGATGCTGAGGATCCAACCGCCGCCGCGGAACTGGTACGCGGCGATCGTCACGTAGGCCAAAATAATGGCGAGCGTGCCGAGCAGGCGTGCCGCCGCGTTGTATCGCTTCTCCAGCAGATCCGGCACGGTGTATTCCGCAATGTGGCGTACGCGGCCGGCGATGAAGTACGCGACCACGAGCCCCATCCACGCACCGAACGAGAACCATAGCTCCGCGATACCCGTGCGGTACGCGAGACCCGCACCGCCGAACAGTGAGCCGGAGCCGATCCAGGTGCAGACCAGCGTGCCTACCAGCAAGATGACCGGTACGCCGCGCCCGGCGACCATGAAGTCTTCGTGGCTCTTCACACCACGAGATCGCCAGAGGCTTACAGCGATGAGGGCAAGGGGATAGGCGAAAACGACCGCGACGAGCAAGTTCATGTAATCCCTCCCTAGCTCGGTCCTGGGGCCAGAAGCGGCGCCAACGTAGTCTTGGGGCTGAGCGGTGGCAAGAGATAGGGCGGGGTCGGGCTTGTCAGAGCCTGAGTGTAACCTAGGATAGGGGCGGAGGGAGGGTGGTTTGCGAGCGTACATCATGCGTCACGGTGAGACTGAGGCGAACGTCCAGGAGGTGCTCTTGGGGCGTGAGGACTCGCCGTTCACAGAGGCGGGCTGGAGGCAGCCGGTGGAGGTGGCCCGGCATCTCGACGGTGTCGAGCTCGATCGCATCTACGCCAGCCCCATGGCGCGTGCTCAAAGAACGGCCGCGCTGGTCCTCGAAACGCTCGATCGCCGCGTCCCAATGGTAATAGAAGATGCCTTGGCCGAAATCGACGCGGGTGAGTTCAGCGGGCTGACGTTCCAGCAGGTACGTCAGCGCGTTCCAGTCACCGCCGTTTTGGGCGAGTTCCGCTATCCGGGTGGCGAATCGTGGGGGGAAGTACAGGCGAGGGCGGCAGACTTTGTGTTGGGGTTGGAGAAGCTACACGGCGACGCAGAGGTACTGCTCGTCACTCACGCTGGGGTGATTGCCGGCCTGGTAGCGGAGTTCGTGGGCGAGCCTATCGAGCGGTATATTCGTACGCGCTTCGGTCATGACTTCTTGGGTCGACTGACGGTGGAGGCGGGAGCGTTCGTCGGATACGACCAACTTGCCGGTACCGTGGACACCTGGTACTAGCTCGCGCCTATGAGAAGGGGAGGGACGCGATGAGATGGGTGACATTCCGCTGGCCGTTGGCCGTCGTGGCTATCGTCTTGCTGGGTGCGGCGTGCCGTTCAGGAGATGAAGAGGCGGGGCAGGCCGAGGAAGCGGCAGCGGCTGAAGAAGCGATCTCTCCGAGTACGACATCGCCGCAAGATGCCGTGGGGCAGGGCGAAATGAAGAACCGGATGCTAATTCAGTTTGCGCGCCCCATCGAGGAGGCTGACCTCCGTTGGCTCGAGGAGAACGGATTCCGCGTCGACACGGTGATGGGGGAACGCATGGTGCGCGGCTGGCTCGAGGAGCCCGCCGGCGGCGAAGTAATCGGGCAGGATCCTCGGATTAGCAAGATCGCCACTCAGATGCGTTGAGGCGGAGGGGCTCAGCTCGCCGGGCTGGGGGCCCGGACCGCCACGGCCACCTCTCAAGCGAGGCGATCGAGGCGATCCGGGTAACGCAATGTTACTGGCTTATGCTGACGCTGAAACTCCCCGTGGACAGCAGCGCGTTATCGCTTCCCGCTACTTCCTGCAGCAACACATTGTAACTGCTGGCTTGATTCACATCGGGCACGCTGAACCTCAGCAGTTCTCCCGAAGAGACCTGAGCGATAACAGCGGCTCTGAGGGTGTCGCCTGAAGCAGCGGTGTAGAGTTGGTGGTTGGCGCCCACCTGTACGGGATTAGCGATGTCGGCGCCCGTTACCAGAAGTTGAAACGCTGCGCCCGCGGTACCGGACGTCGTGACGGCCACTGCCAGCTGACCAGGCTGCACCGCAGCCGGACCGGTGCCGTTGTCGCCGTCGCTACTGCAGGAGCCGATCAGGAACGCGGCGCAGACGACGGGGAGCGCCCAAATTCGGAATACTCGCTTGCTCATCATCGTCCTTCCTCCTTGCTGGCAGGCTGCTCCTGCGTATCAAGCTGAGTCGCTGTCACGACATCGGTGACCACGCCGGTCTGTTGTAGGTAGGCTCGGAAGTCTCCGATATCGAAAAGTCCGTTGCCGTTACCGATGATGTCGAGGTAGTTCTGTTCATCGGCGCTGAGCGGCGCGAGCGGTCCCAGGAGCTGACGGACCACATCGTTCAAGGCCAGATTGGGGCGCGTCACCGAGAGCGAGACGGTATCCTGGCTGGTCAGCGCACCCGATGTCGCCTGGTAGACGATTTGGTAAGTACCGTCTTCCTCGGGAGCACCGGTGATCACGCCGCTGGGCGCCAGGCTCAGACCATCCGGCAGCGTATCTCCTCCCACATGCGTCCAGGTGTAGGCTCCCGAGCCGCCCGACGCCATCAGCGTGTCCTCGTAGGCGGCGCCCATGACACCGGGGTTGAGGGCGTTCGTCGTGACGGCGACGGCCGTGCCGAATACGGCGTGCACCATCTGAGGCTGAGCCAGGGAGACTTGTATGGAGTCGTTGGTCGAGGTTACGTCTCCGCGCCATTCGACAAAGAAGAAGTTCCCCGCCACCGGCACCGCCTTCAGGCTTACGTTCTGTGTTGGCAGCAGCCAGGCGACTCCAGTCGCGTCGAGGGTCTGTGAGCTGGTGATGCTACCCTGGATATCGGCCGTCGCCTTCAGCCGGTGCTCGGTCTGCAGATTAGCGATGAAAGTGTCGGGTGTAGCGTCGGCCGTCACCGTGTGCGAGCGGGCGCCGGCGTCGCTCCACGACAGAAAGACGTGGCGTATCAAAGTATCGCCTTGTATAGAATCGACGGCGATAGTGTGGCTGCCGGGGTAGACCCAGATCGTGCTGTATGGGGCGTCCTGATTCGATCCGTCGACGATCACCTCGGTGCCCGCGCCGATGCTGGTGGTTATGAGCTCGCTTGCAGAGTTGAAGTTCACGCGGAACGCCACACTGCCATCCCCGTTCTGGGTGATGCTGTCGACATTGAGGCCCGAGCTGGAATTGTCGTTGAGCTCGGAGTTCGGAGTAGTCGAAGGGCCGAATGCCGTGTTGTTGGACGTGCCGGGCCAGGGGTCACCGGCGTCGCCCCTGTTCACGTCGTTCCCCAGATGGTCGAGACCGTCGGCCTGTTCCAGATCGACGCCATGGGGGACCACCGCGTTAACCGTGTTCGTGTTTCTACGTGCCGCGATCCGGTCGGGGTCGATATGCCAGACGAGGAGCCCTTGACCGTTG
>Ga0255054_10001786_pt1 | contig 12509 bp, 8 predicted proteins | sample JV7_2_23_MG_FD_188634 | JGI IMG/M metagenome (GOLD analysis project Ga0255054, IMG submission 188634) | Seawater microbial communities from Jervis Inlet, British Columbia, Canada - JV7_2_23 | ecosystem: Environmental > Aquatic > Marine > Inlet | place: Canada: British Columbia | collected... | reverse complement strand
AAGCTTGAAATGAGGACATCCTCACCGCTCTCCAAAGTTTGCTTCATGATTTCGAAAAGGGAGTCAACTAGCTCGAGGGATTGTATTCTCGTATAGCTTGTCTTTTTGTATATTGCTTCAGCGATGTCTGCTTTGGTTAGAGTCATAACTACTGCTCCTCCTTCTACAGCTTGGGCAATGAGACAATAAAGTATTTTTTATGAGGAATTATAGCGAGATATGCGTTCCTCAACAGATTACAATAACGGAGAGACAAGTGGCAACAAAAAAAAGCCCCCACTGACCACCACAGAAAACCAATTTGGTTGACCGCAGGAAGCCTATGGGAGCCGTGGCCGTGGCGGGATGAAGACAAAGAGTATTTTTTCTTTCCTGCCACTTTAATGTGATTCTATTACAACAAAAACCATGCCAGCGCGGATGAAAGGAGTATTTTCTCTTTATTTATCTATAGTTAATGCAACCGTATTGTTAGGCCTTGACAGGAAATGATGGGTGTTACGGGGCAAAGTTTGTCAATAAATGCCAGTTTGCGGCGAGGCACGCAAAAATACATATGTTGTTAACTTCAGATGCGGGCAGCATGGAGTGTTTGAGGCAATAAAAAAAGCGGAGCCGAAACTCCGCTTGGTCTTTGAAAAATGAAGAGGCAGGGTCAGCACGGCCCTGCCTGTTCGAATAACTGTTCCCCTTTACGCTGTCCTTAGGTATCTACTAAATCTCGTCACTACTCAATTCTATTTGATTTCAAATAATCTTGTGCATCCTCGTTTCCCAATCTGGCGGCAGCCATAAAGTCCTCAATAGCCCGCGTGCGGTCGCCAAGATCCAAATAAACTTTACCACGATAGTAATATGACTCTGAATACTCCGGATCGCTCTCAATCGCCTTGTTGTAATCAGCAATTGCCTTCTCGTATTTGCCCTTTATCGCATAGGAACGCCCACGATAGTCATACGTCTCTGCATCTAATTCTGGGCTTATTTCAAAAGCCTTGTTAATTTCCGCAATAGCCTTGTCGTGTTGGCCTTTGCCTGCGTAAGCAATACCACGGTTGCTATAAGCCCACGCATACATCGGATTTATTTCCAGAGCCTTGCTGTAATTTTTGATGGCCTCATCATGTTGGCCCTTCTCTATGTAGGCAATTCCAAGGCTGAAATAAGCTTCTGCATCATTCGGGTTGATATCAATCGCCTTTTTTATGTCCTCAATGGCCTCGTCATGTTGGCCTTTAGCTGCGTAAGTGATGCCCCGATAGTTATATGCTTGAACAAACACTGGATTTATCTTTAGAGCCCTGGTGAAATCCTCAATGGCTTCGTCATACTGTCCTCCTCCAAAATTAGACATTCCACGGTTGAAGTGCGTAGCCGACTCATCATATTGACCTTTGCCCTCGTAAGCTTCTTTACGATTAAGATAGGCATCTACAGACATAGGAGTTATTTGAAGGGCCATGTTAAAATCGGCAATGGCCTCGTCATACTGATGTTCCTCTAAATAAACGAGTCCACGAAGATAAAAGGCGTCTGCGTCGGTTGGGTCTATCTCAAGCACCTTGCTAAAATCGGCGATAGCCTGATCATGTTGGCCTTTCTGTACGTAATAGACTCCTCGATATAAATAAGCTTTTGCATCGTTCGGATTGATGTCTAGCGCCCTATCTAAATCCATGATGGCCTCGTCATGATGGCCTTTAGCTGCAAAACAATGCCCCCGATTCTGATAAATTCCAGCATTGTTTGGATCTATTCCCAGAGCGATATTGAAGTCCGCGATGGCTTTGTCATACTGCCCATCTCTCGCATAGGCGCGGCCACGGTATTCATTGGCTTCTGGGTAGTTTGAATCTAACTCAAGGGTCTTGTTATAATCTTTAATAGCCAGGTCATCCTGGCCTTTGCTCTCATATGAGAGACCGCGATTAAAATAAACTTGCGCATCCCTAGGTTCTATCTCAAGAGCCTTGTCATAGTCCTCAATGGCCTCTTTGTGTAAACCCTTGCGGTAATAAGTGAGACCTCGATTGTTGTAAGCACCCGCAAAATTCGGTTCTAACTCAAGAGCAGTAGTGCAGTCCTCAATCGCTAGGTCATACTCGCCATCTTCTGCATAAGCGAGTCCGCGATTGCAATAAACCACCGCAGCGTTGGGGACTATTTCGAGTGCCTTGCTAAAATCGGCAACGGCCTTTCCATAATAGCCTCTTCCAGAGTAGGCAATCCCACGGTCGACATAAGCTTCTGCATCATGAGGATTTATCTCAAGGGCTCTATTGCAATAGGCAATTGTCTGTTCATGTTGCTCTTCCTCTCCCAAACTGATCCTCTCTGGACCCGGGCAATTGTCACCCTGTGCTACCATCTTTCCCCGGCTGAATCTTTCGTCTGTATAGAGCTGATCCCCAGTCCCTTTAACACAACAGAAATCTACCCCTATCATAATCAGATACCTGCAAGTGGCCTCCCTCTGTCCCAACTTGCAGACTTCCCTAAGCCATTTGTCGCCTACTGTAATCAACCCGTCCGACTTCTGGCCCATCGGCTTCTCCACTGGTTATTGTGCTTAGCCTTCCTACCTGTGCCCTATCAGTCAGGTTTTTCTAGCAAGATTTCTGCCAAGTAGCTCAATTTAACTGACATCTTAGTATGACCTGCAAGCAGAAAGAAAAATGCTCCGACACTGACCAATAACATATGAGCCAGAAAGGGGACTGAGCTTCAAATCGCTCGGAAATTTCATATTACATCCCTTAATTCACACTCCGCTGAAATTTACTCTGGCACAAAATATGGTTTCCTGTCAACGTGGAGAAAAAGAAGCCCCCACTGACTAGGCGCAGCCAATGGGGGCAAAAACTGGAAAAATGTAACCTTTCCCGCCGTCTTGACGATATAATAAGTAAGAGGCCTACATGAAAAAACTCATCTTATTACTGGCAGCCGCACTTTTGATCTCATGCGGCGCCAGCAAAAAAGAGGTCCTAGAGGACCCGATTTTCCCACAGAATAAGATTATTTACGACCAGCAGGGCAACGTAGGCTATGTGATGCAGGACCCGATATTTCCGCAGAATTACATCCTTTACGATTCCGAAAAAGGCAAAGAGGCCTACATCATGCGTGACCCGATCTTTGCGGACGAGGATAACTGGATCATATTCCCAGAGCAGAAATGAAACCCAACCCTCAAAGATCAGTGGCCAAGTTACCCACCTCAGAGATAAAGCTTTGATAAAGGGGAAAGTTGAGTGACAAAAAACCCCCAGCAACCGGCGCACTGTTGGCTGCTGGGGGCAAAAATCGGCTCAGCAAGAAGCACACTCTCCGCTGAGCCAGGGGCACCGACAGGGAAGGATCCCTGTCAGATAAAACTTTACCACGAGCAACGTGGATACCACAAGAAAAAAGCGAGACTAATGCCCCGCTCGTTCTTTGAAGAATGAATAAGTCCACCCAACTCCAAATATGGTAGCTGGGTCTCAGGAGGGAAAGTGTGGATTAAAGTAATCCACATTCTCGCCCTCTGTGATTTCTCCCCTTATGTCAGTCCTGCCTTGCGCAAGGCGCCAAGAAACCGCTCCCTATCCTCCTTTCTTTTGTATGTGAGTTTCTTTTCAAATTTCTTGACGGAAAATTTGGGTTGTATCCTTAGCACTTCAGCTGCTTCAGCCCGAGCTTCCTCATCACGTCCTGACAAGCTATAAACCACAGCCATCATCATGCGAGCTAATAGATCATTGGGCTCTTGGCGAACCGCTTTTTCACACCATTTTATTGCCTCGTCGTATTGTCCCGTATAGGCATAGGACAATCCTAAACTCCAGAGTTGATTACCCGACGGGATAGGATTAACACGTATCGCTTTCTTATATTCCGGGATGGATTCCTCCCACCTGCCAGCAAAACTAAGTGTCTTACCCACAAAGAAATGGGCCGAAACTGAATTGGGATTAAGGGCCAAGGCCTTCTCCGCTTGAACAATGGACTTGTCATACTGTCTTGTCATTGAATATAGGAATGCCAAAAGGCCCTGAGCATCAACATTTGTGTCATCTAAGGCAATAGCCTTTTGCACTAATCCTATGGCCTTCCCTATGGACTCCTTTGGTGATTTACTGGCTTTAACCCACACGTCAAGCATGTGGCCTCTGCCTAGAACATAGTATGCCCAAGCATACTCTGGGTCTAAAGCAATGGCTTCCTCTGCCAATTGCTTTCCCAAGGCATTACTCTCTGGATTAATCTGGTGCATATACTCATTCGCCTGCAAGCACTTCAGATAGGCCTCAAGGTTATTTGTGCCTCTTGCAACAGCTCTGGCTTGCTCGCCCGCCGTCAGCTTTACCTGCATGGCCGTGATGATTTTTTTGGTGATCTCGTCTTGAATGGCAAATATGTCATCTATTTTTCGATCATACTTTTCCGCCCATAAATGATGCCCTGAAAGAGCATCGACCAACTGGGCTGTTATTCGTATCTTGTCTCCACTCTTTCTAACGCTCCCTTCTAAAACATACCGAACCCCCAATTCCTCACTAACCTCCTGAACCTTTACGGGCTTGCCTTTGTAAGTGAAGGTCGAGTTTCGAGCAATCACAAAGAGCTTTGGAACGCTGCTAAGTGCAGAAATGATCTCCTCAGTGAGGCCGTCACTGAAATACTCCTGCTCAGGGTCCCCGCTCAGGTTGTCAAACGGCAGTACCGCAATGGAAGGCCTGTCAGGCAAAGGAAAGGCCATCTTTTCCACAGAGGCGACTTGCACTGGTGGGAAGGCAGTACGCCAAATCAGCAGACCGCCCACTATCAGAAGGAGTGCGGTCACCACCACAAGAGCTACTTTTTGCCCTCGCCTTGGCTTAGCCCTTTGCTCCCCGATAACTTTTCCCACTACCTCGGGATCCATAAGAGCTTTATAGATCCGCACCGGCTTTGGGATGTTCTTTACACTCTGTTCCCCGAGGTATTCGTACCCCAAGGGAAGCTTGCTTTCGATCTGGTCAAACACGGTACCTGAGACGCAGATACCTCCAGCCTCAGCAAGGCTTTCTACTCTGGCAGCGACGTTGACTCCGTCTCCATAGATCCGCTCTTCTTCATGGATCACATCACCAAGGTTGACTCCAATACGAAACTCCATCCTGCGGTCTTCAGGCAATTCGGCGTTTTTGGTCTTAAGTTCCTCTTGGATCTCGACCGCACTACGCACTGCGTCTATCACACTGGCAAACTCAGCCAGTATGTTATCACCGGGTGAGTCCACCACTCGCCCTCTGTGTTTCTCCACAACAGTGCCTATAATCTCCCTATAGGCTGTTATGGTGCGGACGGTTGCCTCGTCGTCTTCACCCATAAGTCGGCTGTAACCTTTGACATCAGCACTGAGGATTGCAGTAAGCTTACGTTTGAAGTCTTCTGTAGCCATGCCAATACCTCCTTAAAGCGTTGGAGACGGCAAGATAACGAATGGGGTGAGATTGAGCTTGGAAAGGGCAGGTCAGGCTCAGAAATATGATCGCTCGAGAATGCGCCGGAACGGGAGAATTGAGCTTGTTGCAGATTAGGCGACGGAGGCCGTAGCTGTCAAGTGAAAGCAGGATTTTGAACGAGTTTGGGCAGGTGGGAAAAAGGGAGGAAGCAAAATGGAGATTACATCCCTTAATTTACACTTTCTGCCTCTGGGTCTCTGCACAAAATGCTGGGTTAAAACTCTCTAGGTAGGGACTAAACATATCTTGCCAAGATGTTAAATCTTGGAACATTTAAGATATGATATGCGTATGGTAAGTTTTCGGAGATATTCAGAACTTCACATATATAGCAGAGAACTAAAATGATGAGCCAGACAGATCCAGTGCCATATCTAGTGGCATCGAAAAGGCGCAAGTCCGTCTTTTACTTTTAGCGTTTGCGTGCAAGAACCAAACGTAAACCTGACCCTAAGTTTTAACGCCACAGCAGATGCCAGGATTCTTATCAAGTAAAGGACGGATCATTTGCGACTTGCTTTCGGGTCGTGATGAAACAAAGAATAGACTACTGGAATAAGTACCAAGGTGATTAGCGTCGATCCGGTGAGGCCTCCGACAACCGCCCGTGCCAGCGGAGCCTGAGCGTCCGATCCTTCGCCGATACCGAGCGCCAGCGGCAGCAGGCCGAAGATTGTGGTCAACGTCGTCATCAGAATTGGCCGCAATCTCCGACGACCGGCCTCAGTTATGGCATCGCGTGTGCGCATCCCGTCCTCAACTAATCGACCGGCCTGGTCCACCAGGAGAATCGCATTGTTGACCACGATTCCCCCCAGCATAATGCAGCCGATATAGGACTGTACGTTAAGCGTCGTTGTCGTGATAAACAACGTTACCAGCACGCCGACCGCCGCCAAGGGGACGGAAACCATGATAACCAGTGGATCCCGTAACGATTCATATTGGCAGGCAAGCACCATATATACGAGGACTAACGCCAGCACGAGTGAGATGACCAGTTCTCTGAAGGCCTTTTGCTGTTCCTCAAAATTTCCGGCGACCGTCAGATCATAACCGACGGGGCGTGGAATTTGACCCAGCAGAGCCTGAACGTCTGCGGCGACAGAACCCAGATCGCGCCCCGCGACGTTGGCGCGGACCGTCACCCTTCGCTGCTGGTCTTTCCGGTCGATCAGAATCGGACCGCGGCTCGGTTCGGAAGTGACGATGTTGCGCAGCGCCACCTTGTCACCCGATGCAGTTGTCAGCGTAAGGTTGAGAATTTCATCTAAGGAGCGTTTCTCGGCATCTTTGAGCTGAACCAGAATGCGATAGGAATTGCCCTCCGCACGGTACTCACCGGCTTTGGAACCGGCAACCGCGGTTTGCAAGAGTTGGGTGACATCGCGAACACTCAGGCCGAGATCGGCGACTTTGTCACGGTTCACGCGAATTTCCTGCTGGGGTATTCCTGCTTCAAGACTGGTCTGAATGTCGGTGATGCCCGCAACATCGACAATCGATTTCGCAACGCTGCGGGCCAGGGCGTCAAGCGTAGCAAGCTCGTAGCCGCGGATCTCGATGGTCAGCCCCTCGTCACCGCCCAGGACTCTTTCCAGAATGAACTGACCCTGCGGTGCCCGGACACGGATCTCCATACCGGGAACACTGTTGTCCAAACGGCGTCGCAAGTCTTTGGCGATTTCCACATTGGAGCGTTCACGTTGGGAGGCCGGCAGCAGAGACATGCGTATTTCACCCTCTGACCCCGCGTCAGCCCGCCAGCCGGAGGCACCCACACTGACCACCGACGCTACCGTCTCGGGTACGGCCGGTCGAGCGATCTGCTCCATTATACGTGTCTGCCGATCGACCAGTCCGAGCCGGGTACCGATCTCCATCTTGCCGGTCACGAGAACCTCACCCTCATCACTGGGGGGCAGAAATTCAGTGCCGATCAGGGGCAAGAGCAGCAGACTTGCGCCGAGAATAACAGCAGCCGCAAATACGGTGACTAGACGATGGTCCAAGACCCAACGCAGCAAATCCAGGTAAGCTTTTTCAAGACTCAAAAAGACGGAATTGGCGACGGCGACCCAGCGGTTCCTGTCAGACGTCGACTCCTTGAAATGCTGTTGACTTGACGTCAAGAGCCTGGAGGTCAGCATGGGCACCAGACTCAGCGCCACCGTCAGCGAACAGATCAGCGCAAAGATGATCACGTACGCCAGCTCCTTAAAAAGGATGCCCGAGACGCCGCGCACGAAAATCAACGGCAGAAAGATTACCAGCGTGGTTATGGTGCTGGCGATGATTGCTGGCCCGACTTCACGGGCACCTTCCACCGATGCTTCCTCCGGGCTTTCCCCGTTCTCACTGCGGCGGCGGAAGATGTTTTCGAGCACGACAATGGAACTGTCGACCATCATGCCTACCCCCAGGGCCAGTCCGCCTAGGGTCATCAGATTCAGAGTGAATCTCCCGAAGAAAATCAAGGCAAACGTGATTATGATTGAGATCGGGATCGACAGGGAAATAACCAGTGTGCTTCTGAAGTCGCGCAGGAAAAAAAGCAAAACCACGATTGCCAGCCCTCCCCCGTAAAGTACCGAGCGGGCTACGTTGGCGATTGACCGCTCAATGAAATTGCCCTGGTTGACGACCGGGACGATCTTGATCTGAGGAAAGGCTCGGTTGACCGCTTCAATTTCAGCCAGGATGCGCTTAGACACTTCGACCGTATTGGCATTGGCCTGTTTGCGAATTGCCACGCGCAGTCCTCGCCCACCGTTAACGCGTACAATGCGCGTCAGCTTTTCATAGGTGTCTTTGACCTCGGCGATTTGATCCAATGTTATGGCGGCACCGTCACGCTGGACGATGACCGTGTCTCGAATCTGATCAAGGTTGATAAACTCGGCCGGTGCGCGCAGCATGACCTCATAACGTCCTTGTTCGATTTTGCCCGCCGGGAGATCGAGGTTGGCGTCGCGAATTGCCTCGAGAATCCTGTCCAGAGGCAGTCCTACGGCCTTGATCCGGTCAGGATCCAGTTCGATCCGGACCTCGCGGTTGAAGCCTCCCCAAACGTCAACCTGCGCAACTCCCGGAATACGGGCAAAGCGGTAACGGATCTGCACTTCGATCAGTTCCGTGAGTTCCACGGGATCGAGATTGCTGGAAATTCCCAACACCACTACCGGATAACTGGCGATGTCGAATTTTCGAACGCGGGGCCTGACGATATCATCCGGCAACTCGTTGATCTCGTCTTCGAGTTTGCCCTGAACGTCAATCGCCGCCGTGTCGATTTCCGTACCCCACACGAAACTGACACGTACCCTGCTTCGGCCCTCCGAGGATGACGATGTGATTTCCTCTACCCCGGGTACCGTGGCAACGATTTCTTCAATAATCTGAGTCACCAGTCGCTCCATAACCTCAGGACTGGCACCCTCGTAATCCGTTCGGATACTCAGCGTTGGCAGTTCGATGTTGGGCAGCATGTCGATCTGCAACCTGCTCAGAGAGACGGCCCCGAGGATGACCAAGATCAGGGTCACCATTGTCGTGAAAATAGGGCGCTTGACGCTGAAACTCGGCAGATTCATGGGGTGTTCACCTTTTTGTGGCCGGCAGTGGTTTTGTTCTACTCGGCAGGAACCGTGATTGGGGTGCCGTCGTTTACCAGTTGCTGCCCCAGGGTTACGACCAAACCGGAAAGCCCCTCGCCTTCAACCTGCACCCGGTTGCCTTCGCGGATGCCCACTTTTACTTCGCGCCAGGCGACCGATCGTCCATCCTCGCTGACTATGAAAACACCACTCCTGTCATCACGTAAGGTCAACGCTTGCTCCGGGACGATGGTGGCCTCCGGCACCCGCGCTAATACCACTGTGGCCCTTATGAACAGGCCGGGTTTGAGTCGATGCTGTGGATTGTCGATAGTCATTTCGATCCGTGCCTGCCGGGTGGACTTGCGGAAGACGGGGGCAATGCGATCGATGCGCCCCGTAAACTGTTCGCCCGGATAGGCATCCGTTGTTAACGAAACGAGCTGTCCGGGTTTTAGGTACGCATAGTCTCTCTCGTTGACGAAAACCACCCCGACGATGGGGTGTAGTTCGACGATCGAGAGCAGCGGCTCGTTGGCAGCTACGGTCTGGCCTTCGTCCACATAGCGCTCAGCAACGATGCGATTCTCATCGCCGCCGGTCCAGCCCGCTGTTACCTTGGTATAGCCGAGCCGGATATTTGCGGTTTTGAGCGATGATTCGGCCTTCGTGACCTGGGCCGCGGCGACTTCAAGTTGAGCCTGCTTTGCCAGCTGATTCTGACTTGCAGCATCGAAATCAGAACCAGATACGATCCCGCGCTCTAAAAGTGACTCGGAGCGTTTAAACTCACGTTTGGCAATTTCCAGGGTGCTCTTGGCCTCGGACAGATTAGCCCTGGCAACTAACAGATCGGCCTCAGCCTGAGCTACAGCCTGGACATACTCGTCATTGTCCAGCTCGGCCATAACCTGACCCCGCTTGACCGTATCGGCGATATCCACGATCACGCGTTCCACGCGGCCGCTTACTTTCGGAGCAACAACAAACTCAGCCAGGGCTTCCAACTCCCCGCTGAATGTCCGCTGTGACGCGATCGGCCCGCGCTGAATCTGAGCCACTTCTACCGGCACCGCTCGTGAAGCCTTACCGCTTTTGCTGGAGCCGGCCCGGTCCAAAAATTGATTGAAAATTACCAAGCCTAATCCGGCCGCCGCTCCAATCAGAAGAACCATCAGTATAAAAGTTTTAGATCTGCCCGATTTCATGGTAAAAGAACCTCTCCAGTGTGATTATAATGGGTACTTCCCCCAAATAGGTGCTGGTTGACCTGACATAAGAAACATTGCCCTTTTAGTGCTGATATTGCAACGAAAAAGTGGCAGGTCACTCCCTTGTTCCAGGCTTTTGGCGTTGATCCTTCCGGTGTTGGACTAAACATCTCTTGCCAAGATGTAAAATGTTGGAGGATTCAAGATATGATATGCGTATGGTGAGTTTTCGCAGACATGCAGAACTTCACATAAATAGCAGAGAAGTGGAAATCTTGCTTTGCCAGCATGGTCCTATATGTAGTGGAGACCTTTAAGGAAACCCAATCAAATTCTTGGGTTTTGATTTTTGTGACCGGACCACTTAGGTAAATCATCATTTATATCAATAACCCGCATACCATAGAAGATATGGCACGTTGGTTTGAATTTCGATGGAACTTTTGATACACCCCCAAAATCAAAAAGTGATGGAAACGCAAGCCACATATTACGTCCTTCATCAGCAATGAGGGTGCCACACAAAGCACAACTGACTTTACAAGGAAGAATTCTCTCGTGTCTATTGAGTTCATTGTTGTAGAAGTTTAGTTGATCAATACCTTCCGTAATTCTTACATCATGTTTGTGAAATATAGCTGCCCATTGCATAGGAGCCCCATGCAGTTTTTGACAAGCCAAACAATGACATATTTTTGCATCTACAGGATCCGAGCATACTTCGTATTGTACCGCATCGCAGTAGCAACTTGCATGGTATTTGGCTGTGAAATGAACATCTGTAATCGATGCATAATTTGATCCAAATTCTTTCTTCATTGAAATCATCACCCAGTTTCTCATTAGAATAAAGTACAGATACATTGAGAATATCCCATAAAAATCGGATTTGTCAAAACTTATGTTACCTTGCCAATATGTGAACTTGACCAGAACTAAAGGTATGAGAAGCATATCTAAAGTATTTCGGGGCAGGCGGAACTAAACATACATAGCAGAGAAGTGAACTCGTGAGCCGGGAGCATCTAACACACCATATGGTTATACGGTCTAGGCCTACAGTTTTGCAAAAACATACTATAAGGAAGGCTTTAGTTGTCAATGTGAATGTGTATCTATAATTTTCCCGCCAGAGCGATGATGATAAACCTTTCGCCTGTTCTTGTGCTTATGTCCGAGTGGAAACTCATTGTCGGGTATCCCGTTATGTCTTTGACCATATCTTCAAGGATTCCACGGAACTGCTCCAAAAGCTTTGCCCGAATTTGCTTAATGAGTTGAATTCCTTCATCATCCTTTGCCAGTTGAGTCTCTGCAGGGGTCAATACGCCCTTCAGACGGATCAGCACAATGTCCTCAATAATATATGTCTTGGCCTCCACTGGCCCACGCCCCATATGCTCTTTCTCAAATGAAATTAGCGCATTGCTGATCTCAGCTTCCATCTGACCTCTAGTCATAGCCTGAGAGGTGCCGGTCTCTTCTTTTCTCATGATTACACGATCTCACAACGAATTTTCGATGGCTCACGGAGAATTCTAAACAACCGTGACTTTCTATGGTAACACCCAAAGATTTTAAGATAACAAATAACATAGAATGACGCTAGATCTTTTGCTCAATCAATCACTCTCTTCATTGTCGGGCCGGACTAGCAGTGTGAGCCCGCGTATGCCACGGACCCTCACACATTCTCCTTGGTTAATCGGCGGACCCCCTGCCGTCACCTCGGCCTGCCACAGCTCGCCGCGCACTCGGACGTAACCTGCGGGAGCCAGCCGGTCCTCGGCGACACCTCGCGCGCCAACCATCGAGCTCGCGTCCCGAGCGGAATCCCAATCGTAGGCGCGCCAGACGAAGGGGAATAAAATCACATCCTTGGCTACCCAGAGGGCGAGGAGGCCCCAGACAAGCCATCCGGGAATATCCAGCCATTGTTCAACCAGGAGCAAGATCAAGCCAAGGAGAGCCACCGCGGGCATCTGGACCAGCACATATCTCACCACGACCCGAGCCGACCAACCCCGCTTATTCATGTCTCTTTATGACCTCGGCAACCCAGCCCCGAATGCGGCCTCGTGAGGGACCATGAGTGAGTCATGGGCGCATAAAATCCATGACCCAGCGGATCAGGTTAATCAACACCAACAAGCCACCTTCCAGGCGCGAGAATTTCCAACCAGTGCGAGCCATAAAAAACACTAGCATAA
>Ga0255054_10001784_pt1 | contig 12515 bp, 8 predicted proteins | sample JV7_2_23_MG_FD_188634 | JGI IMG/M metagenome (GOLD analysis project Ga0255054, IMG submission 188634) | Seawater microbial communities from Jervis Inlet, British Columbia, Canada - JV7_2_23 | ecosystem: Environmental > Aquatic > Marine > Inlet | place: Canada: British Columbia | collected... | reverse complement strand
CTCGTTCACGATCCCGATCTTCGGCGGCCGCCTGTGGACGGCGCTGAGCACCGCCTCGTTGCTGCTGCCGGCTGTCGGCATAGGCTTCGCCGTGCAGAACCCATCCACCCCTTACTGGCTGTTCCTGGTGCTCGCACTGCTGTGCGGCTTCGGCGGTGGCAATTTCGCCTCCTCGATGGCCAACATCAGCTTCTTCTTCCCGCAGAACCAGAAGGGCGCTGCCCTCGGACTCAACGCGGGCCTCGGCAATTTCGGGGTCAGCGTGGCGCAGTTCGTGGTGCCTCTCGTGATCACCGGCGCCGTCTTCGGCGCCCTCGGCGGCGATCCGCAGACGTGGACGCAAGGCGAAGTCGCCAGACCGATGTGGCTGCAGAACGCTGGCTTCATCTGGGTGCCGTTCTTGATCGCGGCCACAATCGCGGCCTGGTTCGGCATGAACGATATCGGCAGCGCCAGGGCCTCCTTCAAAGAGCAGGCAGTGATCTTCAAGCGGAAGCACAACTGGATCATGGTCTGGCTCTATGTAGGCACGTTCGGTTCCTTCATCGGCTACTCGGCCGGGTTTCCCCTCCTGATCAGGACTCAGTTCCCCGAGGTTGATGCGCTGGCTTTCGCCTTCCTCGGTCCGCTGGTCGGCGCGCTCATCCGGCCGCCCGGCGGTTGGCTCTCCGATAGGCTAGGCGGCGGTCGGGTCACCCTGTGGACCTTTGCGGTCATGACCGCGGCGGCCGCGGGCGTACTGTTCTTCTTGAGCATAAAGGATCAACCGGGGGCGTTCTGGGGCTTCTTCGCGATGTTCATGATTCTCTTCGGCGCGACCGGGGTCGGCAACGCTTCGACCTTCCAGATGATCCCGGTCATTTTCCGTACGGTCCTGGAACGCGAGACAGCCGGCAAGGGGCCCGAGGCCGAAGCGCAAGCGCTCAAGGATGCCAGCAAGGAGGCGGCGGCGGTGCTCGGATTCACATCGGCGATGGCCGCTTACGGCGCCTTCGTAATCCCGAGGAGTTATGGAACTTCGATTACACTTACCGGCAAGCCGGATGCGGCGATCTACGTGTTCATCGCCTATTACATCACCTGCATCGCGGCTACCTGGTGGTGGTATGGAAGGCGGAACGCGGAGGTGAGGTGCTGAGCGCTCGTAGCAGCGTCGCTACGTTCTCACGTCGTTGGGCTGTCTCCCCAAAGATGCAAACCGACTCACTACCTGCTCCGAAGACACCGGAGGCGTGATGCGGGCCACGGACCCCAGGGCCGTTCGGCGCCTCGGGATGGCGGTTCTGGCGGGATCGGCGCTGATGGCGTCACCCGTGCGGGGGCAGGATCTCGCATCCGACGAGCAGGAGCATGCTCCGGGTTCATCGGAATCATCGGAGAGAGCCGTCTCGGTCAGCCTGGCGACCGCGCTCCGGCTGCGAGTGGAGAGCTGGTCCAACTTCGGTTTCGATCCGGATCAGGATGACACCTACCTCCTGGGCCGAATCCTGTTCGGAACGGATCTTCGCCTCGGCGACCATTTTCGAGTCTACGTCCAGGCCCGCTCCTCTCTGAGCACGGAGCGCGACCTTCCCGGTGGGCGGCGGTCGATCGACGCCGACGATCTGGGCCTCCAGAACGCCTTCCTCGATGTGATCCTCCCCCTCGGGGAGGACTCCAGGCTTACGGCACGGGCTGGTCGCCAGGAGATGCTGTTAGGCAAGCAGAGGCTGGTGAGCCCGCTCTATTGGGCGAACACTCAACGAACGTTCGATGGCGCCCGCGCGATCCTGAATACGAAGGGCCTCGAGGTTCAAGGATACTGGGCACGGCTGGTGAGAGTCCGGAAATCCGAGTTCAACAAGAGCGACGCCGGGATGGATTTCTTCGGGGTTTACGCGACCCACGCGTCGGCCAGCGGCTCCCCGGGCCTGGACGTCTACTGGCTTGCTCTGGTGAGAGATTCCGCGGCGTTTAACGGAACGTCGGGCAAGGAGAACCGGCACACGCTCGGGGTGAGAATCGGCGGCGCTACGAAGAGCGCCAGGCTCGAGTACGACGTCGAGGGCAGCTTCCAGTTCGGCACGCTGGGAGAAGAACGGATTTCGGCCTTCATGCTGGGCAGCGTGCTGACGTACAAGTTCGGGCCCGCCCCTGCTCTGCCCTGGCTGCTTGCCGGTTTCGACGTCGGAAGCGGCGATTCCTCGGAAGGGGGAGCCGTGGGCACCTTCAATCAGCTCTTTCCGCTCGGGCACGCCTATCTCGGGTATGCCGATGTCGTGGGTCGTCAGAACGTCATCAGTCCGAGCGTCGGCGTCGGAATGGAGCCGATAAAGGGCCTCGTCATCGCCTTGAGAGGCTATCATTTCTGGCGAGCTCGCGTAGGCGACGCACTGTACAATGCGGGTGGTGCGGTCGTTCGGGCACCGGGAGAGAGCGACTCGAGAACCGTCGGAAACGAGCTCGATGTCACAACGACGTATCGGTTCGCCCGATACTTCCTCGGACAAGTGGGCTACAGCCGCTTTTTCGCCGGGTCGTTCATCGAGGATACCGGGCCGAGCGACGACATTAGCTTCTTGTATGCGTCCCTTACCGCACGATTCCCCGATTGACCTCGTAGCCGATGTCGCGTTCGTGCTTTCGGCGATGCTCCGCCTGGCGGAGCCGTAGCGTGTAAGGAACCTCCCCACAAACGACTCCCCAAAACCCGACACCCCTGCACAGGCTTTATCGGACAGACAGTACGCAAGTACCTCTCTAGGTTACGCCGCATGGAGAAACTCAGAGGCCGCGTGCGCCTCACCGGAGCTGCCCTGTGGGTCACCCTGGCGGCCACGGTGGTGGCGGGCGCGTGCGCAAAAGGTGGAGATGGCGACTCCGCAGCGACCTCCGGCGCGGCACCCCAGGCGGGTGAGCAGCCTGCCGTGGAAGCCGGGGGGTCGGAGTCCGGCCAATCGGTCGAGCAGCCCGCAGGGGAGGTCGACCAGGAGCTGGCGACTCGCGGGGGGGAGCTGTTCACGAAGAAGGGGTGCGTGGCCTGTCACAAGATCGGAGATGGCCGCCTGGTCGGACCCGATCTCATGGGGGTGACGGAGCGCCGCTCGTACGAGTGGATCTACGCCATGGTCACGGCCCCGGACTCCATGCTCCAAAACGATTCGACCGCCAAGGCTCTGTTCGCCGAATACTTCACGCCGATGCCGGACCAGAAAGTCCAGCCCGATGAGGGCGAAGCCCTCTACGAGTACCTGCGAGCCCGCACGGAGGGCGTCATGCAGAGCTCGTCGGTCGCGGGATCGGAGGCGGACATGGCCATGGCCGGCCATCGCCATCGCCGCGGAGCGGGAATGCAGCGTCAACGGGGCATGCGGCATCGGTTCGCCGCCGGCGACGATGAACCGGGCGCCGGGAGAGGTCCGCGCGCGGGACGGGGTCCGCGTGAGGGACACCGACGAAGGCACCAACACCACCAGGGCACGTCATTCTAGAGGAGGCACGCCTGATGAGAGATGGAAAGCTGTTCAAGGTCGGAGTCCCGCTGGCGGCAGCCGCGGGAGTCCTGTTTCTGGCCATGTCGTGCGGAGGAGGCGAGGGGCAGGTGGGTGGCGGCGACATTGGTGACATCGCCCAGGCTCGAGGCTTGAGCCAGGCGGACGTGACGGCCGCGCTCAAGACCTACGTGCCCACTGGAAAGTTCGACGATTACCTCCTGTTCTCCTCCGGCGGCCACTCGGGGCAGGTGTTCGTGATCGGCGTGCCCTCGATGCGGCTCCTCAAGGTGATCGCCGTCTTCACGCCCGAGCCCTGGCAGGGATGGGGTTACGGGGCGGAAGACACCCACCAGGTGCTGGCCGAAGGCGAGATGAACAATCGGCCGATCACCTGGGCCGACACCCACCACCCGGCGCTCTCCGAGACGGACGGGGACTACGACGGGCAGTGGCTGTTCATCAACGACAAGGCGAACCCCAGAATCGCCGTCATCGACCTGAGGGACTTCGAGACGAAGCAGATCGTCACCGATCCTCTCCTGGCGGCGAACCACGGCGGCGCGTTCGTGACGCCGAACACGGAGTACGTGATCGAGGCCGCGCAGTACGCCGCGCCGCTGGATGGCAGCTATGCGCCGCTCAGCGAGTACGAGGAGAAGTACCGCGGTGCGATCACCTTCTGGAAGTTCGATCGAGACGCGGGCCGGATCAACGTGGATGAGACCTTCGTCATCGAGCTGCCCCCGTACTGGCAGGACCTGTCGGATGCCGGCAAGGGCCCGTCCTTCGGCTGGGCGTTCCTGAACAGCTTCTGCAGCGAGATGGCCACCGGCGGAATCATGCAGGGCAACCCGCCGTTCGAAGCGGGCTGCTCGGCCAACGACATGGACTACATGGCCATCGTCAACTGGCAGGCCGCTGCCGAGGTCGCGGCGCAGCCGGGCAAGACGGTCGAAATCCAGGGACGCCGGGTCATTCCGATCCAGACGGCGGTGGAGGAGGGCCTGCTCTACTTCACTCCGGAGCCAAAGAGCCCGCACGGCGCCGACGTGACGCCGGATGGCACGAAGATCATCGTCTCCGGGAAACTGGACCCGCACGCCACGATCTACTCCTGGGAGAAGATCCAACAGGCGATCGCGAACGAGGATTTCTCGGGCACGGATCCATACGGGGTCCCGATCCTGAACTTCGACTCGGTCATCGACGGACAGGTGGAGCTCGGGCTCGGCCCGCTGCACACGCAGTTCGCGGGGAACGGCATCGCCTTCACCAGCCTCTTCCTCGAGCCCTCGGTGGCGAAGTGGAACTACGAGACCATGGAGCTTCTCGAGAAGCTGCCGGTCCACTACAACGTCGGACACCTCGCGGCCGCCGAGGGCGACACGAAATCTCCCGACGGGAACTACCTCGTGTCGCTGAACAAGTGGTCGATCGACCGGTTCACGCCGGTTGGCCCACTACTCCCGCAGAACTTCCAGCTGATCGACATCGCGGGTCCGCAGATGCAGCTGCTGTATGACTCGCCGATCGGCATCGGGGAGCCGCACTACGCGCAGATGATCAAGGCCGACAAGCTGGACGTGTGGCAGATCTACCCCCAGGTGGGCTTCGATCCGCGCAGGATGGCGCCGGCCGAGGATCCGGCACTGCCGGGCGAGGAGAGGATCGAGCGCCGCGGCAACGAGGTGCACGTCTACATGACCGCGGTGCGGAGCCACTTCACGCCCGAGCACATCGAGGTGAACCAGGGTGATGACGTGGTGATCCACCTCACCAACATCGAGCAGGCGCTGGACGCCACGCACGGCCTGGCCGTCAACAAGTACAACATCAACGTGAGCATCGAGCCCGGTGAGTCGCAGGTCATTCGCTTCACGGCGGATGAGGCGGGGGTCTTCCCGTACTACTGCACCGAGTTCTGCTCCGCGCTCCACCTCGAGATGGTGGGGTATCTGCTCGTCAAACCGTAGCCTCCTGCCTCAGGGGCCGGCCCATCTCCGGGCCGGCCCCGAAGGGCTTCCGACCTCCATCTATCGCGCCGCCCGTGATGCTTGCAGCTTTCCAGGGAGCTTTCGGCGGGGGTGCAACCGGAAAGACCGAGGGGACCCATGGATAAACTGACGAGCTTCTTCCAGAGCGAGCTGTCGCTCACGAGCCGGGTTCTTCTCGTGGCCGTGGCCCTGGCGCTGCTGCCGAGCATCTTCCTGCCGGTGTGGACGATCGGGCTGCAGGCGCCGCAGTACCCGGACGGCTTGAGCGTGATCATCTATCCGCACACCGTCGGCGGGGATCTGTCCGAGGTGAACATCCTGAACCACTACATCGGGATGGCGCAGATCCATGCGGACGAGTTCCCGGAGTTCATGTTCATCCCGTTCTTCATCCTGCGCTTCCTGGGCTTCGCGGTGCTGGCGGCGCTGGTCGGCCGGCTGCCGATCGCGGCGATCGGCTACCTGGACTTCGTCGTGTTCGGCGCGGTGATGCTGTACGACCTCAAGAACTGGCTCTACGAGTACGGGCACAACCTCTCGCCCGACGCGCCCCTCGCGATGGAGCCGTTCACCCCGGGCATGATAGGCACGACGCAGATCGCGAACTTCACCGTGACCAGCTACCCGAGCGCCGGAGCGATCGTGATGTTCGTTGCCGGAGCCCTGGGACCCGTGATCCTCTTCTGGGAGTGGTTCCGGCGGCGAAAGGCTGCATGAGCAAGCCCGCATGAGCGCTGTGAACGCCGGAACGCGAGTGAGGCGGCTAGGCCTCCTCATCGCGTCGCTCGCCCTGACCTCGAGTCTGGCCGCGCTGCAGGCTCAACCTCTCCACGTCGGTCCGAACCAGGAGTTCGCCACGATCGGCGGCGCCGTGGCTTCCGCCCGCCCCGGCGACACGGTGCTCGTGGCCGCCGGCACATACCCGGAGCGCCTCCGCATCGACGTGCCCCTTACGTTGATAGGCGTCGGCTGGCCCGTGGTGGACGGCGAAGGCGAGGGCCACGTGATCGAGACATCGGCTCCGCTGGTTCTCGAAGGCTTCGTGATCCGCGGCTCCGGGGAGGACGTGGTGGAGGAGCATGCCGGGGTCATGGTTCGGGAGGCTCCAGGCACACGCATCGTGGGTAACCGGCTCGAGGACGTCTTCTACGGGATCTACCTGAAGGAATCGCAGGGGTCCGTCGTGAGCGGGAACCGGATCGAGGGAAAGCCGTTTCTGCCGCCTCGGCGCGGGGACGGGATTCGGCTCTGGTACAGCTCGGCCTCCGAGATCCTCGAGAACAACGTGCGTGGGACGCGGGACGTCGTCATCTACTTCTCGGATAGCCTGCTCGTCCGCGGCAACGTCATCGAGGGTGGCCGCTACGGCCTCCACTACATGTACAGCAACCACAACGTCTTCGAGAGGAACCGCTTCGACGGCAACGAGGTCGGCGCGTTTCTGATGTACTCGGCCGACATCCGGCTGCGCGAGAACGTGTTCGCCAACTCGGCGGGCATGAGCGGCATGGGTATCGGGTTCAAGGATTCGGACGCGATCGAAGCCTCGGGGAACCTCATCGTCGGGAACGTGGTGGGGGTCCACCTCGACAACTCACCCCACTCTGTCAACGTGACCAACTCCTTCACCGGCAACCTCCTGCTAGCCAACCAGGCGGGCATCCGACTCCTGCCATCCGTTCGGGGTAACGTGTTCGAAGGGAACGATTTTCTGAACAACGGCACTCCCGTCGTGGTGGCGGGCGGCGCGGGCCCGGACCAGGCCGCTCGCAATGGCTGGTCCAGGAACCATTGGAGTGAGTACGCCGGTTTCGACCGGGACGGGGACGGCGCGGGCGACATCCCGTTCGTCCACGCACGGCTGGCCGACGACCTTCTGAGCCGGCATCCGGCGCTCGGGTTGTTCGCGCGCAGCCCCGCGCTCGGAGTGCTGGAGGTCGTGAGCCGTTTCTTCCCGCTCTTGAGGCCCGAGCCGGTCGTGGTGGACGGCGCCCCTCGAATCGACGCCACTCTTCTCGCCGAGTGGGGGGAGGCGGCGGGGACTCCGACGCGCTCTCGGCCCTCCCCGTGGAAGAGCGCTTCCTGGCTGTTCCTGGCCGCGGCGGGCGGCGGAGCGCTGTGGCGGGTCACCCGGAGGAGACCCTCGTGATAACCGGAGTGGGGCTCGGCAAGAGCTACGGGGACCAGAGGGTGCTCGGCGATCTCGACTTCCACATCGAGGCCGGGGAGCGCGTGGCGCTGCTGGGGCTCAACGGGGCGGGGAAGACCACCCTGTTCCGCTGCCTCCTGGCGCTGACCGACTTCGAGGGCGAGCTACGCGTGGCCGGGGAGACGGTCACCCCCGGCCGCAAGGAAGTGCGCCGCAAGATCGGGTACGTCCCGCAGCAGGCTCCCCTGTACGACATGACGCTGACCGAGTTCGTGGCCTTCTTCTCGGCCCTCCGGGACGTGGCGATGGATGGACCGGCCTCGACCCTAGCGGCGCTCGGGATGCCGCTCGAGGAGACAGGCGCAAAGGCTCTCAACGAGCTCTCGGGTGGCATGGTGCAGAAGGCCCTGCTCGGCCTCGCCCTCGGGAGCGGCTCCTCCGTCCTCCTCCTGGATGAGCCGACCGCGAACCTGGACCCGGGCGCCCGCCGGGATCTCTTCCGCCGGGTCAGGGAGATCGCGGCTGAGACCACGCTTCTCTTCGCCTCTCACCGGCTGGATGAGATCGAGCTTCTGGCGGACAGGGTGCTCGTCCTCCACGGCGGAGGCTTGGCGTTCGACGGCACGCTCGAGGAGCTATGGCGGGCGACCGACGCGGCGCCGCGGCTCTGGCTAAGCGCGCCGGCGCATGAGGTGGAGCGCGTGGCGGCGGAGCTGAGGGAGTGCCCGGTCGTCTCGGACCTTCGAGCGAACGGAGCCGGTGTGGAGGTCGACGTCAGGGGTGATGCCAGCCTGGATCTCCTGCTGGAAGTGCGGCAGCGAGGCCTGCCGGTGACCGAGTTCCGCACCCGCCCACCCTCGCTGGAGCACGTCCTGGATCGGCTGGAGAGCCACGGTGACGCCACACCGGTCGACGGAGGTGGGGGATGACCGCCCGACTGCTCGCGCAGGCCGGCGTGCGGGAGTCCGTACGCGCTTACTGGTTCTGGCTCAACGCCGGCATCTTCGTCGCCGGAGGGCTCCTGCTCATGCTGTTCGGCCAGGTGGATGTGAGCCTTCTCGGCTACCGCAGCTACGGCCGTGCGCTGGCTGGTCTCATGCAGCTCGCGCTCTTCGTGGTCCCGCTGATGGCGCTGCTGTCGTCGGGAGCGGCGATCGCCGGCGCGCGGGAGACCGGGGCCCTCGACTACCTGCTGGCCCAGCCGGTGACTCGCGAGGAGGTCTTCGCCGGAAAGTGGCTGGGGGTGACCGGTGCCGTGGTCGCGTCGCTCGTCGTCGGTTACGGTGCCACCGGCGCCGTGGCAGCCATCAAGGGCGTCCCGGCGCTGCCGATCGCCATGCTGCTGCTGTTCACGGTCGTGCTCGCCGCGGCGTTCGTGTCGATCGGTCTTTGGGTCTCGGCGCTGGCTTCCACGCGGGGCAGGGCCACGAGCGTCGTGTTCACGCTCTGGCTGGCGTTCCTGGCGCTCGGCAGCCTGGGCCTGATGGCCGCGTTCGTCCGCTGGGGCCTCCCCGCGGGCGTGCTGCAGGTGTGGTCGCTTGTGAACCCGGTCGAGGCGTTTCGGCTGGCGATGATCGCTCTCCTGGAGGCCGATCCGGGTTTGCTCGGGCCCGCCGGCGCCGCGCTGCTCGACAACCTCGGTAGGGTCGGGCTGATCGCCGCCGCGAGCGGGAGCCTGGTGGCCTGGACGGCTCTCGCCTACTGGGCCGGCCGCCGGGCGTTCACCTCGGCCACCTAGGCAGCCGGCGTCGAGGGATGCCCGACAGGCGACGCCGCGTCCGTTTTCATAGCTTATCGATGGTGACAGTGTAGGCACGCCGAGGGGGCACCGATGCTCGATATCAAGAAGATAGTCTACGCGACCGATTTCTCCCCGTGCTCGGAGAACGCGTTTCCGATCGCCGTCCGGTTGGCAGCCAGCCACGACGCCGAGCTCCACATGGTTCACGCGATCGTCCTGCACGCCGATGACCCGCACGACCCGGCTCATCACTTCCCGGAGCCCGATGAGCTCTACGAGCGCATGCGGAGCTCCGCCGAAGCCCGCATGGCGACGACGGCCGAGAACGGCGGCATGCCGGACCTGAAGATCGTCCGCGCGCAGGTTCGCGGCATATCGCCGGCGCCGGTCATCCTGGAGTACGCCGAAGAGCAGGGCGTCGACCTGATCGTCATGGGGACACATGGTCGTCGGGGCTTGCGCCATCTGCTCCTGGGCAGCGTGGCGGAGGAAGTCGTGCGGATGGCCGACTGCCCGGTCCTCACCGTCCGCGAAGATGCCGCGTCTGCAAGCGCCTTCGAGCGTATCCTCGTCCCCATGGACTACTCGGCAAACTCCGAGCTCGCGCTCGGATACGCGAAGGAGATCGCCTCGAGCGAGGGAGCGAGCCTGCACCTGCTGCACGTTCTTGAGGTGGGTACCTACCCGGATTTCTACTTCCCGGTGCAGGCGTCCCAGATGTTCGACATGCCCGAGCTCAAGGAAAAGGCGCTGCAGCATCTCCGCGACCGTCTGGAGAAGGAAGGCCCGGAGGTCCCGGCAGAGCTGCACGTCGAGTTGGGCCACCCGGCCCAAAACGTCGTGGAGTACGCGGAGCGCCTGGAGATCGATCTCATCGTGCTCGCCAGCCACGGCAGAACGGGCCTCGAGCGAGCGCTTCTGGGGAGCGTCGCCGAAGGTGTCGCGCGCCGGGCCAAGTGCCCCGTGCTGATCGTGAAGCCGCCCGAGGAGGGATCTTAGGGCTGAGCCGCCGGTGGACCGGCCGCTCCGGGGTTCGCGACCCCCATCTTGCTGGTATCAATGCGATTCCGACCGACGAAGAGGATAGAGCGATGAACTCGTTTGGGGCGCGGCGCGAGCTCGAGATCGGGGGCGGGAGCGCGACGATCTACGACATTGGAGCGCTGGAGCGTGGCGGCGTCGGGCGGCTGGACCGGCTGCCGTACTCGATGCGCATTCTGCTGGAGAACCTCCTGCGGCATGAGGATGGTCGCAGCGTAACGCCCGACGACATCGAGGCCGTGGCCACGTGGTCGGAGCGGGCTGCCGAGCCTTCGGAGCAGGAGATCGCCTTCATGCCGGCCCGCGTGCTCCTCCAGGACTTCACGGGCGTGCCCGCGATCGTGGATCTGGCGGCGATGCGCGATGCGATGGCGGAGCTCGGCGGCGATCCCGCCAGGATCAACCCGTTGCTTCCCTCGGAGCTGGTCATCGACCACTCCGTCCAGGTGGACTCCTTCGGGAGCCAGGCTTCTTTCTCCATCAACGCCGAGAAGGAGCTCGAACGGAACCGGGAGCGCTATGCCTTTCTGAGGTGGGGGCAGACCGCGTTCGACAGCTTCAAGGTCGTGCCGCCGGACACGGGCATCGTCCATCAGGTGAACCTGGAGTACCTGGCGCGGGTGGTCCTGGACGCCGGTGGCCTGGATCCTCGACCGGCATCGGCCGAGGCTGCAGGCGCCGGGGGGAGCGGCATGGGCGACCGGCTTCTCTACCCCGACACGCTCGTGGGGACGGACAGCCACACGACCATGATCAACGGGTTGGGCGTTCTCGGATGGGGCGTCGGCGGGATCGAGGCGGAGGCGGCGATGCTGGGGCAGCCGCTGAGCCTCCTGATACCTCGCGTGGTGGGCTTCAAGCTGCACGGGACGTTGCCCGAGGGAGCGACGGCCACGGACCTCGTGCTCAGGGTCACCGAGATGCTGCGGGAGAAGGGGGTCGTCGGGAAATTCGTGGAGTTCTTCGGGCGTGGGATCTCCAGTCTCTCCCTGGCCGACCGGGCGACGCTCGGCAACATGTCGCCTGAATACGGGGCCACCTGCGCCATCTTTCCGGTCGACGAGGAGACGCTGGCCTACCTCCGCTTCACCGGCCGCGCCGAGCGGGCAGATATCGTGGAGGCTTACGCGAAGGAGCAGGGCCTCTTCCACACCGCCGAGAGCCCCGAGGCGATCTACAGCGACACGCTGGAGCTGGACCTTGCCATGGTCGAGCCCAGCCTCGCCGGGCCGAAGCTCCCCCAGCAGCGGATCCGGCTCTCGCGCTCCAAGGAGGCGTTCGCGGAGGCGTTGAGCGGATTCCTCGGTAACGGGACGTCGGCCGGCAACGGGAGGAAGGCTGGAAGCGGAGAATCGCCGAGCGAAGGCCGGCCGGGCCGGGTGCTTCCGGTGATCGGACGCTGGGAGCCGGAAGAGGCCGAAGAGGGACCGGGCGGGGAGTTCGAGCTCGGCCACGGCTCCGTCGTGATCGCCGCGATCACGAGCTGCACGAACACGTCGAACCCCTCCGTCATGGTCGGTGCCGGCCTGCTCGCCCGAAACGCGGTCGAGCGAGGGCTGGAGAGGAAGGCGTGGGTGAAGACGAGCCTCGCCCCCGGCTCGAAGGTCGTGACCGAGTACCTGGAGGAAGCCGGCCTGATGCCGGCCCTGGAGGCTCTCGGTTTCAACCTCGTGGGCTACGGCTGCACCACCTGCATCGGAAACAGTGGTCCACTGCCGGCTCCGATCTCGGAAGCGATCCGCGAGCACGACCTGGTCGCCTGCTCCGTGCTCAGCGGGAACAGGAACTTCGAGGGGCGGATCAACCCGGACACGCGAGCCAACTACCTGGCGTCGCCGCCCCTCGTCGTGGCCTACGCTCTGGCGGGCCGCATGGACATCGACCTGTACAACGAGCCTCTCGGAGAGGGCTCCGATGGGGCGCCGGTCTTCCTCCGCGAGATCTGGCCGAGCCAGGAGGAGATTCGAGACACCGTGCGTCGCGCCCTCAAGACGGAGATGTTCGAGGAGCAGTACGCCGACGTCTACGCCGGCGATGAGAACTGGCAGGCCCTTCCCGTGCCGCAGGGAGACCGGTTTGCCTGGGACGACCTTTCGACCTACGTCCGTCAGCCGCCC
>Ga0255054_10001783_pt1 | contig 12519 bp, 12 predicted proteins | sample JV7_2_23_MG_FD_188634 | JGI IMG/M metagenome (GOLD analysis project Ga0255054, IMG submission 188634) | Seawater microbial communities from Jervis Inlet, British Columbia, Canada - JV7_2_23 | ecosystem: Environmental > Aquatic > Marine > Inlet | place: Canada: British Columbia | collected... | reverse complement strand
GATCGACTAGTGGAAGGAATCCTTCTCATACAACGAGGGCGACATCTCTACCGCCTTCAGAGTGAGCCCAAGCTGGCCCATAATCACGAATCTCCGAATGGACCCGTTCGAGAGGGGATATTTCGAGAGCAAGTTTTATATGAAATGGATGGCCGACCAGATGTGGACCTTTGTGCCCGCGCAGGCGTTTGTCGAGGAGTTCCTGAGCACGTTCGTGGAGTATCCCCCGAGTCAAGCCGTGGGGTCACTGAGCGTGGATCAGGTCCTGGAGAGACTGAAAGCTGCGCAAACGCGTGGCGGCGGGTAGGTGACCAAAAGGAAAAAGGACCGCAGCGTTTCACAGCGGTGGATGAGGATCTGGCGGGGGCCCTCGGGCCCCCGCCTTATTTTCCGGTCCCGGCCAAAGCAGGCAACCAGAACTCCGACCGGGTGCTTCTCCAGGCGCGGACCCTGAGTCGGATCGGTTACCACTCCCGGCAGGCGTTGATGATGGCCCGCTCGGCCTGCCTCGGGTCGTCGATGATGGAAAAGAACTCTTCCAGGTAGTCTTCCGCGGATTCCCTGCTCCGCTCGGAAAACCCGGCTTGATCCCTCACCAGACCGAGGATCTCATTCCGGGCCGATCTGAACCGGCCGAAGAGGGCCTGATAGTCCAGCCCTTGCAGACATGCGCCCCAGTATAGTCGCTCTCTAACAGAGTCGTGGAACGGCTCTGTCATCGGACTCGGTCCTGCGTAGGGAGCATCAACCAACCCGGACCAATCGAAGTCAAAAGGAATGGGGTAATACTCCGAGTCCTTTCGAAGAATCTTCACGTTGTGACTGGTTCCCGCTCCCCAGTCCACGTTCCCGACCATGAATTGAAACATGTACATCAGGGCCAGATCTTCTCGCACGAAGTCGTCGGGGTTTGCCCCAGGGGTCTCGATCATCAGGCCTGCGAGGCGTTCCGCCATGGCATCCTCGTCCTCGATGAGAAAGCCCATTCGATGGACGGGATCGTGCTTTCCGCTGGTATCCAGGTAGGTGATCTCGGCCAGTTGCACCCTGAAACTGATGTCCGTGAGCTGATTGTAGATGCGGTAAGCCAGGTACTCTTCCAGTATGTTCTGTTCGGACCGATCCGAGTCCCGGCAGTGGGTCACCAGCTTCAGCTTGTCCTGACCGTCCAGGACCGTCCCCTGGGGGCGGGTTTCGGGGAGGTTCAGTCGCAGCGGTGGGTCGGCGCAGGTGCTCCTCTGCAACCGGAAATTCCCCCTGGTTTTCACGTGGGAGGGAATCTCAACCGGGTCCCCGTCGGGGCCCATGACCAGAATCTGGGCCGGCCGATCCTTAGCATCGTCCGTTCGATCTTTCCGGAGTTCATCGAAGTCTGCGGCGAGAACGAAATCCAACGGAGCATCCGACGTGAAGAGTTCGGAGACGGCTGAAGGAGACATCCCCAGGTGTGGCGTCATTTCCGAGAACGGAGCGGGCTCCGGCGGGGTGTAGCTGCCTCCCTTCGATCCGGCCGGACCGCAAGAGCAGAGCAGGGCAAGGGTGGAGATGGAGAATAGAGCGATGTGGGCGGTGGTCACGCGTCCCATATTCACCTCATTTTAGGATGAGACCTTTTGGTGGCGATCTCTCGCCTGGTTCCACTCCAGTTGCGGAATTCCCTCTAATATGGGATCGTACAGTTTCTCCACACAACACTCGCGCGACACCCAACCCGGGGCGAAGAACGGAGGCTGGCACTTTCCCAAATTTGCCCTCAAAACCCAAGTCGCCTCATTACTTTCGGTCGGATAACCCGACCGTGCCCGAAGAGGAGAAACTAGCGTGAGACCAATGAGCATCAAATCGCCTCTGTCGGCCGTGGCCGCTCTTCTTCTTGGATGCAGTCCTACCACCCAGCAGCCGGGATCGAGTGCCTCTGATCCCACTTCGGAGGCCATCACCGAGGCTGGCCTTCCGTCGTGGAACGATGGCGCCGCCAAAGAAGCCATCGTCGAGTTCGTGGCCCGGGTCACGGACCCCAGCAGTCCGGACTTCGTGCCCGAGCCCGAGCGCATCGCCACCTTCGACAACGACGGCTGCCTCTGGTCGGAGAAGCCATTCTATTTCCAGTTGCTCTTCGCGGTCGATCGGGTCAGTGAGTTGGCCGCCGACCATCCTGAGTGGCAAAACACGCAACCGTTCAAAGGGGCCATCGAAGGGGACCTCGAGGCCATAGCCGCCACCGGCGAGCATGGCCTGCTCGAGCTGGTGATGGCTTCCCACGCCGGGATGACCACGGCGGAGTTCGAAGAAATCGTCGAGAATTGGCTCTCCACCGCTCGGCACCCCGAGCTCGACCGCCCCTACACCGAGTTGGTGTTTCAACCGATGCTCGAACTACTCGACTATTTGCGCGCCCATGAATTCAAGACGTTCATCACCTCCGGGGGAGGCATCGAGTTCATGCGTCCCTGGGTCGAGGGGGTCTACGGCATTCCGCCGGAGCAGGTGATCGGCTCCAGCGTCAAAGTCGAATTCCAGGAGCGGGATGGTGAGCCGGTGCTGGTGCGGCTTCCAGAGATCGACTTCATCGACGACAAAGAGGGGAAGCCGGTGGGCATTCACAAGTTCATCGGTCGGCGTCCCATCGCGTCCTTCGGCAACTCGGATGGTGACTTTCAGATGCTTCAGTGGGCCACGGCGGGTGATGGGCCGAGCCTTGCGATGATCGTCCACCACACGGACGATGAGCGTGAATGGGCCTATGACAGGGAATCCCATGTCGGTCGCCTGGACAGAGGCCTCGATGAAGCCGCCGAGCGTGGCTGGATCGTGGTGGACATGAAGAGGGATTGGAAAACGATCTACCCCGGGCCGTCGCGGTAACCGAACTGATTCCAGACTGATGAAAGCTATTGACGGTGGTCCTCACCGCCTCGTCGCGAAGAGCCAACGCCCAGATCCCTTTTCCATGAGGAGCTGCGTACCCTCACCTGCTCCCGTTCCCCCCCGTATCTCCCCTGGCCCGGTCCATGAGCTGGTCCCCGAAGGGGAATGAGAAGCCGAAGAGGAAGCGCCAGCGGGAGGCGGTGAACTTCGCGTTTTCGTCGCCTCCAAAGACGGGGTCGTCGCCCTCATCCGGGAGATTCAAGAGCCTATTCAGCCAGTCCGACGCCCAGCTATAGTTCGCTCCCAGGGTAAGGTCGAAATAGCTGGTGGAGACTACGAACCCACCTCCGCCTTGCAGGAAATCCGCCCGAGCCGTCGCGGTGTTGACCTCATCCGACAGCTCCAGAAAAGACGACCGTTCCGCAGGTGTCGCCGACCCGTTCGTGGCAAAGCTACCGAAGAGAGACCATCTCTCGCCCCGGTGCCACTCGATCCCCAACGCGCCGTTGACCACGCTCTCCAACTCCTCCACGATCCGATACTCGGTGATCTCTCCGGTACTCTGCCCCTCGAAAGGTACCGCCTCGGTGACGGTGTACTTCGGGACTGCGGAATACCATTCGCCGGCCAGGTGGATCACCGCACTACCCCACTCCACGCCCACCCCCGCCCCTACGGCCCACGGAGATCGGGTGACCGCCGGCAGGTTCCTCTGGACGTCATTGACGAGGAGGTCGTCCGGCATCTCGTCGTTGTCCGTACCGAAGCCGGCCCTCAAGTCCTCATACTGGACCCGGCCGCTCGCCAGTATGCTCACGCGGGGGGAAGTCACCGTAATCCCCACGGAGAAAGGGTGGAAATCCCCAGCAAGACCGGCCTTCCAGATGAGCCCATGGTCGGAGAACTTGAAGGTTCGGTCTTGGGCATTGACGATCACCTCGTCAGCTTCGACCAGTCCCCTCATGTCCAGCGCCAGGTGGGCCTTCCGCGTGAGGTGGTAGTAAAAAGTGGATAACCCCAGGCTCCAACGCCCACCGATGGTGGGGGCCCAGGTAAGGCCAATCCAGTCCTCCTTCAGGCTATTGGAGAGTTCGACGGCTCCGGAAAAGTAATCGTCCCCAGGAAACTGATCGAAGAGATCACCAGACCGCTCGAACCTAAGAAAAAAGTCGTTATCGTCTCTTCTCCGGGTGAGGAAGGCATAGGCGAACCGGTGTCCCTCCAAGAACGGTACGGTAAACGCGCCGGCCGCCAGGGTGGGGGCTCCGCCGAAGCCCGAATCTTTGAGGTCGACACCCTCTCCCAGAGCATTCTCCAGGCGGATATCCTCCCATTGATATCCTTTAGCGGTCAGGACGAAGGCGGGCTCTTCTATCAGGCCCAGTCTACCGGGGTTGTAGAACACGAGCCCCAGGTCGGACACGCTTCCGATGACCGCACCGCTCAGGAGCATGGAACGGTTCCCGAACTGCTCCGTCCAGTGGTTCCCGGCCTGGCCGAAAGCCGCAGGCGGGGCGGTGAGGAAAGCCAGGAGGACACCGGCGACGAAGATCGCCCGTCGCATGGCCTACCCCCCCAACTCTGCTGCCATCGCCTCGGCGAAGCGGAGTAGGGCCCGGTCCAGAGCCTCCACCCCTGCGGCCGTCGAGCTTCCCTGCACGGGCTCTTGGTGGTTGAAATAGCCTGAGTTCACCTGTACTCCCGCTCCGCTTTCCCAGAGGGACCAATGGGCCGTGAGTTCGGCCGTGTGGTCAGGGGTGAGCTCGAAGCGCAGGAGTCGCGCACTCACCCACACATCGGGTGCGTTCGAAGTCGGCCATGGGAAGCGTCTGACGTTCCGGGCTCCGGTGGCCCACATCATTGCTTCCACCAGTCGCTCCTCCACCAGGCCATCCAAGGGGCTCGCCCAGCGCATGCTGTCGGCGTACTCGTACCGAGTGTCCTCCAGGCGTACCGCCACGTACTCCCGATCCAGATGAGACGCGATGGAAACCGGGCCAAAGCCTAGGCTTCGGTCTCCCAGCTCCCCCGCATGGGGTCGCGCCCCCACAGGTGAACTGGTGGGGAGCACAAACAACTTCTGGGACGGGGCAGGCTTGGCGATGCAGCCCCCAAAGGACACGGTAGCGGCAAGGGCCGCCGCGGTAAGCAGGGTCACGGGCCTCATGGTATTACTCCCCTCCGCCACTGCGGCCCTTGATGAGGGCACTGGGGTTGGCATTTAGATATTCGATGAACTCGCGCAAGGATTGAAGTGACAGATTCGTCTCTTCCAGGAGCTGCAGAATTCGGTAGTTCAAGGGCGACTCGGGGCCCGTTTGAGCACGGATCTGCGCCAGAGTCCCCTCCACGGATTCCACGAGTTCCCGTGCCTTAGCGAAGGTCTCATTCAACCCTTCGGCGACGGGATCCACGGTGTCGTCCAGGCCCGACACGAAGGTCGCGATCTCCTCGGCAGCCAGGGCGAGGTTTTCCAGGGTCCGGTCGGCCTGACCTCTCAGTTTCGACGCCTCCTCCGAGGTGATGGTCCTCCGCAAGTCCGTCACCAGCCCGTTGATGTTCGCTGCTATGGAATCCAGTGGAAGATCCGAAAACTTGTTGGCCATCTCCTCGAGCTTGGCCCGCACGGCCACAAGGGGGCTGGGCATTGTTGGGACCTCCCAGTACGGAAGCTCCACCCCTTGGAGCCGGGTATCCGGCACATCGGGCCTGAGGTCCAGGACGAGGGATTTGATCCCGGCCAAAAAGTTGTTGACCTTGATCCCCACCCGCAGTCCGGCCTGGATGATTTCTTCAAATTCCTCCGGATTGGCCACGTTCCGGCGCTGACCCGGGGACACGTTTCGCAACCTTTCCAGGTCTACTTCGAAGATCACGGCGATGCGCACATCGGTGGTGCCGGTTCGGGGATCCTCCGGGAGGCTCAGGAGCACCTGAGAGACCGAGCCGACATTTACCCCTCGGAAGGCTACCGCCGCGCCCTCCCTCAATCCAGTCACGTCCTCTTCGAAGAAGGAGACCAGGGTAAGGGTTTCCCGGGAAAGCCGGCCTGATCCGAAGAGGAGGGTCAGGCCGACGATCCCGGCCATCCCCGCCATCACAAAGGCTCCTACCAGAGCCGGTTGCGCTCGTCTGCTCATGAATCCTCCACGGGGTGCTCGGCCTCGCCCCGCCGCAAAAAGTTCCGGACCATGGCCGACGGTGAGTGCTCCCTGAGGTGCAGGGGATCGCCCACGTCGGCCTGGGTCCGGGTGGTTACGTCGAGAAACACACTGTTGTTCGCCACCGTGAAGATGCTGTCCAGTTCATGGGTCACCAGGACAATCGTGGTCCCCAGGCTTTCCGAGAGCTCGAGGATGAGATCGTCGGAGCGGCGGGCGCTCAGCGGATCCAGCCCAGCCCCCGGTTCATCAAAAAAGAGCACGTCCGGGTCCAGGGCCATGGCCCTCGCCAAGGCGGCGCGCTTTTTCATCCCCCCGGAGATCTCCGATGGGTAGTAGTCCTCGAACCCGCGGAGCCCCACCAGGGCCAGCTTAAAACTGGCGATGTCCCTTATCTCACCGGGGCCCAGATCGGTCTTTTCCTCCAGGAGAAGGCTTATGTTCTCCTCGAGGGTCATGTGACTCCACAGGGCTCCCGATTGGAACGACACCCCCGTTCGGCCGATGATGCCCACCCTTACCTCTTCCTCGGCTTCGGTGAAGTTGGTGTCTCCGTACCAGACGGATCCGGTGTGGGGTTCCAGGAAGCCCAGCATATGCATAAGAAGGGTGCTCTTCCCGCAACCACTTCCGCCCATGATGACGAAAACGTCACCCTTGCGGATCTCGAAGTTGAGATCCCGCATGAGTATGAAGTCCCCGAAGGCCATGGTAAGGTCCTTGATGGCGATAGCCACCGGCCGATCGTCCCCCGCTCCCGTGCGGCTATCTCGGGACCCCCTGCCCCCGATGGGCTCGTCCGGCATGGTCTCGTAATTGTTCATGGGATATGGAGGGCGTACTGAAGGACCTGAAACAAGCCGCAGGCGACAATCAGCCATACGAGCCCGGTGACCACGGCGGAAGTGGTGGCGGCACCGACTGCCAGGGAGCTGGATCCGGACTGCATTCCCCGAAGGCAACCGGCGAGCCCCACCAGGATTCCGTAGAAAAAACCCTTGATCAGGCCGCCGAAGAGGTGGACGGCCGCCACCGCCCGGAAGGTCTCATTCATATAGGCCGTGGGTGACAGGTCCAGTAGGCCGATTCCCACAGCCGCGCCGCCCAGGATCCCCGCCAGATCGGCGAAGACCGTCAGGAAAGGCATCATGAGGGCCAGGGCCAGAATTCTGGGAACCACCAGCAACTCGATGGGGGAGATCCCCGCTGTTTCCAGGGCGTCGAGCTCCTGGCTCGAGCGCATGGACCCGATCTCTGCCGCGTAGGCGGCGCCGCTCCGACCCGCCATGACGATGGCGGTCATGAGGGCACCCAGGTCCCGAACCATTCCGATTCCCACGAGATCCGCCACGTAGATCTCCGCCCCGTACTGGGAGAATTGCACGGCGCCGATGAAAGCCAGGATGAGACCCAGAAGCGTGGCCACGAGGACGGAGATGCCCTGGGCCTCGACCCCGGCCCGCTGCAGGAAGGTGAAAAAGTCCTTCCACCGGAAGATCCCCCGGCCGGTGAAGACCCTGACGTGGGCGATGGTGACTTCACCGACGAACGTGACGGTGTTCCGGACCTCCGCTTTGGCCCCGAGGGTGGCCCGGCCGATGAACTCGAGGACGTTGATGTCACCGGCGCCCCGGCGGGCGTCCGTTTTCTCCGGAACGGCCAGGGCCAGAGCCAGGAGCCGGCGGACGCCGTCCGGGAGCGCATCCACGTCGAGCTCTGCCTTGCCGGCCCGGGCGGCATCCGCCAACCGCTGCAGCATGCTCACCAGGGACGTGTCCCAATGACCCAGGTCTGCCGGAATCACCCTTATCCGATTCAAATCCCGAGCGGTGGTGAGCTCGGTGATTACCTGCCCCAAGGTGGCCGGTGCCGGGGATCCTATCGACCAATCCCCGCTAATCTCCACCTCCAACGTGCCCTCGGCGGTTCGCCGCGCCTGGAGGCGTGAGGGCAGCGTGGTTTCGGCCATTGGATGTTCAGTCCGGATAGCAGGGGGATTTACCAGTGGCACAGCGTGCTCTCGCTGACAGAACACATCATAGACGAGGGATGGCGAGGCGGCAAACTTGTTCAGGAGAGGTCTTATTGATCCAGCTGACAGTCGCACGGCCCCACCATGGCCACTGTCGCACGCACCACTGCAGGATCATCTTGGGCGGGAACCCTGTAACATACCGATAGGTCCGCGGCCAAGCCGTCCGGGGGCCGAAGACCTGATTCAACTCGCTGAGGGGTATGCTTTCTGATGACCACCCGTGATACGATCCTCGACCTGAAAGCACGCATGGCCGAATCCATCATTGGCCAGGAGACCGTTGTGGAGCGCATCCTCCTGGCGCTCCTCACCAACGGGAATCTCTTGGTAGAAGGGTTGCCCGGCCTGGCCAAGACTCGGGCCGTGAAGGCCCTGGCCACCAACCTCGACTCGGACTTCAGCCGCATCCAATTCACGCCGGACCTCCTGCCGTCCGACGTGACTGGGACCGAGGTCTACTACAGTGCCGACGGGAAGGGGGAGTTCCGGTTCGACGAGGGGCCCATCTTCGCGAACCTGGTCCTGGCAGACGAAATCAACCGGGCCCCGGCCAAAGTCCAGGCCGCCCTCCTGGAGGCCATGGAGGAACGCCAGGTCACGGTGGCAGGGCAAACCCACAAGTTGCCGCCCCTCTTTATGGTGATGGCGACCCAGAACCCCGTGGAACAGGAGGGGACCTACCCGCTCCCAGAAGCCCAGATGGACCGCTTCATCATGCACGTCCTCATCGACTACCCCCGTCCGGATGACGAGGTGGAGGTTTATAGGCTGGTCCGGGGTGAGGAGGGCACGGCGGTGGCAGCTACCCAAAAAGGGCGTGCGGCAGACGTTGAGACTCCAAAGACCGCTTCACGGGAGCCGATCCCGCAGGACGCCGTCTTCTCGGCCCGTGTAGAGATCCACGCCATCCACATGTCCGAGAACATCGAGCGGTATATCGTGGACCTCATCACGGCTACCCGTCGGCCGGAGAGCTATTCAGAGGAGTTGGCGAGCTGGCTCGAAGTGGGCGCCAGCCCCCGGGGTGGAATCGGCCTCGACAAGGTCTCGCGGGCCCACGCATGGCTCAGAGGTAGGGATCACGTGACGCCCGATGACGTGCAGGCGGTGGCCCACGACGTGCTCCGACACCGCCTGATGCTCACCTACGAGGCCAGCGCATCGGGAGTCACCGCCGACCAGGTGGTGGCCGAGATCGTGAAACAGGTGGCGGTGGCGTAGGGGGAGCGGCTCAATGGCATCCCGAGACCGGGCTCGAGCGGGCATCGCCCGCCGACAGGCGCCTTCCGCAGCAGGCGCAGACGGGGTGTGGGTCACCCTCGAGGACCTTATCCGCATGCGGCCGAGGGCGCGGGGATTTTCCTTTCTCCCCAAGCAACCCATTGAATCGCTTCTGGCGGGCCGCCACGCATCCCGCATGCGGGGTCGGGGGCTGAACTTCGAGGAGATTCGGAAATACCTCCCCGGGGATGACATCCGAACCATCGACTGGAAGATCACCGCTCGGACCCGGGAAACCCACGTCCGGGTTTATACCGAGGAACGGGACCGTCCGGCAATCATGGTAGTGGATCAGCGCATCAACATGTTCTTTGGGACCGTGCGAGCCCTGAAGTCGGTGGTGGCGGCCGAGATGGCCGCTCTGGGAGCCTGGCGCGTTTTCGACGAGGGCGATCGAGTGGGGGCCATTGTCTTCAACGACGAGGAGACCGTGGAGGTACGTCCACAGCGCAGTAGACGCACGGTCCTGAACATTCTCCATCAGGTCCTGAGCCAGAACCAGGCGCTTCGGGCCAACAGCTCGGTCCAACCGAACCGGCAGGCCCTGAACCAGGCCCTGAGCTCGGTGGCCCGGTTGGCCGGGCACGACTACATCGTGGCGGTGCTTTCCGACTTCGACGGCGCCGACGACGAGACCACCCGCCTCATCACCCGGTTGGCCATCCACAACGACGTCGTGGTCTTCCTCATCCATGACCCAACGAGTCGCATGATCCCCTCGGGCGTCGACCTGGTGGTGAGCGACGGGCGTCTGCAGGCCGAGGTGCGAGGAACCCAGGGGAAGATCCGGGAGCAGGTCCAAGCGTTCTCTGAAGAACGGGCGGCCCGGATCATGGACTGGCAAACCTCTCTGGGGGTTCCGGTGCTGCCCATCTCCACCGCCGAGGACCCGGTGGATCAGCTCATCCGCTTGACCGGTGGAGGTCGCCGTTGAGCGTCGTGGCGAAGGCGGTGCTGGCTTCGATATCGTTGATGTCCCGGATAGCTCAGGCAGCCCAGAGGAGCCCAGGGCAGCAGCTCGAGGTCCCCGCCCCGGACCCCCGTCTAGACGCCCTTGCGGATATCGTGGTCCCGGAAGCGGTGTCGTTCACCCCGGTGACGGTGGGTTGGAAGGTCCTGGCCGGAGTTTTGATCCTGGCCCTTTTTGCGGCCGGAATGGCGGCGTACGGCCGATACCGCCGGAACCGCTACCGGAGAGAGGCGCTGGCCGAACTGAAGGTGCTTTCGGAGTTGGTCACTCAGGCTGGAGCGGGAAAGGTCGAGGCCCTCAGCACCCTGCCTGCGCTTCTGCGGCGAGTAGCTCTTTCGGCTGACGACCGGACAACGGTCGCCTCGCTGTCCGGTGCCGCATGGTTGGACTATCTCGACGCTCACTACCCGGGAGACGGATTCGCTACGGGTCCTGGCAGGGAGGTCGAGGCGGTGGGGTACCTTCCCGGGGTGCAGGTGGAGGCCTTGGATCCCGACGCGGTGGATGCCCTTGTCGGGGAGGTCCGGAGTTGGATCGCGAGCCACGAGGCGAGCCATGCTTGAATTCCAGCTCCCGTGGATGGCCCTGGCGCTCCCCCTTCCGTTCCTCGTTCTCTGGCTGGTGAAGCCCTACCGGTCTCGGCAGGAAGCGGTCCGGGTCGCCTTCTTCGAGTCGGTGGCGGAGGCAGCCGGAGAAGCGCCCTCCGAAGGCGCCGTCGTACTCCGAAGATCCGTCTTCCAATGGTTGCTTGCGCCTCTGGTGTGGGTTGCACTGGTGGTGGCTCTGACCAGGCCGGTTTGGGTGGAGCCGCCGCTGGAGAAGATCGAATCGGCCCGGGACCTGCTTCTGGCCGTGGACCTCTCCGGTTCAATGGAAACCCGGGACATGCGAGATCCCGAGGGCCGACCCCAGGGTCGTCTCACAGCGGTTCAGGAGGTTCTGGACGGGTTCATCGCACGCCGGGAGGGCGACCGGATCGGCCTCATGTTCTTTGGGACGGCCCCCTACCTCCAGGCCCCGTTCACGCTGGATCACGAGCTGGTTCGGGAGCTGCTCTCCCAAGCCGCCGTGGGCACGCCCGGTCCACAGACTATGCTCGGAGATGCCATAGGACTCGCCATAAATACGTTCGAGGACAGCCCCGCTTCTCAGAGGGTCCTTGTGCTTCTCACCGACGGAAACGACACCGGTAGCAAGGTCCCGGTGGCCCGGGCGGCCAGCCTGGCGGGGGGCGAGGGAATCACGATCCACACCATAGGGTTCGGGAATCCCGGGAGTGCGGACGAGGGGCTCTTCGATCAAGAGGCCCTGGACGACATCGCCGAGGTGACCGGTGGTGTCTCGTTCATGGCCGGTGACCGGGAGGCGTTGGAGGCGGTCTACGCGCAACTCGACGAGCTCGAGCCCCAGGAGTTCGAGACAATCTCCTACCGGCCCACACGCCCACTGTACATGTTCCCCTTGGGCCTCGCCCTGGTCCTGTTCATCGTGATGCACCTGATCCAACACTTGGTCGCGTTGGTGCGCCGGGTATGGAGAAGTTCGGCAGGCCCCGGCCCCGAAGCCGCTCAAGGAGGGGCCCATGTCTGAGTTCTTTCAGGCCCTCGTGGGTGACTTCCATTTCCTCCGCCCCTGGCTCCTGCTCGGCATCCCCCTTGGAGCCGTCCTCTATGGACTGGCTTTCCTCCGGGAGGACCGGAGTCGCGCGTGGACGGGGATCATCGAGCCCCATCTATTGAAGCATCTCCTGGTGTCCTCCGGGTCCCGGAGCTGGTTCCGGCCGGCTCACGCGACGGCGCTGGCCGTAGCCCTGGGTTCGGTGGGGGTGGCGGGGCCCACCTGGGAAAGGGAGGAGACGCCGTTTACCGAGGACGTGGCCCCCCTGGTCATCGCCATAGATCTGGGGGCCACCATGGATGCGGTTGATGTGGCCCCGACCAGGCTTGAAAGAGCGAAGCAGAAAGTCTCCGATATCCTCGCGCGGCGGAATGGGGCCCGGACCGGCCTAATCGTGTACTCGGGAACGGCCCACTCGGTGCTGCCCTTCACCGACGATCCCTCGGTCCTCGAGACCTATGTCGCCGATCTCCGGACCGACATCATGCCGACAGAAGGAAAAGACGCTAGCGCCGCTCTGAGGCTGGCCGAGGAGATGATGCTTCGGGACACGATACCGGGAACGATCCTGTTCATCACCGACGGGA
>Ga0255054_10001776_pt1 | contig 12539 bp, 11 predicted proteins | sample JV7_2_23_MG_FD_188634 | JGI IMG/M metagenome (GOLD analysis project Ga0255054, IMG submission 188634) | Seawater microbial communities from Jervis Inlet, British Columbia, Canada - JV7_2_23 | ecosystem: Environmental > Aquatic > Marine > Inlet | place: Canada: British Columbia | collected... | reverse complement strand
CAGATGCTCGAGGACGGGCCGGTGAGCTGCGCCTCTCCGAATTCTGCGTGAGTATGGCGCCCGGCTGGCTCTCTCGCGCGCTGGACCTGAAGGGTGCCGTTCAGGCCATGGTCGAGGGTGCGGTACTGGGCGACTGGCGTTTCGACGAGTTGCGCAGCGAGCAGGCGGAGGACGATCAGCGACCCGCCCTCGAGCATCTGGGCTTGCTCGTGCCCACTGGCAAGTCGAGGGAGAACGCTCAAACGGCGGCCGAGATAGGCCTGGCGGTAGCCTCGTCGCAGAATTATGCGCGGGCGTTGGCGATTCGGCCCGCCAATATCGTGAATCCTCGGTACTTGGCGGATTCGGCTCGCAGGCTTGGCAACGAACTGGGCCTGAAGGTGACCGTCATGGATCCGGCGGCGATGGAGAAGGATGGGATGAAGGCGCTCCTTGCCGTAGCAGCAGGGAGCGATGAGGAACCCCAATTCATAGCGGTCGAGTACCGTGGAGCCAAGAAAGCCCGACCACTGGTGCTGGTAGGGAAGGGCGTGACTTTCGACTCTGGCGGCTTGTCGCTCAAGACGCCACAGAACATGGAGTCCATGAAGTATGACATGTCCGGCGCCGCCGCGGTGCTGGGCGCCATCCGTGCGATCGCCTTGCTGAAGCTGCGGACCCATGTGGTGGGGCTGATCCCGGCCGTGGAAAACCTGCCGTCGGGCCATGCTCTGAAGCCGGGCGACGTGGTTACCTCGCGGTCGCGCAAGACGATCGAAGTGTTGAACACCGATGCCGAGGGCCGGCTGATCCTGGCCGATGCGTTGAGCTATGCCGCGCGTTACGAGCCGGAGGCGATGGTGGACATCGCCACTCTCACGGGTGCTTGCGTCATAGCGCTTGGCCACCAGGCCATGGGGCTCATGGGGAGCGACGAAAGCCTGATCCAAGAGATACGCGGCGCGGGCGAGCGCTCGGGCGAGCGCGTTTGGCCGTTGCCGCTGTGGCCGGAGTACCGGGAGCAGATCAAGTCAGAGATCGCCGACATCAAGAACACTGGCGGGCGTCCAGCGGCGACGATCACGGCCGCCATGTTCCTACGCGAGTTCGTCGGGTCGGTGCCTTGGGCTCACCTCGATATCGCGGGAACTGCCTGGGCGGAGAAGGCGACTCCCTATCTGTCCACAGGGCCCACCGGCGTGGGTGTCCGCCTGTTCACCGAGTGGGTAAGAGGTCGGGCGGGCTGACGCGGGCCCTGTGGCTCGATTAGGGAGGCTCGCGTCAGTCGTAGCCGCCCTGGCTCTGCTGCTGGAGGCGGTCCTGCTGAATTGCGGCGTAGCCGTCGCGCAGGAACCCGACAGCATAGCCGCTCAAGTCCAAGATTCGGCTGCCGTCCAAGACTCGACGGCCGTGCCGGTGCCGGACAGTTTGGCGGCAGCGGATTCGGCTGTCGTTAGGGCCTTCCCGATTTTTCCGGCTATGGCGAGCCGAGACCCCGGCATAGCCTGGCAGTGGAATTTCCCCGATATCCTGGGCACGGGTGCGTTGACCTTCGCGCACTTGGTCGAATACACACCCTTCATGAATCCGGTGCGGACCGGCTTCGTGGAGGGACCCGAGGTGGCCGTGTTCGCCGGTCGCGGCGCGGCCAGTTTGAGATTCAACACGGAGGGGTACGAGATAGTGCCGCTCCTAGGCGGCGCCTTAGACCTGCGGCTCATACCGCTAGTGCAGCAGCAGCAGATTCGGCTCATCCGCGAGCCCGGCGGCTACCGGGTCTCCGAGCAGACCTACCGGAACCCGCGCTCGGACCCTTATTCGCGCATCGAGGCCGGCACGGGTGACAAACGGACCAATCTGCTCAGGGCCTTTCTCTCTTCCCGCGTCTCGAAGGCTGTCGTCACCTTCGGGTTTGACCGGGTCGACACGAACGGCGGCGCCGATGTGGGTGCCTCGAAGCGCACAGTGGTGATGGGGTCGTTGGCCGTCCCAATGCCGGCCGGACTGTGGGCTCAGCTGGAGTACCGGGGCGTCACAGCGGACAGAGAGCTATTTCCGAATCCCGAGCGCACCGACTGGATCTTCAGACTTCGACGGGCGTTCTCCAACGGCTGGTACGCCGACCTGGTGGCGGGTTCGGCGAAAGTGAAGCAGGAGGCTGTGGTAGGACCGGGCGTTCCTGACAGTCTTCTCACACCTCCATTGGAAGAGTCGGCGCGCCAGGTCGCCCTGCGCGGGGCCAAGACGGCGGAGCACTGGCAGGCCTTCCTCTCTCTGAGGTTCTGGGACGGTGAGGGTGTGCCCGTTTTCGAGCCCGAGGCCTCTTTCGAGCTGCAGACCGGCCCCGCGTCCTTCTTCGCCAGCGGGCGCTTTGCTCATTGGGAGAAGGACTTCGAGACGGCCGCCGGCTACGCTTCGCTGATAGTCGACCTTCCTCTGGGCTTGCGGGCCATGGCCGAGGTGGAGGAGGGCGACCGGGGTCTCTTTGGGTTCGAGCCACTGAACTGGATGGAATTCGGCCGCTGGACGCTGGGGGGTGACTTGAAGCTGTGGCGCTGGAGGATCGGTGGCCGAGGCGGACGTTGGCGAACGACTCCGTCACCGGGGTTGGGCGAGCCGATCGACAGTGTAGCTTCGCTACCCGGGGGCACGGTCACCGTAGTCGAGGCGTGGGCGGGGGGCCCTCTGTTCGGGCTGTTCGGCGGCGTCGTGGACCTGGGAGGACGCTACACGGCGCGAGAGGACGGACTCTTTCTCTACTGGCCCAGCGATGAGTGGCAGGTGGACGGGACCTACCGCTTGACGGCACTGAATGGCCAATTGGGTCTGCAGATCATTGGTAAGGGTGGTGTGCGTGGCTCGATGTGGGTCTCGGATCGAGACACGGAGCCCGACGCTATCGTTTCCACGGGCGACCTGCGGTGGTGGCGAGCGGCGATCATCCTACGGATCAAAGACGTGCACATTTTTTACAATTACGAGTACTTCGACTCCATCGGGATTGTGGGCGATATCCCGGGGCAAGGGCTACCTTCGAACCGCTACCACTTCGGGCTGAAGTGGGAGTTTTGGAACTAGGACGTAATTCGATTTGACACTCGGCCGCGTGGCTCCGATAGTATGCCGTCGTTGGGGGATTGAACTGCTCGAGTGTCTGGCCACGGGGGCATTCCGATGATCCGAAGCATGACGGGATTTGGCGAAGTCCAGCGGGAAGCCGCGTTGGGGATCGTTAACGTGCAGGTCCGCACCGTGAACCACCGTCACTTTCACACCCACTTTCGCCTCCCCATCGGCGCCGAGCGCTGGGAGGCCGACCTGACAAAGGTTCTTCGTGAACGCATATCCCGCGGTAGCGTCCATTATCGCATGAGCTTCCTGCCACGGTCGGGCATGTCGCGACCGGTGACGGTTGACCATGGACGAGTCAACGCCTACTTGACTGCGATCAATGAGATCAAGGAGCAGCACGACATTACAGGTGAGATCGACATCGCGATGGTCACTCGGTTTGGCGATGTTTTCCAAGCTCCGGCGGACGAATTGGATGAGCTACCCTTCGATGAAGTTGCTGAGGCGACGCGAACGGCACTCGGGATGGCGGTTCAGCTGCGAGAGCGGGAAGGCGAGGCTATGGCGGCCGACTTGTTGGCTTCGCTGAGCGAGATCGAGACCGCCCTCGGCACTATTGAGCTTCGGGCTCCTCAGCGCCTGCTGGAGGAAAGGGACAGGCTGCGGGCGGCTGTGGAGGAACTGATCGGCGACGCACAGGTCGACGATGATCGCTTGGCCAGAGAGATCGCGTTTCTGGCCGAGCGTTGGGACATCAACGAGGAGGTCGTGCGACTGCGGTCGCATCTCGAGCAGTTTCGCCAACTCGTCGATGGTGACGGATCGGAGCCCGTGGGCAAGCGGCTGGGTTTTTGGGTGCAGGAGATGCACCGAGAGGGGAACACGATCGGCTCCAAAGCCAACGATCCGGAGATTGCGAGTAGCTCCATAGACATCAAGACGGCGATCGAGAAGCTGCGTGAGCAGGTGGAGAACATCGAATGAAGAACTTTGCTGTCGCCATCTGCGCTCCGTCTGGCGTTGGGAAGACCACGGTCGCTCGAGCTCTCGTGGAACAGAGCCCCGATTTGGCCTTCTCTGTTTCGGCGACCACGCGCTCGGCCCGACCGGGTGAACGTCCCGGCGTCGACTACCACTTCGTCGCGCGGAGTGAATTTGAATCGATGATCGAACAAGGCTTACTTCTGGAGTGGGCCGAGGTTCACGGCGAGCTCTACGGCACACCCGAGGCAAACCTGGAAGCTGCGGAACGCGACGGCGAGCAACTGATTCTGGACATCGATGTCCAGGGAGCCGCGCAGATGGTTGCGGCCTGTCCCGACACTGTCACGATCTTCCTGCTGCCACCTTCCTTCGGCGTGCTCATGGAACGGCTGCGGGGGCGGGGCAGCGAAGACGCTTCGCGGTTGCGCCGGCGCATGGAAACGGCCAGGAGTGAACTGGAAGCGATGAGCGCGTTCCAATACATGGTAGTGAATGACCGGCTCGAGGAGGCGGTGGGGCGAATCCGCTCGATCATCGTTGCCGAGGGTCAGAAATCGAGCCGCAGCGGGCAGGATCTGGAGGAACTGCGACAGCGACTGTTGCAGGCCCTGGCGAACGAGGACGTCTGAGCAGGCCCTTCCACGCAGCGGCTGCTTCGTGTAACTTTCTCGCCTCGAGGATTTCTTACTCTAACAATGTTGATGGCGAATGAAGGTATTCACTCCTTTTGAAGTCGCTGAAACTGCGGGCGGCAACAAGTACCTCGGTGTGCTGGTTGCAGCGCGTTACGCTCGCGAGCTCAATGCCCTTCCGCTCGATACTTCTCCGTACGGGGCCGACAAGCTGACTACGCGAGCCCTGGCCGAGTTGACCTCGGGACAACTCGAGTTTCGTTTGGTGAAGCGGCGCCGCCAGGCGTCGTAGGGGTATTCCCGTGCGCCCGTTCGACGGTAGGCGGGTGCTCCTCGGCGTTGCCGGTGGGATCGCCGCGTACAAGTCGGCGGAGCTGGCGCGTCGTCTCGTCCAATCAGGTTCAGAAGTCCAGGTCATCCTGACGAGTGGTGGTGCGCGTTTCGTCGGCTCCACGACATTCGAAGCCCTGACGGGCCGCCCCGTAAGAGAATCGCTGTGGGAAGGCGCGCTCAGCCACATCGATGTGGGCCGCTGGGCGGACGCCATCGTTGTCGCGCCGGCGACGGCGGATGTTATGGCGAAACTCGCTGCCGGAATCGCTGACGACCTCCTAACCACGACGCTCCTGGCCGCAGGCGATCGCGCGCTTCTCGCGCCTGCGATGAACACCCGCATGTACGAGCACCCAGCGACACAACGGAATATCGGGACGCTGCGCTCGTTCGGTCATCCCATCGTTGGGCCGGCTTACGGTGAGCTAGCGGAGGGCGAGGTGGGCTTTGGACGTATGGCGGAGCCGGACGAGATACTCGCCTACGTGGGTCGCCTGCTGGAGCCCGAGGGTCGCTGGCGGGGTCGGAGGGTAGTGGTAACGGCGGGACCGACTTGGGAGCCGGTGGATGCGGTACGTTTTCTGGGCAACCGATCTTCGGGCCGGATGGGGCATGCCATCGCCGCCGCGGCCTGGCGACGAGGAGCGGAGGTCGTGTTGGTCAATGGACCCACCGAGATGCCTCCGCCACCCGAGATCGAAGACGTGCGCCAGGTGGAGGCGGCCGAGGAAATGGGCACGGCGCTTCGCGACGCGTTGTTGGACGCGGATGCGCTGTTCATGGCCGCTGCGGTAGCCGATTTTCGACCCAGCAAGCCCAGGGACGACAAGATTCGCCGGTCGGGCGGCATGACATCGATCGCCGTCGAGTCGGCTCCAGATTTGATGGCCACGGCCAGAGAGAACGCCTCAGACGATTGCGTGATGGTCGCGTTCGCGTTAGAGCTAGGTGAGGGCGGTGAAGCATCGGCGCGGCGCAAGATGCAGGAGAAGGGCGCCCACCTCATCGTACTCAACGACCCCAGCGAGCCGGGCTCGGGTTTTGGGGTGGAGACCAACAGGGTGACGATCATCGATGCATCGGGTGCCGCTGAGACGCTGCCGCAAATGTTAAAGATAGAAGCTGCCGACGAGATCCTCGATCGGGCTGAGCGGTACCTGCCGAGTGACTGATCGGGAGACGACTCGCGAGCTGCTAGTCCGCTATCTGACACAGCGGGGAGAATTGGGCCAGCGCGAGTGGTTTCTCGAGGAATCGACCGCCGCCGAGGTCTTGGAGCGCCTTCGCACTTCAGACATTGAGACGGTCAGCCCGGCCATGGGGGCCGGGCCTGCCGGACCCGCGATGGTGCGAGAGATGCCGCATCCTGCTGAGGCCGGAGCCCCTGAGACGGGATCCGCCTTCGAATCATTGCGGGCCGACGTTCTGAGTTGCACGCTGTGTCGTCTGGCGCAGGGACGCACCACGGTAGTGTTCGGTGAGGGAGATCAGAACGCCGACTTGCTCGTCGTAGGAGAGGCACCGGGCTTCGAGGAGGATCGGTCGGGCCGTCCGTTCGTCGGGCCGGCGGGCCAGCTGCTGGACAAGATGCTCGCCGCCATTGGCTTCCAGCGCAGCGAAGTCTTCATCTGTAATGTGCTGAAATGCCGGCCGCCTAAGAACCGCGACCCCGGAGCAGATGAAGTTGCGGCCTGTAGGCCTTATCTTCGTAAGCAAGTGGAACTCATTCAGCCGAAGGCGGTCTGTGCCTTCGGACGGTTTGCCGCCCAGACGCTGTTGAAGACGGAGATGTCGCTGGGCCGTCTGCGCGGCGCGACGCATGACTTCATGGGGATCCCCGTGGTAGCGACGTACCATCCTGCAGCCTTGTTACGGAACGCCCAGTGGAAGCGGCCGGCTTGGGAGGACCTCCAGCTGCTACGCCGCATCTACGACGAGGCCGGTGGCCGCACTCCGGGAGGTGAGCGTGGCTGATTGGATGCCGGCGAGTGAACGGCCGTCGGGTGGTGGAGTGAGAGCGACCGACGCCTTCGCTGAACGAGCGGCACCGTGGGCCCCTGAGGCAGAGACCTCGGTACTGGGCGGCATGCTCATCGACGCAGACGCTGTGGCCAAGGCCATCGAGCTCGTCGATGACAGCATGCTCTACCGGGAAGCCAATCGCCGGTTGTTCCGGTCGATGCGGCGTCTGTTCGAGCGCGGCGAGGCCATCGATCCGGTGACGCTCACGGAAGAGCTTCGAAACAGCGGCGAGCTAGACTCTGTGGGCGGTCCGGCGTACTTGGCCGAATTGATGGAAGCGGTGCCGACCGCCGCGAACATCGAGTACCACGCCAAGATCGTCAGGGACAAGGCGCAGCTGCGTAGGCTGATCGAGGCTTCGACGGAGACGATTCGAGAGGCTTACGAGGCCACCGGCGAGCCGGTGGAAGACGCTATCGACCGGGCGGAGCAGCGCATCTTCCAGATCTCGCAGGCAGGACAGCGCAAGGGGTTCGTCTGGATCAAGGAGGTCCTCTGGCCCGCCTTCGAGCACATCGAACAGCTACAGGCGGCCGAGGGCTCCGTCACGGGGGTTCCCAGTGGCTTTCCCGACCTCGATAACCTTACCGCCGGGTTTCAGCGCTCGGATCTCATCGTCGTGGCCGGGCGTCCATCTATGGGTAAGACTTCGTTGGTGCTGAACATCATGCAGCACGCCGCCATCGAGTGCAGCACGTCGGTGGCGTTCTTCTCGCTGGAGATGTCGAAGGAGGCGATCGTTCAGCGACTGTTGTGCGCGGAGGGTCAGGTGAATTCCTCCAACCTGCGCCGCGGAAAGCTGTCCGAGCAGGAGTACATGCAGCTCGCCACCGCCGCGGGTCACTTGAACACGGCGCCGATCTGGATCGACGATACGCCGGCTATCACCGCGCTCGAACTGCGTGCCAAGGCTCGGCGACTGCGTGCCGAGGTTGATCTTGGGTTGATCGTCGTGGACTACCTTCAACTCATGCGCGGAGCCAGAGCGGAAAACCGGGTGCAGGAGATCAGCGCGATATCCGGAGCGCTGAAGGCGGTGGCGAAGGAGCTTAGCGTCCCGGTGATCGCCCTGTCTCAGCTGTCGCGTGCGCCCGAGCAGCGGACGGAGCACCGACCGCTGCTCTCCGATCTGCGCGAGTCGGGCGCCATCGAACAGGACGCCGACGTGGTTCTCTTCTTGTTCCGACCAGAAGTATACAAGCGCGATCAGACAGATCTCGAAGCCGAATCAGTGGAAGGGAAGGCGGAGTTGATCGTCGGCAAGCAGCGGAACGGCCCTACCGGAACGATAGAATTGTTTTTCCGTAAAGAGTTCACGCGGTTCGAGTCTGTCTCCCGCCGTCCGTCCGCAGCCGTGTAGCGGGGAAACGAACATCGAGCACCGGCCGTAGGGTGTTGGGTGTTGGACACTCACGAGCGCAATGCCCAAAGTAAAAACGGTTTTCTTCTGCACAGAGTGCGGCGGTGAATCCCACCGTTGGCAGGGGCAGTGCCCGCACTGCACGGCGTGGAACACACTGGTGGAGGAGCGTGTGCGGCCCGCGCCGGTGGCGGAACGTGTTGGCACGGATCGCAGTAGCGAGGCGCGGCCAATTTCGCTCGCCCAAGTCGAAGGCAGCCAACGGCCCCGCTGGGCCGTCGGCCTCGCCGAGCTCGACTTCGTTTTGGGAGGTGGTGTGGTACCGGGCTCGATGGTGCTCCTCGGCGGCGAGCCTGGCATTGGCAAGTCCACGCTGCTGCTGCAGGTCTCAGCTCGGCTAGCGGGCTTGGGCCATCGGGTCCTGTACGTTTCAGGCGAAGAGTCGGCTTACCAGGTCAAACTCCGAGCTCAGCGGCTGAACGAGCCCAGCGATGACGTCCTGATGCTCGCCGAGACATCGGCGGAGGCGGTCATCGATCGCATCGAGGAAATCGAGCCAAACATTCTCGTGATCGACTCTATTCAGACGCTCTACACCGAGCGGCTGGAGGGAGCCCCGGGAGGTGTGGCTCAGGTCCGTGAGGTAGCGGCTGGGCTGCAGCGCATCTCGAAGCGTCGGGAGATGGCCACGTTTGTCGTGGGTCACGTGACGAAGGAAGGCGGGATCGCTGGCCCTAAGACGCTCGAGCACATCGTCGATGTCGTCCTCTACTTCGAATCGCCGACCGGGCTCGATCACCGCATCGTACGCGTGACCAAGAACCGCTTCGGCGCCGCCGACGAAATCGCTCTGTTCAGAATGGGAGCGACTGGATTGGAGCCGGTGGAGAATCCCTCGGCTCTGTTCCTACAAGGGCGCCAGGATCGGGCCAGTGGATCGGCGGTCGCGGCAGCTCTGGAAGGCACGCGGCCGGTCCTCGTGGAGGTCCAAGCGTTGGTGAATCGCTCGGTCTATGGCTCGCCGCAGCGCGTGGCCACGGGTTTCGATGGCCGGCGGCTGGCGCTTCTGCTGGCCGTCCTGGAGCGGCGGGCGAGACTCCGAACGTCGGACCAGGATGTCTTTCTGAACGTCGTCGGTGGTTTGCGGTTGAGCGAGCCGGCGGCGGATTTGGCGGTGATGGCCGCGGTGGCATCGGCTATAAAAGACGAGGTAATCGACTCCGAAGCTGTCTTCGCTGGCGAGGTTGGCCTTGGTGGTGAGGTTCGACCGGTTCGCCAGTTGGAGCGACGGCTGGGCGAGGCGGGCCGGCTAGGCTTCCGTCAAGCCTACGTCGGGCGCACGTCGGAGATCAATTCGGGGTCTTTGCCCGTTACCCTCGAGCGCGTGGCGGATGTTGCAGGTCTTGTCGATGCCCTCTTCTCCTCATAAAACTTGGGCGGTCATCGTCGCCGCTGGGCAGGGCAGGCGCTTCGCTTCGGAGGAGCCCAAGCAGTTCGCCCAATTGGGCGCGAAACGTGTCGTGCTGTGGAGCGTCGAGACGTTTCTCGAGCATCCTTCGGTGGCGGGTGTCACGCTGGTCGTGCCCGCCGAGTACGTCGAGGCGCGACCGTATTGGCTCGAGGAGCTAGGGGCGGCCGGGGTAACGCTGGTCGCGGGCGGAGTCGAGCGCACTGATTCGGTGAGGCTGGGATTGGCCTCGGTGCCGGCTGAAGTGGACGTCGTGGCAGTCCACGACGGTGCGCGGCCGCTGATCACGATGGAGGGCATCAGCCGAGTTCTGGCTGGCGTAGGCCTGCACAATGGCGCCGTCGCCGGACGCCGCGTGACCGACTCGCTTAAGGAAGCCGACGGGGAAAGGCGTGTAGTACGCGCCGTTAATCGCGAGCGCCTCTGGCAAGCCGAGACGCCGCAAGCGTTCCCGCGCGATCTCATCGTCGAGGTGCACCGGGATGCGGAGGCGGAAGGCGTGCACGAGTCCGATTGCGCCGCCCTCTGTGAACGCTACGGTGTCGAGGTCGTGCTTGTCGAGATCAGCGAACCGAACCCGAAAATCACCCAGCAGGAGGATCTTGCCTTGGTGGAAGCCTTGATCAGGCAGCGTGAGATGAACCGGGAACGTTCGGGGGACTAACGATGGAATTGCAGGTCGTCTCCGCGCGCAACGAAGCCGAGAGGCATTTGGCGGCAAGTCGGGCGGCGGAAGTACTGGCAGCTGGAGGCATCGTCGTTCATCCCACCGAGACGATCTACGGTGTCGGTGGTGATTGTTCGGCCGAGAACAACGCTCTGATTTCCCGAATTAAGCTTCGCGAAGTCGGCCAGCCGCTACTCCTGCTGACGCCTGATCTGGAGACGTTGCGTTCCTCCTTCGGCGACTTAGAGTGGCCAGCCGAAGCGGAGGCGCTGGTCCAACACTTCTGGCCAGGACCTCTGACCGTGGTTGTCCGCTGCACGGGAGCTTCCGACGGTTTGGTGGGGCCCGGTGGTGGGGTGGCCGTGCGCGTGTCGCCCGATCAGGTCATTGCGGCCATTCTCAAGCGCTGGCGACGCCCCATGACGTCGACGAGCGCTAACTTTGCCGGTTGTGAGCCCGCCCGCACGCTCGAACGAGCTCTGGACGTGTTCGCGGGGCGCACAGACCTGGAGGAGATGGAAGAGCCTGTGTTGGCGATCGATGCGGGAACGACCAAGGGCACTACGCCGTCGACTATTGTGAGCTTTGTCGAGTCGCCCCCCGTCTTGCTGAGGGAAGGCCTGGTGACCGCCGAGCAGCTCAAACCCTGGTTGGCAGGCTGACGCATTACGTGAAGACATATGTCCCAAGATAAACCCACCAATGAAGATAGACCTACAGCATATAGGATTCTCTTCGTTTGCACGGGGAACACCTGCCGTAGTCCCTTGGCCGAAGTGATCGCGCGCCACGCGTTGGAACAGAGGGGCTGGAATCATGTGAAAGTGGACTCGGCCGGTACCTCTGCCGTCTGGGACGCGCCCGCATCTGAAGGTTCGGTCCGTGCTGCGGAGCTGGTCGGACTGGATCTCTCCGGCCATCGCTCACAGCCTCTCACGCGAGAGCTGATCGAGGGTGCTGATATCATCTTGGGCATGACTCCCAGCCACGTCGGAGCGGTGGGAGATTCGGGAGGCGATCGCAAGTCCTCACTCATCACCGAGTTCATGGAAGGGGCGGGCTCGGGTCAAGCGATCGGCGATCCTCTGGGAGGTCCGCTGGAGGAGTATGTCGAGGCAAGAGACCGTATTTCGCAAGCCGTCGAAGCGCTGCTGGACCGACTTTCCGCAATCCTCTCGCCGTGAGCACTCGAGCGCCTTCGAGTAAGCGCCTGTACATACTTCTCGGTGACCCGGTGCACCACTCGCTTTCACCGCTCTTGCAGAACGCCGCCATGCGTGCGCTCGGTCTCGATGCTGTGTACGTAGCGATTCGCGCCTGGGAGGAATTGGTGGGTCCGTTGATGCGTTCCGTGTCCCAGCTGGGTGGTGGCGGAAACGTAACCGTACCGCACAAGGGGCTGGCGGCCGATTCGCTGGATAGAGCAAGCGAGGCGGTGACGGCGACTGGCGCCTGTAATGTCTTCTGGTGGGAGGACGGGACGGGGTTGTGTGGCGACAACACCGATGTCGAAGCGTTTGGCACAGCAGCGGAAGCGGTTCTGAACTCGAGACTCAAAGGCAAGCGAATCCTGTTGCTGGGTGCCGGGGGTGCCGCTCGGGCCGTCGCCTGTGCCTGCGTGTCGGCGGGAGCGGGGGTCGTGGATGTGCTGAATCGCTCCGCGACTCGTGCGGAGTCGCTGGTGTTCGATCTCGGCGATTCAAGAGGAATCCTAGGAACGAAGTCCCAGGACTCCGAGTTGTTGCAGGACTACGACCTGATCGTCAACGCGACTTCGTTGGGACTGGCACCTGGCGATCCGCTGCCGCTGAATCCGAGGACGGTTGGAGCGGAGGCAGTGCTCGACCTGGTGTACAGTCGGGATGAGACTCCCTTCGTTCGAGCCGCACGTGGGGCCGGAGTGAGAGCCGAGGACGGGCGTCGCATGCTCGTTGAGCAGGCGGCGGCAAGCTTCAAGAGGTGGTTTCGCTTGGAACCGCCGCGAGATGTGATGTGTCGAGCAGCGGGAATTACTCCATGCGA
>Ga0255054_10001772_pt1 | contig 12561 bp, 6 predicted proteins | sample JV7_2_23_MG_FD_188634 | JGI IMG/M metagenome (GOLD analysis project Ga0255054, IMG submission 188634) | Seawater microbial communities from Jervis Inlet, British Columbia, Canada - JV7_2_23 | ecosystem: Environmental > Aquatic > Marine > Inlet | place: Canada: British Columbia | collected... | reverse complement strand
TTGCCGTTTTTCATTGACTGCAGGTTTTTCGCCGTCCAGATGATTTGAGTTCATAAACAATCTCCAGCACTTTTCTCAGTGTATGATAATTTGTTTGCCGATTGGAGAAAAACCATGTAAAATTTTGAGGCGGAATAAATCGACCGAAGGTGGCTCTCCGGTCGATTGGGAGTGCGAAATTTGATTTATTGAATCTACCACAATACCCCATGGCATGAAATAGAAAGTTTAAATGATGAAAATAAAAGAGGAAACCACACTTTTATATGAGATCAGCAAAGCACTCAACGAACATCTTCGGCTGAAAAAATCATTATATACGGTTTTGGACATTCTTTCCAATTCAATGGAAATGGTACGTGGCGCCATATCAATTTTGAACCCCCTGAGGGATGAAATCAGCATTGAAGTCGCCCACGGCATTTCAAAAGTTGCCATGGAAAAAGGGAAATACAAACTCGGTGAAGGAATTACCGGCCAGGTCATTCAGTCCGGAAAGGCGGTTGCCATACCCAAAATCAGTGAGGAACCCCAGTTTCTCAATCGTACCGCCTCAAGAAAATCAAAACAAAACCAGGAAATTTCCTTTATATGTGTTCCAATAAAAAAAGGGAACCACGTCATCGGAGCGATCAGCGTCGACAAACCTTTTGATCCCTCGTATCCTTTGGAAAAGGGGAAAAAACTCTTATCTGTCATCGCAACCATGATTGCCAGACATGTCATCAACCTGGAAACGATTCGTCTGGAAAAAGAAAAATTGAGGGAAGAAAACAAAAGGCTCAAAAACGAACTGGAAAACAAATACCGAATCAACAATATCATTGGAAACAGCAACAAGATGCGCGAAGTCTATCAAATGATTTCCCAGGTTTCCAAAAGCAATGCCACGGTGCTGGTTCGGGGAGAGAGCGGAACCGGCAAGGAACTCGTTGCCAATTCTCTCCATTACAACAGTCTTCGTTCAAAAGGCCCTTTCGTCAAGGTAAACTGCGCGGCACTTCCCGTTAATCTGATCGAGAGTGAGCTCTTCGGGCATGAAAAAGGGGCATTTACAGGCGCTATTAAACAAAAATTGGGTAAGTTTGAGTTGGCCCACAAGGGGACGATATTTCTAGACGAAATCGGTTCTGTCGGCCTCGATATTCAGATGAATCTCCTTCGGGTTCTTCAGGAAAAGGAGTTGGAACGCCTAGGGGGGGACAAAACCATACGTGTGGATGTTCGCATCGTCGCCGCTACCAACCGGAATCTGGAGCGGTCTGTGAAAAAGGAGACCTTTCGGGACGATCTGTATTATCGACTCAATGTCTTTCCCATCTACCTGCCGCCGCTCAGAGAACGAAAAACCGATATACTCCTCTTGGCGGACCACTTCCTTGAAAAATACGCGATAGAAAATAGCAAAGACATCCGGCGATTTTCCACACCGGCTATCGATATGCTCATGGACTACCATTGGCCGGGCAACGTGAGAGAACTCGAAAACTGTGTGGAGAGAGCGGTTTTGTTATGTCAGGAAAGGGTCATTCACAGTTACCATCTGCCCCCGACCCTGCAGACCGGGCTGGAATCGGACACGTTGCCCACGATGTCGATAGAAGAAGCCGTTGAAAATGTGGATAAGGAGATGTTAATTGACGCGCTGAAAAACGCAAAAGGTAATATTACGGTGGCGACAAAACTCCTTAAAACGACGGTCCGAAAATTCTCTTACAAAGCCAAAAAGTACGGTATAGACTACCGTCATTATAGATAATGTGCAAGGGGATCCACCACCTTTACCCAAAAAAACCTCCAGGTGATTTCACCGTTAATGTCATATATCAAAATATAGAAAAAACTCATGGGGATGCGGACGAATATTGACCTCGTTCACCTCATTGTTGGTTTTGTATTCAATCCACATATCTATCGCATCCCGGGTAAACACATCTCCTTTCATCAGAAATTCACAATCATCATTTAATGCATCAAGGGCACCAGCCAAAGATCCGGGTGCAGATGGAATTTCGGCCATTTCTTCCGGCGGCAGGCCGTAAATGTCCTTGTCAAGCGGCTCGCCGGGATCTATTTTATTTTCAATACCGTCCAGGATCGCCATGAGGATGGCCGAAAAAGCCAAATATCCATTGCACGACGGATCTGGCGTTCTGAACTCGATTCTTTTTGCCTTAGGCGAGGCGGAGTACATGGGTATTCGGATCGCTGCGCTCCGGTTACGGCTGGAATAAGCAAGATTCACCGGTGCTTCATAGCCCGGAACGAGTCTTTTGTAGGAGTTGGTCGTTGGATTGGTAAAGGCGCACAGCGCGCTGCAGTGTTTGAGTATTCCGCCGATTCCGTAAAGCGCTTCCTGGGAAACCCCGGCATAGTGTTCACCTGCAAAGAGGGGTTGTTCTTTTTTCCAGAGACTGACATGGGTGTGCATCCCGGTCCCGTTATCCCCAAAAATCGGTTTCGGCATGAACGTTACGGTATGATTGTGTCGGTAAGCAACATTCTTAAGCACATACTTAAACCACATCAATTGATCACCCATTTGGAGCAGCGGTTTAAAACGCATATCGATCTCTCCCTGACCGGCGGTTGCCACTTCATGGTGCTGGGCTTCAATTTCAATGCCCAAAGATTCAAGCGTTAGCAACATTTCGGTCCGGATATCCTGAAATTTGTCCATCGGTGGAACCGGAAAATATCCCTCCTTGTGTCGTGGCTTGTAACCAAGATTCGCCGCCTCCTCTCTGCCGCTGTTCCAAATTCCTTCTATGGAATCAATTTCATAGAATGCTCGATGCTTTGAGGATTCAAAACGGATGTCGTCAAAAATAAAAAACTCCGCTTCAGGGCCGATATAAGCCGTATCACCGATTCCAGTGCCTTTTAAATATGCTTCTGCTTTTTTCGCAATATTGCGCGGGTCACGAGTATAAGCCTCCCGGGTCATCGGATCAACAATATCTACAATCAGTACCAGCGTTGAGGCTTTATAAAAGGGGTCCATTTTGGCTGTCGCAGCGTCTGGTATAACAAGCATGTCACTTGCGTGGATCGGCTGCCAGCCTCGAATACTCGATCCGTCAAAACCGAATCCATCTTCAAAGCTTGACTCCTTTAGCTCTCCGATCGGAACCGTAAAATGCTGCCATACGCCTGGAAAATCAAGAAACCGAAGATCAACCACCTTTGCGTCGTTCTTCTTTGCCATTTCCAATACTTCTTTTGGTATCATGTTTAAATCCTCCTTATCAATATCGATGTAATTTCATTTGAATTATTGAAAGTTTAAAGTTTTTTATCCAATTAAATGGCATCACTGCCTGTCTCTCCGGTTCGAACCCTTATTGCCTCTTCAACGGGAAAAACAAAAATTTTTCCATCGCCAATTTTACCCGTATTCGCCGCTTTGCATATGGTATCTGCCACTTCAGTTGTCCGACCGGATTCAACCACGATTTCAATTTTAACTTTTGGGATGAAATCGACCACATATTCAGCACCACGATAGATCTCTTTGTGCCCTTTTTGCCTTCCGTAACCTTTCACCTCTGTTATGGTCATCCCCTGAATACCGATTTCATTCAATGCCTCCTTAACATCGTCAAGTTTGAACGGTTTGATGATTGCTTCGATTTTTTTCATAAAAAGTCCTCCATTGATAGAATCTGTTTTTTAGTAATAACTCAAGTTTCGCACTCCCAAACCATCGGTTCTTTTCTTCCTGTTTGGGGCGAATAAATTTTTTTCACAGAACAAATGCGTTAAAAAACCGGCAATACTTCGTGAATAGCTCCTATAATTTTGTTCTCCTGGGCCGGTGAATCAACCGGTTGTCCATCAAAATCCCTTACATAAAAAACATCCACGACCTGGTCAACATTCGTGGCAATTTTTGCGATCCAGATATCGAGCCTGCACCTGAATATTGCGTCCGCAATGCAAAAAAGAAGTCCCGGAAAGTCGTAGGTAAACACTTCAATAATGGTAAAAAAACTGGAACTCGTGTTGTCCACAACGACATTATTGGGTTTTCCCGAGGTTCGAGGGGCAATGGATCGAGAAGAAAGCGTTTTTTTCCCGAGGGCCGATGCAAGGTCGAGCCTCCCCGAAAGCGCAGCACTTAGACTTTTTCTAGCCCGAACCCATTTATCGGTTTCAAAAATCTCATCCAGCGGTGCTTTCACTTCAAAAATATCCAAAGCAATATGGTTACGCCAGGTATAAACCTGGGTGCTGAGAATATCAAAGTTGTTAAGGGTAAAGTTGCCGGCAATTTTTGAAAAAAGTCCGGGACGATCTTTGGCGCAAATATTCACCCTTCTTGTGTTGGCATCGGAAGTTTTGGCTATGTTCCAGACAAAATCGGCCCTGTCAAGGCTTTTGTATAGCTGGATATGTTCAAGTATTTCGTTTGCCGGTGTGTATAGCAAGTACCGCGGGGACATGACATTGAAGAGCCCCTTAAATTCTCCGCTAATCTGTAACTGCTTCATGGAACGAAAAATTTTTTTCTTTTTCTTTTCAACCTGCTCCACCGCCTCGTGGGATGCCAGTTCACCTTTTTCCAGAATTCGCATCACTTTTAGGAAAAGGTCTCTTAAGAGAACCGATGACCAATCCGTCCACGCTTTGGGGCCTGTGGAAATCGCATCGGAAGCTGTTAAAAGGTAGAGCATTTTTAAACGGGTGACGTCTTTTACTTTTCTGGCGCACAAAAGTGCTGTTTCCTCATCGTTTATATCTCTTCGTGTCGCGGTGTTCATCAGCAGCAGGTGCTCCTGAACCAAAAAAGATATGGTGTCGACCTCATTTGGTTGAAACCCTCTTTTTGTAAATAAAGCCCGGGCAATCTTAGCGCCCTTTAATGCATGATTTTTGCCTGGTTTACCTTTGCCAATGTCATGAAGGAGTGTTGCCCAAAGCAACAACTTACGGTCTTTCAATTCCTTATAAATATCTTTACACAAGGGAGGGGTATCTTTATCTCCGGAGCTGCCGAATCCCTTCAGGGTCTGAACCGTCCGGAGTAAATGCCTATCCACAGGATATACGTGATATTCATCATATTGAATCCTGTTGGCGATCCCTTTAAATTCAGGTATGAATTCCCATAGGAATCCGGTGCTTAACATTTCGCTTAGAACGTCGAAAGCTGGGGGCGAGGTGATTAAAACCCGCTCAAAGGATCTGATGGCAGTATCGAAATTTCTAAATTCATCGTCAACGAGATATAAATTTTTTTTTACCAATCTTCTGGCTTCAACGCTTAAAGGCAATTTCAGTCGTGCACTTTCTTCAAAAATATCCATCAAAAGAGCTGGGGTTTGCCGGACAGCATCGGCGGAGGAAAAGTTCAGCATCTCCCCCCTCACCTTCAGACCCTGGAAACGGGTCGTTGGAACTCGCTTTCCTAATCGTCTTCCCTTTTTTGCATATCCCATCTCATGGAGGAATATCAGAAGTTGTTGCTTTACGAATTCCATCTTACCGTGAAGCTCTCCTAAAAACCTTTCAACAGGTTGTTGACCGTTTTCTTTTTTATATTTCAATCTGTTTGCCAGCTTGACCTGGTCTTCAAAGCAAAGTTGGTCGCATTTCCTGCCGGCCAAAGCGTGCAAACGGTTTCTCACATTCCAAATAAACGTAAGCGCATGTGTTAGGGCCCGGTACTCATCATGTGATAGAAAACCATCATACTCGAAATTTTTTAATTGCTTTATGCCAAATTTTATGTGAGCGACCCACAACATCGTATGGTAATCCCTTAGGCCGCCCTGACCTTCCTTCAGATTGGGTTCAAGAAGGTAGGTTGAATCGCCGAAATAGACATGGCGTTTCCTGTTTCTTTCAACCAACCATTCAATTATCCGATGGGATCGTTCGACAATAATTTTTTCCCTCATCTCCTCCATCAACTCTGTGTATAGGAGGGAACGTCCGCAAACAAAGCGGGCATCCAGCAAAGGCGTCAACACATCGAAATCTTTTTCAGCAAGGCTCAGACATTCGTTCATGGAACGAATCGCATATCCAACCTCCAAATTGATGTCCCACATCGGATAAACAATCTCTCGAATCAATTCTTCCGCTTTATCCGGAATATTCTTTTTAAACAGAAAAAGAAGGTCGACATCGGAATGAATACACTGTTCTTCTCTTCCGTATCCTCCCAAGGCAACAATCGCATATGGATTGTTAATGATGTCTATTCGAGGGCCGACCTTGCTTGTCTCAAAGCGATTACGAAAGTACTCATCGAAAATCCGGGTATGCTCGATCAAAAAGGCATGCGCTTTCCCTTCTAAAAGGCTGTGAATCAGTTCCCTCCTTTTCTTTTTCAGTGTCTTCAATTTATTTTCATCGCTCTTGTTGGGGCTCTCTTTTGGAAAAACGGTAATTTTTACCGAAATTAGCAATAGCAAAAGATATGCCAATAGTCAATTATTTAATCATTCAGAGAAGTTAAGTCGATTGTGTTTATCGGGGGTGTAATCAGAAAGATTTTAAATTACATTTTTGTAACAAAAAAGCGAGGAAATTACAAAACCGGCTTTTTATTTTGCGATCAATTATCCGGTTGCATCGTTTAAGAATGATCTGTCCCTTCAATAAAAAAATCCCAGATTTCTTTTATTTTTTCCCGCAGGTCGAGGAAATCGTTTTCAGAAATTTTAGCCGGTTTTTCCTGAAGGCTCAGTTGGTGACCTAAAGAACGGTAGACCAGATAAACATGGCGCAGGACATGCGCTCTATAATCATCGATTATTCCCGTTTCAAGCAATGCACGAATGATGCGGACATTGTCCGTCCATTTGATTAGCTTTTTATGCTCATTTGACCTCAAAAGCATCAGGTACTGGACCAAAAATTCGATATCCACAATACCCCCTGCGCCCTGTTTAAGATCAAAAACACCTGCCTCGCGGCGAAAAAGCTCCTTTCTCATCCGCTCTCGCATCCCGGCAATTTGTTTCTGAAGCTCCTCTTTCACGCGTCGACGGGCAAGCACTTTTTCTCGAATCTGTTCAAACCGGCTTTTTAAGCGGATATCACCGGCAATGGGTCGCGCCTTTATAAGCGCCTGATGTTCCCATGTCCAAGCACTTTTTGCCTGGTATTTTTCAAACGCTTGGATATGACTCACCAAAAGACCTGAACCCCCGCTCGGACGTAGGCGCATATCGATTTCATATAATATACCAGTTGGCGTGTGGGAGCTCAAAATATGAAGAACCCTCTGCCCCAAACGGGCAAAAAACTGCGCGTTATCAACGGGTTGGTTGCCATCTGTCGTGGCGCCTTTTTCGCCTGCGTGAAGAAAAATAAGATCGAGGTCCGATCCATACCCGAGTTCAATCCCACCCAGCTTTCCATAGGCAATAACGGCAAATCCCCGGGCACATTTTTTCCCGTCCAGAATACATTTTGGTTTACCGTGCTTTTGGGTCAAATGGTTCCAGGATAGTTCAAGAACTTCGTGAATGACCGCCTCTGCGATATTGGTGAGATGATCACTTACTTTAAGCAAAGGAAGTACACCGGCGATATCCGATGCAGCCACACGCAACACATTTATTTGTTTAAAAATACGCAGCTCTTCCATCTGAAACTCGATATCGAAGGGAGATATTTGTTCAAGACGGTGACGGATCTCCTTTTCGAGTTCAGATTTTTTAGGTGGGGCATAAAGTGCTCGTGGATCAAGCAGTTCATCTAAAAGGAGGGGATGGCGGGAGAGAAAATTAATAATCCAGGAGCTTGCATTCGCGAATTTGACAAGATAGGTTAAGGTGGTGGGATTCTCCAGTAAAAGGGCCAGGTAGTTGGTACGACGCTCAATGGTTTTGATCAGTTCGATAATTCGACCCAGGGCAAGCACCGGGTGATCAGATGAAACAACAGCCTTTAATATCTGTGGAATCAGACGATCCAGACGTTTACGACCTTTGGCACTGAGCGCTTTGGTCGCAGGAGCGCTTTGCAGGTGGTATAGCAAACGCATTACCTCTTCCGGAGCATCAAATCCGGCATCAGAAAGTATTTTTCCTGTTTTCTCATCTTCAATCGGATCTAACCCGATCGATTCCAATCTCTTCTCGATTTTATTTTTATCATCTGCCTGATCGTCTGTGTCTTTGGCCCCCAAAAGGATCATAAAATGGCGATGTACATATTCCATGTGTTTTTTGAGCTGAAATGAAAAAGGTTCCCATTCATCGAATCCCAATGAGGTTGCAAGTCGTTTTCTTCCTTCCGCATGCAGAGGGAGGTTATGGGTCTGTTGATCGGCAAATTCCTGAAGCCGATGTTCTGTTTTGCGTAAAAACTTGTAGGCGCTGGTCAATCCCTCACATACCTTCTCATCGATATGGCCTTCCCTGAAAAGGATCTGTAAAACTTTCTGAATGCGGCGTTCCTGAAGCGCGGGTAAAATGCCGCCTCGTATCAGCTGAAAGATCTGTCCGAAAAATTCTATCTCCCGTATGCCGCCGGGGCCGAGTTTGATGTTGTTTTTCATTCCTTTTCGTTTTACCTCAACCTCGATCCGCCTTTTCATATCCCTAAACGATTCGAAGGTAGCAAAATCTAGATATCGCCGATAAACAAACGGCTTCATTTTTTTCAGGAACCTTGACCCTTCCCCGTTTCCATCTGCCACGACCCTCGCTTTAATCCATGCGTACCGCTCCCATTCTCTCCCCTGGCGCTGGTAATAATCTTCCATTGCATCGAAACTCATCACAATCGGCCCACTCTTTCCAAAGGGACGAAGATCTAGATCGATTCGGAACACGAGACCATCCAAAGTGGTTTCACCAATCACATTTACCAGCTTGCGGCAAAGCCTTACAAAGAATTCCTCGCTGCTAACCGATTTTGGGCGACCACTCGCTATTCCGGTATCCGGATATGCAAAGATGAGGTCAATGTCTGAAGAAAAGTTCAGCTCCCTTGCGCCGAGTTTACCCATCCCGATAATAACAAGCTGCTGGATTGCCCCATCGCTTTTTTTGGGTGTGCCGAATTTCTCGCACTGGTGTTGAAATAAAACCGCAAGCGACCACTTCAAACATCTATCTGCAAAAGCGGAAAGCTCCGTCATGGTTTCCGATAACCCGGCAAACCCCGAAAGGTCACGAAAGGCAATCCGCACCAACTCATGCTGTCGAAGCTCACGGAGTGTATGTTTTATCGTGGAATCCAGGTTTTGGCCTTTATCTCGCTTTATTGTTTCAGCGATTTGAGATAAAGATTCCTTTAATCGGGTATCATATTCATCGACTGAATATTGTTTCTCAAGATCACCGTTCGCGACCATTTCAGCCAGCATTTCCGGATTACGGATGCAACTTGTCGCGACAAAATCACTAAAAAAGAAAACACGTTTCAGCGTGTCAACAAGGTCCGGATCTTCCGGTGGCTTGACATCCGCTTTTTTTGCAGCCTTGCAAAAGGTTTCCCACTTCGTATTCATACGCTCCCAATTAATTTTTCGAGGATTTTCCCTTTATATTCCCAAAAGGATATTTTTTCAATTTCAGAAATCTGTAAGATAATTTATGGCTTGACAAAAATTTTTTGTTGAGATAATTGGGCTCACTTTATGTGTTAAATAGAACTTTGCAAAACTGCGAACAACGTTTTTCTCGACACTGAAAGACAAAGACGTCTATCTTCCGAATTAGACAAAAGGACGTCTTTTTTGTTGTAGCATTCTCCTTCAGAACAACAAAGAAATAAAAGCCCAAATCCGCCTTGTTTCTCTGCATTAAACCTGTTCGAGAATTTATGATGGTAACCAGTGTCTATACCTCTTTACACAGGGGAAGATAAGGGAGAACCATGAAATCGCCGGACAAAAACTTCAAGCCTGAAATCGTCATTCTTTTTTGCCAGCATTGTGTTGCTGAGGATGTGACATTCACAGATTCATCGAGACGATTTACAGATCATACGGCCCGCTGGGTGATTATGCCATGTTCAAGCAAGATCGAGGTCGACCATCTTGTAAAATTATTTGAGCATGGACCTGACGCTGTTCAGGTGGTTGGATGTCCGGAGCATCAATGCCGTTTTTTAAATGGAAACATCATGGCCGAAAAGCGGGTTAAGCAGGTCAGCAGGTTGCTGGATGAAATCGGTTTCGGTTCCGAGAGAATCAAAATGATCAATGGAAACGGGTTCTCAAAAGATGATCTTTTGAACATGGCAAAAGCAAATGCGGAGGATGTCCGATCTCTTGGCCCAAATCCCATGAAAGAAAAAAATAGACAGTGAAACCGCATGCCGAATAAATTTCATGTTAATCTCCAGCACGCTCCCCCAAGATTTTCGCCGATCTCGAAGTTTAGCTCCTTTGAGATCAAGAGATGCCTGGGTTGCCGGCGTTGTATAAAGGATACATCCTGTATCTATAATACTTACAAAAAACGCGAATTCGATCCCGTGGAAATCCTTGATACCGGCGACCACATGTGCGTGAGCTGCATGCGTTGTGTTCAGGAATGTAAAAACAACATTCTCTCCCGTGCCACAAACCCGCGCTGGGATCGGATGGGAAATGACTATTGGACCCCTGACATCATCGCCAGCATATGGAAGCAGGCTGAAACCGGAAAAATTCCGGTTTCAGGGTCCGGGTATCGTGGCCCTTTCTGCGGACCGGGCTTTGATCAGATTTGGACCGATATGTCTGAGATCATTCGACCGACTCGGGATGGCATTCACGGACGAGAATCTATCAGTACCATCATCGAGCTCGGCAGAAAACCTGAGGGGTTGTCGTTTGACTCTGACGGCAGAATATTAACCGACCTGCCACCGTTGGTCCCAATATCAATTCCGGTGGTCCTCGACATTCCTGATTTTGGATTTATGGGAGACGGCGCGCACCGGTCAATGGCCCGGGCAGCCGTTGAACTGGAAACCGTTTCGATTACAAAAAGCGAACAAGCGAATGGAAAGCTGGCTGAATTTAGAAATTCTTTGATCATAAAGTTCGACCCTGACAAAGATGACCGAACCTCGCTAAAGGGAGCAAAAATCGCGGAGATTCCTTTCAAAAATAACATGACGGATCGAATCTCAGCTATAAAAGAAATCTATCCTGAGCTCATTGTATCCATACGCCTCCTGCTAGATGAACAGGTGAAAGGACGGACCCGTAAACTCGTTAATAGTGGGGCAGACATCATCCACCTCCAAGCCGGTCTGGATGGAAAGGGCTTTGGAAAGAACCAAAAAAAACATGTCACTGAACTGGTGCGTGAGGTCCATCTTGACCTGGTCAGTAACTCGATCCGCGATCAGATCACCCTTCTGGTCAGCGGCGGCATCACCATGGCCGAACATGTGGCAAAGATTATTCTTTGCGGTGCCGATGGTGCTGGGGTGGACCACTCGCTCATAGTCGCACTCGAATGTCGGCTCTGTGCGGACTGTGAAGAGCAGGCCGAGTGTCCGGTAAAAATCGATCAGGTGACAGAGGAATGGGGTGCAAGGCGTATCGTGAACCTTCTGGGGTCCTGGCACGCACAACTCATTGAGGTCCTGGGAGCCATGGGTCTTCGTGAGGTAAGGCGGTTAAGGGGCGAAGTCGGTCGAGCGATGTTTTTCAAAGATCTCGAACAGGATAACTTCAGCCCTATTTTTAACCGAAAAAAAGAAAATAATGCTTTGCCCAAAGCGCCTGGCCGGACCGATTCACCTGGAAAATTGACCCAACCCCGGTCTGATGCCAAACCTGCTGGATCCAGATATCGAAATCCGCTCGGCAAATACACCGTAATCCTTGAAACAAATTGCACTCATTGTGGCAAGTGTGCAGAAGCCTGCCGCTACGGTGTACTGATAAAAAGCGACAACTTCGTTCTTCCTCACCGAGTCTCGCTTTGCAGGGGCCCCGAAGTATGCAAAGCCAATGGATCTTTCTGCATGGATCGATGTCCTGAGGATGCCATCAAAGTCGGAATAGATCCTATGTGGAAGACCTTTGGAGATCCTCGATGGACCGCTGATCTGATTACCAGCACTTGGATGCAAGCAGAGACCTCGATGCCACCCGATGGCTCTGGGCTTGAATACAAAATCGGTGATTCCGGTGGTGGTTTTGATAAAATCGAATTTGACTTCCCGGATGAACCACCAGACCCATTGCTCAGTTATGATGACATCGACCTCTCTATTCCGCTGAACCGAAGGCTAGACGATAATCGACCGCAGGTGACCATCGGGTTTCCGGTTTATGGCGGTGGCATGAGCTTCGGATCAATCAGTCTCACCACAATGGTCTCGCGGGCCAGGGCATATAAGGCATTTGACTCTTTTACCTGTTCCGGAGAGGGCGGCTTCCCCGACGCACTAAAACCTTACGACGACCACGTCATCACCCAGGTTGCCACCGGCCTCTTTGGCGTAATGGAGGAAACAATTCGAAGAGTCCGGATCGTTGAGTTCAAATATGCTCAAGGCGCCAAACCCGGATTGGGTGGCCACCTCCTCGGCGATAAAGTGACCCCTGCAGTGGCAAAAATACGTCAGGCCGTCGAAGGGAGCGCCCTT
>Ga0255054_10001771_pt1 | contig 12561 bp, 10 predicted proteins | sample JV7_2_23_MG_FD_188634 | JGI IMG/M metagenome (GOLD analysis project Ga0255054, IMG submission 188634) | Seawater microbial communities from Jervis Inlet, British Columbia, Canada - JV7_2_23 | ecosystem: Environmental > Aquatic > Marine > Inlet | place: Canada: British Columbia | collected... | reverse complement strand
CAGGCCGCCGACGCTCGCTGAGGCACCCAGGGTTGATGATGGGCCGCGCGCCGTTGCTGTCAAACTGTTGTCAAACGCTCGTTGGAGCCACGGCCGGCTGAGGGGGTCAACTCTGGCCTGCCGCCACACTGTCACCACTTTTCCGCGGTACGGGGCGGAGCGGTGTGTGTGGCTGGTCATATCGGCTCTGTCTGCCCCAGACCGAACAACTGAGCGCCGAGAATGAGGATCACGACCTGTACCGACCAGCCGATCAGGCAGACGCCGACGGCCCGCGGCGTGCTCGTGTAGTCGAGCGCCTGCCGGACCGCGATCACCATGGCGACAAGCATCCAGATTCCGGCAACCAGGAAGACGAGGGCACCGAGGCCCGGAATGACCCCGAAGACTCGAATCAGTCCGGGCGCGCTGGCAAAGCCGATGGTGCGCAGCAGCTCGCCGTAGTCTGCCTTCGTCTGTGGCTCTGGCAGCAGTCGCGTCCCGATGAAGTACGTGAGGAAGGCCCAGATGTACCAGCCCACGAGGGCCACGATGGTGCCCCCCACGATTCCGAGCAGACCTCCGCTTCCCACGGTTCCGATTCCAGCCGCAACCGCGGACATGACGACCACGGCCATGGCCTGCCCCGTCGCGTCGCGATCGGCCTCCACCTCCTCGTACAACTGGGCGTCCAGCTTGGCAGCGCGGATGATGCGGTCCTGAATCGTCGCCATGATTCCCTCCTTCGGGTCGAGTATAGAGGGGTTTTGGCTCGAGGAAGGGCAGACGACTTCCGACAGGACCACTCCGAGGGGCCGTCGAGCCGTCTCGTGAGGCTGCGCGGCGGTCGGCCACGGCCTGAAGGATTCGCTCCAGAGCCCGATCGCGGCCGGCCTCGAAGTCGGCAAAGCTCGTCGCGGGAGGCGGGCGTCATGCCGTCGCGATCGACCGCAGATTCCGTTGATGCGGAGGTCATGCATGGGAGCGAGGCGAACAGGGTGAGAGCGGCCGCGCCGAGCAACCGTGGGACGATCATCGGACCCGACATCATGATAGTCCAACGCCCCCCACCGCGGGAGTTCGCGGAACGAGCGGCGTAGACTTTCAACCGGAGGATTGTCACGAAAAACGGTGGGAACGAAGGGGTCAGGTCAGAACAACAACGGGGGTTTCACGTCCGATAGCGTGCAATGTGACAACTCCGCGGGGAGTCTGGGGCTACCTTGCTACGCTGACGCAACCGAATGGCGAGCGATCAGACAGCCTATGCAGCGAAATCCCCTCCCTTTGGCACGTGCGATAGCTTTCTATCTCCCGCAGTTTCACGCCATTCCGGAGAATGATGCGTGGTGGGGCTCCGGATTTACCGAGTGGACGAACGTGAAGAAGGCTGGCCGGCTCTTTGTCGGCCACCGGCAACCGCGGCGGCCTGGAGAGCTCGGATACTACGACCTGCTCTCGCCTCAGACGCGCGCGTCCCAAGCAGGGTTGGCTCAAGAGCATGGCATAGCTGCATTCTGCTATTGGCACTACTGGTTCGCAGGAAAGCTCCTGCTTGAGCGTCCCTTTCAGGCCGTTCTGAAGTCAGGCGAGCCGCGGCTTCCGTTTTGCCTAGGCTGGGCTAACCACAGCTGGACTGCCGCGTGGGTGGGCCGCCCCTGGCAGACGCTGGTCGACCAGTCGTATCCCGGCCGGGCCGACTACGAAGCTCATTTTGCAATGGTTCGGGAAGCCTTCGCCGACGAACGCTACCTGACTGTACATGGGAAGCCTCTCTTCGTGATATTTCGGCCCGGGCACATTCCACAAGTGCGGAGGTTTACAGATCTCTGGCGTGAGCTGGCGGTCCAGTCGGGCTTTCGAGGTCTATACCTCCTCGGGATGTGCGACCCGAAACGCGATCCCGGTCCAATGGGGCTCGATGGCACAATCGCTCCAGGCATCGGACACATCATGTCGTTTCAATCAGAGGACGACCATCAGCGATTCAAAAGGCAACGGCGCCTTGCGGCGGCGCTCCAGAAAGGACGATGGGTCCACTTGCGTCAAGCCGTCGCCTCCGCAGGCATCCCAAGTCGGGAATACGGAGCGGTACGCTATCTCCATGATCGTGTGAGCCAGCAGCTCTTGCTACCTGTACGTCGGCAGTATCCTGACCTTGTCGCAGCGGCCTGTCTTCAAACCGATCTTCCCGACGACCGCTTTCCCTGCATCACCGTAGATTGGGACGACACGCCGAGATTCGGTCGTTGGGGAAAAGTTCTCGAAAAGTCCTCTCCATCGGTGTATGCGAAGCATCTCAAACACGCCTTGGAACGGGTCGAAAATCGTCCTTGGGAGGAACGGTTGGTCTTCCTGAAATCCTGGAATGAATGGGCCGAAGGGAACTATCTCGAGCCCGATGATCACTGGGGGAGAGCGTACCTCGAGGCCACCCGAGATGTCCTGATGGTCCGGAGCTGACAATGAACGCAGCCCCGCCCCGGAGTCCGGTGTGGGCCCGCGTCTGGCATCGCATGGGCAGGCCCTTGCGCCGCGGCGTCCGCGGGGCGCGCGGGCTCGGGCGCCGGGTGCGGCGGACCTGGCGGCGGAGCCTCCGGGCTCGGCGTCGCGGCGAATGGGTCTCGCCCCGGGTGCGGCGGACCTGGCGGCGGAGCCTCCGGGCTCGGCGTCGCGGCGAATGGGTCTCGCCCCGGGTGCGGGCTCTCATGATCCTGCGCCCTCCCATCAGCGTGCGGGGCGTGCGGCTCCGCGTGCGACGGACGGTCTCCAACGAGATGCGCCGGGCCATGTACACGGGTGAGTACGAACGCCGGGAGATCGACCTGGTGGACGAGTTCCTCGAGCCCCACGATCGGGTGATGGAGCTGGGAGGCGGGCTCGGCGTGATCTCCGCCTTCTGCGCCCGGCGGGTCGGATCGGAGAACGTCGTCACCTACGAGGGCAACCCCGCCCTCGAGCCCTACATTCGCGAGACCTGGGAAGCCAACGACGTCAGCCCGCGGCTCGTCCCCGCCCTGATCGGCGCCGAGGCAGGGGAGAGGAGCTTCTACATCGGCAAGAGCACGTGGGACGCCTCGCTGCTCCCCGGCAAGGAGAAGCTCCCGCGGCGTCTTCCGGTCCGCGGCTTCAACGAGGAGCGACGCCGCTTCGATCCGACCTTCGTCGTCATGGACATCGAAGGGACGGAGTACGAGGTGGTGCAGGGGGCCGACTGGGGCAACGTGCGCGGTCTCGTCCTGGAAGCCCACCCGGGGAGGCTGGGTCCCGAGAAGACGAAGACGCTCGGCGAGTGGCTCGCCCGGGCGGGCTTCGTACTGCGCCGAGAGGAACACGAGCGCTACCTCTACTTCAGCCGCGAGCCCGCCTAACTGCCGGCCACGTGGTCCTTCGATCGAGTGGCGAAGCACTTCGAGGACCACATCGAACGCTCGCTGCCGGGCTATCGGGACGGTCACGATCTGATCTGCCGGGCCATGGACTCGTTCCTGCGCGACGACTCCCGCGTCTACGAGCTGGGGTGCGCGACGGGTGCCCTCGCCCGGGCCATCCTGGCGCGGCAGGCCGACCGGCCGGGCCTGCGCTACGTGGGCATCGATACGTCCGAGCGCATGGTCGAGATCGCACGGCGCAGGAGCGATGGCGATGTCCGCGCCGAGTACCGCGTGGCTGACGCCGCGGAGACGGTGCTCGAGCCCTGCTCCGTGGTCGTGTCCTACTACACGCTCCAGTTCGTGCCACTCAGGCATCGAGGGCGGATCGTGCTGCGGATCTACGATGGGCTCGAGCCCGGCGGAGCCTTCTTCCTCTTCGAGAAGGTGCGCCAGGACGATACGGAACGCGAAGTGATGGCGGCCGAGTGGCTGCATCGCTTCAAGCGTGACCGAGGCTTCAGCTCGGCGGAGATCCGGGCGAAGGACCGTGCGCTCGAGGGCGTGCTGGAGACCCAGACCGCCGGCGAGAACGAGGCCCTGCTGCGGGACGCGGGATTTGACACGGTCGTCCCGATCGCCCAGTGGATCCCGTTCCAGGGCTGGCTGGCGATCCGCCACCGCGGGTGAAGGGGCGGTGGCTCACGGTGCCGGCGACTCGACGACGCCGAGCTCGGCGAGGGTGGCGCGGAGACGCCCGACCCGGCGCCGATTTGCGCCGAGGTCGCCGTAGCCCATTCGCAAGGCCGAGCGCACCGCGATCTGTCCGGACAGAGGGCGCAGCAGCACCTCCAGGTCGTCCGCGAAGCGGAAGACCGCGCTGCGCGTCTCGACGTGGAGATAGGCGTCCGTCTCCTCGACGAGACGCGTCCGCGGAAGTGCGAACACGGTCCGGCGCGTCACGCGCCAGGCGTCCTCGGGCGCAATCCGCAGCACCAGGGGCGCCACCGCGTGGCGAGGATCCGTGGCGTCGCTCGCGACGCAGTTGGGTGCCCGGCGTGGGCAGCCAGGACATCGTGTTTCCGTCCCAGCACGTGCCGCTCGAGCCACACTTCCGCCAGCGCTACCGGCGCGAGAGCATAGAAGCAACAACGGGGGTTCCAGGCGGCGGGCGGCGTTGGCTCTGAAAACAGGAGCCGCCCGAGCGCGAGTCAGAGTAGTGTGCAGGAGTTCACGAGCGGACAACCATCGTGACCTTGAGGTAACCACCTAGAACGCATTACATAGCCGGATCCAGGCGTAGAATGTCCCGCGGCGGTGGAAATCCCATCAGGAACAGAATTGGTAGCGGCAGAGGGTGTTCGGCTGCCACCCGCTCGAACTCCTCCCCTTCCACCGGTACCGCAATATAGTCCGCCACGGCACCATCGATCTCAACGCGCACATTGGGATTCTCGAGCGCGCGGCTGTACCAGCCCCGCGGCCAGTGGTGCGCGGAAACATACAGCCTTCCATCTGTTTCGAACCGCGCCAGCCGCCGCTCGCGGGACACGCCCGAATCATCCGTCGTTGTGATGACGAGCATCGGGATGCCCGTGCGCTCGAGCTTGGGTTGGTACAACCCTAGAAACAACGTTTCAAACGCCACAACGAAGCCGGCATAGACGGCGACAAGAACTCCAACCCACTTCAACACCTTCATGGGCACTCTCCTGCTACTGGTCCCGACGGTCGCTGGGGCAGCGACGAACTCGCCGAGACTACGTAGCTCGTAGAGCGTTACAGCCGCCGCCCAACGGACATGGCGCTCAGCTGCGGGGCACAGGCCGCCGACGGTCGCCGAGGCACCCAGGGTTGATGATGGGCCGCGCGCCGTTGCTGTCAAACTGTTGTCAAAGCGCAGGTGATAGCTCCGGGCTGGCCGTGGGACCGGCGCCAAGTGCCTGATCCCGAAGAAGTAGTGTGGAGCCGACGAGCGGACTCGAACCGCTGACCTGCTGATTGCGAAGCGCCCGTGGGCAGATTTCGCCCGTGTCTCCTGGCGTCCAGAAGCGTATGCGGGGCAAGCACTTGCGTCGATGGGGGAATCTCCAGGCGTCCGCCTTGCGAAGTGCTATCCGCCGGGAGCAGAATGGGACGAGAGCGTTCTGCCCGGCAGGTGCAAGGCGCGGAATCGAATGCAAGAGACCGATCTTCAAAAACAGGGACCGACGTCCGGCTGGCTGCGAGGCCCGTTCGGTGCCTTCCCCATGAAGGCACTCACGCTGGGCATCGCTGCGACTCTCGTGTTCCTGACGCTGATCAGCCTGGGCACCTCGAAGGCCTATCGTGCCCTTCAGCAATTCTCGACTCACGAGCTTCGGTTGCAGGCCCTGATCGGGCGGATCGTGCACCTCGACGAAGTGCTGACGATGTCCGCCCGCATGTCTGCCGCCACCGGTGAGCTTCACTGGGAGGAGCGCTACCGAGCATTTGAGCCGGAGCTCGATGCCGCCATCGAGGAAGCCGTTCGCCTGGCGTCGGAGTCGTATGCCGCCTACGCCGCAGACACAGAGTCCGCCAACCGGGAGCTCGTCGCGATGGAGCGGCGCTCCTTCGCCCTGGTTCGCGACGGTCGGCGTGAGGAGGCGGCCGCGATCCTCTTCAGCGCTGAGTATGAAGAGGGTAAGAGCGTGTACGCGGCGGGCATGCAGGCTCTCACGGCCGCGATCGAGGAGCGCAGCGGCCAGGATCGGCAGGGCTACGGGCGAGAGGTCGGGCAGGCGTGGGCCCTCGCAGCCGTGAGTGCCGTGCTGCTGCTGCTGGCCTGGGTGGGAGTGGTCGGCTTGATCCGGAAGCACCTGGCCGAGCACACCCGGATCGAGGAGGAGCGGCGGCTGCTCGAAACCAAGATGCAGCAGGCGCAAAAGCTCGAGAGCCTCGGCGTGCTCGCCGGTGGCATCGCGCACGATTTCAACAACCAGCTCACCATCATCCTCGGCAACAGCCGCGTGGTGCTCGCGGAGCTCGAGACGGGCTCGCCGCAGCGCGAACGGATCGGCCGGATCTGCACGGCTGCCGAGTACGCCGCGGAGCTGGTGGACCAGATCCTCGCCTACTCGGGCAAGCCCTCCGTGAGCCTGGAGCCCCTCGACGTCAGCCGACTGATTGCGGACATGGGAGCGCTGCTCCAGGCGTCGGCGACGGGTCGCTGCGAACTTCGGCTCGAGTGCGAGGGCGAGCTTCCGGCCGTCGAGGCCGATGTGACCCAGATCCGCCAGGTAATCCTGAACCTGGTCACGAATGCATCCGAGGCGGTCGCGGACGGGGGAGCGATCGTCTCGCTGCGCACCGGAGTGACGCACAGGAGCGCCGCCGATCTTCGAAACTCTCTCGGCACGGCGGCAACGCCCGGCCAGTACGTCTACCTCGAGGTCTCCGACACTGGGACGGGGATGGACGCGGCCACCCAGGCCCGCATCTTCGAGCCGTTCTTCACGAAGAAGAGCTTCGGCCGCGGCCTGGGTCTGGCCGCCGTGCTCGGGATCGTGCGCGGGCATCGGGGCGCGCTCGAGGTGGAGAGCCATCCGGGAGAGGGAACGAGGATCCGGGCGCTCCTCCCCCAGGCGGACCGGCCCGCGCTAGAGCCGTCCGAGCCCAGCGAGCCCACGCGCGCGTTGCGCGGCAGCGGCCGCATTCTGGTGGTGGACGACGAGGAATGGGTGCTCGAGATCGCCAAGGTGTTCCTCGAGCGCGCGGGCTTCGAAGTCTCCACGGCGCTCGGCGGACGCCGCGGCATCGAGCAGTTCAAGGCCGAATCCGACGAATTCGACGCCGTCGTGCTCGACCTGGCAATGCCGGACGTCGCGGGAGACCAGGTGTTCACAGAGCTCCAGAAGCTGCGGGCGGGCATCCCCGTGATCGCGGTCAGCGGCTACAACGAAGAGGTGGCGGCCGAGCGCTTCGGCAACCGCGATTTCGCCGCCTTCGTCCGCAAGCCCTATGAGCCGGAATATCTCGTCGAGATCGTGCGCTCGGCGATCGGGACCTCGGTCGCAGCGTTGGGGTAGGATCGTCCGGGGAGGCGCTTGCCGATGGGCGCGCCCCACGAGCCCGGCTACGAGACCGTGATCGATCCCGGCAGCCTCCTCTGCGCTGAGCGCGCGTCGACCGAACCAGGCCGAACCAACCAGCATCCCGAGTTCGACAGCAAAGTGTGTCACATCCGTAAGCAACGGAGAAGCCGAATGAAAAGTTGGAGCCGACGAGCGGACTCGAACCGCTGACCTGCTGACTACGACAAATAGGGCAGGGGCCATACGGGGCAAGGAGTTGCACGTCTGTCAGCGCGTGGTGGCCCCTCCCGACGGGCGTTTCACGATTCGCGCGACGATGTACTCCACGTCGATGCTGAGCCCCGCACCCACGCCGAGGCCCAGGCCGCCGCTGGCCCCCTTGAAGATGGAGCCGTCGAACTCGGAGAAGTGAGAGCGCACGGGTCGAATGGGGTGCCCAGAGGGTTGCGCCGGCTCGTTGGACTCCGGATCGACTCGCACGGGCTCCGGCAGCTCCAGCGCCACCGGTACCGTGAACGTCCCGGGGAAGACCTCCTCGAAGTAGACGGCCGCCTGGTTCTGGGTCCGCACATCTACGGTCTTCGCCGTGTAGACAGCGACGACCTCGAGCTCCTCGGGGCTTTCGAAGGTTATGAATCCGTTCCCGACGGGCTGGCCGTCGCCCACCAGGCTCGCGATGTCCGCACACGTGATGTCCGCGGCCCGCGCCGCTCCGAGAGGCAAGTTCGCGGGACCGTGCGGAGCCGAAGTCGGGAGATTGGCGCGCTGGGCGACCACGCCGCGAACCGCGAGCGCTACCGGAGTGACGCCGAAGTTGAAGATGTTGATCGCCGTCCGGTACTCGGCCGGTTCGAAAGGTTGGTCCGTGCCGTCGGTCGGGCCCACCTCAGGTACGCAGGTGAACTTCACGTTGTAGAGAAAAACGTCCTTGTTCTTGGCGTAGGCGGGCTGATCCAGCAGCACTGCCCCTCCGACCGATACCGCCAGCAGAACCAGGACGCCGAGGCCGGCGGAGATCGCAGGTCGTCTCAAAGCACTCACGAGTTCGCTCCTTTCCCCCAAAACCCATGAACAGACTACACTGATTCGCGGCCCGGATGGGTCGCCCTCCCAGGCGGTATACTGGTTCGGCCATGCACTACGGGCCGCCTACGGTCCTCCAAGCCTGAGATCCCCCCCGGGACGTTATCGGACCTCAGAAGCCCGCTTGTTCGGCGTATCCGCGCCATGCGGATTCGGGAGCGGCTCCACCAAGGGTGAGCGCCCCAAACGACAACGCCCCGCCGGAGCGGGGCGCGTCGAGGTCGGTCTGTGGCTAGCGACTAGTTGAGGGACCTCACCTAGTGCAGCCGCCTCCGCACACCCAGCCCCACCAGCCCGCAGGCGAGGTGGAGCGCGGTGGTGGGTTCGGGGGGCGATGAGAGCAAGATGCGTGGGGCCGAGAAGGCTCCCGCCCGAAAAGGCGCGCGAACGCCGCGAACACCACCTCGCCGAGGCCCACCTGCGCCTGGAGACCCGCAAGCCGCCCCTCGGTGCATCACACAGAGCAATGGAGCCGACGAGCGGACTCGAACCGCTGACCTGCTGATTGCGAAGCGCCCGCGGGCAGATTCCAGCCGTGTCTCCTGGCGTCCAGAAGCGTATGCGGAGAAAGCACGTGCGCCGACCGGCGCGTCCTCGCGGCCGCTACGCCTGGGCCGCCTGCTGGAGGGCCTGGAAGTCGAGGGTCAGCGCCTCGACCAGGACGTGGAGATCGGGCAGCGCATCCCAGTCCGCGTTCAGGCCCCAGAAGAGCCCGCCGTGGTAGCTGAAGAGGGCGATGCCCAGGGCCTGGTTCTTGAAGAGGGGCACCAGGGGGTAGGCCTCGCGCAGCGGGGAGCCCAGCAGGTAGGCCTCGATCTGCGGCCCCGGCACGTTGGTGACCACCACGTTGAAGGGCCGCGAGATCGCCGTGAGCCGCGCGAACTGGGTGAAGAGCCGCGTCAGTCCCCACTCGCCGATCTCCGCCATCATCTCCATCCCGCCCACCTGTCGCGAAGCCTTGAGCTTCCCCATGGCCTCGACCACCTGCGCCAGACGCCGGCGCGGGTCGGGCTCGCCCAACGGTAGGGGGGTCGCCACCGTTGCGACCCGGTTGCCGAGCTGTCCCGAGTCGTCCTCGGTGCGGATGTTCACCGGCACCAGTGCCCGGAAGTCGAGGCCGGAGACGTCCTCGTCGCGCTGGATCAGGAAGCTTCTCAGGGCGCCGGCGACGTTGGCGAGGACCACGTCGTTCACGGTGGCCCCGAGCCGGTCCTTCACTTCCTTGACGTCGTCCAGGTCGTAGCGGAGCCAGTCGAAGCGGCGGTGCGGACCGATCTCGATGTTGAAGGGTGTGGCCGACGCCCGGTGCATGGCCGCACCCAGGGTCTCGCCGAGCCCGGCCATGCCCTCGCTCAGCGCCGAGATGGCGCCCAGCGGATGCGCCACCGAGTCCGCCGCGGCGCCCAGGGCTGAGAGGCCCAGGCCCGCGCGCCGGCGCAGCTCGCGGGCCGCCATGCCCAGCGCGCCCGACGCGGGGCGGGGTGTCCAGGGCTTCGGCTCAGAGACGCTCGCATCGGGGGTAGTCTGCATGGAGGCCGTCATCAGGTCGGAGGTCCCCACGCCGTCGATCATGCAGTGGTGGGTCTTCGTGATGACGGCAAAACGGCCGTGCGCCAGGCCCTCCACCACCCAGAGCTCCCACAGCGGCCTGTTGCGGTCGAGCGGCAGCGACACCACGTGGCCGGCCAGCCGCTTCAGCAGCCGTTCGTCGCCCGGGTGCGGGAGGCTCAGGTGGCGCACGTGGTAGTGCAGGTTGAAGTGCGCGTCGTCCACCCAGACCGGGTCGCCGGTGACCGGCATCCAGTCGAGCCGCTGCCGATAGCGCGGCGTCAGCACCGACTCGACGTACTTCGTGAAGCGCTCGATGTCGAAGCCGCCCTCCGGCCGCACCAGCGGCCCCGGGTCGAAGATCGCGACGGCGCCCACGTGCATGGGGCAGTTCTCGTCCTCGATCTCGAGGAACGCGGCATCGAGGGCCGTGAGACGTTCGAAGTGGGAGGCGGCCATCAAGGCAGAGTGTTCATCTCCGGGGGGCGGCGTCAACCGCGAGCCCTGATCGGCCGGATCGCGGGCTCTGCGACGGCAAGAATTACGAGCCCCACGCGCGCCGCCGCCAGATCCACGCGCGCTTCCGCTTCTGACCGCGGCGACCGCTGTGGTAGGGTGATCGGACCCTGCCGCGAGGCGTGGCCATGGCTCGAGCCCGGGAGACCGCACTCATCACCGGCGCCTCCGGCGGCATCGGCCTGGAGCTGGCGCAGGTATTCGCCGAGCACGGCTTCGACCTGATCGTCGTCGCGCGGCGCGAGGCCGAGCTCGAGTCACTGGCCGGGCGCTGCCGGAAGAAGCACGGCGTGCGCGTCCACGTCCTGCCCATGGACCTGCTCGTTCCGGACGCCCCGGCGAAGCTGGTCCAGCAGCTGGCGGACGCTGGCCTCGCGGTCGACGTGCTGGTGAACAACGCCGGGCTCATGGACACCGGCGGCTTCGCGGACATCGGCGCCGGCCGGCACGAGCGCCTGCTGCAGCTGAACGTCGTCGTGCTGACGTCGCTCACGCACCGGCTGCTGCCCGCGATGATCGAGCGCGGGCGCGGGCGGATCCTGAACGTCGCTTCGACGGCCTCCTTCCAGCCCGTGCCGTCGATGGCCCTCTACGCGGCGAGCAAGGCGTTCGTGCTCTCCCTCTCCGAGTCGCTCTCCGAGGAGCTGAAGGGAACGGGCGTGACGGTCACGGCGCTGTGTCCGGGCATCACGAAGACCGACATGTACGAGCGCGCGCACGACCAGCACGCGGTGGCGCGGAACCTGCCCGAGCTCTTCCTTTCGGACGTCGAAGACGTGGCCCGGGAAGGCTACGAGGCGTGCGTGGCCGGCCGAGCGCTGGTCGTGCCGGGTCTTCCGAACCGGCTGCTGGCGAGCGCCGTGCAGCTCTATCCGCGCTGGCTGGTGCGCAGCATCGGCGGCCTCGTCGGGCGGAAATCTACGAGCTGAAGAAGTCCGCCCGCGGCGTGCGGGGGTCCCTCCCCTGCAAGCAGTTGGAAATGCGGGCTTGCTCCGTCGCCAGCGATCGCTCGTGTGTCGCTCGTTGCGGACGAGGACTCGCACCAGAAGTGAGTGAGCTCGGTCGGTGCGAAGCGGGAACGACGGACCCCCGGTCAGGCGGTTTCCGACGCCTGTTCTGCCTCCTCCCGCCGCAGCCCGGCGATGAGCCGCGCCACGTGCTGGGGCGAGCGCGCGCCCCGCGCCAGGACGGCGTAGAAGGCCGGCACCACGAACAGGGTCAGCACCGCCGAGACCGCCACCCCGAAGACCACCACGATGCCGATCGCCTGACGCGACTCGGCACCCGCGCCCGTGGCCAGGAGCAGGGGCAAGGCGCCGAACGTGGTGCACGCGCTGGTCATCAGGATGGGCCGCAGGCGGATCTCCGCGGCCTCGGCCACCGCCTCCTCGAAGGGGCGTCCCCGATCGCGGAGCTGGTTTGCAAACTCGACCATCAGCACGCCGTTCTTCGCGGCGAGGCCGATCAGCAGGATCGCGCCGATCTGGGTGAAGACGTTCACGCTCGCGCCGTAGAGGTGGAGGCCGAGGAGCGCACCCGTCAGCGCCAGGGGAACCGTCATGAGGATGATCACCGGGTGCACGAAGCTCTCGAACTGGGCGGCGAGCACCAGGAAGACGATGACCAGGGCGAGCGCGAAGGTGACGAGGAGGCTGCTTCCGGACTCGCGAAGCTCCCGCGACTCGCCGTCCCAGGTGAGGCGCGCGCCCGCCGGTAGCACCTCGCGGGCCCGGGCCTCCAGGGCGTCCACCGCGTCGCCCAGGCTCGCGCCGTCGGCCAGCGCCGCGTCCACGGTGATGGCCCGCATGCGGTCGAAGCGCGAGAGCTGGTCCGGTCCGGCCTCCTCGTCCAGCCGCACCAGGTTCGCCAGGGGCACCAGCCGGTTCGTGCGCGACGAGCGCACGTACAGGTTCGCGAGGTCGTCGGGGCTGGCGCGGTCGGCGTCGCGCCCCTGGAGCACCACATCGTACTCGCGCCCGCGGTCCACGTAGGTGGTGACCACGCGGCTC
>Ga0255054_10001767_pt1 | contig 12575 bp, 5 predicted proteins | sample JV7_2_23_MG_FD_188634 | JGI IMG/M metagenome (GOLD analysis project Ga0255054, IMG submission 188634) | Seawater microbial communities from Jervis Inlet, British Columbia, Canada - JV7_2_23 | ecosystem: Environmental > Aquatic > Marine > Inlet | place: Canada: British Columbia | collected... | reverse complement strand
TTATCTGCTTCGACATAAAGATCTTCGATCACGTTCTGATACGGGCGATCGGCGATGGAGTCATGGGCGGGATGATCGGGATCCATGGCACGCCACATCACGTGTGAGGTCTGGTCGAGATACCCGAAGTAGTAGAACAGCAGTCCGCCGTCGAAACTTTCCAGGACCTGTTCGAACTGTTTTCGATTCTCCGCGGCTACCATCTCCGCCTGGATGAGGAACTCGTCGTCGTCGAAGACGCCGGCGGTCAGCGCTCGTGTGTCCTCCGCCATCCCCTGGGTGTAGTAGCGTCCCGTGGCCGCGGTCAGCTCCGCCGCAAAGTCGGGCGGCGTCGAGATGGGCATCGCCGGATCCAGCGGGTCCAGGTTGATCGGCGTGACGTACAGTTGAAACTCGGGCCGGACTTCCTTCAAATAGAAACGGCACGTGCCTCGCAAACCCTTCATGAGAGGCATCAGCTTGAAGTCCACCGTCAACCACTCGCTCCATTCGCCTTCCTGAAGCACGACCTCATGATCGCCCAGGACGATCTTGGCCACGGGCCTCGTGGGATCCATGTAGACTGTGAACTCAGCTTCCAGGTCCTTCGGTTCTTTCAGAAAAGGATGCGCCGGACCCCGCAGGCTGCCGTGGAACACGTGATCGCTGACTTCCGCCGGGTAGACAACTCCACCGCCGGCTATCGTGACGGTGATTCGTTCCGGGGCCGTGGTGAAGAACGAGAACGTGCCATAGGTACCCAGGATGTCCGGTGTACCCATCCCGCTCAACTCGTAACTGGCCGAACCCGAAGGCGGGAAGTTGGCCGGTATACGAACGATGGTGGCCGGGACGCCCTGCTCCTCCAGCACCTCCCAGAACGGTGTGCCGTAGCGCAGAAGTTGGATCCCACCGCCGGAGAGCGGGAATTGCCACCGGCCCAGCTTAATAGTCCTGCCCGGTCCCTCGGTCCTCGAGGTCGAGAGGTACGGCACCATCGTCGCCGGATCGCGGTGCATGAAATCGAAGATGCCGTGGCCGCCCGCGTCGAGACCTGTGATGAACTCCGCCCAAGCCACCGGGCTCTGTGGAGGGATCGAGGTCTGCAGCGGCCCGAAGCGACCCTGGCTGGCGAGCTTTGCCAGGTTCGGTAGGCGACCCTCTGACAGCAGACGCTGGGTCAAATCGTAATCCATCCCGTCGATACCCAGGATGATCACCCGCTTGTCTATCACGGGTGCATCGTCCCCGCAGCCAGCCAAGGCGCCGAGCGCGAGGACGGCCGGGAGAATAAGGCGAAGACGGATGACGCTCTTCACGGCAACTCTCCGTTCGAAATAGATGCGCCGACGACGCTTCCCTCCTCCTGGAATAGTGTTGTTCCGTCCATGTGGCGCGGCGACTCGACTCCGAACAGCCAGAGTGCTGTGGGTGCGATGTCGATCAGCGCGGGTCGCTCTCGCTGAATCGCTCGATTGCAGAAGAAGACGCCCGGCACCAGGCCCGGATCGATGCAGTGGTCGCCGCTCCAGGGTTTGCGATTGTCCTCGAAAACAGGCCCCGCCACCACACCGGTGGCTCCGTCCCACGAACAGCGGTAGCCGGCGTTGTAGCCGATCAGCGCGTCGGGCGCATTCTCCAGGTACGGCCCCTTGTACAGCTGATCTGTGGCGAAAACCTGGCGAATGCCGACGTCGCCGGTCTCTTCATCCACCAAGCCGCTCAGCCTGTCCACCAGCTCGTTCTTGAGCGATGCCGCATCATCGCCCGGCGCGACGATACCTTGGGCTTCGCGGCCCTCGACGTTCAGGTAGAGGCCGGTCAGGCCCAGGGCGTAGGCGCGCGTTTTCGACCAGTCTACATCGCGCAGCCAATCGGAGCTTCCGTCGGTTCCTTCTTTCAGCGTGAGGTAGCCATTGGCGAGTAGCCAGCGGTTCAGGTTCACACCGCGCCTGAACGATCTGAACCCGTGGTCGGACAGCACCATTAGGACATCGCCGTCTTTCAACTGCGCCATCGCTCGCCCGACGATGGCATCGTTATGCAGGTAGAGCTTCTCGATGGCATCGCGATGGTTGGACTCGAGGTTTCCTCTGTCAGCCGGGTGACCGTCCTCCAGGTAGCGCCAGAACATGTGCTGGATGCGATCGGTGGCATCGAAAACGCAGACCAATACGCCCTGACGCAACTTATCGAGAGCGGCGAAGAACATCCCTTGGCGCTCGCGGTCTATGTCGTAGGTGAGCTGAAGGAAAGTTCCGTCGCCGATGACGCCCTCGTTGAGGGCCCAGGTGTCCTCCGCCAAGCCCGTCGTCGCGTACTTCCCCAGCTTCTTCGCCAGGTACATGGCGTAGTAGGAGGGGTGAGAGATCGGCATCGCTGGCTTTTCCGGATCGATGTTGATCGGCGTCATATAAAGCGAAAAGTGCTCGCCGATTTCTGTAACCATCATCCGGCAGATCCCGCGTATCTTGACGCCCGGGGCAGCCCGAAACTTGACGCTCACCCAATCGCTCAGTACACCAAGTCGGAGGTCGAGCCGTTCCCCATCGAGCGACACGTGTGCTAGGTTCGCATCGCGATCCAAGTTGATCTCGAGAGGTACCTCAAGGGGCGGATCGCCGTCGATGAAAGGACTGGCCGGGCCCTGCACGGTCGCAGCGATACGATCGCCGTTCATCTCCAGCGTCACCCGAGTCCCGCCCTCTTTGAAGCGCTCGTCCGAACGGCGAGTCGTGAACAGCGTGAAGGTCCCCTGGGTGCCGAGCAGGTCGGGCACCGACATGGCGCTCAGCTGGGCCCCGTAGAACTTGTCGGGCGGGAACGTGATGGGCACTCGCAGAATCGTGCTCCACACATTGCGCTCGCCAAGGATCGACCAAAAAGGCTTCGACTTCCTCAGCAGCCGAATCTCCGGGCTCTTGAGTGGAAGACGGAACTTCCCCAGCCTCAAGAACCGTTCGACTGCCCCGATCCGGGTCGAGGAAAGGACGGGTAGATAGGTCCGTCGATCGCGGTCGAGGAAGTCGAAGATGTTGTGCTTGGCCGGATGGGTTCCGGTACTGAACGAGGACCAGGCCACCGGTGACACGGATGGATAGGTCGAGGCCAACCGGTGGTAGCATCCCATTTCGGCGAGCCGCTGGAAATTGGGCAGCTTCCCCTCTTGCAGGAAACGATCGGTGAGATTCGGATCCTGGCCATCGAAACCGATGACGATCAGCCGCTTAATCCTGGGGCGGACTCTCCGCACCCGGCGCAGCGCTCGCCAGAGGACGCGGAAGGGCCAGAGCAGCAGCGAGACGAACGCCATGATGCCCGTCACGAACACGACCAGGAACGAGGTGACGAAGACGAACCCGGCGCCGGGCCCGACGTAGGCGATCGCGGGGCTGGGCGTGACCAGCAGCAGGGCGAACGTCAGGCAGACCCCTGCGAGAAACGGCCTTCCCAGCTTATTCTTATGGTGACGGATCGATCCGAGACGCGGGAGACTACTACAGTGGCGCCTTCTCTCAGCCAACTCAGCAGACGAGCGAGATACGGCAAACCGATCATCGTGGTCTCGGGCCTTCCGCGCTCGGGCACATCCCTGATGATGCAGATGCTCGAGGCCGGCGGGCTCGAGATCCTGACGGATCGCATCAGGACGGCGGACGAGAGTAATCCCCAAGGCTATTACGAGCTCGAGAGAGTCAAGGAGCTGGACAAGGGCGGCGATACCTCCTGGCTCGAAGACGCCCGTGGAAAAGCGGTCAAGATCATCGCTTTCCTTCTCAGGTACTTGCCGGATACTCTAAACTACCGCGTCATCTTCATGCAGCGCGAGCTGCACGAGATCATCATCTCCCAGAACAAGATGCTCGCCCAGCGCGGAGAAACGTCGGAGACCGACGACGATCAGGTTCTGGACGCATTCAAACAGCACTTGCTGAGGACCCGGGCCCTGATGACAAGCCGCGCCTGCTTCGAGAGCCTCGATGTCAGCTACAACGAGATCCTCGAGGCCCCTGCCGCGCAAGCGAAACGCGTCAGCGATTTTCTGGGCGGCGCCCCCGACGTCGAAAGCATGGCCGCTGTTGTGAATCCACAGTTATATCGTAACCGCTCCCAGCGCGCGGCGGATTGATCGACCTAGCTCTACTAACTCTCCTCTACTGGATGTAGCCCAGCGACCGAAGCGTCTCGAGCTGTTCCGGCGTAAGCTCGACTTCGCCGCCCGGTGTGAAGTGTAAGGCCAACGCCTTATGCGCTTCGATCTGGGCCAGCAAGAAATCCGTGTACTTCTCCACGAGTTCCGGGTACTGATCGTTCACGTTGCAGGTGGCGAGCGGATCTTCCCACACATCGTACAGCAGGAGCTGTGGCTTGCCCGGGAAGTGAAGGCGCGCCGCCCGCTGGATGCCGTCCGGACGGAAGTCCACAGTGTCATCCAGCTCCGGGTATACAGCCAGCGACGCCCCCCACCGGCCGTCCAGAATCTCGATGTGCCCCGTGATGAGCCCATTCCTCGGATCGATCTGATACTGCTCGAAGATGATCGGTCGCGCCTTCCAGCCCTCCGTGCCCATCAAAAGCGGGGCCAGGGACTGACCCTGCATCACCGCCGGCGGCGGCAGGTCAGCCAATTCGAGCACCGTCGGCAGTACATCGAGTAGGGAAACCGGCTCCGAGATTCTCTGCCCCGCTGGTATGCGTCCCGGCCAGATAACGATGAAAGGAACGCGAGTGCGATACGAATCGAGCAACGCGCCCTCCCATTCCTCCGGTCGCGGATCCAAGAGCTCGCGGCCGAACCGAGAGAAGCTGCCAGCCGGGTGCCCGTGATCGGACGAGACGATGAGCAACGTGTTCTCCCACTCTCCGGTAGCTTTCAGTCGCTCCACCAACTCACCGAGCTGGTGGTCTTGGTGGGCCATCGTCTCGTCGTACAAGTCCCGCTGCAGGGTGAAGAAGACGGTCGGCTCGACACCTATCGTTGCGAGGCGCGCGCGAAAGGCGCCCGAAACGTCACCGGTCTCAAAGTAGTCCGGACCATCCACCTGGGAGAGTCGCGGCCACCAGACGTCGAAACTGTCGCGACGCTCCGGCGATACATAGAGCCCGGCGAAGGGCTCGACCGGGCGGTGCGGCTCGTGCACATCCGTCGTCTGGAAGTGGACGAAGTACGGCTGTCCCGGAAACGTTTCACGCCAACCCCAGAAATCGTCATGAAGCGCTACCGAGGACTGAGTGGCGAGCTCGGGCTCCACATCTCGCAGGAAGTCGGTCTCGCGGCCCTGCGTCGAAAAGCGCCCGGCCCAAGCATTGGAGGTGATCGTCGCGGTCTGATAGCCTGCGCGATGGAAGTGCTCGTGCATGGTAACCACACCGGGCGGCAATGAATCCCAGTTTCCAACGCCGAGGACGCTCTGCTGCAGCGAGGTGAGAAACGAGGCTGTGGACGGCCTCGTCCAGGCGCTGTTGCTGTAAGCATGTTCGAAGACGGAACCTTCAGCGGCCAAGCGCTCCATGTTGGGCGTGTTCTTCCGATCGTAACCATAGACGCTCATGAGGTCGGCGCCAGCAGCATCGATGACGTAGAAGATCACATTCGGTCGGTCGTCGGAGCGCCCCGACCGAGCGCCACTCAGCGTGGGAGCGCCCCACAAAGCCACCGCACCTTTGCTCTCGGACTCCGCCTCGAGAGCTAGAGTAACCGTCTGTCCTGCGAATTCGGATATGTCAGCGGTGCCGGGGGTCCAGGTCTCGGCGTCTGAGAGGCCCCTCTCCAGAAGAGATGTTTCCGTCCCGTCTTCCGACTTGGCGGTCACTCGAAAAGTCACAGGCATATCTGACAACGGCACAGCGAGCGCGGCGTCCAGCCGGCCATCGGGAGGAATCTTGACATCGTACTCCAGACGGCCCGGCGCGTGCATGTACAACGTCCGTCGGTAGTATTTCTCCCGGCCTTCCAACCGCACTCCCGCGGGCTCGGCGTACCGCGCCAACTTCGGCTCGATCGACACGGACAATATCTCCAACTCGCCATCGGATTTCTCCGCCTCGGCACCGAAGAGGAACACAAGCTCGCGCCAGGGATCGAACCACTCGTATCCCCCCGGCGACGGGTTGTCGACCCGCAGGCGATAGGTGTGAACGTTTCCGTCAGCAACTACGAGCGCACCTTCACCCGGGTGAAGAAACCATATATCCCGGGGCCCGGCCCCAAAATTGATCTGCCTGACATTAGCCAGAAGGCTGTCTCCCTCGGGGGCCAAGTATCTGAGGTTGTAGAAGAAGCTGATGAAGTCCACCGCGCCGCGGGCGCGAGCACGAACCACGATGTCAGCCCAGTCCGCACGCCTGAGATTCGGTACCGGGACGAAGAATACCGCGGCGGTCATCCCAAACGGAAAGCGGTTCTTCTCGGAGAGCGTGGCGAGCAGCGAAGTCCCAGTCCATTCCAAGCCCGGAGATTCCTCGGGCCACTGCGGATCGTTCACCGCTTGCCATTCCGGCTGCTCGACATCGAAATGCCACTCTACAGGCTGGAGGCCGTATTCCGGCACGTCTGAACCGATTACACGAGTGTGGTCCAGATGTTCTTCGAGATGGAGGGGGGTATCGACAGTGAGCGGTGCAGGACCGCCGCAGCCTAGGACGAACACCACTGGGAACAGCGGACCGGATAGTACTGAGATGCCGCGTACCTGAGAACGACTGGTCAGACGTTGCACGGTACCTCTCCTCGCCCTGAGAGTTCTTCGTCCTTCACCACACGTCCTCCCGTTCACTTCATTGGATGTAGCCCAACGAGCGTAGCGTACGGAGTTGTTCCGGCGTGAGCACCACGTCGCCCTCGGTAGTGAAGCGCTGTGCCAGCGCTTGATGCGCCTCCCACTGCCCCTCGAGGAACTCGGTGTAGCGCTCCACCAGCTCGGGCCACTCTTCGTTCACCACCTTCAAAGCCATGGGATCGTTCCAGAGGTCATAGAGCAGCAGGGGCATGGGCCGTTGCCACTCAGCTTCTTCCTCGTCCTCCGGTTCTTCCGGGTTGATTTCGAGCGACGCCCCCCAGCGTCCATCGATCACCTCTATCAGGCCGCGGTAGACCTCGTCTTCTCGGTCCCACTGGAACTCGTCGAGGATCACCGGCCGCGGCTCCCAGCCCTCCTCTCCCATCATCAGCGGCGCCAGCGATTGTCCCATCATGACCTCCGGCGTCGGGAGGCCCACCAAGTCGAGGGCGGTAGGCAGCACGTCTATCATCGATACGGGCTGCGTGATCCTCTGCCCTCCCTTTATGTGACCCGGCCAGACGAAGATGAGTGGGACCCTGCTGATCGAGGCCCTGAGTATCGGCTGACTCCAACGTGGCGGCAGCGAGTCCTCGATGGCGGTGCCCATATCGTCCATTGCAGCATCGGTGCTGTGATCCGCGGCGATGATCAACAGCGTGTTCTCCCACTGGCCGGTTTCCTTGAGGCGCTGGACCAGCTTGCCTAGCTGATAGTCGTTGTGGGCCATAGTCTCGTCGTAGAGGCCCTGGTGCAGTGTAAAGAACTCGACGCGGCTGATGCCCGTCGAGTCGTAGGCCTCCGAGTAGATGCCGTGGCCGCCCGCCTCTCGGAGGCTGTCGTTCCACGCTCTCCACGTCTTCAGCTGTTCGGGGCCGACGAACAGACCACTGAACGGTGTCACAGCCGGAAAGTCCTCGTGCACGTCGGTGGTCTGGAAGTGCACCCAATAAGGCTCGCCGGGGTACGCGTCGCGCCAGCGCCAGTACGCCTCGTGTAGATACCTCGAAGATTCCTTGTGAGGCTCGGGCCCAAAGTAGGCGAATTCCTCCCAGCCCTCGCGCATCACATCGACGCCGCGTTGGAGGTTACTCAACGTGCCAGCGTTGGGGTTGGCAACGAACACGCCGGTCAGGTAGTCGGCGCGTCCGAAGTGCTCCGCCATCGTCAACACTTGCTCCGGCACCGGGTCGTTCCAGTTCTTGAAGCCGCCCAGCACGCTGTGTTGCAGCGAGGTCATAAACGAGGCTGTGGAAGGCTTCGTCCAGCTGGAGTTACTGTAGGCGCGCTCGAAGACCGCCCCCTGCGCCGCCAATGCTTCTATGTTCGGAGTAGTACGGCGGTTGTAGCCGTAGACGCTCATGTAATCGGCCCCGCCACCGTCGATGACATAGAAGATGACGTTCGGCCTTTCGGGCACGTTCGCGCCGGTGACGATCGGCGCCCCCCACAGCGCCACGGTGCCCGCCACATCGGCGTCAGCCTCGAGCTTTAGCGTCACCGTTTGACCGGCTAGATCCGCCAGGTCCACCGAGCGCTGCGCCCAGCTGGTCTTGTCGCCATAGGTCTCTTCGAGGAGCGTCTCGGCCTGACCTCCGTCGGGGCCCGCGGTGATCCGGAACGTCACCGGATTGTCCTCGCGCAGCACGCCCAGCGCCAAGTCGAGGCGGCCAGCTTCCGGTACCCGGACGTGGTACTCGACACTTCCCGGCGCGTGCGTGTAGAGGCTGCGCTGGTAGACGCGATTCCGTACCTCCTCCCGCACACCCACCGGTGCTGCGGCATAGTTGGCCTCTTTGGGAATCACGCTGACGGACAGGACATCGATACTGCCCGGCTCTTCGGCGAAAAACCAAAGACACAGCTGCCGCCACGGGCCTTCCCAGCGGCCGCCCGACCAATCGGCGCGCAGCAGATACGTCTGCACCGCACCGTCGTTGATCACGGCGGCGTTGTCGCCGCTGTAGAGGAAGGGGTTCACGCCGCCGTCGGGCTCCACGGGTTCCTCGTTCAGGTTGAAGCGAATACCCAGGTCCCTGACCTTGTCCGACGTCCGCGCGCGAACCACGACATAAGCCCAGTCGTCGCGCACCCAGTCCGGGAGGTCGACGTAGATGCCGCCGCGCGGCCAACCCTCCCGGAAACGGTTGGCATCGGTCAAGGTCACACGAAGGGCGTCGTCGCCACTCGCTACCTGCAGTGGCCTGACAACGGGATTCCTAGGGACGGCCGGCTTCCAGTCGGGTTGGGCTTCGTCGAATCGCCACTCTTGGGCGGGCGGCGGATCGGCGGGCGCCTCGGAGCCTTCGACGCGAGCTTCATCGAAGTGTTCCGCCAAGTGGAGCGGCATTTCGGCCGTCAGCGGTGGGGGGCCCGCATCACAGGCCCAGAAGGCCGCCGCAGCGAGGACCGCCACCACGGTCCAGCTGAGGCACGGAGAGCGTTGGGGCATCGCCATCGTCTTGTTCTCCTCGCACGAGGGTATCGCGTCTACTGGATATAGCCCAGCGAACGCAGAGTACGGAGCTGTTCGGGAGTCAGCGGCACTTCGCCGGTGCGGCTGTACTGTTGGCCCAGCGCTTTGTGCGCCTCCCACATCTCCTCCAAGAACTTCGTGTACTTTTCGACCAGGTCTGGCCGTTCATCATGTAGGCTGTTCAGGCAGAAGGGGTCGCTCCACAGGTCATAGACAAGCAGTTTGGCCTCCTCGTCCTCGGGCTCGTCTTCGTCCGCCTCCTTTTCGCTACCTGCGTCGTCCTTCACATCTTCGGCCTTCACATCCTCCCCATCTTCGTCCTCCGCCGGTTCCTCCTCCGGCTCAATCGAGAGGGACGCAGCCCAGCGACCATCGATGACCGCGATCGATCCTATGAACTCGCCCGTATCCCAGCGGACGTAGAACTCGTCGAAGATCACCGGGCGCGGACCCCATCCTTGTCGGCCCGTGAGCAGAGGAGCCAACGACTGGCCCATCGCCACTTCCGCTGGCGGTAGCCCGGCGAGATCGAGGATGGTGGGAAGCATGTCGATCATGGAAACGGGTTGCTCGAAACGCTGACCTCCGGCTATTCGCTCGGGCCAGGTGATAATCATTGGGATGCGGGTCACGAAGGGGCTGACGTTAGGAACGCGATCAGGGATCGTGTCGAAGACACCGAGCCCGTGAGTGCTTCCGTGGTCCGCAGCAACGATGAGAAGCGTGTGTTCCCACTCGCCACTGGCCTTCAGCCGTTCCACCAATAGGCCGAGCTGATAGTCCTGGTGGGCCATGGTCTCGTCGTAGAGACCACGCCCCGCGTCATAGAGAGTAATTCTGTCGACGCCGGCCTTCTCGTAGATCGAGTCTGGGTAGGCCCGATGAGAGAGCCACCTGGGATTGTGATCACCGGCCGCCTCTGCAAGCTGACGTTCCCACTCGTAGAAGTTCTCACGGGTTTGGGGGTCAACGAACATGCCGGCGAAGGGCGCCGCCGGTTTCCACGGCCAGTGGACATCGGTGGTCTGGAAGTGCACGAAGTACGGCTCTCCGGGGAACGCTTCACGCCAGGACCAGAAGTCGTCATGGAGCTCCAACGTCGACGTCGAGTTGGGCTCGGTTCCACTATCGCGAAGCATGTCGGCGCCCCGGTCCCTACACGTCATGGTGCCGGCGTAGGCGTTCGAGGTAATCACCGCGGTCTGGTAACCTGCCCCATGAAGCCGTTCCGCCATCGTTATCGCCTGATCCGGTATCGGATCCGTATCATTCTTGTAGCCGCCCAACACGCTGTGCTGCAGCGAGGTGGCGAAAGATGGAGTCGACGTTTTCGACCATGATGAGTTGCTGTAGGCGTACTCGAAGACAGCACCTTCGGCGGCGAGGCGCTCCATGACCGGCGTGGTGAGGCGGTTGTAGCCGTAGACGCTCATGTAGTTAGCACCGCCCGCATCGATGATGTAGAGAATGACGTTGGGCTTGCTGGTCGCTCGGCGTCCGCTGAGAGTCGGAGCAGCCCAGAGGGCGACCGTGCCAGGTCTTTCTGTGTCCGCCTCGAGCGCCAACGTGACGGTCTGGCCCGCCCACGCAGACAGATCCAGGCTTTGATTATCCCAACTCTCCTTCTCTGACACTACCTTTTCAAAGACGTTCTGAGACTCGCCATCTCCTTGCCGGACATCGACACTGAACGTGACCGGAGAATCTTCTCGCAGTACGCCGAGTCCGACGTCAAGTCGGCCGTCGTCGGGAACATCGACCGGATACTCGAGCCGGCCTGGCGCATGGGTGTAAAGCACCCGCCGATACACTCCCCCACGAACCTCAGAGCCCGCACCCACCGGCGAGTCGGCGTATTTGGCCGCTTTTGGGATGACGCTGACAGACAGGATATCGAGGCTTCCCGGCGCGCTGCTCCCGAACCCTATGCCCAGCTGCCGCCACGGGCCTTCCCACTCCCACGACCAGTCGGCCCGCATCACGTAGGTGTGGATCGATCCGTCCTCGATCACTTCCATGTACTCGCCCGAGTACTTGAAGGGATTCCGTCCTGCGTCGTCGTCGCTCGCCTCGCGGAGGTTGAAGCCCACCCCGACAGCGTTGAGGCTGTCCGCTGTTCGAGCCCGGATCACAATGAAACCCCAGTCCTCACGGTTCCAATCGGGTAGATCGACGGTGACGGCCCCTCTGTACCAGCGGCGGCCGCCGCCAGTCGCGAAGCTGCTCTCGTCCGTGAGAACGAGGCGCATCGCGTCTTCGATCGGCCGGATATCAAGCGGCCCGAGTTCCGGATCCGGCGGGTCCGCCGCCGTCCAGTCGCCTGGCCCGTCCGAGAAGTTCCACTCGACCGCTACAGGTATGTCCTCGGGGATCTCGGACCCCTCGATACTGGCGGCGTCCAAGTGTTCCTCCAGATGGAGAGGTTCCTGGACGGTGAGGGCAGACGGGGCGGTCTCACAGGCGCCAAGGCACAGCGCCAGCAACCCGGTGAATAGCCATTCCGTGCATCGAGCCGAAGACTGCGGCTGCGGCGCTATCATGAGCGAAGCTCCTTGCTTGGAGGCCTGTCTTGAAGCGAAGGTGCGGAGATCTGCAAGGCGGGCGGATGCCAGCCGAGTGAGTGGGCTTCTGCTTGTTACATATTGCCAACGGTGAAGACCTCTGCAGTGGGGCCGCCTACCCAGGTCCTCTACCCTATCCCGGTAGCGTCAATATGGGGTGGGCGATTACGACGAACAACAGCCACTCAGAATCATCCCGCGACCTCGACCAGGACGGCTGCGCCTCCCGAGACGCTCGAAGCCGAGGATTGGGTTTCCCCTAAATCCTTCTATATTAGAGGCGTAGCCGCCCTCACTCCCCTCCCCGTACCCGTCCCATCGCTTCCAGACAGGAGTGCTTGCATGAGAGGGTCATTGCCTATCGGCGTGGTGGCGCTTGCTGTGGCCGCAGGCCTGGGTTGTGGCGGCACCAAAGTCATGGTGCCACCGCGCATCGACCTCCAGGAACACGAGGTCCTGGCCATCATCGACTTCACTTCCACCAATAAGGGCGAACTGGGACCGCTGACGACGGCGCGTTTCATGGAGGAAGCGCGGCTCGACCAGGGTCTGGTACGGATCATCGAGCTGGGGTCGGAAGAAGAGGCCTTGGGAGAGATCGGCAAAACGCGGCTGGACCCGTCGGCCTATAAAGAGCTGGGACACATGTACGACGTCGCGACGGTCTTCACCGGCGAGCTGGTGGTATCGGACATCCGGCCGGCGATCTCTATCACCACCGACCTGAGTAACCTGGGAGCGGCGGCCGATGTCGATGCCATGCTAACCGTGAGTATGGTC
>Ga0255054_10001765_pt1 | contig 12582 bp, 11 predicted proteins | sample JV7_2_23_MG_FD_188634 | JGI IMG/M metagenome (GOLD analysis project Ga0255054, IMG submission 188634) | Seawater microbial communities from Jervis Inlet, British Columbia, Canada - JV7_2_23 | ecosystem: Environmental > Aquatic > Marine > Inlet | place: Canada: British Columbia | collected... | reverse complement strand
ACCGTAGGAGAATGACAGTTCCCAGGGCAACGGTCCCATCTGATTCATCAAGCCCAGGTGTTCTGTCGCCTCTTCCGCCGTTTGTCCGCCGGACAGGAAGGCTATTCCGGGAACTTCAGCTGGTACATGAGCCTTGAGCGAGCGTAATGTCGCTTCAGCGACTTCTGCCGGGCCGGCACGATCCTGTGCATCGCTACCCGAAATGACCATATTTGGCTTGAGCACGATGCCTTCGAGAGCGACACGATGCGCCGCGAGCTGGCTAAACAGCGCATCAAGAGCTGCGTTTGTAACCTCTTCGCAGCGTCCAATGCTGTGTGCGCCGTCCATTAGTACTTCCGGCTCTACGATCGGCACGATGCCGGCCTCCTGGCAGAGAGCCGCGTAGCGCGCCAATGCATGCGCATTGGCATGCAGGCAGAAATCGGAGGGAATGTCCTCACCAATATTGATCACGGCTCGCCACTTGGCGAACCTCGCACCGAGCTCGTAGTACTCGGCCAGACGGTCGCGCAGCCCATCGAGCCCCTCGGTAACCGTCTCACCCGGGAAGCCGGCCAGCGGCTTCGCGCCTGTATCGACTTTGATTCCCGGAACCATGCCGAGATCACTCATGTATTTCGCAAACGGTACGCCATCACTCGTCGCCTGGCGAAGCGTCTCATCAAACATGATCACGCCACCGATATAATCCTCAGCGCCCTCTGCGGTAATGATCATTTCGCGATAACGCCTGCGGTTTTCCTCTGTCGATTCCGTGTCAATCGTGTCGAATCGTTTTTTGATCGTTGGTGAACTTTCGTCAGCTGCCAAAATGCCCTTGCCGTTGCCGGTCATAGCTAAGGCGACTGAGTTCAACTCCTTCAGGTTCATGCGGTCTTCTCCAGGTATCGGGTAATCGTGTAATGGCGGCCAGAGCTTGGTCGCCGAAGCGCGCGTAGCATAGCAAAAAATGAGCCGGTCTATAGCGTACAGGACTAAATAGGACTAAAATGGTCCCTTATTGTCGTGCCACGGAGAATCACCGTGCTCAGAATCAGCAAACTCACGGACTACGGAACCGTAGTGCTCGCCCACCTCGCGGGCGATCCGGCTGCTGTATGCAGTGCCGCAGACGTCGCTCACGCGACCGGCATCGCTCCGCCCACGGTTAGCAAACTGCTCAAATCCCTGGCCCGGGCCGAGCTCCTGACGTCGACGCGGGGCACCAATGGCGGATATCGACTCGCACGCACCCCCCAGAAAATCAGCGCTGCCGACGTCATTGATGCGCTCGAAGGCCCTGTCTCGATAACCGAGTGCAGCGCGATCGACAGCCAATGTGACTTCGAGACCGTGTGCAATGTCGGTACTTCGTGGCAGCGAATCAATGTTGCTATCCGGCACGCGCTCGAAGAGGTCAGCCTGATCGACCTGTTGCGTGCGAACAGCCCTGCTCCGAGTTTCAGCTTTGCAGGTATGCCCGTCATCGTGGAAAAGAAGATTTAGGCAATGGCGACTGAGTCCGACAATCTCGAGAGTCTCGTCAATCGGCGATACGAGCACGGCTTTGTCACCGACATCGCCACTGACAGTTTTCCGCCGGGCCTCGATGAGGACGTCGTTCGTGCAATTTCGGCACGTAAGAACGAACCTGAATTCATGCTTGAATGGCGACTACGTGCGTATCGCCAGTGGCGCGAAATGCAAGAACCCGCGTGGGCGCATTTGCACTACCCGCCCATCGACTTCGAGTCAATCTCCTACTTCGCCGCGCCAAAATCCGACGACGACCGACCCAAGAGTCTCGATGAGGTCGATCCGAAACTTCTGGAAACATACGACAAGCTCGGCATTCCATTGCACGAACGGGCCAGGCTTGCGGGTGTTGCTGTAGACGCCGTTTTCGACAGCGTTTCTGTCGCGACGACTTTCAAGGAGAAGTTATTCGAGGCCGGCGTGATCTTCTGTCCGTTTTCAGAAGCCGTTGAGAATCATCCCGAACTGGTTAAGAAATACCTGGGCAGCGTTGTACCGCAGCGGGATAACTTTTACGCAGCATTGAATTCTGCAGTCTTCAGCGATGGCTCTTTCGTTTATATCCCGAAAGGTGTGCGTTGCCCAATGGAGTTGTCGACCTACTTCCGTATCAACGCGGCAAACACCGGTCAGTTCGAACGGACTCTGATCATCGCGGATGAAGGGAGTTATGTCAGTTACCTCGAAGGCTGCACGGCGCCGATGCGGGACGAGAACCAGTTACATGCGGCTGTCGTCGAACTCGTGGCACTCGGGGACGCGGAGATCAAGTACTCGACCGTGCAAAACTGGTACCCGGGTGATGAGAACGGCAAAGGCGGTATTTACAACTTCGTTACCAAGCGTGGCGATTGCCGCGGCGCAAATTCCAAGATTTCCTGGACTCAGGTTGAGACGGGTTCGGCGATTACCTGGAAATATCCGAGCTGCATCCTGCGCGGTGACAATTCGGTCGGAGAATTCTATTCGGTCGCTGTCACAAACAATTACCAGCAAGCCGATACAGGCACGAAGATGATCCATATCGGCCGCAATACGAGCAGCACGATTGTTTCCAAGGGTATATCCGCCGGTCGCGCACAGAGTGCTTACCGCGGCCTGGTTCGCGTCATGCCGCAGGCGGACGGTGCACGCAATCACACACAGTGCGACTCGCTCCTGATCGGTAAGGAATGCGGCGCACACACCTTCCCCTACATGGAGATCAAAAACCCCGGCGCGAAAGTCGAACACGAGGCAACTACGTCGAAAATTTCGGCGGACCAGCTGTTCTACTGCCGGCAGCGCGGCATCTCTGAAGAAGATGCTGTCAACATGATTGTTAATGGCTTCTGCAAGGAAGTCTTCAAAGAATTGCCGATGGAATTTGCGGTTGAAGCGCAGGCGCTTCTGAACGTCAGCCTCGAAGGTGCCGTCGGCTAAAGAAACAGGTCAGGAAAAGACGATGCTCGAAATCAATAATCTCAATGCTTCAATAGGCGACAGTCACATACTGCGCGGCTTGTCTCTTAATGTCAGCGCTGGCGAAGTTCACGCGATCATGGGGCCGAACGGCTCCGGCAAAAGCACGCTCGCGCAGGTCATCGCGGGCCACGATGATTACAAAGTCTCGTCAGGCACCGTTAACTACAAGGGACAGGACCTGCTGCAACTGGAACCCGAAGAACGCGCACGGGAAGGGATTTTTCTCGGCTTTCAGTATCCGGTCGAAATTCCCGGCGTGAACAATGCTTATCTTCTCAAGGCCGCGGTCAATGCGAAACGCAAACATCAGGGACTGGAAGAAATCGATGCTTTTGAATTCCTGAAACTCGCCAAGGAGAAGATGGCCGTTTTGGACATGGACCCGAAGTTTCTCAATCGCGGCGTCAACGAAGGATTCTCTGGCGGTGAGAAGAAGCGTAATGAGATTCTGCAGATGGCGATGCTCGAGCCAAGTCTTGCGATTCTCGATGAGACAGATTCTGGTCTGGACATCGACGCATTACGCGCCGTAGCCGAGGGCGTCAATGCGCTGCGTTCCCCGGACCGGGCGATTGTATTGGTTACACATTACCAGCGGCTGCTCGACTACGTTGAGCCGGATTTCGTGCATGTCCTTTCGGATGGTCGAATCGCACGTTCGGGTGACAAATCACTGGCGCTGCAGCTCGAAGAGAAAGGCTATGACTGGGTGCGTGAGGCCGTTAACGGATGAAGTCTGCTGCCTTATCAATCGATACACTTCGCGAGGTCATCGCAAGATTGCCGACGAAGCATCAGGAAGACTGGAAGTACACGGACCTCTCGTCCATTGCCAATATCGGCAATCAATGGCTGGATCGAGGCGCCGAATTTGCGTCCGGCAGCGAAATTCCTGACGCTGGCACGCAAATCCAGCAACGGATCGATGCCGATTGGCTTGTCGTAGTAGACGGCGTGATTAACGAACAGTCGCTTGCGGCTATGAATCAGCCTGGCGTCAGCGCCACACTAGTCAATGTTTCGAATAACAAGCTCGAATGCAACACACCGCTTGACGATCTCAACAGGGCACTGTTACACGACGGCCTGTGCGTAAGTGTCAGTGCGAACACTGAAACTAAGAAACCTGTTGGCATATTGATCATCGACAGCTCCGACTCGCCGGCCGGCATGTCTGCGACACGCGTTGAGATTGATGTCGCAGCAGGTAGCCGAGCCAGCTTTATCGAATTTCACACGTCCTCAGGTGTGGCGGATCACTACGCTAACTCAGTCGTCAACCTCAAGCTGGGCGATGGATCTCACGCGAGCTACGTCCGCATCCAGGATCGCGAACAAGATCACAATCAGACCGGTCGCACTGCGGTGAGTCTGGGGCGCGACAGCGAATTGAATCACTGTGCCTTCGATTTTGGCGGGAAACTCGTTCGCAATGATCTCAATATCGACATTGCACATGCCGGTGCTGCAGCAACGTTTAATGGTCTGTATCTCGCTGGAGGTCAGCAGCATATCGACAATCATACGCGTGCCGACCATCGCGTGGGCCCGGCCAAATCACACCAGGAATACCGTGGAATCCTCACCGGCAACGCGCAGTGTGTCTGGAACGGTAAGGCCATCGTCCATGAGGGTGCCGACGGGACAGATGCGGAACAGGCTAATCACAACTTGCTGTTATCGGCCAAAGCCGAGATCGACGCAAAACCCGAACTTGAAATCTATGCTGACGATGTCAAATGCAGTCACGGCACAACGGTTGGACAACTCGATGAGACCGCACTTTTCTATCTGCGCACTCGCGGCCTGAACAGGCACGAAGCGAAGCAGGTGCTGACACGTGCTTTTGCGCAGGCAATTGTAAGCAAATCACCAATCGATTCGCTGCACGAGTTTCTTACGGAAAAGATATCAGGCCGGCTCGGCAGCCTGATGCAAGGGACGGATGAATGACGCAGGCACAGACGAAAGAAATGCCGACCCTTGCTAATTGCCGGCGCGACTTCCCTGCCCTGTGCCAGGAAGTCAATGAGCACTCGCTCGTATACCTTGATAGCGCCGCGTCGGCGCAGCAGCCCGCATCGGTAATCGATTCAGTCACTCACTATCAGTGTCATGATCACGCGAACGTGCACCGCGGCGTACATACTCTGAGCCATCGGGCCACAGACGCCTACGAATGCGCACGGGACAAGATCCAGTCTTTCATAAATGCCGAAAGTCGCAGCGAGATTGTCCTGACGAGTGGCGCGACTGAGTCGATCAACCTGGTTGCTCAGAGCTTCTGCCGCCCGCAGCTGAAGGCTGGCGACAAAATCCTGATTACTCACCTGGAACATCATTCGAACATCGTTCCATGGCAGATTGTATGTGAGCAAAGCGGCGCCGAGCTCGTGGTCGCGCCGATCAACGACAGTGGCGAACTCGACGTCGATGCCTTCGGTACACTGCTGACCGACGACGTATGCCTCATCGCCATCGCACACGTGTCGAATGCGCTCGGCACGATCAATCCGGTTCGCGACATCATCGCCAATGCCAGATCACGCAACATTCCAGTTCTACTGGATGGCGCGCAAGGTATCCCGCATATGCAAATCGACGTGCAGGAACTGGGCTGCGATTTTTACGCGTTCTCCGGGCACAAAATGTTTGGCCCAACCGGCGTCGGCGTTCTGTATGGCCGCGAGGCCTTATTGGATTCCATGCCGCCCTACCAGGGAGGCGGGGACATGATCCTCGAGGTGTCCTTCAGTGGGACGACATTTAACGAGCTGCCGTACAAGTTCGAGGCCGGTACACCGAACATCTCCGGAGTAATCGGGCTGGGTGCGGCTGTTGACTACCTGCGATCAGTCGGCATGTCGAACATTGAGAAACACGAACAAAAACTCCTCGAGTACATGACAGCGGAGCTCAAGGAAATCGACGGAATTCGACTGATCGGCACGGCAGTTGACAAAGCAAGTGTTCAATCCTTCAATGTCGACGACATCCATCCGCACGACCTCGGCACGATTCTCGATCACCAGGGCGTGGCAATACGCACCGGGCACCATTGCGCTATGCCGGTCATGGAATTCTTTGGTGTTCCGGGTACGGCACGTGCATCGCTGGCCCTGTACAACAATACCGATGACATCGATCGACTCACTGAGGCGATCATTAAGGCGAGGCAGATCTTCGCATGATAGCCGTAGACATCCACAGTAATGATGAGCTGCGCGACCTGTATCGCGAATTGATCGTCGATCATGCACGAAGCCCGCGGCACTTCGGCAAGCTCAGCGACGCAACGCACACGGCAGAAGGTATCAACCCCTTGTGTGGAGACAAGTTACGATTGTTTGTGCGTCTGGGTGACGACAACGTCATATCTGCGGTGAAATTCGAGGGCTCCGGTTGTGCGATTTCAATCGCATCGGCATCGTTGTTGACCGAATTGGTCACCGAAATGACAGTTGACGAGGCACTCGTCTATTTCACCGCGGTCACCAGGCGTCTGACAGATCCTGACAAAAGTAATGACAACGACGAAGCGATCGATCTTGGCAAGTTACGGGCACTTGATGGAGTTCGGGAATTTCCTTCCCGCGTCAAGTGCGCGATTCTGGCCTGGCATGCTTTGAATTCGGCCATACATGGTCAATCGGCAACAGTCTCGACGGAGTGAGCGACGATGTTCGGCCACACTAACGAACCATTTTCATTGTCACGCGATCTCAGGGTGATCATCATCCCTGCCGGTGAGGAATTGACGCTGCGCGAGGGAACGAGTGGATTTATTACCCAGGCGCTGGGCGGGAGCTTTACGGTGTACGTGGAAGGCAATCTGTTTCGCGTTTCAGGAAGTGATGCAGACGCTCTGGGCAAAGATCCGGTACCGCCGCCCGAAGTTCCTGACGACGCCTCTGATGCCGATATCGAAGCAGTAATCTGGCAACAACTGAAGACCTGTTACGACCCGGAGATCCCGGTGAACATTGTCGACCTTGGGCTGATCTACCGATGCGACGTCACGCCGTTGGGTAACGGGGATCGGTCGGTCAGCGTCGATATGACCTTGACGGCGCCGGGCTGTGGCATGGGTGACATTCTCGTCCAGGATGCGCAGGAAAAAATTGCGGTCATTCCGACAGTTACCGATGTTCTGGTGCAACTGGTTTTCGACCCTCCCTGGAATCAGGGCATGATGTCTGACGAGGCCCGCCTGCAAACCGGGTTGATGTAAACTCAGCGCCATTATGAATACCGATTCTCGTTCGATGAAGACTTTGACGCTTGTACGCCACGCCAAATCCAGCTGGAAGGATGGAAGCCTCAGTGATCGTGAGCGTCCACTCAACAAGCGCGGCAAACGTGACGCCCCCGTGATGGGGAAGCGCGTCGTCAAGGCCGGCATACGCCCCTCATTGATTATTAGCAGCCCCGCCGTCCGTGCCTGGACAACGGCAAAAACCTTTGCGAAGGCCCTGGGCTATCCGATCGAGTTTCTGCAGCGCGAGGACGGCCTTTATCTTGCTTCGCTGGACAACCTGCTGGATGTGGTTGCCACGCAGGACGCCGGATTCAACAACCTGATGCTGTTCGCGCACAATCCCGGGCTGACCGATTTTGCGAACTACCTGGTGCCAGGTATTACGAACAACTTGCCGACCGCAGGCGTCGTCTCAGTGAATCTCGATTGCGATGACTGGATGCTTCACGACCGGCCCAAGGCCGAACTCGTCGTTCACGATTACCCGAAGAAAAATATGTAGGAGCCCGCCATGCGGGCGATCGCCCGCATGGCGGGCTCCTACAAAGCGATTATCAGCATTCCGGGACGTTGACGGCCAGGCCACCCTGCGACGTCTCTTTGTAATGCGATGACATGTCGAGACCCGTTTGCCGCATCGTCTCGATTACCTGATCCAGTGACACGATGTGCGTGCCATCACCATGCATCGCAAGTCTTGCCGCATTGATCGCTTTGACAGCACCCATCGCATTTCTTTCTATGCACGGTATTTGTACGAGCCCGCCGATGGGATCGCAGGTCAGACCAAGATTGTGTTCCATACCGATCTCGGCAGCTTCCTCGATGTGGTCGTTTGTACCGCCCAGTACCGCGGCAAGACCCGCTGCAGCCATCGAACAGGCAACGCCAACCTCACCCTGGCAGCCCATCTCAGCGCCTGAAATCGATGCATTGACCTTGTACAGAATACCGATGGCGCCTGCGGTCAACAGAAACGTATGAATCCCTTCATCAGAAGCGTCAGGAACGAAGCGCCGGTAATACATCATGACGGCAGGAATGATGCCTGCCGCGCCATTTGTCGGAGAGGTCACGACGCTGCCGCCCGCGGCGTTTTCTTCATTGACCGCGATCGCAAAAGCATTCACCCATTCCATCGAATCAAGGCCTGATGGATCGCCACGCTCCAATAAGCGGCTATGCAGCTTGCCGGCGCGCCTGAGCACCGATAGCTTACCTGGCAGAACGCCTTCGCTTTTGAGCCCGCGTTCGATGCAAGCCTGCATGGCTCGCCAGATTCTCGACAGTCGCTGCTCAATCTCTTCCGCGTCTCGCCAGTGCTTTTCGTTGTGAAGGACCAGCTCGGCAATTGTCATGTCGTTTTCATCGGCCGTTCGCAACAGGGTATCGCCACTATCGAACAAAAATGGCGGATCTCCTTCCTGTTCTGTCGGCTCCGGTTCATTGTTGCGCGCGATGAAGCCACCGCCCAACGAATAGTATTTTTCGTCGGCCAGCGTCTCTTTCGACTCCGAACGGGCTATGAACTGCATGCCATTAGTATGTCGCGGCAGTTCCTCGCCATACTCGAATGCCAGATCGACAGTCGGGTCGAACCGGATCTGGCCGACCGCGGGTACGTCCAACTTCTTGTCGTTGTGCACCGCGCGAAGTAAAGTTTCGACCGAATCGGGATCAATGGTCTCAGGTTGCAGTCCCATCAAGCCGAGTACGATCGCCGAGTCGGTACCGTGGCCCTTACCTGTGTATGCAAGTGACCCGAATAGGGTCACTTCGATCGATACGACCTGATCGGCGATTGGCTCAATCTGTGTAACAAACGCGCGCGCCGCTTTCATCGGTCCTACCGTATGAGAACTGGACGGACCGATTCCTATCTTGAAGATGTCGAAAACGCTGACAGCGGACATGATCAGTCAGACTCCAGAGATAAGAGACTTGCATTGCCGCCAACTGCGGAGATGAGGTGCGGGATCGAACGAGGACGTGCTGCTGATTGATCAGTAAATCGCATAGGGCGGCGATTATAGTGTATTCGCTTCCCACTCGACATGAGTATTTCGGCTGGGCCACCTTGCTATACTTTGCAGACCCCCGAGCAATGAGAATCCTCCCGTGACCGCCAGTTTCCTACAGTCCCTCGCAGAGCAAACCGATGCTCTGAAGTCGCAGGGACTCTACAAAACCGAACGCCTGATTGCAGGCCCGCAACAAGCGGCCATTGATGTTCGCGCCAACGGCAACGTTCAACACGTCCTGAACCTGTGTGCCAATAACTACCTTGGCCTGGCCAACCACCCCGAAGTCATCGCTGCCGCACACAAGGCGCTGGACGAATACGGCTACGGGATGGCATCTGTGCGTTTCATCTGTGGCACCCAGACCTTGCACAAAGAACTTGAACAGCGAATAAGTCAGTTTCTCGGCACTGAAGACACAATTCTGTATCCATCATGCTTCGATGCAAATGGCGGACTATTCGAGACGATCCTTGCTGGTGAAGACGCCGTAATATCTGACGCGCTGAATCATGCCAGCATCATTGACGGCATCCGACTGTCAAAGGCGCAGCGATTCCGCTACCAGCATAATGACATGCAAGACTTGAACGCCCAGCTTGTGGCGGCCCGCGATGCAAAAGCCAGACTGATCGTTTCTGATGGTGTTTTCTCGATGGACGGCACTATCGCTGATCTCAATACGATCTGTGATCTCGCCGACCAGCACGATGCAATGACTATGATCGATGATTGTCATGCAACGGGTTTCGTCGGTCAGACAGGCCGGGGCACGCACGAGTACCGCGGCACTTTGGGTCGTATGGATATCATCACGGGCACGCTCGGCAAAGCCCTTGGCGGTGCATCCGGTGGTTTCACGTCGGGTCGAAAAGAGATTGTCGGCTGGTTGCGGCAGCGTTCGCGACCATATCTGTTTTCCAATTCGGTCGCACCCACTATCGCGGCTTCGTCAATTGCGGTTCTCGACCTGCTCGAACGCGACAGCTCACTGCGTGAAAGCCTGCACGAGAACGCAAGCTATTTTCGCAGCAAGATGACCGACAGGGGATTTGACCTGAAACCCGGCGAGCACCCGATCATCCCCGTCATGCTTGGGGACGCTAAACTGGCGACAACAATGGCCGACAAATTGCTCGAGCGCGGCGTTTACGTAATCGGATTTTCGTTTCCGGTAGTGCCGAAAGGCCAGGCCCGAATTCGCACGCAGATGTCCGCCGGACTGACTCGTGAGCAACTTGATCATGCGGTTGCGGCATTTACTGAAGTAGGACGTGAGCTTAAGGTCATAAGTTAATGAAAGCACTAGTAAAAGCGAAGGCCGAACGCGGCATCTGGATGCAGGATATCGAACCGCCCAAGGTCGGCCACAACGATGTACTGATCAAGATCCGACGTACAGCCATTTGCGGCACTGACATTCATATCTTCCAGTGGGATGACTGGGCGCAGCACACGATTCCAGTGCCGCTGACTGCCGGGCACGAATTTTGTGGCGAAATCGTCGAGTGTGGAATGGAGGTTAAGGGTTTCAAAATTGGTGACCGCGTCTCAGCTGAAGGACACATAACCTGTGGTGTCTGTCGCAATTGCCGAGCCGGCCGCCGTCATCTTTGCATGAACACAGCCGGCGTCGGCGTGAATCGACCCGGCGCATTTGCCGAATACCTGTCCGTCCCGGCGTTCAATGTTTTCAAACTGCCGGAAACAATCAGCGATGACATGGCATCGATACTCGATCCACTCGGCAATGCGACACACACTGCCCTGTCATTCGACCTCGTCGGCGAGGATGTCCTCATCACCGGTGCCGGCCCAATAGGCATCATGGCAGTCGCAATTGCCCGCTACGCGGGAGCACGGCATGTCGTCATTACCGATATCAATGACTTCCGGCTTGGGCTGGCAACAACAATGGGAGCATCACGCGCGCTGAATGTAACCCGGGAGTCCATTGACGACACGATGCGCGATCTCGGCATGGAAGAAGGCTTCGACGTCGGAATGGAAATGTCCGGTAACCCACAGGCATTCCGCGACATGCTCCGCACGATGCATCATGGTGGCAAAGTCGCTCTGCTCGGCATACCGCCCGACGAGACCAGTATCGACTGGAATGAGGTTATCTTTAAAGGATTGATAATTAAGGGAATATATGGAAGGGAAATGTTCGAAACCTGGTACAAGATGTCGAGCATGTTGCAGAGCGGTCTCAACATCGACCCGATCATTACGCATCACTACCCGATCGACGATTTCCAGCCCGCCTTCGAACTGATGGAATCAGGTCAAAGTGGCAAAGTAATTCTGCACTGGGATTGAAACAGTGAGTCGCGGCTAAAGCCGCTCCCACATTTCTTTTCCTGCAATTTTCTTTTGAACCGTGGGAGCGGCTTTAGCCGCGATTGCGGTTGCCTATAGATCCAAATCACATAAGCAGTGCGAATAAACACCTTGTGGATCGTTAAAGCGCAGTAATGCGCCAGCCTTGTCGGTCACTGTTTCTGCAATTTCTTCAAGGGCCGAAGGCCGTCCCGCCCAGTGAGACAGATCCATACCAGCCCTTGCGGTCATTCCGAGCAAGTCGACAACGAGTTGTTCCGACGGTGACAGTTCGTGCTCGATTTTCTTGATCCCATAAGCCTCACTTTCAAGATTCGCAAGTGAAGCAGCGGACTCGATGGCATCTTCAAGACCACCCAGTTCATCGATCAGGCCATTATTAAGCGCGTCCATCCCGGTCCAGACCTGACCCTGACCGATCTTGTCGACGTCATCCTTTTCCATCTCGCGGCTTGCGGCGACATTGCTGATGAAATCATCGTAGCCATCGTTGATGAAAAGCTGAAAAAGCTGCTTGGCAGGCTCTGACATGGCCCTGTCAGGTCTGAATTCACCGGACCAGGGGGTCGAGCCAACGCCATCAGTAGCGATACCTATCGCATCAAGCGTTCTCTGATACGTCGGGAACATGCCAAATATCCCAATCGATCCGGTGATCGTGGACGGGCTCGCTATGACGTTGTCTGCGACCATCGAAATGGCATATCCGCCCGACGCAGCAACACTGCTCATGGATGCCACGACTGGTTTACCGGCAGATCGCAGCGCCTTGATCTCATCCATTATGATTTCCGACGCGAATGCGCTACCGCCCGGACTATCGACGCGAAGGACGACAGCCTTGACCGAATCGTCATTGCGCGCGCGACGCAACAGAGCGGCCGTGGAGTCACCCCCAATCGTACCGGGAGGCTGTGACCCGAACAGGATTTCTCCTGCCGCGACAATGACAGCGACATTTTCTGACTTCACTTTGCC
>Ga0255054_10001764_pt1 | contig 12593 bp, 16 predicted proteins | sample JV7_2_23_MG_FD_188634 | JGI IMG/M metagenome (GOLD analysis project Ga0255054, IMG submission 188634) | Seawater microbial communities from Jervis Inlet, British Columbia, Canada - JV7_2_23 | ecosystem: Environmental > Aquatic > Marine > Inlet | place: Canada: British Columbia | collected... | reverse complement strand
ACCGGATCTTCTTCACGACCGACATCGGTCCCACGGTAGCGGGCATCATCGAGTATGCGGAATCCCACAACGATCCGTTGATCGATCTCAGGGTAGAGCGGCCCTCATTGGAGGATCGCTTCCTTGAGATCACCACCGATGGAGGAGCAGCATGACCGCCTTCGCGCACCACTTTTCTTTTGAATTTCGCATCGGGATCCGTAATCGACAGCTGCTGTTCCTCATGTACATGTTCCCACTTGTTTTCTATCTGTTTATGGGGTTCCTGATGGCGGAGATTAATCCGTTCTTCGGAGAGGGCCTGGTTCCAGCGATGATCATCTTAGCGCTCTTGGCGGCTACGCTGTTGGGATTACCGGAAGCGATCGTCCGAGCCCGAGAAGTTGGTATTTATCGTAGCTACAAGGTAAATGGAGTTCCTTCCACCTCGATCCTAGCTATCCCGGCGCTAACGACGATGCTCCACACGGCAGTCGTCTCCCTCATCATCATTGTGACCGCACCGCTGCTCTTCGATGCCGGAATGCCGACAAACTGGATCTACTTCGTCGTGACGTTCATAGCGGTGGCGTTCGCTGCGGCTGGGCTGGGCTTGCTGATCGGAGTAGTAGCTCCAAACTCGCGCGTCTCGATGCTCGTTTCGCAGATGGTGTTCATCCCGTCCATGCTGCTTGCCGGCCTGATGCTTCCCCTGAGTCAACTGCCGGAAGCATTTCTCTCTATCTCGAAAATGCTTCCAGCAACGCACGGGATGAATGCGTTCAACGGTCTGGCGATGGGGAATGCGGCAGATTTTGATCCGTGGAGTTCTATTGCAGTGTTGATAGTGGGAGGCGTAGTATCGTTCGCGCTCGCCTCGTATCTCTTCAGCTGGGACAGTCAGAACCCGACTCGGCGGGGACACCCTCTGCTGGCAATCCTGGCACTGGTGCCTTATTTCGCAGGGATCCTGCTTATTTAGGGCCCAGCCGGCCACCGAATTCCTGGCTGCGCTTTCTCTAGGTGATTGCCGGACTAAATCAGCGCTTAAGAATCAATAGATCTCACCGGCGCCATGGATCGCCGGTAGCCGAGGGACCCCGACGAAGTTGGCAGTGGAATTGACGCGCTTAGCCAGGAGGTACGAATGTTTGATTTCTTCACAGTAATCTTTGCGATTCTCATTCTGGCCGGATCAGCGCTCTTGATCCGCCGCCGAAGTTCCCTTAATGAGCAAACAAGGGCTTCGCTTGGACTCGCGCTTGGCTTCGGCCTCGGAGGCGCGGCAGGACTGGTCCTGAGCACGGTGGCGGGGACGTTTGTCTATATTCTTCCCGTATCGCTCGGCGTAGGAATGGCACTCGGTTTTGGTGCGGGATGGGCCGTTGATTCCCTGATACAAAACGACTAAACACGACTGGACAACTGTCCAATCCAACAATCCCCCGTGTGGCGAATGCCTTCGGGGGATTGTTGATTCATAGTAGATGTTGATATCAAGACATTCGAGATTAGTGGGAAGAGAAGATGAACAAAGCAAGGATTATTGTCGGAATCGGCCTGATTGGGATGGGGATCACCATCTACTCGCTAGGCTACTCCAAGCTAGTGGGCGAACTAGGCAATGGCACGATCACGATCTACCCTGCGGCTGCGTTGGCTTTAGTTGGCGGTCTCACTCTATGGAGCGAAATCAGGCGCCTAATAGTCGTCTAGGGGGTGTACAAGTGTCCAATTCTGAGATCCCCTGGCTGACCGATGCGGCAACACGCCCCTTGCTTGATATTTATGCTAAAGGAGCGCATATATCACTAATGGAATCACCCACGAAAGTATTGATTGCAGATGGTCGGGCAAGAGTGCGGTTCGGGCTTCGAACCCTGCTAGATAAAGCGAGCGATGTCGAAGTGGTCGGAGAAGTCGAAGAAGCCGAGGATCTCATAGAGGAGATTGAGGCCTGCTGCGCAGAGCTGGTTCTTGTGGATTGGGGCTTGCCCGGACTCGAGAATACGACACTTATGGAAACACTTCGCGAAGCATGCCCTGGAGTCGGGCTCATAGTTCTCAGTGGGCATCCAGAAGTGAAACAAGCTGCACTGGAGGCCGGAGCGGACGCATTTGTAAACAAGACAGAGAGTCCGGTGTACTTGCTCTCAGTTATCGAAGATTGTTGCGGTCGAGATAAGTACAAGATTGACGAAGAGAAAGTCTGAAGGAGAGGCGGATATGTTCAATCCTGACCAGCTGGCGAGAATTCGGTACGAAGATAGGCTATCGGAAGCCGATCTTCGCCGCGCCGCCGCGGAATTTCGCGCGGAGACAAGGACGAGCGGCTTCGACAAACTTCAAAGCCTGGCAGTGTTCATTGGCATGGCGCTGCTGCCGCTTGGAGAATCACTCCGCGGCCCAATTTCAGATTCGCGCAGCCTCGATATCTCAACTCAGTAGTCTGAGAAACATCGCGGTTTATCACTAGCCCCGGTTTCGATGACCGTGGTAAAAGGTTTTCATCTCTAAATGAAGCTTGAGAGAGGGAACAATGAACGCGATTGAAGTATCCAGTGTAGCCAAATCCTTCGGTGATACGAAGGCCGTGGCCGATGTTTCATTTGAGGTAGCCCGCGGAGAGATCTTTGGGCTATTGGGCCCGAACGGCGCTGGAAAAACGACAACCATCCGACTCATCTTGGATATCTTCAAGCCCGATCGAGGCTCCATCGCGGTCCTGGGTGGCGAGATGAGTGAGAAGGTAAAGGACCGTATTGGCTACATGCCGGAGGAGCGCGGGCTCTACCAGGATGTGCAGTTGGAACGATGCTTGATCTACCTGGCGCGCCTCAAAGGTGTTCCGGCCGCGGAAGCTAAAACTCGACTGCAAGACCTTTTAGATCGATTTGATTTGACTCAGCACCGGCAGAAGAAGGTGAAGGAGCTGAGTAAAGGCATGCAGCAAAAGGCTCAAATCATCGCCACAATTTTGCACCGACCAGATCTGATCATAATTGATGAACCCTTTACTTCCCTGGATCCGATCAACACTCAGATGGTCAAGGATCTGATTTGGGATCTTCAGCGAGACGGCGCAACGATCTTGATGTCAACACACCAGATGCATCAGGTGGAAGAAATGTGCGACCGAATATTGTTGATCAATCAGGGCAGAAACCTGCTGTATGGTCGGCTGGACGAGATCAGGCGCCGATATGCAGGCGAGGAAATTATCGTCCGAACTACAGAGGAGTTACCCCCATTGGACGGCGTGGCGACATCTGTATCGGTCAATGGTTCGGCAAAGCTCACGCTTGCTCCCAACCAGACTCCACAGATGGTCCTTGAGAGTTTGATTGAGCAGGATCTCACTCTAGAGAAGTTCGAGATCGCCATGCCCTCGCTTGATGAGATCTTTATTCGAGCAGTCAGAGAGGGTGAGAGCGGCTAAGTGGGAAAAACTTGGTTAGTAGCATTCGAAGAGATTCGGCGGAACGCTTTTAAGAAAAGCTTCATCCTTGTTCTCTTCAGCGTGCCTTTTTTCCTTGTGATGATGATCGCCCCCGGGATCGTCATGGAACAGCTCAGCCGGAACGATCGTCCAATTGGCTACGTTGATCTTTCAGGAGCTTTTGAGGAACCACGAATGCCCCCGGAGGAGGACTCGGGTCGCAAAGTTGAAATCATCCCGTACCCTAGCCAGGACGAAGCTCGTGCAGCGCTCGATGCTGAAGAAATCCAAGCCTACTATCTTCTCCAATCAGACTACCTCGATAGCCGTCGCGCCGAGCTTGTATATCGTGAACAACCGGATTCAGATGCAACCCGCCATTTCTACGATTTCCTTCAAGTAAATCTGCTCTCGGAGCTGCCGATGGAGATCGCGTGGAGGGCAGCTGATGGATCATCAACCACCATTCAAAATCCGGAAGGCACACGCCGCTTTCCGTCGGGTGGACCCACGCTAGGTTCTGTACTCCCGATCATCTTCGGATTTGCTGTTGGCGGACTGTTGCTGTTGGGGGCTGGCTCGCTCATGACCGGGTTGGTGGATGAGAAGAGCAATCGCACAATGGAAGTGATCGCCACTTCGATTTCGTCCTCTCGAATGATCACCGGAAAATTGTTTGGCATCCTCACTGTCAGCCTGGTTCAGTTGGCATTCTGGATCTTGGTCGGCGTAATCGCCATCTGGCTTGCTGGTAGCGTATTCGGGGTAACGTGGTTCCAAAATCCAAGAGTCGAATGGTCGAGCATGTTGGCCATCGTTGCAGTCGCATTGCCTGGCTATGTGTTTGCCTCAGCTGTTCTCTTCGCGCTCGGTGCGACGGTGGTCGACGCGCAAGAAGGTCAGAGTCTGGGCCCGTTGCTCTTCCTGACTATGATGATTCCTGTCTACGCTCTGGCCGCCTTCGCTAATGATCCGAATGGCACGTTAGCAGTTACGCTAACGCTCCTTCCAATGACTTCAATTCTGACAATTGGTATCCGAAGCATGCTGACCGTGATTCCCACGTGGCAGATATCGGCGAGTGTGATCATTCAACTCTTCTGCGCGATTGCAGCCATTTGGCTTGCAGGAAAGGCATTCCGCCTTGGAATGCTGCGGTACGGCCAGCGGCTCCGGTTGCGTGAAATCCTGGGTCGAGGGCGGGCAGGAGCCTGATGACGAAAACCTTCCTTGTCCTGAGGTACGAGTTAACTTCATTGCTCAGAAAACCGGGATTCCTGATCATTGCTTTTGGAATTCCTCTTGTCGGTGTCGTGGTTCTTGCTGGCATCAATCTCGCTCGCTCTGATTCGCCAGCTGAAAGCGGGGATGAGGCTGCCTCTGAGGAGCTGCAGGTCGAAGGATTTGTCGATCTATCCGGTCTGATCAAAGCCCTGCCTGATGACCTTCCGGCAGGCATACTTGTCCGGTTCGCTAGTGAAGAGCAAGCGACTGACGCCTTGGCTGAGGATCAAATTACAGCTTATTACGTAGTGCCATCCGATTACGTTGAATCCGGTGAGTTGCTTTATATACACCCCTCACTAAATCCACTGACTGACGATCGCCAAGACTGGATTATGCGCCAGGTACTTGTTTTCAATCTGGTCGAGGGAGACGCCGAGACGATGGATCGCTTATTTAATCCGGTGGAACTGGAGGAAACCAATCTCTCAGCCATTGGGTCAGGGACCGAGGGAGATTGTGCCCGTCCCGGAATGGATTGTGACGCCAATCTGCTGATCAGGCTCATGCCGATGATTGTGATGGTGTTTTTCTTCATCGCATTCACGAATGGATCCGCACTCTTGATTCGCAGCATCAGCGAAGAAAAACAGAATCGACTGATCGAAATCCTTGCCTCTTCAGTTGAGCCGCTGCAGTTGATGGCGGGGAAGATCTTAGGCCTGGGAATTGGCACCCTATTGGCTTTTGCGATGTGGGTGGTAGCCGCGTTTGCGGCACTACGCTTGAGTCAGCCCAATCTTCCTGTCGAATTCGAAATACCGGTGAGCTTGCTACCCTGGGCGATCGTGTTCTTCCTGCTCGGATTCACGTTCTACGCCAGCTTGATGGCAGGAGTTGGTGCACTGGTACCCAATATCAAAGACACCACCAAGGTTTCATGGCTGGTGATAGGCCCCATGATGGTGGGATACATGATTGGAATATTCAGTATGGAGCAGCCGCATAACCCGCTCATTACCGCGCTCAGCCTGTTCCCTGTGACGTCACCGCTCAATATGGTTCAGCGTCTGACCACCGGTGAGGTGCCTGGTTGGCAGCCCGTGCTGGCAGCGGTACTGCTTGCGATTGCGGTATTTTTGGCTTTGAGAGTTGCGGCCCGGCTATTTCGAACACACAACTTGCTGTCTGGGCAACCCTTTTCCCCAAAGGTTCTACTCAACGCGTTAAAGGATTAAGGCTTCCAACCCCCTGCCAGAACCTTTACATTCTCAACCGTCATAACCGCTTCCGGGTCTAGCTTCCGAATTTCTTTTCTCACCCGATTTTCCTGTCGTCTTCGGATATAGGTGAAGATCATGTCGACCGGGCCGCCGCGCCCGCGGGCAGGCACCTCAGTGGCACCTCTGCCTGCCTCTCGCAATGCCGAAGCGATTGCTCCGCCTCGAGAGGAGCTGTAGATGCGAACCAGGCTGTTTGCAGGCAGAAACTGGCGTTCCAATGTAAGGCCTAACACCGTACCGGTTGCAAAGCCTGCCGCGTAGGCCAGAATGCTCAAGGGTTGCGAAAGATTAGACAGGAGGCCGGCCGCCCCAAGGATGAAGAAGAAGGACGCGAAAAAGCCCAGGAACCAGGCTACCGTTCGCTGCCCGCGCACAATTGCAAGCGTGCGCAGAGTTGCCAGGGTCAGGTCTGTCGCGCGCAGCGTAAATAGCACCAACAACACGCCACCAGGGCTCAGCGCTAGCCAATCAATTCCGTAAAAGGGAATGTTCATAAGGTGGCTCGTGCCAGCCGATGAAGAATAAACATAGCCCGATAAACCGGTCTGTCCACTGGAAAGTGTCCTACGCGCGCCAGAAGCCCCGATGCAGCGGCCTTACATCGGAAAGGGTCACAAACGCGTCCGGGTCCGCCTGAAGAACTTCGTTTCGGACCGGATCGATATCGCGGCGGCGAACGCTGGTGGTCAGGATGGAGACCGCTCCGTCTTTTCCCTTGCCGGAAAGTTCTGTAACCGCGTACCCCGCGCTCCGCACCGCACCTGCCACTGCTTCTCCCCGCTGCCGGCTGATCACCCGCAAATGGCTATGTCCGATTGCCAGCCGTTCTTCTATTCGCATGCCGACCACATTGCCGGTTGCGAATCCGGCCGCATACGCCAGAACATTGAGCAGGTTATCCAAATGGCTCAAGACGCTGGCAACCGCGATTACCCACAAGGCGGATTGTACGAATCCCACCACCCAGGCCTGGGGCCGTCGCCCGCGTACAACAAACAGCACGCGCAGCGTATCCAGCGACATGTCGGCGACGCGGATGAAAAAAATCAGGACGGGGAGCAGTGCGACTGGAATGAATTCAAGCATTGGGAAATTCCTTATTCATTTGAGGGGTCGTAAAACCAATTAACTCTCGAACTCGACTATGCCTCGACCGGGATTCCCTCAAAGAGATCGCGTTCGATGCGGCCGTTGGTGACCGGAGGCTCGGAGCGCATAAAGGTCTCAACGTTGCCGGAACGAAGCAGACGTAGCAACGCCCCCGCTACTCCCTTCGTGGATGGCCCCATATCAAGTTGGCTAGCATGACAGGACATCGCCTCTTTTTTAATGTCCGCTACTTTGCGATAGTTGACCTTGGCATTTACCGGAAACTTGGTTTTGAAAATCTCTGTGAGGTCGATGTCTCCATTGCGGCCCCACTTGCGAGGATCGCGACCGCCCAAACGCAAGAGGGCGAGAACGGGCTTGACGAACCGGAATGAGAAGGTCGCGAAATACAATTTCTGCGGTTCGAAGGCTGAACCTGATTCGGGGAATTGTTGTGGATCGCCAGCCGACTTGTAGGCTTTCACCGTTGCATCGTGTATCGCGATGTGATCCGGATGGCCGTAGCCCCCGACCGGATCAAATGTGATCACAACCTCGGGTCGCAGGCGCCGGATGATTCCCACAAGCGTTTTCGCAACATCGTCCGGGGGCGCCTGGGCCAGGGCCGCTGGATGTTCATTGTCTTCCGTCCCCACCATGCCCGAATCGCGGTAGTCCAGGAAGTGAACCTCTTCAAGTCCCAGCCGATCAGCTGCGCATCGTAGTTCATCGACTCGAAGGTCGGCGATGTTGGAGTAACCCTCCATAAATTCGGGCGCCACCGTCCCCACTTCTCCTCGAGTAGCACAGACGAGATGAACCTTCACGCCCTGGCTCGCGTAGAGCGCAAGCGTTCCGCCGAGGCCAAAGGTCTCGTCATCTGGATGGGCCAGGACCACCAGCATCGTTCTAGATATCAATTCAAATCCTCAAAAAAGCGGCCCGAATATACCATATCAAGCTTCCCCAACGATCTGCACCACCAGACGTCGGCTCCGTGCCCGAACATCAAAGTCGATAAAGAGAATCTGCTGCCAGGTGCCTAGAGTGAGCTGTCCATCAAGAATAGGAATCGTGAGTGAGGGCCCCAGGAGCGCGGCCCGAAGATGGGAGTGTCCGTTGCCATCGTGCCACCGAAGATTATGTTGGTACTCACGATCCTGGGGAGCGATTTCGTCCAAAGCTCTACGCAGATCGTGCAGGGCGCCTGATTCATACTCGATGGTCGTGAGCGCGCTGGTGGAGGAGGCGGTAAATACAGTAACCAACCCGGATTGCACGCCGGAGGCATGCACCTGATCCTGCACCTGGGGAGTTACATCATGGGTATCGGCATGACCACGGGTCTGCAGTTCAATTGAGCCAGAACTGACCATATCTCCTCCATTGAATATGCTAGCGAGTGGGTTGTTGGAACTTCCCAGGGGCTAAGCCTGCTTGACCGGTTCCAGATCCTCCTGTGTCCGAGTGAGGGACCTGCCTGCGGCCTTGGCTAGATACTGAGCTTTGTCCGCACGTGCGAGGATGTCTTCGATCGCATCGTCTTCTTCGTCGATCTGACCCACCCCTACCGAGAGAGTTAGCGAAGGTAGCGAGGGAGAGAGCTGGCTGCCGTAGGCGGCGAGAGCTTTCCTCAGTTTCTCAGCAACATGTTCGGCGCCAGCCAGGCTTGTCTCGGGCAGCAGCACTGCAAATTCGTCACCGCCGATGCGCGCAATAAGATCTGTGGCACGCAGCACAGCCTGCATCGAGCGTGCCGATCCGCGTAAGATCTCATCCCCAAAGAGATGCCCAAATTGATCATTGATGGATTTGAATCCATCCAGATCAATGTAAAGCAGGCAAAACGGGCGCCGGTAGCGTTGTGCGCGGGCGAATTCATTCTCTAGTTGTTCGAAGAGATGGCGTCGATTCGATAGACTGGTAAGCGGGTCGGTATGGGCCAGCTTAGACATCTGATCCGCTTGCCGGTGAAGATTAGAGAGCGATCTTTGGATTTGTTCCGAAAGGGAGTTTGAGATCAGGGCAGCCGATAATGCGACCACCGCGAATACCAGGAGGTAGATGAGCAGCGATGATTCATTGACGAAGGCAGGTGCCCTCCCCGCGCCTTCGGCAAAGAGCACCGCTCCGGTATTGACTGCGATGCTGCCGAACGCGAACAGAAATGGAGCCCATCCGCCAATGAGTGCCCCTGATATCAATATTGGAAGAAAAAATGCAGCGCTGATGAAAACGATGTATTCAGGGACTAAGAAGGCGCTCGCAGTGACAACAAGGAACCAGGATAGCGAGATCGCGTATCCGGCCATATTCAACAAACCCTTTCGCAATAACCAAAGGGCGAGTGCGCCAGCGCCTGCCATGAACGCAATACCTGCTAGATCGATTACGATCTGACCCTGTGGGTTTAGCGAGCTGAATATGAGCACGCCTAACACCCAGAGGCCTAGCAGCGCGTACTGTGCGAAGACAATGGACCGAGCTAAATTGGTCCTAGAAGCCCTTAATTCAGGGTCAATCCGGGGTAAAAAGTGAGCTTGGAGTTGGTCTGTAAGTCGATAAAAACGGTCAGGAATCGTCAGTTGCATCTGGGATAAATGCTCCGAGGATATTGTACCCAGAGTCCACGAACAACACTTCCCCGGTGATATTTCGTGCCCAATCCGATGTCAACCACACGGCAGAGTGGCCCACATCTTCTGGAGAAATATGGCGCCGAAGTGGGGCAACTTTCGGAAACTCCCCATACAGGCGCTTAAATCCCCCCACGCCGGCAGCAGAAAGCGTCCTCACTGGACCGGGCGAGATCGCGTTCACCCGGATTCCCCGCGGCCCAAGATCAGCCGCCAGATAGCGAGTGGTGGATTCTAGACCAGCCTTAGCTACGGCCATGACGTTGTAGTTAGGAAAAACCTTTTCTGAGGCATAGAAAGTTAGCGTAATCATCGAGCCGCCGTCCGGCATCAGCGGGAGGCTGGCGCGTGCCAACGCTAAGAACGAGTAGACGCTGATTTCCATCGCCACTCGAAAACCCTCGCGCGTCGTTTTGTGGAAATTGCCCTCAAGCTCTTCTCGCCCAGCGTATGCAATGGCGTGCACCAGGATGTCAATCGTTTCCAACTCATCGGCGGCTTTTTGAAATAATGCTTCGATCTCATCGTCCTTGGTCACATCGCATTTTTCCACGAAGCTTACGTCGAGCGATTCCGCCAGCGGTCGGACCCGCCGCTCCAGCGAATCAATCGCATAGGAGAACGCCAGCTCGGCCCCCTGATCATGCATGGCTTTGGCGATACCCCACGCGATTGAATGATCGTTTGCTACACCAAAGATTAGCGCGCGCTTACCTTCCAGTAGTTTCATGCAATTGCCTCCTGCGCCCGGAGCGCCTCATATTGCCTCCGGGGAATACGAAATCTCCAGGGGATACTCTTCCATGGCTCCGGTACCGAATCTAACCCCACACGAGGGCTATTGGTCACGCTCTGAACTTCGGAGCTTTTCTCAACAAAGAGCTCAGAATCGGGATTGCACAGATCGTGCCCATTCCAGATACGGTCGATGTCAAAAGCCTGGCAGATCTTTGCTGGTCCGTCTGTAAACTGAATCGGGTCGTTTGCACCGTGTGTTGCATTATTCTCCCAGGGCGCAGGGCTACGAACCCCGCGCGATCGCCGCCAGGCAGAACGCCGTTCCTGCATCTTTGCAGCTCCTTCGGTCGGGAGAATGGCTCGCAGAAGCACTGCCGCTGGGCGGTTCGCTTCCTCCGTCACAAGATTCAGCATCCAGTGCATTCCGTATGTGAAGTACACATAAGCGTGGCCCGGCGGCCCCCACATGGTTTCGTTCCTCGGAGTGCGCCCCGAGCTTGCATGGCAGCCCTTATCTTCCTGGCCGATGTACGCCTCGGCTTCTATGATCAGACCCGAAAGGCGCGTGCCATCCGGTTCTAGTTTAACGAGGCGCTGACCCAGCAATCCTCGGCAAACTTCCAGGGTAGGGCGATTGAAATCGCCTCTGCTATATCGAGGGGAGCTATTCAACCGGCGCAGGCTGGAATCGAGGATCCTGAGCGACCATCCGCTCGAGGCCCTCGTGCAGGCTCACGACCGGGCGATATCCCAGTTTCTTTTCCGCGCGACTGATATCGGCACACATGCGCGAGGAGCCGGGGTCTTGATCTTCCTTGAAAATCCACTCTCCGCTGCTGCCCGCCGTCTCCAGTGCTTCCTGCGCCAACTCGCGGATGGAAGTCTCTACACCGCTGCCGATATTGATGATGGATTTATCAATCGTGGGCGCAGTGGCAGCCGAGACCATGGCTTCAATTGCGTCGGTAACGAAAACGAAATCGCGCGTTTGCTGTCCCTTACCGTGTATAACTAACGTTCCGCCCCTCACAGTGCGCCGTAAAAAGTTGGGTATGACGGGGGGGTGGGCGGCGGGGAGCGGTTGGCCCGGTCCGTAAACGTTAAACACTCGAAGGGCTACCGTCTCAATGCCCCAGAGCGCGCCAATGGTGCGCACATAGTATTCGGCGGAGAGTTTCGAGACCGCGTAAGGCGATTTCGGTTGGGGTTGCGAATCTTCTGAGAGCGGTTGGCTTCCTTGATCGCCATAGACCGCTCCCGACGAAGCAAACACCACGCGCTTCACGCCGACATCCCGCATGGCTTCCATGACGCTGACCGTACCGCCGACATTGACCGCGTTGTACTCCCGGGGATACAGCACCGACTCAGGAACAGATACTCTGGCTGCCAGATGGTAGATGCAGTCCACATCCTGTAGCAGGGTCCAGAGCTTTGGGCGATCTACTACGTCCCCTCGAGTAAACAGCACGTCCGGATCCAGGCGGCTGGGATCACCCGCAGAGAGATCGTCCAGGCCTCGGACCTGATGACCTTCTCGTGCAAGTCGATTAGCGAGCGCTGAACCAAGGAAACCGGCGGCGCCGGTGACGAGGAAATTCATGCTTTTATGGTCATAAAGCTGTCTTTGTAAAGGGGCGGGACCCTATGGGTCCCGCCGCGGGATTATAGCATAGCGGCTTGGTGGCACAGGAAGGAGCGCCTATCGGTTGTTTAGGCCGTGGTCACCAACGGCCGGCCGGTACAAAACCGAAAGCTTATGGTGCTTTTAACATCCGTTGATAAACTGACAAATATGAGAACACTGATGCGGGCGCGCACTTTCGGGATTCTGATTATCGTGCTGTTGGCCTTTTCCATTCTGCTGACGGCCAGCGCGGCGTCGGTTCTCGATCGCAAAGATCAGGTGCAGCGATTCACGCGCCAGCTCGAGTTCGACTACCTGGGCTGGACCACTCGAGCGCTGGGCAACAAGTTGAGCCAGTTCGGGCTCGGCGCTACCGGATTTCTGACGGATGAGGACCGCAATCAGGCGGTGCTGGATTATCTTGATCTCGTGCGAGAAGCGGGTCGGCTCAGTGGAGAGCTTACGAGTACCCTGTCCGACCCAAATCTTCCAAACCCCGAGCTCACCGCTCAGCCCATTTCGGATGAGCTCAAGTCAGTTCGGAAGCAGCTTGAGGATCTAAAACCACTGGCTGAGAC
>Ga0255054_10001762_pt1 | contig 12594 bp, 7 predicted proteins | sample JV7_2_23_MG_FD_188634 | JGI IMG/M metagenome (GOLD analysis project Ga0255054, IMG submission 188634) | Seawater microbial communities from Jervis Inlet, British Columbia, Canada - JV7_2_23 | ecosystem: Environmental > Aquatic > Marine > Inlet | place: Canada: British Columbia | collected... | reverse complement strand
GGTCAGCGGCGCCCAATTGGGAACCAGGACGGCCCCCAGCTCGCGTGGCGGTTCACCCGGCTCGAAAACGACGGTGGTCTGGTAGGGCAGGTGGAGTGGAGCCACGATCTCGACCGTGTGCTCGCCAGCTCCGAGCTCGATGTCGTGGGCCGGGGTGGAACCTGACGATTCTCCATCGATGGTGATCTCGGCGCCGTCCACCGGGCTCGAAGTGACGGTCAGCAGACCGCCGAGGGGCTCGAAAACAAAGCCGACCACTGACGGGGTGTCGCCGTCGACCTCGAGAGTCTCCGATAGGCTGCGGTAGCCCTTGAGCTCGGCCGCCACGGTGTAGCTCCCGGGATGGAGGAGATAGCTGTCGCCGATCTTGGGCGTCAGCCAACTACCCCGTATCTCCAGATGGTCCGCGGTGGGACTGGTCTCGATGCGGACTGCGCGTGCGGTGAGTACAAACCAGGCGCCGGCGGCGAGCAGGGCGACGGCCGCCATCATCACCAGCGAACGCGGACGGATGCTGAAACGGGACTGGCGTGGCGGCGACTGCCATCTCGGCTTGAAATCGGTGGGCGTGATCGCCCGATCTGCCGCTGAGGCCTGCGGAGGTAGGGGGACATCCGCGTCGGGAGGCTTCAGGCCCGGGGGCGCGGTCTGTATGAGAGCGAGCCGCACGGTGTCACCGCTGACTTCGCACCGCAGACGGTGGCTGCCGACACCGACCTCATCGTGGTCGCCGAGCCATCGCGACGCGGTCAGGGGAACGCCGTTGCAGTTCACCGGATACGCGGTCGACCGTTCCTCCGCCGGCTGGATGAAGAGCTCTCCCCGGTCATGGCCCAGAAAGGCGACGGGACCCTCGTCGGAGAGGCCGGGCAACGTGAGATGACAGGCGGCGCCGCCCACGCTCAGAGGCATGTCGTCCGCGGTGTAGACACGCCGCTCGTTTCCGATCTCGGCCGAGAGAACTATACTCATAGGCTTTCGGTGCACCGTACGACAAGCGTTTTCGGCCGTGATCCGGGTGTGACGACAAGTTGTAAGCGGACATCGCGATATCCGCTGCGGCTGCCGACCACGGTGTAGGTGCCGGGCTTGAGGCTCAGCTCACGACGCGTGAAGGTTCCCAGGCGACCGACCCGGTAAACCACGACCTCGGTCGAGGCGTCGGACTCCAGCACCACAGCTACCGGCGTTGACGTGTGCTTCAGGAGGGCCTCGAGACGGGCAATCTGCGATTCGAGGCGTGGTCCGCTCGGTACTGTTTCCAGAGCATCCTCCAGCGAAGAGGAGGCGTCATCGAAGACGGTCGCGGTGGAGAGACGGCCGGGGTTGGCGAGGTGAAACTCGAGCTTCTCGTCGAGGTCGGCGCGTGTTTTCGTTCTCTTCCGGCCGTCGAGCGCCGGGGCGGACTCGGGATCGATCGCCAGCACCGCGGAGTACATCTTCTCGGCCTCGCGCCATGCCTCGTTCTGTTCGAGGTCGCGCGCCCGACGGAGGTTGTCGTCGACGGATTCGCGGCGCTGTCCGGCCCTGGCGCGGGCGAGACCGTCTGCGACCTCAGGCGCGTCGGGCCGCAGTCTCGAGGCCCGTGCGAAGGCATCCTGCGCGGCGTACCATTGACGGTTTTCGAGCGCCGCGAGACCCGCGGACATGGCCTCGATGTACTGACGTTCGGCAGTCGATGGCTGGTGTGTGTTCCGAGGGCGGGCCGGCGCCGGGCGAGGGGTGTGGGTGGGAGTTGGCAGAGGCCTCGGTTCCAGGATTGTGCTTTCTACGATCGGCGGCGGGTCCTGGCTGGCCGGAGTTGGAATTTCGGGCGACGGCGCGACCTCTGGCACTTCGATTTTGCTGACAAGGCGATTCTGGCGTTGCTCCTGCCACCGTGGAAGCAGCACGAACACACCGATCAGACCGAGGACCATGGAGGCGATAACGACTGCCCGTACGGCTGGTCGACCGGAACTCGGAGATCGACGGTCTCTGGTGGAGTTCGCGCCGGGATCGGCCATGCCGGTCGTGGGCACTCGGGGTGGTGGCTGCAACCTTGGCCTGTCGTTGCCGTCGCCCATCGGTTACCGTTGCTCCGGGGGTTCGTTGGATAGTCCAGGATCCGGTCCGCTCCGTATGGTCGGCCCGCCGGGCAGGTTCGGATCCACCGGCAAACCGGTCTCGGTGGCCCAGATTTCCTGCATCAGCTTCTGCCACTCCTGGTACTGAGTTTCGGCGGAGCCGGAGAGGCGCAGGGTCTGACCCCTGACCTCGATCACGATCGGCTCGAGCTCGGTCTCCACCGAGGCCGCGAGCTCGCGGATCGCCTCGGCATGGATCTTCGCCTCTTTCGAGGTGGCGATTCCGGCGTGGATGGCGGCCATACCGCCGATCATCGCGGCATCGCGGGCGACCGACGCGACCGGAGAGCCGGGGTCTGCGAGGGCGGCCCCGAGGATCGCCAATCCGCCGAGGATTTGCTGGGTCAAGGCCTTGCGTTTGAGAGCCTTGTAAGCCTTCTCTTCTTCGTAGGTGTACTTCCGCCAGCTCGCGTAGGGCGCTTCCATTCTGGCGAAAAAGGCTGCGAAATTCTGATCGAGGGTGTCAATGAATAGGTTCTCGCTTGCCCGAATGTTGTCGACCCGTGCCATCATCGTGTCCCCGCGCGCCGGCAGTCGCTTGACCCTGGTCCGCCCCTTCTTGTCGGTGGTCAGGTAGTCCTCGAACGGTTCAGCCGAAAGGTTGGCAGCGAATTGAAGCCTCGATACCTGTCGAATCTCGGGCAGTTCACCTGCTCGGAGCTTGCTCCTCGCCTGCAGGAGGTCATTGGAGATCTCGTTGTAGATCGACTCGAAGGGGTCGCGCTCTGAAACCTCGCTGCCCAGGTAGACGGCCTCATGGGCCTGGGCTCGGTAGCGTCGTTCGAGCCAGACCATCCCTCTCGCATCGACCGCCCGGATGTCGAGGGCCATCTTGAGTCCGGTGGAGAGCAGAATCGTGCCCGACACCCTGAGGTCGGTGGTGCCGTGTCCGGCCGGAAGGACCCGAACGGCGCCCCACTGGCCGGTGCTCTGCATGGTCTCCATGAGCTGAATCGCCTGAAACCTGGCCTCGGCCTTGCGAAGCTCCGGAAACACGTCGTCGGGCACCGGTTGGCCTACCGGTGGGAGGCCTGGATCGAAGATCGTAATTCCGACGTCGAGGAGTTCCTCGGTCGGGATTTCCTGGGCCGCCTGGATGGCTTGGGTCGACTGGTGCGAGGACGACTGCGAGGCACAACCGAGACTGAAGGCGAGCAATGTCAGCGTCGCTCCCGCCAGGATGTGACGAGGTTTCCAGGTTCTGGCGATCATCACTTTCCGTCCTTGCTCGAACCGCCAAGTGACGCCTTGTAGCGTCTATATTCGTCCCACAGCTTCTCCCTCAGCTCTGGATCTTCCTCGGCCATCGCTGCTTCTCGAAGCTGGCGAGCGACGATGTCGTCATCCGCGCCGTCGCCGACATCGGCAGGCGCGCGGCTCGATCCCTCTCCGCCCGGGCCCGACCCACCAACGGAGCCCTCGGAGTCATCTCCCTCTTGCGTGCTTCTGCCCGAGCTGCCGCCGGCGTCGGTCTCGCCAGATGGTGCCGATTCGCCGCTCGAACCATGCCCGGAGCCTGTCCCGACGCCGGCCGCGCTTGATCCCGCTCGCTCGGCATCCGTGGTCTCTTCAGCCAGACGCTCCATTTCCTCGCGCATCCGTCGGTCGAACTCCTGGAGTGCGCCGTCGAGCTGCTGATCGAGCGCCGCTGCCGCTTCGTTGCCGGTGGCCGGCGATCCTGCGGGCGGTTGGGCGCCGGACTGCTGGCCGGCGTCGCCGGCCACGCCGCCACCCTGGGTGTCGGCCGCCACATCGTGAGGTCCACCAGCCCCGCTTCCCCCCTCCTCGCCCTGACCGGCTTCCGACGAGTCTTCAGAGCCTCCGCCACCGCTCTGTCCGCCCTCGCCGGTTCCGGACTGTCCACCGCCGCCTCCTCCCTCAGCTCCCTCTTGCCCACCGGTGGCGCCAGTCGCTGGAGGTTTGTCCTCGGGCGTCTCGGGCGGCGCCTGCGAGGTACTCGGAGCGCTCGACGCGCAACCCATCAGGAGGACCACCAGGGCTGCCACCGAAAACGTCAGCAAATTTCCTTTCATGGTCTGCATAACCTCGGCACTCTCAGTCAGTTTCTGCTCCCTATATTCTGCAAACTCAACCCTGGTAGGGAGCCATTCCGAACTCTACCATGCACGTGCCGTGCCGACGTCGGCGAGCGCTGGTTTCGGCTGTGCCCGCGAGAGGGGCTCGACCCCCCAACATGCTACAATCCGCGGTCGATTGAAGCTCGTCCACGGCACGGATTTCCGTCCATGGTCGGGCCGGGAGGTTGCGATGCAAATCTACGTTCGTTGGATTCTCACTCTTGTTGCGGCGTTTATGGCGATTCCGGCGGTGGCCGGGAACGTCGGATTTCTGGATACGGAGCGGGCGATCAAGACTGTCAAGGAAGGCAAGAGGCAGCTTCAAATCCTCGACGAGTGGGCCACTCAGAAAAGCGATCAAGTCGAAAGGATGCAGAGCCGTGTTGCCGAGCTCACCCAACAGCTCAACGCCCAGCGTACTGTCGCATCGGCTGAGGCCATCAGACAGCTCGAGGATGAGCTCTTGCTGGCGCAGCGAAGTTTTGAGGACGCCGGGAGAGCCCTGCAACGTGATTTCGAGGCCAAACAGAGAGAGTTGCTTGCTCAGGTAGCAACCCGGGTCCGCGACGTGGCTGGCGAGTACGCCTCGACCAACGGATTTGACGCGATATTCATGCTCGAATCGCAACCGCTGGTGTATATCGCGAATTCGGCCGTCATCACGGACGCTGTGATCCAGCTCTACGACGAGCGATTCCCGATCGACTGATTAGCTACCCTGGCCGCTATACTCGGCCGACGATGACTAGCCCGCACTTCTCACCGGGTTTCGTGGCGAGGGCGACGAGGTGCTGCGCCCAGTGGGGTTTTCGACCTGAGGGGCGCGGAGCGCGTACTTGTGGTACGTCGAGCACCCCGAGGCGAGAAAACACCGGTGGGTGTTGTGCATCGTCGACCGCAGCAGAAAGCTGGTGAGAAGTGCGGGCTAGGATCGCGGTCACAGCAATTCTGCTGTCCTGGCTTTCGGTTGGCGCGGCCGAGGGGCTGACGCTTGTCGAACATACAGTCTCAGATTCGATCGAGGCAGGGTCTGAAACGTCGATTTCGATCGTCGTCACCAACGATGGTTCCTTGACCTGGTCGTCGTCGGACGGCTTTGCGATCTCGTACCACTGGCTGGATACTGCCGGCGAGACCGTGGTCTGGGATGGCCTTCGCTCCCCTCTGCCCGAGATCGTGCCCCCAGGTGCCAGCATCGAGCTGATGGCGTCCGTCGAGGCGCCCCGTAGGCCCGGGGACTACCTTTTGCGTTGGGATGTTGTCCAGGAGGGAGTCCAGTGGCTTTCAGAGACCGATGCCACAGAGCCTGAGCCGATTCTGGTGTCGGTCTTTGCGGGCCGAGCCTTCACAGTGGTCGAGGGATCCGCGCCTCGGGTGATGATGGCCGGTTCGGTGTCGGTGGTGGAACTGGTCCTGCATAACGATGGCAGCAGGACCTGGACCGCCGACGGGATCGTTGCGGCCGCGTATCACTGGCTCGGCCGAGAGGGGGAGGGTGTCCGCCCGAAAGGACAGAGTGTCTTTTGGGAGGGACGGCGCACCTCGTTCCCTGCTGCGGTTCGCAGCGGTGAAACGGTGGCCCTTGAAGTCGTTGTCGTGGCGCCTGAACGACCGGGCCTCTGGCGTTTGCAGTGGGATCTGGTGGAGGAAGGCGTCTGCTGGTTTTCGGATCGCGCTCCCGATCCGCTACCGGCGTTCCGGGTGCTGGTGATTTCCGATCCCTGGGCAAGTGGATTCTGGTGGTCGCTGCTGGTTCTCTGCGCGGGCGCCGCTGCGGTATCGACCTGGCGATCTGGCGGCCCGCGCGCCCTGGTCGCTCTTTTCTCAATCGGAGACGTCGTGTGGTGTGTGGGCGCGCTGTCGGTCAAACAGGCCATCGTGCTTGCGGAGTCCGGTACCGGCCCCACGGCCACCGGGTGGATGTTGACCGTGGCCGGTGCGTCCGTTCTCGCGCTCGCCACCCGGGCGCTGCCGGAACGATTCCGTGGATGGGCATGTTGGGGGCTCGTGGCGGGCGCCACCCTCCTGCTGTGGGCGGATTCGATCTACCTTCGATTCTTCGGCGATCTGCCGGCGGCTGCCGCCATCGCGGGCGCCGGCCAGCTCGGTCAGATCGAGGCGAGTATCCGCGATCTCCTCGCGGCTGGTGATGCCTGGTTGTGGCTCGACCTCCTGCCGGGTGTGGTCCTGGTGTTGGTAGCAAATCGCCTGCGGCGGAGTTCCGGCCATCGACAGTCGCGGGGAGTCGTTGTCGGCCTTCTGGCGATCATCGCGGTGGGAGGTTTGGCAGCCGCATATCTCGCCCTCACGCCGCCAAGCCTCCTGGCGCAGGTCTTCCGCCGTGTGACTGTGGCGGAGGAGATGGGGGTGCTCAACCTCCACGCCGTCGACAGTGCCCGGTCTGTTGCGAGAGGCGTGGTCAGTCGCGAACTCCAACCGGCGCAGTTCGATGAGGTCGTGGCGTGGTTCCGCGAACGGGCGCCGCAGCGAGCGGGAGCCGGATCATCATTTGCGGCTGCCGAAGGTGCCAATCTTGTCATGGTGCAGGTGGAAAGCCTGCAGGCATTCGTCGTCGGCCTCGAGATCGGCAGCCGCGAAGTGACGCCGTTCCTCAACCGTTGGGCGGAAGATGCGCTATGGTTTTCAAACGTCACCGATCAGACGGGTCAGGGCCGATCCTCGGACAGCGAGCTCGCGACCCAGGTTTCGCTCCTGCCGATGGAGGGAGGGGCCGCGGCCTTCCGATTTGCGGCCAACGACTTTACGGGCATGGCCGAGGTACTTGGCGAGCGCGGCTACCACACTCTGTCGGCAGTGCCCTACGAGGGCGCCTTTTGGAACCGTCGCCAGACCCATCCCGCCTACGGCTACGGGCGGAACCTCTTTGTCGAGGACTTCGAGGGGGGCGAGAACGTTGGTTGGGGTCTCTCTGATCGTGACTTCCTGGAGCAGACGGCGCACCAGTTGGCGAACAGCGCACAACCGTTCGCGGCCTACCTTCTGACCCTCTCGCTGCATCATCCCTTCGACGGCTTTCCGGCCCACCTCGAGGAGCTCGATGTCGGCATCTGGGACGGCACTGCGTTTGGGAGCTTCCTCCACACCATGCATTTCTTCGATGCTTCTCTGGCCGCTTTCGTGGCCGCCCTGGAGCACGAGGGGCTCGCCGAGAACACCGTGATTGCCATCTGGGGTGACCATGACGCCGGCTTTCCGTGGCGCTCTGAGATCGCGGCCGTGATGGGTGCGACGCACGACGCGGCGGGGTGGTATCTGAGCCAGGAGGTGCCCCTCTTCATCAAGGTGCCGGGTGTTGAATCCTTGCGGGGCGAGCGGGCCGCGCCCGCCGGCCACACGGATGTTGCACCGACCCTTCTCGCCCTGTTTGGGGTCGATTCCACCCCGTATGCGTTTGTCGGTCGCAACCTCCTCGGTGAATACGTAGAACGGCCGGTGGTGGGGGAGTACGGATGTTGGCGCAACTCGACTCACCTCTTCCTGCAGGGAGACGGCTCCTTGGATGACGGCGCCTGCATCGAGCTGGCGACCATGGCCCAGGTCTCGAGCGCCGAGTGTCGGGAGGGGTTTGATAAGGCGACGGGTACTGAAGAGATTTCCTCACTGGTGCTCGAGTACGATCTCCAGCGCGCCATCCACAACAAGCTGGGGCCCCAGCGATGACAGAAATTTCCACCGACGTGGAGACCGGGATTGTTCGGCGAGCCCTGAGGGCGCTGCTCCTCTTCCGCTTGGCGAACACAAAGCTTGACGTGATGGCTACCGCCGCCACGGCGGCGCTGGTGGGCCTCTCGCGTTTCGCCTACCTCGCAAACGGGCCGTGGGAGTGGGACGAGACCCTCTTCGCCCGTGGAATTCTGCACTTCGAGCTTGCGGCCCACTTCCCGCATCCGCCCGGTTTTCCGGGCTGGCTCGCGATCGGCCATCTGCTGACGCCCATAGTGGGCGACCCGCTGCGCGCGCTGCAGCTTGCGTCCGCCGCCTTTTCGGTCGCCGCCCTGTGGGTGTTGGCGGCACTCGGGCGGCGGCTGGCGCCGCCGGCTGTCGCGGCGGCTGCGGCCCTGGTCGTTTTGGCGGCCCCGGGGCCGTGGCTCTACTCGGTGCGGGGCTTTTCCTCGACCGCCGCGTCGGTCCTCGCGCTCGGTGCTGCAGCGGTCGCGGTCGGCGGTCTTCTCGGTCGGCGGACGACCGTCTTCACGCTGCTCGTGACCGCGTCGTTCCTGGTTCGTCCGAATCTCCTGCCGGTGCTGGCCGCGCTGTGGTTGGGTGTGGTGTGGACTGTTCGACCCATCAGTCGATTGGTGCCCGGGTTGGTGGCGGGAGGGGCTGCGGTTGTGGTTTCGATTGTCCTCATGGCCCGGGCGGAGGGCGGCTGGAGCGCCTTTGTCGCCCCATTTCTGGTCCACTCGCAACGTCACTTTTCTCGTCTCGCCGGCAATCTCGGCGGTTATGGCGAGCTGGGTCTCGTCAAGGGGCTGGGGGGCGTGCTGCCGGCGACCATTCTGCTGCTGGCGGCGGCGATCGGAATCGTTGTGTGGGCGCGCCGGGTCGGTCGGCGAGGGGCATTCCTGTGGGCTCTTGTGTTGACGGTCGCTGTGTCACAGCTCGTTTGGATGCAGAACCGTTCTACCGGCCGCTACGCAGTCGGGGTGCAGATGGCGCTCGCACCGCTGGTCGCGGGCGCGGCGGCAACCCTGCCGCCGGCGGCGGGTTGCGCAGGTCTTCTCCTTGTGGCGGGATGGCTCGGTGCGGCCGGTCAACCGTTGGTGGAGGAGCAGCACACGACCGAACTGCCGGCCTGGCGGGCGGTGACCCGGGCTCGGGAGGAAGCCATGAGCTCGGGGCGGACCGTGGTGGTGGAGTCGGAACTCCACCCATTTGCCTCCTATCTCTGGCACCTGCTCGAGTGGCGTGGCGAGCCGACGCCGCCGCGAGTGCTTTCTCCATGGGACCCCGAGCCGTGGTCCGGGATCGAAGGCGCCTGGGTCGTGGCGACTGTCCACCGCCATTTGTACCCGGACGCCATACGAGGTCACGAGCTGTCTTGGGGCGGGGTCTCGGACGCACTGTATCCGTTGACCCAACAACGATTCCTCGAGGCGTGGGTGATCGAGGATCCGCCACTGCCGATCAGTGGCTGGTGGCCACGGGAGCGATCGCCGAACGGCCGGCCGTTCATGTGGGGTGCTGCGGGGGCGGAGTTGACGCTGCCGCCGTTCTCAGCCGAAACGGAGATCGGGATCGCCCTGCGGCCGGCATCGGGCCCCGATCCGGTGAGCCTGGTGCTTGGCAGAGAGGAGATGGCGACGGTTGACGGCAGGTCCGACGAACAACGGCTGTGGCTCCAGCTGCCACTGACCGCCACGGATCGGGTGTCGCACCTCGTGTTCGGACGGCGGCGGGGCTATCCACCGGGCGGCAGCGACTCGAGACCTCTGGCGGTGCAGCTCTTCGAGATGCGTGCCCTGAGCCCAAACCATGGGTGGTCCGGGCCGGTCAGCCACGGCTGGCAGCGGGAGGCGATGCGGATCGAGGTGGAGGGAGCCTACAATGCCGAGCACTTCCCCGGGATCGGGGAAGGGGTGTGGTTACGACCACGTGCCCTCCTGCAGCTGCCGGCGACGGCCGGCAGGCTCAGTTTCCGTCTCTGGGCGCCGCGCCCGACCCCTCCGCGGACCGAGATCTGGATCGCGGGACGCCGCGCCGCCGGACCCCTCGAGATCGGACGGTTTCCGGCGGTTTACGCGGTCGAGGTGTTGTTCGACGATGTGGTTGATGGTCGTCTCGAGGTTGAAATACTTTCCGAAATCTACCGGCCGGCGGAGGATGGAGCGGTCGACTCTCGCGAGCTCGGCGTGGTGCTCTCCAGTGTAGGGTTCGAGCCTGACGACGGGAAGTCTGTTTCATGAGCACTTCTTCGTGAGGCAGAGGACCTTCTGCAGCCACCGGGTTACACCGATATTTCTGATGGATGTGCTGATCGTCAGCCTTGGTTTCTCGGTTTTGTGCACCGTTCGTTTCGAGTGATCCGCTGTCGCGAGCTGTCTGCATCTGAGAAAATGAATGGCAGAAGGGATGAGCCATGCAAGTCGAGAGGCACAGGCGGAGCAGAAAACTCGAGGGCCGCTGTTGGTTGATCGCGTTCATCTCTATTTTCCTCGCCAGTTGTTCCACAGACCAGCCTTTGAATCTCGTCGTTGTCATGGTGGACACGCTGCGTGCGGACCATCTCGAGTTCCAGGGTTACGAGCGTCACGTCGCACCGCACCTGACGGAGCTCGCGAGCCAGTCCGTGGTTCTCCTGAATCATCACGCCCATGCCTCTCGCACCGGACCCTCGGTGGCCAGTCTCCTGACAGGTTTGCACCCCCCCAGCCACGGGGTGGTCAATCCTTTGACAAGCTTCGTTGCCAAGGGTGTCCTGGCCGCAGAGGTGACGACCTTGGCCGAGATCCTTCACCAGGCCGGTTACGAGTGCCATGGGGTGGTGACCAATCCGAACGTCGGCGAACGATTTGGATTCTCGCAGGGATTCGACTCCTACGAGTACATCGGTTTTCTGACGGCCGAGGAGGTCAACCGGCACGCGGCGGCAGTGCTGCAAAACACGATCGGCCCGTTTTTCCTCTACCTGCACTACGTCGATCCGCACAGCCCGTACAGAGCGCCGCCGCCCTATCGGGATCGCTGGGTGGATTCGACCTACACAGGAGTCTTTGACGGCAGCCACGACCAGTTGGACGAGGTTGTGGCCGGAGCCCTGGGCATGAGAGAGTCGGACAAAGCGCACCTGGAGGCCCTCTACGATCAGGAGATTGCCTACTTCGACGACCAGTTGGGCGCACTGCTGGAACTTCTGGAGCAACGTGGATTGGCGGAGAACACGCTCCTGGTGGTGGTGGCCGATCATGGCGAGGAGTTCGGCGATCACGGCTCCGCACTTCACGGCTACACGCTGTACGAGGAACAACTCCACGTGCCTTGCCTGTTCAGTGACCCGCGCAGGGTCGAGTCCCGACGGATCGAAGCCGTTACCCGGAATGTCGACCTGGCGCCAACCCTGCTGGCGCAGCTCGGCGTCTCCTCGGATGAACCGTTTCAGGGGAAGGACCTTTCACCGCTGCTGGATGGCCGGTCTGTCGAGGATCCCCTCCCGGTCTATGCTCAATCTTCGCTGCGCGCTGTTCGGATCGTGCAGGCGCGTTCTTATCATGCCGACGGGTGGAAATATATTGCCCACACGTTACCCGAGACACGGGACGAACTCTTCGATTTGCGCGCCGATCCGTCCGAGGGGAGAAACCTGATTCTGGAAGAACCGGCTCGCGCACAGCAAATGCGGCAGGGACTGGAAGCGATGTTACAGGCGATGCCAGTCGTCGAAGGTGGGCTGGTGCAGCTGACGCCCGAAGAGCGGCGGCAACTCAAGTCGCTTGGCTACCTGAAGTAGAGGGTTCGAGCCCCGGAAATCAGGATCTTGACGTCCGGTTCGGCGCCCCCTAGGATGGTTGGGTCCCACCACGCTGCACCCGCAGTAAGGAGATTCTGATGAACCAAGAAGCCGACAAATTGAAGGCATTGGAGACCGCAATCGGCCAGATCGAACGCCAGTTCGGCAAGGGCTCGGTGATGCGAATGGGCGAAAAGCCGCAGATTCGGGTCAATGTGATTCCGTCCGGTTCGCTGACCCTCGACGCAGCGCTTGGCATTGGTGGCATACCGCGTGGCCGGGTGATCGAAATTTACGGACCCGAGGCGTCGGGAAAGACTACCCTGGGCCTCCACATCATCGCCAACGCCCAGAAGGCGGGCGGGCTGGTCGCGTTCATCGACGCCGAGCACGCCCTCGATCCGGAGTATGCCGGCAACCTCGGCGTCAACCTCGATGAGCTGTTGATCTCACAGCCCGATTTCGGCGAGCAGGCTCTGGAGATCACCGAAACGCTCATCCGTTCGGGCTCGGTGGACGCCATCGTGATCGACTCGGTGGCGGCGTTGGTCCCGCGCGCGGAGCTCGAGGGTGATATGGGCGATGCGCAGATGGGTCTGCAGGCGCGGCTCATGTCACAGGCTTTGCGCAAGCTCGCCGGCATTGTTTCCAAATCGAACACCAGCCTGATCTTCATCAATCAGGTTCGGATGAAGATCGGCGTCATGTTCGGCAACCCGGAAACCACGACCGGTGGCCGCGCTCTCAAATTTTACTCGTCGGTGCGTATCGACATCCGGCGAACCAGCTCAATCAAGCAGGGCGACAAAGTGATCGGAAACCGGACCAAGGCCAAAGTTGTCAAAAACAAGGTTGCCGCCCCCTTCAAGGTCGCCGAGTTCGACATCCTCTATGGAGAAGGCATTTCCTTCACCGGAGAGCT
>Ga0255054_10001760_pt1 | contig 12596 bp, 10 predicted proteins | sample JV7_2_23_MG_FD_188634 | JGI IMG/M metagenome (GOLD analysis project Ga0255054, IMG submission 188634) | Seawater microbial communities from Jervis Inlet, British Columbia, Canada - JV7_2_23 | ecosystem: Environmental > Aquatic > Marine > Inlet | place: Canada: British Columbia | collected... | reverse complement strand
CGTAGCGAAGATATCTAGCGGGTCGGCCACAGAGAGTAACGTCGACGGAGCGATTAAATCGCTTCGCAGCATACTCAACGCGTTGGCATCGGGACGAGTGGTGCCCAGCACGTCGGTACCGTTGCCGGGGATTAAACACATTCGGCGAAAGGTCAGTCATCGACTCAGCGTGGCCGAAGCTGGTCGCGAAGGGCCCGCGGACTATGTAAACTTCGCTCAGCAACGCTTCCTCGACGCTTGCAAGGCATCCGGCACCGACTTGGGGATTGGCGAAAGCGCCGGGTTCATTGAGGGGCTGGCGGAGGAGATCGAATCCTTCGGCGAACTACCCAGCGAACCCGCTGCGGCAATCCAGCTCGTTCTTGAGCGACGTCTCGACGCTCTACGGAATCGCGCCACCGAGATCCTCGATACAGCGATCGCCGCGCACAGCACCGGGCGCGAGATCCTCTCTCGAACCAGTTTCGATGGTGCTCAGTTCGAGGCTGCATATTGCGGAAATGCGCTCAACCCTTTTGAAAAGACCGAACTCGTTCGAATATTTTTCCCTAAAGCCCATAGTCCAGATGATGCTCACGTTGGACAAGGCGCTTGCAATCTCCTAGCGCTAGTCTGTCAGCGCCAGGATGGATTTCTGCCTAGTGTACAGGGGAGCTTTGGCGAATACGGGCAGTTCTTCCAGAAGCGCTATCTTGATTATGGAGGGATGGAAAAACTTGCGCCAATGCTCAACCCTGAGGCTGACGCGATTGGCGCTGTGTTGACGCTCTACCTCATTGAAAGCGGGGCAAATGTAAGTGTGGGCCGGACGCTGGATCGTGATTGCTTGGAGGCGAGCGACATCGCGGACCATAGCCGCATCACGGGTCACAAGGCTCGAGCGAAGGGCAAGCCCATCATCGTCGACCTGCCAACCAACTCGCATGCGGTGAGGGGCATCCAGTGGCTTTTGTCTGCAGGTGAGCGACTGCAGACGCGTGCGGAGAGCGACGCAGACAGGCTTTTTCTGATGAGGCTTGGACGCCGCGTGCAACTTATGACGCCTCACTGGTACACAGGCTGGTTCAAGCGCCTAGTCAGGTCGATACCGTCGTTAGAAGACTTCAACGTCCTTCCGAACATGATCCGGCCGAGCGTCCTTTTGCATGCCGCCCTCAGCAACGACGGAAGGCTTGCAGCGGGCTTGGCGATAGGTCAGCACAGTTCGGCCGTCACCCAAGGCTATCAGCAGAAATGGCCAACTAGGCTGCTCTACGATCACAACATCAGGCGTTTCCAAAAGGCCTTTGAGACGCTTGTCTTGGCCGGTGTCGAAGATGCTGCGGCCAAATTGGGCATATCTGTCGATGAATTTGAAAAGCGGCTAGGCGATCTCCGCGCGACCGGTCTCGGGACCTTTTGTAAGGACCCTCGCGGCCGCCCTGGGGAGCGTGGTGAGACTTGCTCGACTGTGGACTGTTGGAACGACTGTCCGCATCTGCTCATCGTGGCAGAGGTGGAAGCGATCGCATGTCTTCAATTGTGGCAAGCTTCCTTGAGGGAGGCGCAACCTGAGTGGGAACGCGACCGGCCAGAGCGCTGGGACGCTGTGTGGCTGCCGTGGCTCTGCCTGACGGATGTTGTCGAGGAGAAGATGGTACGCGGCCCCATGATCAAAATCTGGAACGCCGCGAAGAAGCGGGCCCAGGAGATTACGTTGGGCTCCGGTTACGTACCGCCAAAGCCATGGTGAGACCGTTATGACGCAGGCGAATATCCGTCCAACGGCACAGCCGGAGATCAACGCGACAACCGATCAGGATCGACGCGCTTCGTGGCTTCACAGCGCCTACTCCGACCAGATCTGGATCGTTTCGGATACTCACGATCAGTCGCGCACGGCCAAGATTGATTTTGGGTTCATGCTGGCCGATGGGCGTTCGCTTATGAACGTCGATCGACTTCGTGCGACAGTCAAAGAGTACGCATGGTGGGTGCGGGATTCCAGATTTAGCCGGATCGACGATGCGTTCACGCACGCGTCGATGGTTCGAAACCTGATGAACCTCGCCCACGCGCTGACGATCCGAGGTATTTGGTCCTTCGCGCATCTACAGCCCTACGATCTGGAGCAACTCGTCGAAGAGTGTCGATATGGCGCGGATGCAGTCCTGCGTGCCTCGGAACGGGTCCAAGCACACCTTCAAACACTTGCTGCGGACAACGAACGAGATCCCAAGCCATTTGGTGGGCTTCCGCCGTACATAATCCCGTCGAGGGGCGTTCGCTCGGGAGGAGCTCCCACCGAGAAGATTGTCGCGGCTTGCAACCTGCCGCCAAGCGCTACCATCCTGCCGCGCGTGTCTGCACTGATCAGACAGGCCGCCGTCGCCAACGGATTGCGACGTGACCCGGCTCCCGAAGAGATCCCGCAGCTCACCAACGTGACGGTACAGGCCCTTCAGCGATGGCTGGACCCACTTGAGCAACTGTATGCCATGCGCCGTCACATCGACGCTGAGGCTATTACCTTCAAGCCGTTTCCGCGCGGGGCCGCACGGGTCGCAGCGGTTAAAGGGGTTGGAACCGAGCGTACCCCGACGCCACCCCCCCACCTCGCGCTGCATCTGCTGGAGCATGCCGCCCGATCGATTTTCGATAACGAATTAGGTGCACGGGCCGACCTAACGGATCGCAAGGCTGTCGTGAGCGTGGCAACAGCCTGCTGGATCGTGATTGCCGCATTTTCGGCGCGTCGCAAAGCAGAGATCGATGATCTGCGCGACGGCTGCTTACGCGGCAACGACGCGGACGGGTGGTGGCTTCAAATCTACATAGAGAAGACCCTGCAACGTCGGGACTGGATCCCCGTACCGACACTCGTCGCGCGGGCAATAGGGGCGTTATCGGAGATCAGCAGAGCGGCTCGAGGGGCCTCAAGTACGGATCATCTGTTCCAGTGGCTCGGTCCAAATGGCGAGGCAACTCCTCTGGACGTGGCTCGCCATTTGGACGACTTCGCCCTGCGGGTCGGGGTTCCCCTCCATCGTTCATCAGATTCGGCGGCGACCCCTTGGCACTGGCATCCGCATCAATTCCGCCGGTTCTTTGCCATTCTGTACTTTTATCGGTTTGAGGGCGCGACCCTCGAGGCATTGTCGCACCATCTTCGGCATTTCAATCTGGAAATGACCAGGCGTTATGTGACCCAGGATCCCGAGGCGGCAGCCCTGTGGACCGACGTCGAATGGGGTTACATGGGCCACGTCGCGCGGTCCATCACAGCTGGCGAGCGTTCTGTGTCGGGTGGCGCCGGAGAGCGGCTCAAGAAGGCCGCGCACCGGCTTTTGGATGGCCTTAGGCGTAAGCTGCAGGTCACCTCCCCAGATCGTGCCGGCGCGAGCCTCGCACTGATTATGCAGCGACAAGGCCTCGTGCTCACGCCCAAGCCGTGGGTGACGTGTTCGTGTCCCAAAACCAGTGAGGCTGCCAAGCAGGCTGCCTGTCGCCGAGAGCACGCGAGCGAGGCTGATGCGGTCGGTCCGGACTTTGCCAATGCTGGGCCTACCATCTGCTCAGCATGTCCTCATGCAATCATTGAAGAAAGAGGTCGAACGGTTGTCGACGGCGAACTGAACCATCTGGAGGCCGCAGCTGAACATGGCGCTCGCACAGGTACGGTGTTCGGGGCGCTCGAGGCTGCCCGTGTTGTTGAAGTCCGTCGCGCGAGGGAACTAAGGTACAACGCCGTCCAAGCTCTGGAAACGCCGCCGCAGGCAGGGGGGCCGAGCCCGTGAGCAAAATCCAAGCGCAACTGACAGACCTTCTCGCTCAGGGCGGCGCAAGAAAACTGACGATCCAGCACCGTATCGATCGCCGACTTGAGGTCCTGCGGTCGTGGCTTCGCGACGGCATACCCGCCGGGAAATCAATTCCTAAGAACCTAAAGGCCGCGCGGGTTTGGGAAGATCCGGAGCTTGGGATCGCTCGCATAGCCTCTCCGAACGAGTTCACCAGCTCCCATCATCTGCATGGGCCGGCGGTGCGTGAGATCGCGGCCGTTCTGACCCAGCTCAAGAAGAGGTTCCATCGGCCGAAGATCGCCTCTGCGTCTAGCGCGCAGGCGCCGTCGACTAGATTCGACCGCACCGCCTACGAAAGACAGCTCGAGCGGGTCGTGTCTCAGTGGCACTCTGAACGCGATTTGCGGCTCGATGAGAAGAAGCGAGCGGATGCGGCGGAGGCTCGAAGCCTAATGCTGCTGCGAGAAAACGCAGAAAAGGACGAGCTGATTGCTGACCTCCGGCGACAGCTTGTGGCCCGCAAAGGTCTGAGGGTTGTAGAATGAGGTTCGATGAGATCGAGAACATATGGACGATGGACCTCTCAGAGCTGTCTAATGCCGATCGTGGGCGGGTCTACTTCGAACGCGCCAAACAAGTGGTGAGAGAAGCACTTTCTGATCCGGCCAAACGTCTTCAGGCCGTCGATGGGCGTCGCTTTCGACGATCATACCTAGTCGAAAAGATCGGCTGCCAACCGGCGGTCACAACGCAAAACCCAAAAATCAAGAGGCTTCTCGTCGAAACAGATGAACAATTGGCAAGTGAACTGGAGCAGGCCCAAGGTCGAGGGCGCCCGACCCCAGGTGCTCAATCGGCGGAAGTGGCCGAGCTCCGATCGACTATCGACAAACTTCAACGACTAGTAGACGTGCAGGCCGCCGAGATTACCGATCTGCGCCGACAGCTGCGCGAGGCTGGTTGGCCCGAACTCGAGCTTGCTGGCCATGGACGGCTGCCTTGGTAAGCGGCGACCAGATTTCTGGAGTCTTTCGGATTGCGCGGGTGCGTTTCCGGGGTGCCAGAGGGCAGGGGGCAATCCTCGTGGGCGAGCGACTTGATGAACAAGGTCGCGCGATTGGCCGAACAACGCTGCGCATCCCAGCAGCGTTATCAAATCGAGCAACTCCCTTCCATGTTGCTCAATCGATAGAAGTGTGTGGCCGAGAGGCGCGCTGGCGCGATCCCCGCACCGGGATGGAGGAGCGCCAGGTTGCGGTCGCTGAATGGCACGAAGTACGACCTCACGGCGCCGCGTGGATCGACTACGTGGCGGCCAGCCCGGCCTTCAGTGGTATTGGTCGGAGCACCGCTCAGTTGGTTTGGGACAGTGTCGGCGAAGAGCTGTTCTCGCTGCTAACTCAAGGTTCTCCGGATCGCCTTGCTGCCGCCGTTCCAGGTCTCGGGGAAGACAGGGCCAGGGTGCTCATCGGGGCCTGGGCCGCATCAGGTCATGATCGTTTGATCCAATGGCTGGATGAGCACCGTCTTCCCCGTAAGCTCGTCAGCACCCTTCTTCGTGCCTATGCCAACCAGGGAGACGCGGTGGCGCGCCTCACGGCCGATCCTTATCGTCTTCTTGCCTTCGGACTGTCTTGGAAGCGTGTTGATGAGTTTGCACGCGGGACGCTGGCCGTAGCGGACGATGACCCGCGCCGGCTTCACGCAGCGATCGTCGAGGTGCTTATGGCTGCCTACAACAAAGGCCACACAGCAGCGACAGGACAGGCGCTGACATCGGCTGAGATGCACCTGCTAGACGTCAACCAGAGACTTGCAGCAAGCGCACTGAAGCTCGTCTTCAGGGACGGCGGCTTTGTACGTGCCGGGGAAGACCTGTTTCAGCTCCGCGGCGTCTACGCGATGGAGAAAGCCATCGCGATGGATATCGCTTACCGGTGCAATGCATCCCCTTCAAGCCAACAAAACCTGAGGTGGGAAGAGGGGGTTGAGGATTTCGAACGCTACCACAAGGCGGCTATGCGGCTCACGGGGCGGCAGCGCGCGGCAGTTATCGACGCGCTCACCATGCCCCTCTCCGTCATCGTCGGCGGCGCTGGAACGGGCAAAACGGCCTGCCTGGCCGCGTTTCACCACGCCCTCGAGTACGTGGACGGGAAGAAAGACGCCGTCTTGCAAATGGCACTTGCCGGTCGTGCGGCCAAGCGAATGCGCGAGGCAACAGGGCGGGACGCGGTCACGATCGCTGGATTCCTTCATGTGGTCGAAGACGATCGGATCGCCGAAGCGTCGCATGTTGTTATCGATGAAGCCTCCATGCTCGACGTGCCCAGCTTCTACGCCGTGCTGAAGCGACTGCGTGGCCGAGCCAAAGTCGTTCTTGTCGGAGACGAATTTCAGCTGCCGCCAGTTGGGAGTGGGAAAATCCTTCATCTGCTGACGCAGCAACAAAAAGTTCAGGTCACCACGCTCGACAAGGTCTGGCGCCAGGAAGACGGCAATTCGATCCGTGCAGTGGCCACAGCAGTGCGCACCGGAATGACGCCGGAGATTCCCGCATTTGACGGCGTCGCAGAGGGGGTCTCCATAGCGGAACCTAAGGGCGATGTTGCCGAAGTGGCCCGGAGCCTCTTTGAGCAGCTTGGCGGGCTCGATGAGCGGGCTGACGTATGTGTCCTCAGCCCGCGTCGCCGGAACGGGCCGGGAAATGCCCTTGCGATCAACTCTGCCATTCACAGGGCCCATTATTCCAGCGGCCAACCTGTCGTTGGTAGAACTGGCGACACCGGCTTTTGTGTTGGCGACCGCTTCGTCTGCGATGTCAACCATTGGGACGTCGACCTGATGAACGGCAGCCTCGGACTGATCAAGCGGCTGGCAACAAACGACGAGATCGCAGCCGCCGTTCGGGATGAGGACAATGGCCGCGGAAAAAGCAATGGCGCGCCCGTCGCGCTGGTCGAAGTCGATGAATCCACTCGCCTGCTCAGCGATGTCCACCTGCTAAGTTGCTCGTGGGGCTATGCGCTGACATGCCATCGCGCACAGGGCTCGGATTTTGATCGCGTGATCGTTGTGCTGGACGACATTGTCGACAGAAGCTGGCTCTACACCGCCATCACACGCGGTCGCCGCCAGGTCATCCTAATCGGGACCCCGCCCCAACTGAACCGCATTGTCAGGACGGCGCCGCGCGTCACCCACCGGCTCATCGGGCTAGACGTCTTCTTATCTCGGGCGCTTGCAACTGAGACGGTATGTCATGGCTAATCCCGACCCTGCGCTGGGACTTATCCTAAACACTGACGCATCGTGCAAAATCAAGGGCCAGATCTGGTCGGACATACCGACATTGGTCTGGCCAGATGGGATCGACGAGGCGGCCTCGGATTGGTTTCGCGCGCTAGTCGTCGAATATCGCGTTGCCGCCAGCAGTGCGCGCGAGTACGCCAAGGTCATACGTCCGTTTCTCCGTCTGTGCCGGGAGCGCGGGAGAGACTGGCAGACCGTCGACGACGAATTCCTGATCTTGTGGCGGGAGAATCTCCGCCGAGCTCAGAAAGTCTCAATTGGCCGTGTTAATGCATCTTTGAAGACGATTTTTGCGTTCTATCGGTGGGCGGAGGAGACCAAGCGGACGCGTTTCCAGGTCGGCATATACGGGGAGGACGAGCTTCCCGATGCCTTCCGGCACGTGGCATTTCCCATCAGTGCAAAGCGAAACTTCTCAAAGGGCAAACAAGGTCGCGTCTTCGGCGGATGGACGACACCGCTCACGCTCAGCGAGCCCAGTCAGGGTGGGCACGTCAGGCACACGCCTAGCGAGGAAGAAATTCGGGATCTGCATCAAATTGTGGCGGAGCGGGAGCACGGTGAACGGGATTCGCTCATGCTCTCATGGGCCGAGGAGGCGGGCCCGCGACGTGCTGAGATTCTGCGGGTCGGCAAGTCGCATATGCCCACAGGTAAGGAACTGGCAGAGCTGATCGAAAAGGACGAGCCGTGGCTGGTTGTGGTGCCCCGTAAGGGCGGCAAGTTGACACCATTGAACGTTCCGCCCGATCTCGTGATCCGGACCCTTGATTACATACAATTTGGGCGCCGAGAGATAGTCGATCTCTGCCATAAGACGGTCGTAGGGTACCGCGAACCTGACGAAATTTTTCTGTCAGGCAGTACCGGCTTGCCGCTACATCCCGAAAGCTTGACCGCTCTAGCTCGCCGCGCCTTCAGGCGGGTAGGCATTGAGCGCGGCGGAATCCACCGCCTGAGGGCGCGCTACGCCGTTCGAACGGTTGAAACCTTGGTAGAGTCGATTTTCGAGGGCAAAACGGTCGGCCCTGAGTCGAGCTGGATCGAAACGATCCTTGTCAAAGCCGCCGAGAGCATGGGGCACTCAAATCCGCAATCTCTTCGACCCTACCTCACCTACGTCTTGAACCGGCGGCTTCAGACTGCCGATGCTATGAAGGCAGAGAAGCTTGCGTCCCGCCTGCGATCCCTGAGGCTTCACGAGGACACGCTGGTACGGAGGATGGAGCGCCACCAGAATCTACATCGCGTGGCGGGCTACATTAAAGCCGGGAAGAAAGCCGAGGCTGCGAATGAGCTCAGACGAATGGCCGACGAGCTCGAATGAATGTCGTTATCGGAGACCCCGCGAGAATAAGGCCCCATCGTTACGCTCACGCATCGAACCTGCTATACAGGCTTTCGGGGTTGATCAGAGATTTGGGGGCGCGGAAGAAAAATTATCGCTTTGCGTCAATCAATAAATCAACGACATCTACGCCCAGAGCGCGAGCAACTTCGTCGAGCCTTTGGATTGTTGGATTACGCCGGCCCGCCTCCAGGCCGCTCACGTAAGCGCGGTCAATATCTAGCCGGACTGATAGCTCGGCTTGAGTTATTCCCGCGGCTGCCCGACACCGGGAGACGCCAGCGGCCACACGCTTTCTGATGTCCATCCGTCATGGAATGGACCGATCGCTTTTCGCCGGCGACGCAATATATTACACATTGTGGCATCATGATTCGGACTGGGAGTGGTCGTTTGGCTGCTAATGGTAATGCGTAAGCGGTGTCCCGACCGCACCTTCATCGGCATGGCGTGACACGGCAGTCTGACGATCCCGTTTGGAGGATCGTTTTGTGTCTAGGCTTGACCATAGACTTGAGCCGGATGGTGAGGTTCGGCGGTTCGAGGTCATCACCGGCGTGGTCGGCCGGCGCCGTTGGAGCGCTGATGACCGAGCGCGGATTCTGGAAGAGACCCTGACGCCAGGTGCTGTGGTCTCGGAGGTAGCCCGTCGCCATGGCCTGACGCCGCAACAGTTGTTCACTTGGCGGCGCGAGGCTCGCAAGGCGGCGGAGACGCTTCCGGTGTTTGTTCCGGCGGTGGTCGAGCGAACAGGACCCGAAGCCTCTGAGAAGCCGCGTCGACGCGGTCAGCGCCGTCGGCGGCCCCGGTCTCCTGCCGTTGAACTTGAGGCATGCGGGATCACGGTTCGCATTGGCGAGAGGGCCGCGCCCGCGATCATCGCTGCGGTGATCGGTGCCTTGAAGGCGCAGCGGTGATCGGGCCGACGGGCCCGGTCCGGGTGATGGTGGCAACCAGGCCCGTAGACTTCCGCAAGGGCGCGGAGGGGCTGGCCGCGCTCGTCCGCGAGGAGATGGGCGCGGATCCCTTCAACGGGGTGATCTATGTGTTCCGCGCCAGGCGCGCCGACCGGATCAAGCTGGTCTACTGGGATGGCACCGGCGTGTGCCTGTTTGCCAAGCGCCTTGAGGACGGCCGGTTCCAGTGGCCCGCGATCACCGACGGCGTCGTACGCCTGACGTCGGCGCAATTGCAGGCACTGCTCGAAGGCCTGGATTGGCGCCGCGTCCACGGCGCGCGCGAGATCGCGGCGCCGACCGCTGCGAGTTGATCGCTTTGCGCTGGCAAGCCATTGGTAAATATGGTTGAATCTGCAATGTGAGCGAAGCAGCTGAACCTTTGCCCAGCGACCCGATCGCACTCCAGGCCATGCTTCTTGCGGAGCGGGCAGAGAACGCCTGGCTTCGGCAGATCATCAAGGAATTGCAGCGCCACCGCTTTGGCAAGAAGGCCGAGACGCTGCCGAAGGAGCAGTTGCTTCTGGCGCTCGAGGACGTCGAGCAGGTCGAGGCTGAAGGACTGGCGCGCGTGGAAGCGGCTGACGAGACCAAGCGCGAGGCTCGGGCCCGGGCGCGGCGGACGAACCGGGGATCGCTGCCCGCTCATCTGCCGCGGATTGAACGGCTCATCGACCTCGCGGACAAGACCTGCCCGTGTTGCCGGGGGATGCTGCATGTGATGGGGGAGGACGTGAGCGAGCGCCTCGACATCATCCCCGCCCAGTTCCGGGTGATCGTCACCCGCCGCCCCAAATACGCCTGCCGCGCCTGCGAGGAAGTGGTGGTGCAGGCGCCGGCGCCGCCGCGCCTCATCGAAGGCGGCATCCCGACCGAGGATACGGTCGCCCACGTCCTCGTCGCCAAATATGCGGACCACCTGCCGCTCTACCGCCAGGCGCAGATCTATGCCCGGCAGGGCGTGCCCCTGGACCGATCAACACTCGCCGACTGGGTGGGCAAAGCCGCCTTCCTCCTGAAGCCTGTCCACGAGCGGTTGTTCGAGCGGTTGAAGGCGTCCGAGAAGCTCTTTGCCGATGAGACAACGGCTCCGGTCCTGGATCCAGGGCGTGGCCGGACCAAGACAGGCCAGCTCTTCGCCTATGCCCGGGATGATCGGCCATGGGGCGGAACAGAGCCGCCCGGCGTGGCCTACCTTTACGCGCCCGACCGCAAGGCCGAGCAGCCGATCCGGCATCTGGCTGGCTTTGCCGGAACGCTGCAGGTCGACGGCTATGCGGGCTACAAGGCGCTGGCGTCGCGGGGCGAGGTGAGCCTCGCCTTCTGCTGGGCCCACGTGCGGCGGAAGTTCTTCGAGCTCGCCCATGCCGGTCCCTCGCCGATTGCGACGGAAGCGCTCGCGCGAATTGCCGAACTCTACCGGATCGAGGGAGAGAACCGCGGCCGGAGCGCCGAGGAGCGCCGCGAGCTACGGCAGGCAAGGAGCCTACCCATCACCAGCGCACTCGAGCCCTGGCTGAGAGAGAAGCTCGCGCTCATCAGCCAGAAGAGCAAGCTGGCGGAGGCCATCCGCTACATCCTCTCGCGCTGGGATGGCCTTTGCCGCTTCCTCGACGATGGCCGCATCGAGATCGACTCCAACGTCGTCGAGCGCGCCATCCGGCCGCTCGCCCTCAACCGCAAGAACGCGCTCTTTGCCGGCTCCGACGGCGGCGGCGAGCACTGGGCGACGATCGCCTCGCTGATCGAGACCTGCAAGCTCAACGACATCGATCCCCAGGCCTACTTCGCCGACGTCATCAACCGCATCGTCGGCGGACATCCGCAGAGCCAGATCGACGAGCTCCTGCCCTGGGCCTATGCCGCAAGGCCGCTCAAAGCCGTGGCCTGAAAACAGCGCTTACAGCGCCGGAGCTTCTGCAATATGATAGGCCGTATCACCTGGTTCGCAATAGCGCTGCTGCTTGGAGCATTGTCCGCCAGTCTCTTGCCGCCAATTTCGGCTGCACTCCTACGAGCGGCGACGGCTCTTCGGTTGCCGTTGATGCAGCAGGCAGAGTCGCCTGCCGGCACACCTCCGCAAAGGCTGGCTGAATCCGGCGCGGATCGCCAGGAGAACAACACTCTCAAACTTAGAGTCCGTCCCGGAACTCATGACGCTCGCGCGATGCGGCGGATAAGAACCATGGCGGCGGCTGCGTAGAGGAAGGCCGTCGCGGAGGCGATGGTGGCTTCGGCGTCCTTCCAGAGCCGTCTATTTCGATTGATCCAGGCGAAGAAGCGCTCGACGACCCACCGCCGGGGCTGAACGGCGAAGCCGATTTGATCGGGCTTGCGCCGGACGATCTCGACGGCGATGCGGGTGGCGGTCGCGACACGCGGGCCTTGGTAGCCAGCGTCCGCGAAGACCTTCTCGATGAAGGGGAACGGGCGGCGCGAGGCGGCCAGCAGCGGGCCCGCCCCATCGCGATCCTGCACGCTGGCGGGATGGGCGAAGAGGACGAGGCCACGCCCGTCGGTATCGACGAGGGCGTGGCGCTTGCGACCCATGATCTTCTTGCCGGCGTCGTAGCCACGGGGCCCACCGGCTTCGTTCGTTTTCACGCTCTGGCTGTCGATGATGCAGGCGCTGGGCGAGGCCGGCCGACCGCTGCGTTCGCGATCGATCATCAGCAGCGCATGGTTGAGAGCCTCGAACACGCCCCCGTCTCGCCAGGCCGCAAACCAGCGATAGGCCGTGCTCTTGGGCGGAAGGTCGCTCGGCAGAAGCCGCCAGGCGACGCCTCCGCGCATGACGTAAAAGATCGCGTTGACGATCTCGCGCAGCGGCCAGGAGAGCGGCCGGCCCGTCCGCTTCGGCGCCGGTAGCAACGGCGCAATCAGCCGCCACTCCGCATCCGTCAAATCCGTTTCATATCGAAGTCCCGCGCGACTATGCTGCCGGCGAGTGGCTGGGGTCCACATCGCTCGCTCCAAGATGGCCTGAACAACCCCTTGGAATCACGAGTGCCCCAGTCGCTCAACCCTTTCGGGACGGGCTCTAAGTGGCTTCTTTGCCGACCTTCCGTTGGGTTATTCGGGAACTTCCCCAAGCAGAGCTGCGGGGATCATCGCGGCCTCGACCTGACCGGAGGGCGCGGGGCCTGCCCCCGGCCGTGACTATCCTCTGCCGGAGGCGGCTGGCTTCCGTGACGGGTA
>Ga0255054_10001759_pt1 | contig 12597 bp, 10 predicted proteins | sample JV7_2_23_MG_FD_188634 | JGI IMG/M metagenome (GOLD analysis project Ga0255054, IMG submission 188634) | Seawater microbial communities from Jervis Inlet, British Columbia, Canada - JV7_2_23 | ecosystem: Environmental > Aquatic > Marine > Inlet | place: Canada: British Columbia | collected... | reverse complement strand
AGGTTCCTCTCTCAGCCCGCGGCCCGGCGTGCGGCCAGGGCCAGGGTGTCGAAGTAGGCGCGGCCGCCGCGCACGATCCCGCCGTCCAGCTCGCTGCGCTCGGCGATCCCGAAGGCGAAGGGCGCCCCACCCACGGTGGCCCGGGCGCGCCACTCCACGAAGGCCAGCGCCTCGTCGCCCGCGCGGCTCACCAGCTGAAGGGTGAGGTCCGGAAGCAGCCGGGCCAGCTCGCCGAGCGAGATGGGATCGTCCTTGGCGTAGGGAACCAGCGCCGGGATGTCCGGGTTGAGCCGCGCGAAGAGCGGCCGGCGGTCGTAGTAACGGCGCCCACGCACCACCCGATCGCCGCGTAGGTCCATGCAGTAGATGGAGTCCCAGCGGACCGGCGTCCCGCCCAGCGTGGCCCGGTTGAGCGCCTCGACGAAGAGCGTCCCGTCGCGCTCGCGCCAGCGCTCGGGCGTCATGTGGAAGTCGGGCACCCAGTTCAGGATGGCCCCGATGTGCTCCGGGATCTCCGCCACGCCGATGGGGCGCTCCATCCCGGAGTCGAACAGGGTGGCGTCGGGGTGGAAGAGAGGCAGGTAGGTATCCACGCTCGGGGTGGCGCCGAAGCGTTGGAAGCGTTCGAGGAAGGCCGGTACGTCTGCGGTCACGGCCCCAGGATCGACCCGAAAAGGCCCTTCGACAAGAGCCATTTCTGGTAGCCTGATGGGGCCATTTTGGTTTCCTCGGAGATCGCCCATGTGGCTCCAGCTCGATGGCGAGGGCCCGCTCTACCAGCAGCTCTACCGGGCCCTGCGCAGGGCCATCCTGGAGGGGGCCCTGCTGCCGGGGGCGCGGCTGCCCGCGACCCGCGGCCTGGCCCGGGAGGCGGGGGTGTCGCGGAACACGGCGCTGCTGGCCTACGAGCAGCTCCTGGACGAGGGCTACGTCACGGCTCGCACCGGCTCGGGCACCTTCGTGGCCGCCAGCCTGCCGGAGGAACCGGCTCCGGCGCCGCGGCCCGCCGGCGGCACCGGGGGCCGGAGTCGCGGCCCGGCGCCCACACTCGCCGTCTCGGCACAGGCGCGGCGCATGCTTGCGCAGGCACCCCGGTCGGGCGTGTCGTGGGACATGCCGCGCCGGCACCTGGCCTACGACTTCCGCTACGGCGAGCCGGCCTACGCCGACCTGCCGCTCGAGACCTGGTGCCGGCTGCTGGGCCGGAGGGCGCGTCGGGCCAGCGCGGTGCAGCTGGCCTACGGCGATCCCGCCGGCGCCCCGGAGCTGCGCAGCGCCCTGGCCGGCTACCTGCGCCGGGCGCGCGGCGTGGTCTGCACGCCGGAGCAGATCCTGGTCACCCACGGCAGCCAGCAGGCCATCGATCTGGTGGGGCGTGTGCTGATCGATCCCGCCGATCGGGTCGCCCTGGAGGAGCCCCACTACACGGGCTTCTCCCTCCCGCTGAGCGCCTACGGCGCCGAGCTCGTCTCCATTCCCGTGGACGAGCAGGGACTGTGCGTGGACGAGTTGACGGCGCAGCCCGCGGTGCGCGGCGTCTGCGCCACGCCGTCACATCAGTTCCCGACGGGCGGCGTGCTCTCGTTGGAGCGGCGGCTGGCGCTGCTGTCGTGGGCCGAGCGCCGCGCCGCCTTCATCCTGGAGGACGATTACGACGGTGAGTACCGCTACGAGGGACGCCCGGTTCCCAGCCTGCAGAGCCTGGACCGGTCGGGCCGTGTCCTCTACATGGGCACGGCTTCCAAGCTGCTCTTCCCTTCGCTGCGCATCGGCTGGCTGGTGGTGCCGGAGCCGCTGGTGCGGGTCTTCTCCCTGGCCAAGGCCTACGCCGACACGGGAAGCGCGACCCTGGAGCAGCGTGTGCTGACCGACTTCATCGAGGGCGGTTACCTGGAGCGCCACGTGCGCCGCTCGCGGGTGCGCAACGCCGCCCGCCGCGAGGCGCTGACCCGCGCCGTGGAGCGGCACCTGGGCGGCACGGCATCGCTGGCGGGTACGCGCGCGGGCTTGCACGGCCTGCTCTGGGTTCACGAGCTTCCCGGCGCCCGCGAGGCCGAGCTGCGCCGCGCCTGCGCGGCGCGCGACGTGGGCCTCTACCCCGTGCGCCCGTACTACACAGATCCGCCCCCGCAGGCCGGCTACGTACTGGGCTACGCGGCCTTGAGTGAAGCCGACATCGACGAGGGCGTGCGCCGCGTGGCCGCGGCGCTGGAAGGGCTCTGACCCGGGAGCGAGTCCTAGGGCTTGCTCCACCAAGGCGGCGCGTCCGGGTCCGGCTCCGCCGCGGGGGCGTCGAGCGCGTGTTCGGCGAGCTTGCCGCTCCGCGTCGGCCGGTCCGCGTCTCCGTATTGGGGCTCGTCCAGCAGGCCGAACAGGCCCCCGAAGGCGCGCTGCGGTCCATTCCGGACCACCGAGAGGGTGATCCAGATTGCAATCAGGCCGATGAGTACGGCGGGAATCTTTCCCATGGCGAGTTCCGATCCGTCCACAGGACTCATCGGTCCGCCGTCGACTCCGGCTGACCCGGTCGAAAAACCGCTTTGGGTCTCAGCGCTCCAGCGCGAAGTTGCGGCAGCCGGGCGGGGCGTTGACCGGATTGCAGCGCCCGGGCTCTCCGTCGGGAATGGAGACGACGAAGTCGTTGAACTCGGGACGCGGGTCCGGCTCCTCGTAGTCCGTGCTCACGTACTGCGCGCCGCTGCCGAGAGCGGCCTCGCGGCGCGTGGGGTCGTCGGCCAGCGCCTCCACGGTTCCGGCGTCCGAGCGGGTGCGCACGATGAAGCCCTGGCTCACCAGGTCCTGGATCGCGGCTTCGTTGCCCAGGGGGCCGTTCATCTTGACGAAGGCGGCGGCATCCTCGTCGTCTTCGGCGTCCACGAACATGACGCGTCCCTCCAGCGAGGGATGCCCGTCCTGATAGATGAAGCGCTTGCCCGCGTTGTCCAGGGCGAACAGCACCTTGCCCCGGGACTCGCCCAGGCTCGGCCAGCCACGTGTCAGCACCGCTTCCCGCAGGGTCGCGAAGTTCCCGCGCACGTCGTCGGGGGTGATCAGTTGGCCGGGCGGGAACACCGAGCGGATCTCCTCGTCCAGAGTGTCGAACTCGGGGCCCATGAACTCGATCGGTATGGCAAAGCCCAGGTTCAGCGGGTCGGGCGCGATCTCCTCCTTCGTCTCCACCAGGATCATGACCGGAAGGTGGGTGGGGTTCGCGTCGGACCAGGCTTTGACGACGCCGAGGCACTCCACGAAGAACTGGCAGGTGGTCTCCCAGTCCAGGTCCTGGATGTGCAGCACCTTGGTTCCCGGCGGATCCAGCTCCGGGATGCGCAGGGTGAAGTCCTGCTCGCGGATCTTGAGCCCCACGGGCTCGGCGTACAGCCCGCCGTCGGGATCCGCGAAGACATCCAGCTCGATCTGGCGCACGCCCAGCTCGCCGAACTGCTGGTCCAGGGGTCGGTGGGTGTAGCGGAGCTCGAAGGCCGAGCTGTCGAAGAGCAGGTAGATGTCGATCAGCTCCGGGGCCGGCTCGATGTGGTAGCTGTTGTGGCTGCCGAGGACCTGCACCTGGTTCAGGTGCACGCAGCGGTCGGCGTACCGGAGCGCCGCCCGCTCGGCCTTGCGCTCGAAGTGGCGGCTGAGGAATCCGGCGAAGGGCCCGGGCACGTCCGCGAAGATGTCCGCGGCCACCTCGAACCAGTAGAGCACCCGAGCGTCCGCGTCGCAGCGGGACGCATGGGGGGTCGCCTGGGCGGGCACAGCCGTCAGCAGCAAGGTGAGAGTGGCAACGACCGCAGGCAACCGTGCGCAGCGCATGGAGCTTCCGCCTTCCGATTGGGCCTCCACGCCCCCACGCCGCGCGCCCGAATGGCGACCATCATACACGGGCTGAGCGGGACCCGTCCTTCCCCGGACAGCACGCCTCCGGCTGAGCGGTAGGCTTGGGGGCATGGCGGAACGCCGCGGCCCCGACCGCTGGTTCTTCGACATCTGGTCGCGTTTCTACGACGCGCCCCTGGTCCAGCGCCTGACCTACCGCCCGGAGCACGACGCCGTGCTGCGCGGACTGCGCGGGGCGGGCAGCGGGCAGGTGTTGGACGTGGCGTGCGGAACGGGACTGCTGGCCACGCGGATGCGTCGCGAGTTGGGCGCAAGGGTGGTGGGCTGCGACTTCTCCCGGGGCATGCTGGCCCAGGCCGCGCAGCAGCGGCGCGCCGACGCGCTGGTGCAGGGCAGCGCCCTGGCGCTGCCGCTGGCGCCGGGGCGCTTCGACGCCGTCGTCTCCACCGAGGCCTTCCACTGGTTCCCCGATCAGGCGCAGGCGCTGGACGAGTTCTTCCGGGTGCTCGCTCCCGGCGGCCGCCTGCTGGTCTCGCTGGTCAACCCGCCCCTGGCCGTGATGGGAAGCGTCGCCCACCGGGTGTCCCGGCTGGTCGGTGAGCCGGCCCGCTGGCCCACCCGCGGGCAGATGCGCGAGCTGTTCGAGGCAGCGGGCTTCCACGTCGAGTCCCAGCAGCTGGTGTTCCGGGTCCCGGCGACGCTGATCCTGCCTTCGGTCCTGACCATCGGATCGCGGCCCGACTGAGGCCCGCCCGCCCGCCGTCCCGGCTACCCTTGCAGCTTCGAACCGTCGAGGAGAAGGGATGGCCAAGCTAGCCGTCATTGGAGCGGGCGCGTGGGGTACGGCGCTCGCCTGTCACGCAGCGCGCATCGGGCACGACGTCACGCTGTGGGCGTTCGAGCCCGAGGTCGCCGACGAGATCCGGTCGCGCCACGTGAACGCGACCTATCTGCCCGACGCGGAGCTGCCCGAGAGCCTGGACGCGTCGGCGGACGTGGCCCAGGCCGTGCAGGGCGCGGAGGTGGTGCTGTTGGTGCCGCCCTCGTCACACCTGCGTGCGGTGTCGGAAGGCGTCGCCCCGGCCCTGGAGGAAGGCGCGCTGGTCGTGGTCGCCAGCAAGGGCGTCGAGGAGGGCAGCCTGAAGCTCATGTCCCAGGTGCTGTCCGAGGCGCTGCCGCGGGTGCCGGCCGAGCGGATCGCCTACCTCTCGGGCCCCAGCTTCGCCAAGGAGGTGGCGGCCGGGCTTCCCACCGACGTGGCGTTGGCGTCCGACGGGATGACCGCAGCGCGTCGCGTCCAGGAGCTGCTCCACGCGCCGCGTTTCCGCGTCTACACAAGCGGCGACCCGATCGGAGTGCAGGTGGGAGGAGCGGTCAAGAACGTGATGGCGATCGCCACCGGCGTCTGCGACGGGCTGGGCTTCGGTGCCAACGCGCGCGCGGCGCTCATCACCCGCGGCCTGGCCGAGATCACGCGCTTGGGCGTCGCCCTGGGCGCGGACCCGCTCACCTTCCTGGGCCTGGCCGGCGTGGGTGACCTGGTGCTGACCTGCACCGGAGACCTGTCGCGCAACCGCACCCTGGGGCGGAAGGTGGCCGAGGGGCTGGATCCGAGCACCTACCTGGCCGGGCAGCACACCGTGGCCGAGGGCTACTCCACGTGCGCGGCCACCTGGGAGCTGGCGCGCAAGTGCGACGTGGACATGCCCATCACCGAGCACGTCTTTCACGTCCTGCACCGCCAACGCCCGCTGCTGGAGGCCGTCGAGCTGCTGGTCTCACGCGAGTTCAAAGACGAGCTGCACGGGATCCGCGACCCGGGTTGATCCAGAGCGCTAGGCCGACGCGTCAGCGGATGCGGGCAGCCAGAGCGTGAACGAGGTCCCGCCGCCCGGGCGGGGCGTGGCCCGCAGCGTTCCGCCGTAGCGCCGCGCCAGATCGAAGCTCAAGCTCAGCCCGAGCCCGGTGCCCTCCCCGGGCCGCTTGGTGGTGAAAAAGGGGTCGAAGACGTTGGGCAGGACGTCCTCGGGGATCCCCGGGCCGCGATCGTGGACGATCAGGGCGACGCCGTCTGCGTCGGGACGCACCTCGACCTCGATGTCGGGGGAAGCGCCGCTGGCCTGGACGGCGTTCACCAGCAGGTTCGTCGCGATCTGGACCAGGGCGTCTTCGTTGGCCTGCACGGGGCGTGCGCTCTCCAGGCGGGTTCGGATGGCGCCGCAGGGCAGTCCGACACCCGCCAGGGCGCCGGCCCGTTCGGCAACGGCGCACAGGTCGACGGGACCGCTCAGGGTGTCGCTGCTGGAGCCGCGGGCGAAGCGGCCCAGACGCTCCACCAGACGCGAGATGCGGTCGAGTCCGTCGCGCATCTCGGTCACCAGCTCCGGGGCCTCGGCGGCGAGAGGCTCGTACTTGGCGCCCAGGGCGCGCTGCACCGCGGCATCGTCCAACCCGAGCAACAGCTCCTCCAGGCTGCCCAGATTCGCATTGAGGTAGGCCAGGGGGTTGTTGATCTCGTGGGCGATGCCGGCCGTGAGGTAGCCCACCGCCTCCAGCTTCTGGGCTTGCTGCAGCTGTTGCTCGGTGCGCTGCGCCTCGGTGCGGTCGTTGAGCACGGCGCAGCGTCCGGCCGGACCCGACGCGCTGCTCACGGGCAGCACCTCCACCTCGATGGCGTGCCCCGCGTCGACCCGTAGCCGGGCGACCAGCGCATCCAGGTCCGCGTTCAGGAGGTCGTCGTCGCCCAGCATGTGGACCGCAGCCGGGTTGGCATCCACGACCGCTCCTTCGAGATCGGCCAGGATCACTCCCGTGTGCAGCTGCTCCACCACGTCGCTGCGGGCGATCGGCAGGAATGCGGTCAGGCCGGAGTCGATCACCGCGAAGCGGATGGCCAGGATACCCAGCCCCAGCAGCAGCGGGGTCGGGTCCGGGTGGCGCTCCACGCCTCCCGTGGCCAGGTAGAGCAGATTCCCCAGGAAGGGCAGGGCGGTGCCGATCGAGATGGTTGCGATGCGAAGCGGATGCGCCTTGCCCATGCGCGTGGCGGCGCGCACGAAGTAGACGGCCCCCACGGCGATGAGGCACCAGCCCAGCGCCACGTGAATCGGGAACAGCGGACCGAAACGGGCCGGCTTCTGGGTCAGGTGGACGAACCACGCGTGGGCATCGGTGTAGAGGAGCGCGTAGAGCACCGCCTGGGGCAGGGCCACGCAGGCCGCCAGCCAGCGCGCATGGCGGAACCAGCGCGGCCGGGCTGCCTCGGCCGCCGTGTAGGCCCACGCGATGGGCAGGACCGACGTTCCCAGATAGAGCAGCCGCCGCCCCAGCACCGCCTCTCCCGGCTCCTGGGCGTGGACGATCAGGAACTCGCCGCCGGCCCACAGCGAGGTGGCGACCCCGAGCAGGGCGGTGGGCAGGACCTCCCAGCGGCGCCGGAGCTGGCTCGAGGCGTCCACCAGCAGCCAGAGCCCCAGCGCGACGGTCAAGAGGAGTCCGACATCGTGCAGCACACTCCTTGAATCGACCCGGCGGGGCCTGCGATTGAGGCCCGGCGCAGGACAGAGACAGTGCGTCCTGCCGCGTAGGGGGCTTCGAGGGCCTACTCCGGTGGGGTCAGTCCGCCCAGGAAGGCCGCCACAGCGGCCATCACCTCTTCGAAGTGCTGGAGCAGGGTGATGTCGTGGCCGCCGGCGTAGGCGTGATCGATTCGAGCGACGGGCGCGGAGCGGTCGTAGCGCCCGCGGAGCGTCAGCACCGGGACCCCGCGCTCCGCGGCCAGCTCCAGGATCCGGCTTCGGCCGCGGCCGGCCTGGTCCACGATCGCGGACACCGCGTGCCCGTGCGCCAGCACCAGCTCCTGCACCGCGTTGCCCGAGGAGATCGACCAGGAGACGATGGTCGTCACGGGCCCACGCTCCAGGTGGCGCCAGACAGCGGACAAGCAATCGCGCATCGACGCAGCGTCGAAGCGCCCTTCGTAGGCGACCCCGCGGCCCGTGCTGCCCGGATAGTTTACGGCCAGGACGCTGATGCCCATGCGGTTGAGGGCCGCAAAGTAGGGGTTGAAGCGCGGGGACACGTTCTCGTGAGGGCCGCCGTGCCACCACACCACCTGCCTCTCCGCGTTGGCAGGGCCGAACTGGAACGCCTGGTAGCGTTCGCCCGTCTCCGAGCTCAGCCAGATCTCCCGCGGTGCGTTGGCTGCGGCCGCCGGGGTCGACGCTGCGGATTGGATCAGCTCCCAGCCGTCGGGTTGCAGACGCGCCAGGGTGCGCGCGCGCTGCGGCGTGGCGACGATGGCGAAGTACGTGTCGCCGACGCGTCGCGTCCGGTAGACGATGCCGTCGAAGTCCGGCGCCAGCGAGCTCCAGTAGCGGCTCTCGGATCCGAAGCGCACGGCCTTGCCGTCGAAGTCCAGAACGTCCGCCTCGACGGGCGCCACGGGAGCGGCTGCGAGGGCGTCGGCCTCCGGCGTGAGTAGCCAGGCGCGGCGGAACGCGTCGCCGCGCCGGCGGGCGATGACGCCGGCCGCAGCCGGTGCCGGGCGAATGAATGCGACGAAGTGGTCGAGCGTGGAGAACGCCGGGCTGGGCGCGCAGGCGACGGACGACTCCGTCACGCTGCAGCGGTGGAGCGTGTAGCCCGAACGCGTGGCCTCCACGCCCAGCAGCAACTTCGCATCGACGAACAGGCATTTCCGAAAGCCCGGCACGGGCTCGTGCGCCAGCGGCTCCAGGCCGTCGGCGACGCGCGCGAAACGCTGCTTACCGCCCGCCCGAAAGGCCACGAGCCGGCTTCCGGGATGCAGGCAGAGCCGGCCCTCGTCCAGGGTCGGAGTGCTGGTGAGGTTCGTCAGCCTCTTGGAGGTCAGGTCGTACAGGAAGACGTCGTAGTCCGGTTTGCCCGACGCCGTGCCTGCCAGCAACAGCTCGTGGGCGGACAGGGCCAGCGGCGTGAAGAGGTCCAGGTCGGCCGCCGCCGGCGGGCCCTGGGGCAACAGGGGCGCGAGCGCTTCGCCATCGAACAGGTAGGGCCGGTAGCGCCCCTCCCAGTTGGCCGAGATGAGCGGCCGGCCGCCGAGCTCCGCCAGGTGGCTCTGCGCCTGCCCCCAGGCGTAGCCATCGCCGCGCGCGGAGCCGGGCGAGAGGGCCGCCACAACGCCCAGGGCGCCGAGGAGCGCGCGTCGGCGCGCTGCTCCCGGCGCGGGCCGGAGCCGGCTCAGTCGTCGTTCACGCAGTCGAAGACCATGACGTTGCCGTTGGCGTCCACAGCCTGGCCCTTCTGGACCTTGCCCTTCGAGGGCACTCCGTGGTAGGCGGCGGCCCCGAAGTTGAAGTTCTCGGGACCGGCGAAGTCGGCTCCGCTCAGGGTCAGGCACTCGAAGGCCTTGCCCTCTCTGAAGCCGACCTTGTTGGGATCGCTGGGGCGCGTCTTCTTGGCGGTACAAGCGCAGTTCGCCATGTGCCCGCCGGTCTCGGGACCCGAGATCTCGGGACCCGAGAGGAACAGCTCGGGGCCGGTCGCCTCGGGCCCGCTGAACCGGGTGAACCACATCACCATGGGGCGGGGGACGGTATTGCCCTCGAGGAGGTAGTTGCAGTCGTAGGCGCCGGGCACGAGGCCGTTCTTGCAGTTCTTGGAGCCGGCCGACGCCGACGCGCCGATGAACGCGAGTCCACCAATCAGTACGAGAAAGGCGAAGATTGTGTAAATCGATCTCTTCACGGCGCTTCTCCTCGGACCAGGCTTCGGGTGCGGCCACCTTATCCTCCGGAGTCGCCGGGCGTCAACCGGCGCTGACGCTGACACCCTGCCTGCGAGCCGGGTACCGTGACCCGGATGCGCTCGCCCGGGGTCCAGTGCGCCCTCCTCGCAGCCCTGATCCTGGGCGTCTACTCCGGCGTCTACGAGATCCCCTACCTCTACTCCGAGATCGCCGGCATCCAGCGCAACCCGGTGGTGACCGATCTGGAGGCCTTCCGGGAGCGCATGCTCACGCCGGCCGGCCTGGTCCAGCGTCCCATCTCCGTGCTGAGCTACGCGCTCAACCACTCGGTCCACGGTGAGGACGTCTTCGGCTTCCACCTGGTCAACGTCCTGATCCACATCGCCAACACGATCCTGGTGTACGTGCTGGCGCGCCGCTTCTTCGCGGCGCCTCTGGTGGCTGGGCTCGTCTTCGCCCTGCATCCGCTGGCGACCGCCTGCGTGAGCCAGATCTTCGGGCGCAACTACTCCCTGGCCTCCAGCTTCAGCTTCCTCGCGCTGCTGCTCTACATGACCTGGCGGCCGCGCGGCGCGTTGGGCCCGGGCCGCGTGGCCGTCCTGGCCGGGCTCTTCGGGTTGACCGTACTGACCAAGCAGAGCCTGGTGGTCTTCCCGCTGCTCCTGGTCTGGTACGAGCTGGGCCGGCAGCCCGCGACGGAGGCCGCCGTGGCGTCGATGCTTCGCTTCACCTGGCGGCGGGCGCTGGTCGCCACGGCCTGCGTCGGCGTCGCCCTGCCCCTCGTCTTCCTGTACGCGGTGCCCCTGTCCCGAACCGCGCCCGTCTCGTCCTGGACCTTCGTGCTCTCCCAGCTCGGGAGCCTGGATGTGCTGGCCGCCCTGTATCTGCTCTCCGACCGCACAGCGTTGATCCACGACCTTCCGTTCCATCGCTGGCTCCTGAACGCGGAGGTACTGGGGGGTGCGGCGCTGGTGGTCGCCGGCGGGTACCTCGCGTGGCGCCGGCGTGGGGATCCGATGGCCTGGCTGCTGGGCGCCATGGCCATCTGCCTGCTGCCCACCAACAGTGTGCTTCCCAAGAACGAGATCCTGCGGGAGTGGCGGCTCTACCCGAGCCTCTTCTTCTTCGCCCTGCTGGTGGGGGTGGCCTTCGAGCGTCTGACCACGCGGCTGCGGGCGGGGGGTGGTCGGCCGCTTCTGCTGGCCGGCGCCCACGCTGCACTGGCGCTGTGGCTGCTCTCCTTCGCCTACGCCGACCGCCTGCAGAATCAGGCCTACCAGAGCGGCCTCACCGCCTGGAAGCAGGTGCTGCAGCGCTACCCGTACTCCACGGACGCCATGAACAACATCGGCCTGCACTACTACGGCCGCGACGACCTGGAGAACGCGCGCCGCTACGTCGGCGCCGCCGCCCGCGCCGCCCCCGAGATGGCCGCCTACTGGAAGAACCTGGCCTGGGTAGAGCATCGGCTCGGCGATCCGGAGCGCGCCCAGGAGCACGCGCTGCGTGCCGTGGACGCGGCGCAGCGATACGGCCCGATCAAGATGGCGGTGCGCTTCGCCGACGCACCGCGCCGGCTGCGGTCGCCGGAGCACCTTACGTCGCTGGTCGTGCGAGAGCCGCGGCCCGATGGGCCGCGCTACATCGGCCTGCGCTACCGCCCGGACAATCGCGGGATGCGCGGTGTCCAGAGCCCCTACGACCTGTATCGGGACGACGGCGAGCGTACCGCCCGCTCCTGGCGCGCCTTCGCCGCAGACGTGCGGGGCGTGTTCGCCCTGCGCGACTCGCTCTACGCCCAGCAGGATCATCCCTTCTTGCAGGACCCCTACGCCCTGGTGTTGCCGACGGACTGGATCGCGTCGGCCATGCGCCTGGCGGCGGCTGGACTCCGGCCCAGGCCGCTGGCCTTGCCGGACGCGGGCGACGACGCGGGCTGGACCGCGCTGGCGGGCGCGCCGGAGCTGTTCGGCTCCTTCCCGCCGAGCCTCAGCCTGGGCGGCTGGGCCACGGCGCCGCGTGCATCCGTCGAGCCGGAGCTCCGGCCGCGGATCGACCACGCCCGGGCCAGCCTTCGGCAGCTGGCGGACTACGCCGACGCCCTGGCGGAGGCCGCCGAGGCGGGGCCGGACGCGGTTGCCCAACGCGGCGCAGAGCTGGTCGCCGAGAGCGACCGCCGCTACTTCGGCGAGCTCCGCTCGCAGGTGATTCCGGTCCTGGTGGCCGGGTCCGGCGAGGAAGTGGTCGAACGAGCGCGCGCGGCCATCCTGCGCGCACGCTTGCGCGACGGCGACGCGGCGATCGAGCGCTACGACGTCTCGGATCCGGACGAGCGCGGGCGCGTCATCGAGCTGCTGCGGGGTGTGATCTCCAGCGGCGCGTCGCCGCCGGGGAACGCACTCTGGCTGCTCGTCAGCGGACCTCGCGTGGCAGACGAGGGCCAGGCCTGGGAGAGCGCCGCAGCGTACCTGGACGGATTCCGGGACGAAGTGGCGGCGGCGGGAATCGACGCCGCGCGCCTGCGCTACCTGGACTGGGCCGACGTGCCCCTCCCCGAGGGCGACGGCCGCGGCCCGGCCCTGCGCCGCATCGCGGACGAGCGGGGCGTCAGCGGACTCGCGTTCTCGACGGACCTCTCGGCGCGCGAGCTTCGCGCGCTGATCGAGGCGGAACCCCAGTAGTCTTCGGTCGGAGGCCTGCCGGGCTACCGGGCCTACCGGTCCTGCAGCCAGCTCCACCACCAGGGCACCGGCGCGCCGCAGGGAGCCCGCCAGCGCCGCCGCTGTGCCCATACGCCGCACCGGCCGAGCCGGGTGCGTCAGGGCGCCACGACTGTCGGCGGGCCGACGTTTCGTCGATACCTCGGGTAGAATGGTCCCGGGGTGAGGGGCGGAGGCTGCCGGTCTGCCGCTGCACGATGATCTGACGCGAGAGATCCGAACGGGCCCGACCGGTTCGGCCGTCGGCGCGTTCTTCGACGTGGACGGCACTCTCTGGGCCGGCTTCTCGGCCGTGGCGTTCTTCCGGGA
>Ga0255054_10001757_pt1 | contig 12605 bp, 11 predicted proteins | sample JV7_2_23_MG_FD_188634 | JGI IMG/M metagenome (GOLD analysis project Ga0255054, IMG submission 188634) | Seawater microbial communities from Jervis Inlet, British Columbia, Canada - JV7_2_23 | ecosystem: Environmental > Aquatic > Marine > Inlet | place: Canada: British Columbia | collected... | reverse complement strand
CTCGGCGCGGCCCTCGAAGCCCAGCGAATCGGCCTGCCTCATCACACCGATGAAACGCGCGTGCAGCTCCTCGACGGTGCGCATCGGCGCCGTGTCGACCGCGGCCGCAGCGCCCGACAGTGCCAGAACCAGGGCCATCGTGATCCAGCGGGCGCTCATTTCTCGAACCCGAACTCCTCGAAGACCTCTTTCAGCTCCTCGAAGATCGCCTCCCTCGAGAGCCCGAACTCCTCGAGCGAGTAGCGGTGCTCGCTGACGAAGGTCCGCTGGTCCCGGGTCGCCTCCCGCAGGCGCGCCGCGAATGCGTCGTCCACCGGCACTCCCAGCAGGGAGTAGATCCGCTCGACCGTGGCGCGCGGATCGGCGACCAGATCGTCGTAGCGGACCACGATGAGCCGGTCCGCCGGGATGAACTTCCGGCAATCGAGCCCGTAGCGGAGGTAGGCGACGGCCAGCCGCGCCAGCGCGTGCGCTTCGGGCGAGTCCTTGGCGATCTCGGGCGAGTGGGTGCCCCACTTGGCGTGGAACAGGTTCAAGAAAGAGGGCAGCGTGTCGTAGGGATGGCGGATCAGGTAGATGAAGCGCGCGTCCGGGAATCGCTCGAAAACCGAGCGCAAACGCGGTGCGAAGAGCGCGTTCTTGTTGAGCAGGGTCCGGCCGCCACCGCTGGCGAAGAGGTGGCGGCGAAGGGCGTCCTCGTAGACGTCCAGGAAGCGATCGCGCTCTTCCGCAGGTTCGTCGTCGAACCAGCAAGTGCTCGGAAGTTCGTCGAGCCAGGGCATGAGCAGGGCGATCGAGGGAGTCTGCAGACACAGCGCAAACAAACCCTCGTCCTCCTCGGCCTTGTCGATGCCCATCTCGTGGATGCCATCCCAGCTACGGAAGAAGATCGCGTTGATCCCATCGACGCAACGGCGCAGCGGGCTCCCGGGGAGGCGGCGGTCGGCGCGCTCCAGGGCATCCACCAGGCGTCGCAAGCTGACGGCGCAGAACACCGACTGGTAGAGCTTGAAGCTCACGAAGCGCTCCTCATCGAGGCTCATCAACCGGTGCAGCAAGGTCGTGCCACTGCGCGCGATGGCGAAGATGAAGACCGGGCGCTCGACCTTCTGGTTCGCGATCTCCGGCCACAGGACGTCGTCGACCTTGCGCGCGACCCAGAGCACGCCTCGGATGAACCCGAAGGCGAGGGCGAACCCGGCCCAGGTCCATGCGCGCCGGAGGTTCCAGTGCCGCCGGGCGACGGAAGTGACCTCCGAGAGAATCTGCCGGTTGATGTACACGATCTACGCAGCGCGATCCGGGCGCAGACTCGAGCATCCAGGCTCGAGTGGCTCGTCGCAGCGGCGGTTCGTGATCTGCTGCAGCTCCTCGGGATCGAAGAGATGGCCCATGACTCCCCCCCGGCCTGAATCCCGGCGCGCAGACTAGCAGATTGCCAGCCTCGGTCGGCGGGACGTTCTGTGAGCGACCGGCGTTGCGATTCGGGCTAGGCTCGCGCCCGAATGCAGGCTCGAGATCGCTCCGACCCGCGGCCGGCAGGGGTGAGGGCACGACTGGCGGCGGCCGGACGGCGCGGGCTCGCTCGCTGGGTGGGCTTCGCGGTCGCACGGCGTTGGCTCGTGCTCGTCCTGACGCTGGGCGCCACGCTGGCTGCGGGCGCGTACTCGGCGCTCAACATGCGGATGAACTCCGACACCAGCCAGCTCGTCCACCAGGACGCTCCCTTTCGCAGAAGCTACCAGGCCTTCGGCGAGGCCTTCCCCCACTACGAGAAATCGAGCCTGATCGTCGTGAGCGCCGCCAGCCACCGGCTGGCCTCCGACGCCTCCCGGCGCCTCGCCGTCGCCCTGCGCGAACGAAGCGACTTGATCCGCACGCTCTACTCCGCCGACGAGGGCGACTTCTTCCGGGATCACGCGCTTCTCTACCTCGAGCCGGCGGAGCTCGACCGGGTCGTCGCGCGACTGGCCGAGGCACAGCCGGTGCTCAGCGCCCTCGCAAACGATCCCAGCCTGCGCGGCCTCGCCCAGGAGATCTCGCGGGCCCTCGACGCCCTCGCCGGAGACGAGGAGGTCGGAGCGGGCTTCGAGCCGATCGTGAGGCGCCTGGCGGAAGTCGGCGAGGCGCAGCTCGCCGGAGGAACCGAGGTGCTCTCCTGGGAGGAGGAGCTGCTGCGAGAGCCGCCGGGCGAAGTCCACCACCTGATCGCGGTGCAGGGCAAGGAGGACTTCTCCACCGACATCTCCGGCGAGAAACTGCTTGCGGAGATCCGCGCGACCGCGGACGAGCTCGGCCTGGTCCCCGCGAACGGCGTGCGCGTGCGCCTGACGGGCATGGTGCCCCTGGCCACCGGGGAGCTCGAGAGCGTGCGGGGCAGCGTGCGCCTGGCGGCCGCCCTCGCGTTCAGCTTCCTCACCCTCATCATGGTGTTCGGAACCCGCTCTCTGCGCGTCATCCTCGCGACCCTCGCGACGGTCGTGGTCAGCATCGTGTGGACCTCGGCCTTCGCGCTGCTGAGCGTCGGCGAGTTCAACACCTTCTCGGCGGCCTTCTCGGTGCTGCTGATCGGGCTCGGGGTGGACTTCGCGATCCACATCTGCCTGCGCGTCCAGGAGGAGCTGGCCCGAGGGGCGCCGATCCAGCCCGCGGTGCTGGCTGCAACTACGAGTGTGGGCGGAACCGTGAGCCTCTGCGCCCTCACGTCGGCCATCGGCTTCCTCTCCTTCGTCCCCACGGACTACACGGGCCTGGCCGAGCTCGGAATCATCACCGGGGGAGGCATGTTCTTCGCCCTGCTGGCGAGCCTGACCTTCACGCCGGCGCTGCTCGCGTGCATGGGAAGGCCCCGGGGCCAGTCCGTCAGCTTCACCTTTCCGCCCGCGGCGATCTCGTGGCTCGTGCACAGGGCGCGGCCGATCGCCTCGCTGTCCCTGGCGGCGGCGCTTGGCGCCTCCCTGGTCGCAACGCGGCTGACCTTCGACTTCAGCACCCTGGGCGTGAAGGACCCGGAGTCCGAATCGATGACGACCCTTCGGGAGCTGCAGGCGAAGGGCCTCCTGACCGACTACTCGCTCACGGTGGTGGCCCCGAACTCGGCCGCGGTGCGGGAGCTGAGCAGCGAAATCGTCGCACTTCCGGTGGTCGCGGAGGTGCGAACGCCCGAGCACTACCTCCCGAGCGAGCAGGACACCAAGCTCACGCTGATCGAGGATGCGCAGTTCCTGCTCTGGCCCGTGTTCGCCCCGTCAGACCCGCTGCCCCCGCCGAGCGCAGCGCAGCGACTGGAGGCGCTGAAGGCGCTGCGCGAGCGGGCCCTCGCGGCGGCGCGGGAGCTCGCCCCGGGAGAGCTGGCTGCGACGCTGCGACGCCTCGCCGGCGTCCTCGAGGCTTTCCTGGGCGGAGCGCAGCCAGAGGCTTCGACGGCCGAGCTGGAGCGGCGCCTGATCGCCGATCTCGACGATCGAATGGCCTGGCTCGAGCGCGCGCTCTCGGTCGAAGCCGTCGCGCTCGGCGATCTGCCCGCCGGCCTGCAGAAACGGCTCGTCTCCGACGATGGCCGCGTGCTGATGTCCGTCCTTCCGCGCGAGGACGTCTCGCAGGTTCGAGCGCTCAGCCTCTTCATCGAATCGGTGTCGCGCATTGCGCCGGAGGCGACGGGGCGTCCCGTCATCGAGGCCGGAGTCGGGGAGATCGTCGTGCGCTCCTTCCAGCAGGCCATCGCGCTCGCGGCGCTGGGAATCGCGCTCGTGGTCGGGATCGCACTGCGCGATACCGTCGACACGCTGCTCGTCCTCACACCTCTCGCCATCACGGCCGCGTTCACGATCGCGACGGGCGTGCTGATCGACATGCCCTTCAACATGGCCAACGTGCTCGCGATCCCGCTCGTGATCGGGTTGGGGGTCGACAACGGCATCCACATGGTGCGTCGCTTCCGGGAGGAGGGATCGCTGTTCGGGGCGCTCGGCTCCAGCCTGCCCCGCGCGATCCTACTGAGTGGCCTCACGACGCTGGGCGCCTTCGGTGCGCTCTCCGTCTCCGCGCACAGGGGCATGAGCAGCATTGGGATCTTGCTCAGCCTCGCGATCCTCTACCTGCTGGCCAGCACGCTGCTCGTGCTGCCCGCGCTCCTCGCCTGGCACCACCGCGCATCCTAGTTTCGAAGTCCCGGCCCCTGGCGCCGCACGTCCCATGCGAAGCGTCCTGCCCGACTCGCCTCGCCCGTGTACCATGGCCGCCGGAGGAAGCGATGCGACTGAAGGAACCGCGCCTGGCCCCCCTGTCCGATGAGGAGATGAACGAGGAGCTGCGCGCCCGCTTCGGCGACGGCCCCATCCTCAACATCTTCCGGACCCTGGCCCATCACCCGAAGCTCACGAAACGCTGGCTCGTGTTCGGCAACCACGTGCTGGCCAAGTCCACGCTGGCGCCGAGGGAGCGGGAGATCGCGATCCTGCGCGTCGGCTGGCTCTGCCGCTGCGGGTACGAGTGGGGCCAGCACGTCGAGATCGGCCTCGGGTCCGGGCTCTCCAACGAGGAGATCGAGCGCATCACCCAGGGCCCCGACGCCCCCGGCTGGAACGCGCTCGACCAGGCGCTGCTGCGCGCCACCGACGAGCTTCACGGCGACTCCTTCATCTCGGATGAAACGTGGGCTGCGCTCTCCGAGCACCTGGAGATCCAGCAGATCATGGACCTGATCTTCGCCGTCGGGCAGTACCAGATCGTCTCCATGGCCCTCAACTCCCTGGGCGTCCAGCCCGAGCCCGGCCTGCCCGAGCTTCCGGCCCGGTGAGCGGACGCCTCGAGGGCAAGGTGGCCGTGGTGGTGGGCGCCGGTCAGACGCCGGGCGACACCATCGGCAACGGACGGGCTACGGCGATTCTCTTTGCCCGCGAGGGCGCCCGGGTCCTGGCGGTGGACTGCAGGCTCGATTCCGCGCAGGAGACCGTCGCCCTGATCCGCGACGAAGGCGGCGAGGCCGAGGCGTTCGCGGCCGACGCCACCCGGGAGTCCGACTGCGAAGCCTTCCTCGCTGACGCCGTGAAGCGCTGGGGGCGCGTCGACGTGCTGCACAACAACGTGGGCATCGGCGGCGGCGACTCGGGACCGGCCCACTTGAGCGAGGAGGCCTGGGACCGGATCCTGGAGGTGAACCTGAAGAGCGTCATCCTGCCCTGCAAGCACGTGCTCCCCATCATGCGGGCCCAGGGCAGCGGCGCGATCATCAACATCTCGTCGATCGCGGCGGTCTGTGCGACGCCCATCGTGGCCTACAAGGCGTCCAAGGCGGGCATCAACGCCTACACCCAATCGCTGGCGGTGGGCAATGCCAAGCACGGCATCCGCGCCAACGTGATCATGCCGGGACTGATGAATACGCCCATGGCCATCGAGGGCATCTCCTCGGCACTGGGCGTTCCCAAGGACGATCTGATCCGCGCGCGGGACGCCCAGGTCCCGCTACTGGGCAAGATGGGGACGGCGTGGGACGTGGCGCACGCCGCCCTGTTCCTGGCCTCCGACGAGGCGGGCTTCATCACCGGAGTGTCGCTGGCCGTCGACGGCGGCCAGAGCGCGCGAATCGGCTGAGACGAACGCGGGCGCTAGCGGAACGAGCGCTCGAAGAGCCCCTCGATCGCCTCGCGACCGTTGTCCTCCAGAAAGCGCGTGCCCGTTCCCGCAAAATGGGGATGCGTGATGACCGGCGCCGCGTGCTCCTCCCAAGCGTCCTCGGTCCAGTGGAACCAGCCGTTGCGCTCCTGGTCGAAGACGTAGAGCGGCTTGTTGCACAGCTTGGCGAACTCGGCGCCCCAACCCGTCCCGCCCTTCACGGTCTGGTCCTCCAGGATCTTTCCCACCACGTAGATTTCCTGGCCGTTGTTCACCTGGTGCCAGATGCCTTGGAGCACCTTCTTGAAGAGCGGCGTATCGCGGTACTTGCGGTGCATGAGCCGGCTCACGTAGGCCAGGCTCACGTCGCCGTGCAAAAGCTCCTCGTGGGTCAACACGCGAAGGCCCCGGGAGCGGGCGTCTTTGTGCCCCTCGAACGTGAAGTTGACCTCGTCGATGTTGCGGCGCTCGGCGGCCGCCCCGAACTCCGACTCCGCGCCGTTCGCGGCGCCACTGAACAGGACGCAATCCTCGGGCTTCATCCCGGTTCCTCCTGGGCCTTCTGGCTGGTGCCCGGGACCATCGCGGATTCGGGGCCCGCGAGCCAGCCGGGTCGGCACCGCCCCGGAGGAGGCCCTATGCTGGCCGAGCCGTGTCGGACATCCCCGAGATCAAGCTCTACTACGACTACAAGAGCCCCTACGCCTTTCTGGCCATGGAGCCGGCCTTCGGCCTGCCCGAGCGCTACCGGGTCGCCGTGCGCTTGATCCCGTACCTGCTGCGACTCAAGGGACCGGGCCAGCGCAGCATCTACTCCGACTGGAAGGCCCGCTACTCCTACATGGACGCGCGCCGTTGGGCCAACCGGCGCGGAGGGTTTCCCATCAAGGGGCCCCAGAAGATCTACGACTCCACGGCTTCGCTGCTCGGCGGACTCTACGCCGAGGAGCACGGCTTCTTCCGCCCGTACACCGAGGAAGTGTACGCGCGCTTCTTCCGCCGCGAGCTGGAGATCGACGTGCCCGAGGAGGTGCAGGCCCTCATCGAAGAGCTGGGCCACGACGGGGACGACTACCGGGCCTGGGCCCAGGGCGAAGGCGCGGAGCGCCTGGAGGCGTGCATCGCCGAAGGGCACGACGACCACATCTTCGGAGTCCCCATCTTCCTCTTCGACGGCGAAGCCTTCTGGGGCCACGACCGCATACCCCTGCTGGAAGAGCGCCTGACCGAGCGCAACCTGCGCCTGCCGCCGGCGTGAGAGCGCGCGCTCGCCACCGGCTCATCATGGCCGTGCTCCTGGCGGCCGGCGTGTGGGCGTGCGGGGACTCCACGCCCGGGTCGGCATCGCGCGCCACCCGCGTCTACGTCGCGAAGAAGATCATCACCATGGAGCCCGACCGACCGACCGCGACTGCGGTGGCGGTACAGGGGACCGGGATCGTGGCGGTCGGCTCCCTCGAGGAGGTCCGCGCCGAGCTGGGCGATCGCGCGTTCGAGATCGACGAGCGCTTCGCCGGCAAGGTGCTGCTGCCCGGCTTCATCGATCCCCACCTCCACCCCGCTCTCGCCGCGACCATCCTGCCCCTGAACATCGTCTCGGCCATGGAATGGGTGACGCCCAGGGGACGCACCGTTGCGGTGCGCGGACACGAGGCCTTCCTGGCGCGCCTGCGGGAGCTGGATCGTTCGCTGGAGGACGAGGACGCGTGGCTGCTCGTCTGGGGCTATCACGCGCCCTATCACGGGGGGCTCTCGCGCACCGAGCTCGATGGGATCTCGTCGACCCGACCGATCATGGTCTGGCAGCGCTCGGTCCACGAGATGTACTTCAACAGCGCCGGCCTCAGCGAGCTTGACCTCTCCGCCGAGGACTTCGCCGCCCACGCGCAGGCCGACTGGGAGACCGGACACATCTGGGAGGCCGCCGTGCTCGAGCTGGGGCGGCCGATGATGCGAATCCTGGCCTCGCCGCTCCGCTACCGGAACGGTCTGGCGATGATGAGCGAGGTCATCCATCGCGGCGGGCTCACGACGGTGGCCGAGCAGGGCTTCCCCCAGGTGAGTCACTGGGGCGAGCTGCTGATGCTGCACTGGGAGCTGCGCGGAGACGACGCGCCGTATCGCTTCGTCTTGGTGCCCAACGCCATGTACCTCCTGCCCCGCAACGACGACGCCGCCGGGGCCGAGCAGGCCGCGGCGGGGATGCTGAAGCGATCGACGGAGCGCATCCGCTTCGTGAAGCACGTGAAGTACTACGCCGACGGCGCGATCTACAGCCAGCTGATGCAGATGTCGGAGCCCTACCTCGACGGCCACCACGGCGAATGGATGATGACGCCCGAGAAACAGGCCGCGGTGCTGGAGGCCTTCTGGCCGAAGGGCTGGGACATCCACATCCACGTCAACGGAGATGCCGGCCTCGACCTGGTGCTCGACCAGATCCAGGCCATGCAGCGCGCCCACCCGGCGCCGGAAAAGCGCGTGGTGCTGGAGCACTACGGCTACGCGCGCGAGGATCAGCACCGGCGCCTGAAGGAGCTGGGCATCGCCGTCTCCAACAATGCCTACTACCTGCACGAGCTGGCACCCATCTACGCCGAGAGCGGCCTCGGCCCCGAGCGCGCGGCCGACATCTCACCGCTGGGCGGGCTGGCCCGTGCGGGTGTGCCCATCTCATTTCACTCCGACTTCCCCATGGCCCCGGCCGAGCCGCTCCTGCTGGCCTGGGTCGCCGTCAACCGCATCGGCAGCGACGGCGAGGTGTGGGGCGAGGATCAGAAGCTGGCGCTCGACCGCGCGCTGCGCGCCGTCACGCTGGAAGCCGCCTGGAGCCTGGGGCTGGAAGACGAAATCGGCTCCATCGCCGCGGGCAAGAAAGCCGACTTCACGATCCTCGAGCAGGACCCCTACGCCGTGGAGCCCCGGGCGCTCAAGGACATCCCCATCTGGGGCACCGTCCTAGAAGGCACCCCCCACCCGATCAAGAAGGAGACGGTCAACTAACGGGACAGTCCCTTTAGTTGACGCGGAAACTAATGGGACTGTCCCGTTAGTTGTCAGTCGTCGAGGATGCTGGCGGCGACTTGGTCTTCCAGGTAGGCGGTGTCCCACCAGGTGATCTGCAGCTGCTTGGCGCGGCGGAAGAAGAGCTGGATGTCGTACTCGATGGTGAATCCGACTCCGCCCCACACCTGCTGGCACATGGCCGTGGCGTCGCGATAGGCCTGGCACGCGAAGAGCTTGGCCATGGGCGCCAGGCGCTCGATGGAGCGACCGGCGTCGCGGGCCCAGGCCGCCTCGTAGACCAGGGTCTTGCCACCGTCCACGTGGGTCGAGGCATCGGCCAGGTAGTGGGAGACCGCCTGGAACGCGCCCAGCGGCTTGTCGAATTGCTTGCGCTCCTTGGCGTACTCCACCGTGATCTCCACGGCGCGCTCCATGCCACCCATGGCCCAGGCGGCAAGCAATGTGATGCTGTCGTGCATCACGCGGCTCCAGGTCTCCCAACCCGTGCCGGGCTCGCCGATGCGGTCGGTCGCGGGAACGCGCACGCCGTCGAAGGTGACCTGGTACTGGGTGTCGGCGGCCAGGCTTTTCTGCTGCTCGAGCTGGACGCCCGGCGCCTGGGGATCCACCAGCAGCAGCTCCACGCCGTCGTCGCTGCGCGCCAGCACCAGCAGCCGGTCGGCGCTGCTGGCGAAGAGCACGTGACGCTTCAAGCCGTCCAGTACGGTGTCGTCGCCTTCGCGCCGCGCGGGCAGCGCCACGCCCTCGGGCCCGAAGCCGCGCTCGGGCTCGCTCCAGGCCGGGGTGAGGATCGCCTCGCCCGAGGCGATGCGCGGCAGCCAGGCCTTCTTCTGCTCCTCGCTGCCGGCGGCCACCAGCACGCCGCCGCTCATCACGGCGCTGACGAAGTGGGGCGAGGGCGCCAGCGCCCGACCCAGCTCCTCGTAGAGAATCGCCGCCTCCAACAGGCCCTGCCCACCGCCGCCGTACTGCTCGGGAAGGGTGATGCCCGTCAGGCCCAGCTCGCCGAGCTGCTTCCAGAACTCGGGGGCGTAGCCCTTGGCGTCGTCCTCCATGGCGCGCACCACTTCGATCGGGCAGTGCTCGTTGCAGACGCCCCGCACCATCTCGCGCAGCATGTGCTGCTCTTCGCTGAAATCGAGATCCATGTTTCTCTCTCCCGCTACGGCTTCCAGGCGTCGCCGCGGCGCTTCCAGGGGTTGTCGCCCTCGCGGGCGGGAACGGCCACGCGCGCGTTGCACTCGGTGGTGGTCTTGTCGCCCACGCTCAGCCAGAGCCGCAGCTGCACCCAGCCGCAGCCGGCGTCGTCGGTCTCCACGCCCTCCACGTTCCCGTGAAAGACCATGGTGTCGCCCGGGAAGACGCTGTCCTTCATCCGGAACTGGATCTTGCCCAGCCGACCGTGGGGCCCGGTCCAGTCGGTCACGTAGCGCTCGAAGTAGGCCGCGTTGTGGGGCGTGTTGATGAAGACGTGCTTCGTCCCGTTGCGCTCCTGGGCGAAGTCCTTGTCGTGGTGCATGGGCCGCCAGTCGCGGGCGGCCAGCGCGCCCAGCACCACCGTCGTGGGGTTCACGTCGATCGCCAGCTCCGGCAGGGCGTCGCCAACTTTGACCTGGTCCAGCGTGAGCTGCGTGTCCATCAGTCCCTCCGATAGCCGAAGCCGGTGTAGGACTCGGTCCCCACCCAGCCGCCGTCCTGGTTCTCGTACACCACGTCGATGACCCAGAAGCGGCCGGCTCCCAGCTTGGTGGTCTTGGGCTCCGACACCGAGCGCAGGACCTGCCAGGTCTTGAGCCGGTCTCCGGGCCGCACGGGCTCGCCGAAGGTGATGGTGTTGTCGGTCATCACCGCCTCGGGAAGCCCCAGCTTCTCCTTCAGGTCGAAGTGCACCTGGAGCGGCTGGGCCTGCTCGCTGCGGCCCGGCGCCCAGTGGTGCGGGCGGAACCAGACCGAGATCATGGTGGGCGGCGCGATCGGGCCATCGGTGACCTCGTTGGCCGCCTTGTCGCTCCAGAAGATCGGGTTGCCGTTCTCGACGGACGCGCAGCTGGTGAAGATGTAGCCGCGCTCCACGTCGAACTCGCCCTGTTCTTCGTAACGCTTCTGGCCGATCCAGCCCTGGACCTCGGCCGGCACGTCGCTCATGCCACCACTCCTTCTCGCTGCATTCGTTCGATGCTCTCCGCGTCGAGGCCCGCCTCGCGCAGCAGCGCCTCGGTGTCCGTCTCCGCGGCGGTCCGCAACGGAACCGGCGCCTCCGGCTTCTGCATGCCCGCCAGCACCGGCGCCACCTGGCGGAAGCGGCCGTGCTCGGGATGCTCCGCCTCGCAGAAGGCTCCGCGCGCGGCGAACTGCGGGTCGTCCACCAGCTCGGACACTCCGTACACGGGCGCGACACAGGTGTCGGCGGGCGCCAGCGCGGCGACCCAGGCGTCGCGGTCGCGCTTTGCGAAGGCCGCCCGCAGGTCGGCGCGAATCTCGTCCTGCACGGCATCGTCCAGCTGGTGCGGGATCCACTTCTCCAGATCCAGCGCGCGGCACAGGTTGGCCCAGAACTGGGGCTCGATGGCGCCCAGCGAGAGCCACTTCCCGTCGCGCGCCGCGTAGGTGTCGTAGAAGGCGTAGCGGCCGGTCAGGATGCCGCTGGCGGGCCCGATCTCGGCGCCGGTGGCCAGGTGCTCGTCCACCGCCAGGGCCATCAGCGAGAGCACACCGTCGGCCACGGACACGTCCAGGCGCTCGCCGCGGCCCGTCCGACCCCGGCGCAAGAGGGCCGCCAGGATCGCGATCACCGCGTGCATGCCGCCGCCCGCGCTGTCGGCCAGGGTGGCGCCCGGGATCGGCGGCTTGCCGCCCTCGCCCGGCTCGCTGCACGCCAGGTAGCCGCTCACCGCCAGGTAGTTCAGGTCGTGACCCGCGTAGCGCGCAGCCGGACCGTCCTGCCCGAAGCCGCTGGTGGAGCAGTAGACGATGCGCGGGTTCAGCGCGCAGACGTCGGCGTAGCCGATGCCCAGCCGGTCCACGACGCCGGGCCGGAAGCTCTCGATCACCACGTCGGCGTTCTCCGCCAGCTTGAGGAAGGCGTCCCGACCCTCGGGCGCCTTCAGGTCCAGGCGTACGCGCTTCATGCCCCGGTGTCCGGCGTAGGCATGGAATACCGGCTCGATCTGCACCGCGGCCTTGCGCGGCGGCGCCCCCACCTTGACCACTTCGGCGCCGTAATCCGCCAGCACGCGCGCACAGCGCGCCGCCGGCCCGACCGTCGAGAAGTCGAGCACGCGCACGCCGTCGAGCGCTTGCGGGGTTGCCATCGTCTAGAAGTTCTTGGGCAGCCCGAGGCCGCGGCGGGCGATGATGTTCTTCTGGATCTCCGAAGCGCCACCGCCGATGGTGTCGATGACCGAGTAGCGGTAGCTCATCTCCGGACGGCCGCGCATGGGCGCATCCTCAGTGTGCACGCGGCACTGCCCATCCACACCGGCCAGATCCATCATGGCGTTGCCCACCCGCTGGGAGAGCTGGGTGGCGAAGAGCTTGTACTTGGACGCCGCCACCGTCGGGGGCTTCTTGCCCACCTGCCCGGCGGCGTGGACGAACTTGAGCCCCATGACCCGCGCCACCTCGGCGTCGGTGACCAGCCCGGCGATGCGCCGGCGCACGCCCGGATCCTCGCGCAGCGGCTTGCCGTCGCGCCGGGCGCCCTTCACGTAGTCGATCAGCTCCTCGAGCCGCTGCTCCGTGGGCGAGTACGTGAACATGGTGAAGCGCTCCAGGTCCAGCGCCTCGGCGATGTAGCGGAAGCCGCTGCCCTGCTTGCCTACGAGGTAGGCGTCGGGCACGAAGACGTCGTTGAAGAAGACGTCGTTGGTCAGCTCGTCACCGATGGTGGATACGCCGCGCACCTCGAGCCCCTCGTGATCCATGGGGATCAGGAACAGGCTGATGCCGTCGTGCTTGGGCTT
>Ga0255054_10001756_pt1 | contig 12615 bp, 9 predicted proteins | sample JV7_2_23_MG_FD_188634 | JGI IMG/M metagenome (GOLD analysis project Ga0255054, IMG submission 188634) | Seawater microbial communities from Jervis Inlet, British Columbia, Canada - JV7_2_23 | ecosystem: Environmental > Aquatic > Marine > Inlet | place: Canada: British Columbia | collected... | reverse complement strand
GCTTCAAGTCGAGTTCTGCCTGCTTCGGTCACCTCACGCAGGTGCTCCTCAACGACAGAGTAGTCGCGGCCCGCGACAGGGCCGGCGCCACCATGCAAAGCAAGCGCGTAGTTGTTAGCCATGACTGATCTACTCAGGCTTGCGCAGCCGCAAAACGAAGCGATCCGTATTACCGCGCACCAGAGGATCAAACACCCCCTTGCTGTGATCGTCCTCGGGATGCGCCAGCAGGTCGCTTTCCGCCTCGATGATGAAACCGGCATTCATTGCCGCCGTCCTTACCAGCGATGGCTCGATTCGATGCAACGCGGCGTTGTCTGCATCGGCATTGCCAACGTGATCGATGAGTCCCAGCGTGCCGCCCGGTTTCAGAACATTAAGAATCGCTTCGAGAAGCATTCCTGCTGCGTCGGCCCCCTGGCGGTTATACACATCGTGAAAATTCAGCGCCGTCATCACAAAATCGACGCTTTGTGGAGAAAGCGATGTATTGACGACTTCCTCATCCAGGCGAACAACGTTGGGCAGACGACTGTCAGCAAGCCGCGCGGTCAACGCCTTGTCATAGAAGCCATCGCTAAACAGCAAAACCTGCGGTGCGTTCTGGCTGTATACGCGACCCTCGGGCCCGACGGCAATTGAGAGCACTTCGGTGTACCAGCCACCCGATGCCCAAACGTCCAGCACAGTATCGCCCGACCTCAGACCGAGGAAAGTCAGAACCTGACCCGGGCTGCGCTGTATATCGCGGGCTTTGTCTTCATCGCTGCGCCCGGGCGTGTTAGCGAGTTCGCCAGCCAACATCCCTGATTCCTCAGCAACCGCCATATCCATGGGCAACAGGAACACGCAAGACAAGACGATCGCTATGCGGATCGGCAACAGGGCAACAGTTGAGTTCATCAGTCAGCCTCCCGAAAGGTTCTACTTGAATATCAATTGCGTGATGATAACAATTCCTTCGAATATGCCGCAGTTGCTTGTGGTTTGCCCCAATAGATTGCGTTGGACTGATCGGCGAGTATTTCGGCATAAACAACATCCAGACAGCTTTGCAGGAACTCAAGTACATGAAAAAACAACACATATACTCATTCGCCGACGGCGATGGCCACGACAAGAAACTACTTGGTGGCAAAGGTGCCAATCTGTGCGAGATGACGCAGATCGGCATCAATGTTCCACCCGGATTTGTCATCACGACCGAGGCCTGCCTGGATTATCTGCAAGCGAACGACCTGCCGACAGGCCTGATGGCATCAATCAAAGACGAGATCGGGAAACTCGAGACGGCGACGAAGAAAACCTTTGGGGCAGGCCCTGACCCGCTGCTGGTCTCAGTACGATCCGGCTCCGCGATGTCGATGCCCGGAATGATGGATACGATCCTGAACCTCGGCCTGAACGACCAGACGCTCGCAGGTCTGATCGAACAGACTGGCGACGAACGATTTGCGTATGACGCCTATCGTCGATTCATCCAGCTGTTTGGCAAGGTCGCGCTGGGCATCGAAGACGAAAAATTTGATGAACACTTCGAAGAGCTGAAGATACGGGTCGGCGTCAAAGAGGATGTCGGTTTAGAGGCCACCCACCTCAAAGAGATCAGCGAGAAGTTCCTCGCTGTCGTTCGCAGCGAGACGGGCAAGGACTTTCCGCAAGACGTGATGATGCAATTGCAGCTCGCGGTCGAGTCGGTTTTCCGTTCCTGGATGGGCAGGCGTGCAGTCGATTACCGCCGGGAATTTCACATCACGCCCGACATGGCGAACGGAACCGCGGTCAATATCTGCACAATGGTTTTCGGCAACATGGGTGATGACTGTGCAACTGGCGTCGGTTTTACGCGCAACCCCGGCACTGGCGATAACGAGATGTTTGGTGAGTACCTGACTAACGCGCAAGGTGAGGATGTCGTTGCGGGCATTCGGACACCGAAGCCACTGCAGCAAATGGACGAAGAAATGTCGGTCCAGTTCGCCCAGCTCGTTGAATTGCGCGACAAACTCGAATCGCACTACGAGGAGGTGCAGGACTACGAGTTCACAATTGAAAAAGGAACGCTTTACTGTCTGCAAACGCGCAATGGAAAAATGAACGCAGCTGCGACGGTCAAGACCTCGGTAGATATGTACGGCGAGAAGCTGATCTCGAAGGATCAGGCGTTGCTAAGGATTGACCCGGAACTGCTGGAACAACTGCTGCATCCCAGCCTGGATCCCGACAGCACGGCAGAGCCGGTCGCAACGGGCCTGCCGGCATCACCCGGTGCGGCAGCCGGCAAATGTGTTTTCGACGCTGATCTGGCGGAGAAGCTCGGCAAGGCCGGTGAGAAGATCATCCTTGTACGTGAAGAAACACGACCCGAAGATATTCACGGGTTTTTCGCTGCCGAGGGCATTCTGACGAGCCGCGGCGGAAAAACGTCACACGCTGCTGTGGTAGCGCGAGGAATGGGAAAACCCTGTGTTGCCGGCGCTGAGGGAATTGTCGTCGATGTGGACTTGAGACTGGCCTATGTCGGCGAGCACGTCATTCATGAAGGTGATGTAATCACGCTTGATGGCGGAACCGGCGAAGTCTACCTTGGCGCGATTCCAACTCTGGAGGCGCACTTTTCCGACGACCTGAAAGTTCTGCTTGGCTGGGCCGACGAAACGGCGCGTCTAAAAGTGATGGCCAATGCGGACACGCCGGATGCGGCGAGAAAAGCGCGTGAGTACGGCGCCATGGGCATAGGATTATGCCGCACGGAACGAATGTTCAACGCCAGCGATCGTTTGCCCATCGTGATCGACATGATTCTTGCGAATAACACCGAAGAAAGAGAGGCTGCGCTAAGCCGGCTGCTGCCGATTCAGCGCGCCGACTTCATCGAGTTATTCTCGGTGATGTCCCCGGACCCGGTGACCGTGCGCTTACTGGATCCGCCGATGCACGAATTTCTGCCAACCGAGCATCAACTGCTCGACCAGATCAAGACATTGCGCGTGTACCGGGATGTTGCCAAGGGCCGACAGACTGCGTTGGCCTCGATCGAGGGGGGAACATCGTTGCCTGAGGCATTATTCGGGCTTAGTGAAGAACATGTTAACGATGCTCTTTTGAAGAAAGAGAGAATGCTGCAGAAAGTGAGCGAGTTGCAGGAGACCAACCCGATGCTGGGTCATCGCGGTGTACGTCTCGGCATCACCTATCCGGAAATCTATGCGATGCAGATTCGGGCGATACTGGAGGCGGCAGAGGAGTGCGCCAGAAAAGGTATCGAAGTACATCCCGAGATCATGGTGCCGCAGGTCATCACCTCACAGGAGCTGGCACACGTCAGGCGCACGGTCGACCAGTTGACAAAACAACTGGAGAAAGATTCTGGTGAAGAGCTGCAGTTCAAGTTTGGAACAATGATCGAGACCGTACGGGCCTGCACGCGGGCGCGGCATTTGGCAGCAAATGTCGAGTTCTTCTCTTTCGGTACCAACGATCTTACACAAGCGGTCTTTTCGTTCTCCCGCGAAGACGCGGAGAACAAATTCCTGCCAATGTACAACGACTCAGAGATTCTCCAGGACAATCCGTTCGAGGTGCTGGACGTACAGGGCGTCGGCCAGTTGATCGATATGGCCGTTTACCGTGGCAGGGTTGTAAACAAGGACCTGAAAATAGGCATATGCGGTGAACAAGGCGGCCATCCGGAATCAATCCGGTTCTGCCATCACGTCGGCCTCGATTATGTCTCCTGCTCGGGCCCACGCGTTCCAATAGCGCGGCTGGCAGCTGCCACTGCAGCTTTGCGTGAAAGTGACTACGTTGGTGTCGAGAGACCGGCCGCCTGACGAGAGCGCCACAACAAGAACAACGCAGGAATAACGATCAGCGTCAGAATTGTGGCGCTGATCATGCCTCCAACCATTGGCGCGGCAATGCGTCGCATGACCTCCGACCCGGTCCCGCTACCCAGCATGATCGGCAGCAGGCCGGCGATGATCGCAGCAACAGTCATGATGATGGGCCGGACGCGAAGCAGTGCACCGTCGATTACGGCCTGTCGTACGTCATCGAGCATTAATGGCCGTCCCTCAGCCTTGGCGGTCGCCATGTGCCGTCGTATCGCCTGGTTCAGATACACGAGCATCACGACGCCGATTTCTACGGCGACACCGGCAAGCGCGATAAAGCCGACACCAACCGCGACGGACAAGTCATAGTCCAGCAAGAACAGCAGCCACACACCACCGATTAGCGCCATCGGAAGCGTGCCCATAATAATTGCGACCTCTGCAAAGCGACGGAAATTGAGATACAGCAGCAACACGATAATCGCCAGCGTCACAGGACCAACCAGTGACAGGCGCTCCTTCGCACGTACCATGTACTCGTACTGCCCCGACCAGGCGAGTGAATATCCCGCTGGCAGATCAACCATGTCGCTAACGGTGCGCTGGGCCTCGGCAACATACGAACCGAGGTCCCGACCGGTGATGTCCACGTACGTCCAGCCATTTAAGCGTGCGTTTTCGCTCTTGATGACGGGCGGTCCGTCGGTCACCTGAACATCGGCAACATCTGCCAGCGCGATCCGCGCACCTTGCGGTGTAACGATTGGCAGGAGCTTAAGCTGCTCCACCGAGTCCCGTACACGTTGCGGATATCGCAGGTTAACCGGGTATCGCTCCAGGCCCTCAACGGTCTGCGTGACGTTCATGCCGCCCACTGCCGTTCGCACGATGTCCTGTACATCATTAATGTTCAGACCGAATCGAGCAGCACGTTCGCGGTTGATATCGACGTCGACATAGCGACCGCCGGCGACCCGTTCAGAATATACCGAGGCTGTGCCAGGCACGTCGGCAAGCACGCGCTCGAGGTCTTTACCGATGCGTTCAATTACCTTGAGATCGGGTCCCGCGACTTTGATGCCGACCGGTGTCTTGATGCCGGTGGCAAGCATGTCAATTCGCGTTTTGATCGGCATAACCCAGGCATTTGTCAGGCCCGGATACTGGACGACGCGATCGAACTCGGCTCGCAGGCTTTCCGGTGTCATTCCCTCGCGCCACTCTTCTCGCGGCTTGAGCTGGATTACCGTTTCGATCATTGTCAGCGGTGCCGGATCCGTTGCAGTTTCGGCGCGACCGATCTTGCCAAATACCCTGCTAACTTCCGGCACCGATCTAATCAGCTTATCGGTGTGCTGCAAGATCTCCCGCGCCTTGTCGATCGACACGCCCGGATAGGTTGTCGGCATATACATGAGGTCGCCTTCATCCAGAGGCGGCATAAATTCAGACCCCAGCCTGGTCACAGGCCATAACCCGACAACTAGGATGACAAGAGCAGCGCCCAGGGTCGCTTTCGGAAAACGTATGACAGCGTGTATTACCGGCCGATATGCGCCGATCAGGACACGATTGATCGGGTTCTTACGCTCCGGCATCACCTTGCCGCGAATGAAGTAGCCCATTAAGACTGGGACCAACGTAATGGAGAGTCCGGCCGCTGCGGCCATCGCATACGTTTTTGTAAATGCCAGCGGCGCGAATAGCCTTCCTTCCTGAGCCTCCAGCGTAAAAACCGGCAAAAAGCTCAAGGTGATGATTAACAGTGAAAAGAACAGCGGTGGACCCACCTCACTCGCAGCGTCGCCCATTATTCTCCAGCGATTTTCGTCGGTCAGCGGCTCGTGTTCGATGTGTTTGTGCACGTTTTCGATCATGACGATCGCCGCATCGACCATTGCGCCAATGGCGATGGCTATCCCACCGAGAGACATGATGTTGGCGTTGATGCCCTGCATCTTCATCACGATGAATGCAGCAAGAATGCCGACGGGCAAACTCAGGATGATGACGGCTGACGACCGCAGATGAAAGAGAAAGACAGCGCAGACCAGCGCGACGACAATAAACTCTTCGATCAGTTTGGACTCGAGGTTTTCGACGGCTCGATCAATGAGTGCCGCCCGATCGTAGGTCGTAACGACCTCGACGCCATCGGGCAAGCTGCGTGACAATTCAAGCAAGCGCGCTTTCACGGCTGTAATCGTCTTGGAAGCATTCTCGCCCCATCGCATGACAATGATGCCGCCCACGACCTCGCCCTCACCATCGAGCTCGGCGATGCCACGACGCATCTGGGGGCCCAGACGCAACTCCGCAATGTCTGAGAGCAGGATGGGTGTGCCATTGGCATCTACGCCAATCGGTACATGCGAAACGTCCTCGAGACTCTGCAGGTAACCCGATGCGCGAACCATGTACTCAGCCTCGCCCATCTCGATGACCGAGCCACCGGCCTCCTGATTGCCTGACTGAATCGCACGTTTGACTTGTGAGAGAGTGATGTTGAACGCGCGCAATTTGTCCGGGTCGACAACGACCTGGTATTGCTTGACCATGCCGCCGATGGTGGCGACTTCCGCCACGCCGGGTACTGTCTGCAGTTCAAGCTTCAGGAACCAGTCCTGAATACTCCGCAATTGCGACAAATCGTGCTGTCCGGTCCGATCAAGCAATGCGTACTCGAAGATCCAGCCGACACCCGTAGCATCGGGGCCCAACGCCGGCTTGGCATTATCCGGCAACTGGCCGGTGACCTGACTGAGATATTCAAGCACTCTGGATCGGGCCCAATACAGATCCGTCCCATCTTCGAAGATGATGTAGACATAGGAATCACCGAAAAACGAGTAGCCGCGTACGGTGACCGCCTTCGGCACCGACAGCATGGCCGTCGTCAAGGGATAGGTCACCTGATCCTCAACTACCTGCGGGGCCTGACCGGGAAACGAGGTCTTGATGATTACCTGTACATCCGACAAATCGGGAAGCGCATCAACCGGGGTTTGCCGCAACGAGTACACGCCCCAGGCCACCAGGAACCCGGTCGCCAATAACACGAGGAAGCGGTTCTTGATCGACCAGCGAATCAGCCCGGTAATCATTGCATCGTCTCCATATCGTGACCGCTATGTTCCACCTCCGGCGATTCCGCATCATCAGGTTCCTTCGGCGGTACCGGTGTACGTAGAATGTCGACGATGCGATGCCGGCCATCGGACTGTCTCTCGATGACCACATCCACCGGTTGACCTTCCCGAAGTCCCTGGAGCAATGACAGATCGACCACGTCAAAGGCCATGGTCATGGCTGGCCAGGACCATTCGGGCACAGGATCATGCTGCAGCGTTACCTTGGAGTCGTCCGCATCGGTGCCCTTGATGACCGCGCCGATCTGGACACGATCCGGCAGGCGGCGACTCCCTGCGTCTTCGTCCATCCGGGCCATTGCCGACTCAATATTGGACTCGGAATCGATCAGGAACTGGCCGGAGGTCACGACAAGATCACCCTCGCTGATCCCGGATCGAATCTCAACATGATCACCCGACTCAATTCCAACGTCGACCGGCTGGGCGCGGAACCGTCCGTCTCCAAGTGCCAGTACCACACGATTTACGGTTCCTCCGCGTATCAATGCCTCGCGAGGCACGTGCACAACGGGTGTGGTCGCGGAGCCGAAAATGGTAATTCGTGCAAACATGTTCGGTCGCATGACTTGCCCTTCGTTGTCGAAGCGCAGCCGAACCTTGAGCGTGCGCGTCTGCGAATCGAGTTCCGGGTAAACGTAGTCGACGGTACCTTGCCAACTTTGACCGGGCAGGTAATCGAACTCGACCTCTGCCTGCTGTCCCTCCTCAATCCACGCGGCCTGCCGCTCGAAGACCTCTGCCAGTACCCAGACCTGATCCAGCTCGGCGATGGACATGATTTCGGTAGCCGGCGTGACATAAATTCCCTCCCGCACGCCGAGTTGTACCGCGTACCCATCGGTGTTCGCGATCACGCTGACCAATTGTTCGACGGTACGTTCTCTGTCCAGGCGTGAAATATCACCTGCGGTAACACCGAGTGCAGCCAATCGTTGCCGTGATGCTCTCAGCAAGACGGCATTGCCGCTGTTTCGTGCTGCCAGATACTCCTCTTGCGCATTCACGAGCGTGGGCGAGTAGATTTCGAAAAGCAGCTGGCCTCGCTTGATCGGATCGCCCGTCGCCTTGATGGCGAGTGTCTCGATCCAACCATCAACTCGAGTATGAATGTGCTGCAACGTGTCCTCGTCGTAGCCGACATAACCGACAGTCTCGACGCGACGGGATAACGCACTGCGCTCGACCGGTGCCGTACGCACACCAAGATTATTTACCATCGTTGGATTGATCGAAACCACCGCAGGATCATCACCTGCCGCATCGGCATACACCGGCACAAGATCCATACCCATTGGGGACTTACCAGGCTCATCGCGACGATAGTTGGGATCCATCGGAGCGACCCAATACAGTACTTTTTGTGCCTTTTCGTCGGTGGCACCCGTGTTCGATTCATCCTCCGGCGCTGACATGCGACCGATTGCAATTCCCACACCTACCGCAACAATAAGAACTACAGCGACGATTAATTTTCTGCTCATCGGGACAACCCTCCGAGGTTTGCGAGCACGGTATAACTTTGTCCGCGCTCAATTTGTAAACGGACATGATCAAGTCGTGTGTTGAGGTCATCGATATAGCCGCGCATTACGTCGGCGAAATCGCCGGCCTCACTTTGATAAGCGAGTAACGCGGCCTGTGCCTGACTTTCGGACAATGTCAGGATTTGTGATTCATATAGTGCAACCCGACGCGTGAGATCCTGCCAGTGCGCGTGCTCAGCATCGAGCTGACTCGAGAGCCTGCGCAACAACTCGTCTTTTTCGAATTCGGACGCTGACCTTTCACTCAGAGCCGCCGCGAGAGATCGATCCTGTCGATTCTTCCTGAAGAACGGCATGTCCACTGTCACTGACACGCTGACGAAATCGGAGCGCGGCTCACCGCTTGCAAGGTATCCCTCGCGATAGCCATAACCGAGATCCAGTGCCCAACCGGGCTTCTTGCGTTCCTCCGCGAGATCTACGCCGGCACGCCGCGCATCGACTTTTGCATCGGCGGCCCGAATGGCCGGGTGCGATGACAGGTTTGCTTGCAGCAACTCGATAGCTGGTACTTGCTCCCACGCCGGCAGCTTCGATGCGATCGGGCGTTTGGCATCGGATCCCAGCCATTCAGACAACGCCGCTTTCGCCTCCATGTGTCGCCGGTTTATCTCGATCAAACGATCATCCAGCCGGCTAAGTTCGAGTTCGGCCCGAAGCACGTCATGCTGGGTCTTCCGGCCGACGGCATACAGTGACCGGGTAACCGTAACGAGATCCGAAAAGAACGGGCGCGATTCGGTCACGATGGCATTCGCGTGCTGCCAATAGTAGGCTTCGAGCCAGGCGCTTCGTACGTTCGTTAGCACATCGCGTGCGCGCGCGTCAGCGCTGGCCTTCATCTCAAGTGACAATGACTCAAACTGCTGCGTGTTGAACGAGCGCGACTTGCCTGACGGAAAACTCTGACGGAATCCTAGTTGCGCCTGCGTCATGCTTTCAGTCGAGAAACTGCCTGAACTGATCGGGTAATTAGCCAGGCCCACGTGCATCGTCGGATCCGGTAGCTGACCGGCCGAAATTGCCCGGTCGTCGAGCGCAGAAGCACGTGCGAGCAACGCCCTGTGACCCGGCTCCTGATCGAGCGCCAGATCTTCCGCCTCGGCAAGCGTCAGTCGTGTGTTGTGTTGTGCCTGCACCGTAAACGAAAACAGCAAGGCCATGGCAATAATGATTGAGGGCGTATGCCCACGAAAAAACGTCATCGAACAATCTCCTTCGTTTGGAACCGACTAAAAACGGTTTACAACGAAGAGATCGTTAATCCAGATAGACGCAGTACAGAATGTGAAGCGGTGGTGGCGCGCCAGCGTGAACCGACGCATAACGAGGAGGCGGTCTTTCAATTGCAATCGGTCGAAATAGCTCGGCCAGCTCTTGTGGAGCAATCGCGACAGGTATGTCGACAGGCACATCTTTGAGCTTCAGCTGCCCGCCGCGGCCGTCGTGATTCAGGTCTTCGACAATTGCGCAGTCCGACAATCCGTCAGCACACGGCATCTTGTCGTCCATGTTGCCGTGCATGCCACCGTGCTCATGGACCTGTGCCGGTGGGCAGTGCGGACAATCGTGGTCGTCATCTGCCTCAATCGCCATCGCGCAGGGCTGCAAGGCCAGGTTCAGCCAGACGGCCACAAACAAGCCCAGGGCGCGACGGCCCCATGACTGTTGGCGTTGTCTGATGCTAAACACGTAACTCAAGTACTTGTCTCCACAACGATTTTGGCCGTATCGCCAAATCGCTGTGCCTAGGCTATTGGCAACGGTACCTATGCGTCAAGTGCAGGGGTCACGAGGGTCCGCCCTCGAATGGCCATTTGTTGTCGACCATAGCGACCATATGGTGAGATTCATCGATATCGATGACTGTATCCGCGTACTCGGGCATGTGCTCGAACATGTACCGCGTCAGGCGCTCGAAATGCATGATGAAGTACCGCAATTCGTCCGGACTCATGCCCGAATCCGCGCATTGTTTTCGTTCCTGAAGCTCTCGCCATTCGAGCACTTTGTTGAATGACGGAATGCGCAGCATGATGAGTGCATCAATCCATTTGAATAATTCGGCGTAGTCACTACTCAGTTTCTCGTTTACGAAAGTACGCCAAACTCCGTCAGGATCTTCGTTTGCTTCAAGTGAATTCACGGGACCATCGAGAAACTCGTCGGACAGTGGCTGGGCACCTACGCACCAGCCTTCGAATAGAACTACATCGACGGGTCCGTCAACACTCCGCCATTCCGATTGACTAAGAAGATCGTCAGTCGCTTTGTCGAAAACTGGCAGCCTGATGACGCGACGCGGACCCATGTCGGTCAGTGCATCGAGGATCTTGATACCTAACGCAACATCATGTGTGCCCGGTGCTCCTCGCGTCCGCAATAACGGATGGTGCTGCTCTGCGAGGTGTTCCCGACCCCGCTTGTCGAGATACAGGTCATCGAGCGACAAGCTCGCCGTCGAAAGTCCCTGCTCGCGCTTAAGCCAGTTCGCCAGGAACAGAGCAAGCGTGGATTTTCCGGATCCTTGTGCGCCGTTAACTCCGACGACTACTGGCCTATCCAAATATTCGCGCAATGCCTGTATGCGTTCAGCCAGAGGCGCGACATACTCAAGCGCCATCCCGGTGTAGCTTGCTGGAAGCCGTTCGGCGCGCCGCAGCTCATCAATCCAGGACTTGTCATTGCCGGAATCCATTGAACGCTGATTGTACGCGACGATATCGGAGCCGATGGCTTCGGCATGAATGCCTCGGATGCCGCACTTGCGGCGCCCCAAAGCCTGTGCCTTTAGAAACGGAAGTTCAGGCTGATAGATGCCCCGATGGGCGACTGAGAATCAATTTTCGCTGAGTTGCCACTTATGCGATCGGTAACCAGCACGTCCATAAAGTGATGCTCGACCCTTGCCGTAAAGCTCGCAGACCAGCTTGCTGAAAAGTTGTATGAGGTTCCAAGGCTCGCCATCAGGTGAATTTCGTCGCCGGCGTCGAACATCAGGTCGAACGATTCACCGGTATCTGTCAGACCGGCTACGTCGTCCACGCCTGGCGACGCGAAGCCCACACCTAAAGTCCAGAACCAGTCAAAACCGTGATCGGTCTTGTTGTACAGGCGCCCGAATGAACCACTTAAGACCGAATTGTCCGCCGACGCATCAATCACGCCGGCATCCAGATCCTGACGAAGACCAACGGCTTTCCACGGCCGTTCGAAATCATACTCATACGCATCGAGACCGGCGCCTATGAACCAACCGTTATTCAGACTGAATCGGGCAATGACACCGGTGCCCAAAATATCGTTGGAAGACACGCCGTCACCCAGCAGAACACCACTGCGTAGCCCTAATTCGTACTTCGATTCGTCTGCCTGGCCTATCCCTGCGACCAAAACCAGCGTGAGAAACATGACCATTGTTTGAGCGATTCGATTGGCGTTCATATGACCAACTCCCCGATTCATCGGTGCTTAAATGCACGACCAATCAATTAGACACCCAGCACCGATAAATCAGTCGCGAAACGGCACATTTCGGCTATTCGTCCTCGGCCTTAGTCTACTCCCGTACGAATTTGAGTGTAATACTGATTCGTAATACCTGGGCGCCTAGTCTTCTATGTCGATTTGAGACTCAATGACAACATGCTGGCCGGTATTGTTGTACGGGTCGCCGCCGGTATCGTAATCATCCGCAATGGAAAGCTCGCTCGCATCGACGAGTTCTGATTTGAGTACACGCACGCCTTTATGATCAGTCACAACGCGGACTGGCTCATTGCGTACGGCCCTATCCGTCTTGATATTATGTGAATTCATGATCTGTCCCTGTGACAACGATTGCTCGTATTAATTTTGAACCATCGCAGTGACAAACATTCAGTCACCCGTCGGGCAGATTCGACCGTTCGTCGGATTTTTGCCGGTGATCGGCTTTCAATGACCGCTGGTCGGCGTGACCAGGAAACGGCCGCGGAAACCGCTGTTTTCAATCGGACACGGTTTCAAAGAACGCCCAGATGATATCCATGCCGATGTGGGGGCCGTATTCGGTGCGCGGTTCGCAATGACGTTGTTCCGGCA
>Ga0255054_10001755_pt1 | contig 12622 bp, 13 predicted proteins | sample JV7_2_23_MG_FD_188634 | JGI IMG/M metagenome (GOLD analysis project Ga0255054, IMG submission 188634) | Seawater microbial communities from Jervis Inlet, British Columbia, Canada - JV7_2_23 | ecosystem: Environmental > Aquatic > Marine > Inlet | place: Canada: British Columbia | collected... | reverse complement strand
CGGGTGCTGGCCTACGTGGAGGATTTATCCAGAAGAGAAGGTCGTCTCACGATCCGGGGGCAGTGAAGGAAACAGCATGACGCGACAGAGAGCCATGGAGAGCGTCCGCAGCCTGAAGATGGCGGCTTGGCTGGGCTGGCAAATCGAATCAAACTGGACAGCCCCGTTCCTGTTCGTCATTTACTCTATCGCCAAGCCGATCGCCGGGGCGCTCATTCTAGTCTTGATGTACATGGTCATCGCGCAGGGCGGACTCCAGCACCCACTCTTCCCGCAGATCTTCGTGGGGAATGCGTTCTACATCTATGTTGCCATGATATTCATAGGCGTGAGCCAAGCAGTGGTCGAGGACCGCGAGCACTATGGGATGCTCAAGTATCTGTACGTAGCGCCGCTTAATATCTATGCATACCTGCTGGGTCGGGGCGCGGCGCAGGCGATCGTGGCTACCGTGGCCGTTTTGATCATGCTGTTCTTCGGAATCATCGTGCTGGGGATTCCCATGCCGCCCGCGAGCATCGACTGGGGCATGCTGTTCGCGGCGTGGCTGTTCGGGTTGACGGGCCTGGCGTTCCAGGGCATCCTTCTCGGAGGGATAGCGCTGATTACGGCGCGGCATAGTTTCTTTGTTGGGGAGGCGGTGGCCGGCGCGCTCTATCTCTTGTGTGGGGCCGTTTTCCCCATTGACGTCCTTCCCAGGCCACTTCAGATTCTGGGGCAGGCCTTACCCGTCACATATTGGTTGGAGGCGCTCAGGCGTGCGCTGTTGGGCCATGGGGCAGGTGAGCTATTGTCCTCGCTCTCAAACCCAGTGCTTCTCCTGGCTTTGGCCGGCTCGATGGTCCTTTTGGCGGTGCTCTCGGTTGGGTTCTACCGTTGGGCAGAGAACCTAGCCAGGGAGAAGGGCCTCATTGACATGCAGACGATGTATTGATATAAGAGAGGTTTCAGCTTCCAGTCGTCATAGACGGCAGTCTCGTTATCAGGGATGCGATGCAGAGCAAGGTTGGCGATAGCGGCGAAGCTTTACCGGTCGACCCGCTCCCAGACCGGGGCAAGCCCCGCCCTTTCCTCACCACGAATTGACGGATTCTAGTAAATGCGATACATTTCTGGGTTAACGATAGCCATGGTGGGGAGTTCCCGAATTCTAGTCATTTGGTGGACTACAGCCCTTCAATGGAGAGACTGCCTGATTGCGTCTGCAATATGTTTTCTTCGGTGGGGCGCTGGCTCGCTTTCCGTGGTAAACGGTCGCGCCGGGTAAGCAAGCGTATGCTCAGATCTGTACTGATTGCTAATCGAGGAGAAATTGCTCGGCGGATAATCAGGACCGCCAAACTATTAGGTGTCGAGACGATAGCCGTGCATTCAGATATAGATGAGGAATTCTTGTTCGTCCAGGAGGCAGATAAGGCACTGAGAATTGGAGAAGCCAAACCCAAGGACAGCTATCTCAACATAGCTAAGATCATTGCAGCGGCCAGAGAGTCAGGCGCCGGTGCGATCCACCCGGGCTATGGCTTTCTGGCTGAGAGATGGGAATTTGCCCGAACGTGTGAAGCAGAGGGGTTGATATTCATCGGCCCTAGTTCCGAAGTCATTCATAAAATGGGAGACAAGTACCATTCACGGGAAGTAGCTACCACTCTAGGTATACCTATCCCCCCGGGAAGCGGCATACTAAGCAATGTTGCAGAGGCCAAAGAATGGGCAGAGAAACTCTCATTTCCTGTCATCTTCAAAGCATCGGCTGGTGGTGGCGGGATCGGCATGATGAAAGCGGAAAAAGGGGAGGAGGTTGCAGAAGCATTTGACACAGCCACAAACCGGGCCAGACTGGCTTTTGGTGATGATAGAGTCTATGTCGAAAAATATCTGGAATCACCCCACCACATAGAAATCCAAATCCTGGGACACAAAAACGGCAACGTGGTTACTCTCCCGGAAAGAGAATGCTCGGTACAGAGACGGCATCAAAAGGTGATTGAGGAGTCGCCCTCCCCTTTCGCCACCACTGGACTGAGAGGTGAACTCAGACAGGCAGCCAAACGTCTGGCTCAGGAAATTGGTTACACAAATGCGGGCACTGTGGAGTTTGTGGTGGACAAGGACAGGAAATTCTACTTCCTGGAGATAAACACGAGGCTTCAGGTGGAACACCCGATTACGGAAATGATAACCGGTATTGACTTGGTTGAACAACAAATCAAGATTGCCGCGGGAGAACCCTTGTCTCTCACAGAAGACAAATTGGAATGGAATGGCTGGGCCATTGAATCTCGTATCTACGCCGAAGACTCAGAGAATTTCTACCCGTCACCCGGCAAGTTAACCTCTTATGTTGAACCGTACGGTGAAGGAATAAGAGTGGATTCAGGATATAAGGCTGGGGACGCCGTAAGCCAGTTTTACGATCCCTTGATTGCCAAACTAGTCGTCTGGGGTGAGGACAGAAACAAAGCTATAGCAAGGATGCAGCATGCTCTGGACAATTATGAGATTACGGGTATCAAGAATAATATTCCTTTCCTGAAAAAGGCGTTTAGTTCTGAAGTATTCAAATCAGGAAGCTATGATACTCATTTCATATCGAAGCTAAAGGAGGGGAAAAATGAGTGACAAGATGAAACTAGGGGTTGAAAACTTAGCCAAACTGCGCGAAGAAATCAGGCAGATGGGAGGTGAGGAGGCTATCAAAAAACAACACGGACGAGGGAAGCTCACTGCCAGAGAGAGGCTCGACCTCTTAATCGAAAAGGGAGCATTCGTGGAAATCGGCATGCTCGGCAGCGAGATCGGCGTTGATAAACTTGTGCCAGCTGATGGAGTCATTACTGGCTACGGCAAGGTAAATGACGGGGTCCGTAATAGGGAAGTGGCTGTGGCAGCTTATGATTTCACTGTGAGGGGTGGTTCTATGGGAGCTGTCAATGAAACCAAAGTGACCAGGTTAAGAGAAATCGCTCTCAGAGAAAGAATCCCGATGATATGGCTGAATGATTCAGGAGGCGCCCGCGTGAGTGGTGGTGGCCTGGCTGGCGAAAGGGTGGCATTGTTTGCCGATTCAGGCTATCTCTTCAAGGAAGAATCTCTGATGTCAGGCATAATCCCGTTAATAGTCGGCATGATGGGCCCGGGCTACGCCGGGACTGCTTATATCCCCGGTCTTTCCGATTTCGTACCCATGGTCAAAGGAACGAGTTTTATGGGTCTGGGCGGACCGGCTCTTGTGGAATCGGTGATTCGAGAAAAACTCACTGAAGATGAGCTTGGTGGTTCCAAGGTCCACTGTGAAATTAGCGGTTGCGGTGACCTCGAAGTAGATTCAGATGAGGAATGTATAAAAGTTATAAAGGAATACCTCTCCTTCTTTCCGCAACACTGTGACGAGAAGCCTCAGCGAAAGGAGTGGCCAGGAGATCCCATGGACTTGATTGGGGACAGCATACTGAATGTCATCCCGGATAATCCAAGGGAAGCCTATGATATGCACGATCTAATAAAACATATTGTGGACGATGGCTACTTCTTTGAAATGAAGCCCAAGTGGGGGAGGAACATGATTATCGGATTCGGCCGCATAGGCGGGTACCCCATTGGAACCGTAGCAAATAACCCGATATTCTATGGCGGCGTTATCGATATAGATGCTGCTGACAAAGCCACCCGCTTCATATGGCTTTGTGATGCTTTCAATATCCCCCTTCTTTTCGTTTCCGATGTGCCCGGTTTCATGGTAGGTTCCAAGGCGGAAAAATCGGGCATAATAAGGCATGGAGCCAAGCTGGTTCATGCAGTTGCTGAGGCTACTGTTCCGAAACTTACCCTGGTCGCTAGAAAATCCTATGGCGCCGGGTACTATGCTATGTGCGGCCGGGCTTTCGACCCTGACCTGTTGATTGCTTATCCCGGCGCCGAGATATCCGTTATGGGACCCGAAGGCATGGTATCTATTTTTGCCAGAAAACAACTCGCTGAGGCGGAGAACCCGAAGGAGATGGTAGAGCAACTTGCCGAGGAAATAAGACCGCAGATTAACATACTGAAGGCTGCCAGATTCGGAGTTATCGACGATGTTATTGATCCGCGGGAGACCAGAAGGGTATTGTTCAGGGCCCTGGAGTTTACCAAGGATAAAAAAATATTCAGGCATCCCAGGAAACACGGGGTCTACCCCGTCTAGGGAGGAGGCTAATGTACCAGACGATAGTAACTGAAATAAAGAACAAAACAGGCGTTATTACTTTGTCTCGGGAAGAGCGGAGAAATGCTATATCTCCGGCTATGATAGTCGAACTTTTTGATGCCCTCAAAGAATATGACCATGACTCAAACATTCTTGGCATCGTGCTGACTGGGGCGGGTAGCAAAGCATTCTGTGCTGGAGCTGACTTCGGCGAAGCCATGAGCACCACAACAAGTTTACTCGACCGCCACGAAGAACAGAGGGGATTTGCTGAACTTTTCAAAGTGATCAAGGATTTAAACAAGCCGTTGCTGGGACGGATTAACGGGCATGCTTTGGGAGGTGGTCTTGGATTAGCCTGTGCCTGTGATATCGTGGTCGCTGCCGAAGATTGCCGTTTTGGCACGCCAGAAATAAACGTTGGGTTGTTCCCCTATGTGATTATGGCAACCTTGCTCCGATCTACTTCAGCCCCGAAAAGGCTTATAGAGATGATGCTGACCGGCGAAAGACTTGATGCCAAAGAGGCGCAACAGCTTGGCTTCGTAAACCATGTTGTGCCGAGAGAGCAACTGGATGCAAAGGTGGATGAGATCACTAAGAAAATAACCAGCAAAAGCCCGGCTATTTTAAGACTGGGCAGGAGAGCCTTCTATACAATGCGTGACATGGAATACGAGAAGGCATTGGAGTATCTGGCATCAGTGCTGGCGATTAATACGATGGCTGAGGATGTGGTCGAGGGCATTACCGCTTTTCTGGAAAAGCGTGAACCACAGTGGAAAGGAAAATAAATAAAGGAGGGGCACCGTCATGGGATTAGCGGACAGAGTAATCATAAGTGCTGCTCTGACCGGCGTAGCAGCTAACAGAGACCAGTGTAAATGGATTCCCTATACTCCCCAGGAGATTGCTGAAGAAGCACTAAGAGCATACAATGCCGGTGCTGCAATAGCACATATCCATGGCAGGGAATACGATGGCACTCCATCGTGGAGAGTAGAGATATTTCGCGAAATCATGCAGGAAGTGCGGAAGAGGTGCCCCGTCATAATAAATTTCTCAACAGGAGCGGTCGACGTGGACAGAGATACCAGAATAGGCCATATTCGGGAGCTGAGGCCCGAAATCGCAGCATTAAACATGGGAACAATGAACTATGCCAAATATAGCTCGAAGCGGAGGAATTTTGTTTTCTCCGTGGTCTTTCAAAATCCGTTTGATGATATAATGTTTTTTCTTGACACTATAAACCAGAATGGTGTGAAGCCAGAATGTGAATGTTTTGACCTGGGGCACGTCGAGAGCATTCTGCCCCTCATGGATATGGGACTCCTTAAGAATTTTCAGGTAAGCCTCATAATGGGAGTGGTTGGAGGCATGGGAGCTACAGCTAGAAATCTGGCACATGTATCTAGTACAGTTCCTCTTGGAGTAGCATGGCAGATCATAGGTATCAGTCAAGAACAGTGGCTATTGATAAGCACTGCTTTGGCACTGGGTGGGAATATTAGAGTTGGCCTTGAGGATAATTTCTATTTGTCGCCCGGGAAGATGGCTGAAGGGAACGGACCATTAGTGGAAAAGGCGGCACGGATGGCACGCGATATCGGCAGAGAACCTGCGACGGTGGAAGAAGCCAGAGCTATCCTAAAGTTGAACCTACCCGAGGAGAGGACTAAAGAGGTAAAGTAAGCCGGCTATGATAGAAGTGCCTTCACCTATTACAGGCAGTGTTTGGAAGATTCTAGTGGAGAGTGGAGCGTCAATTGGCGAAGGCGAGACTATTGTGATCCTCGAGTCCATGAAAATGGAGATTCGAGTGAAGTCTCCACATAACGGTCGGGTGATTGAGATCCGGGTAAAGGAAGGTGACTCTATTCTCGAGGATGATATCATTGCCATTATTGAGTAATGGGCATCGGAATTTACAGGCTAGAGCTTAGTCGATATGGATTTTGAATTCACGGAAGACGAGGCGGCATTCAGACGGCAAGTTCGCCAGTGGCTGGAACAGGAGATCCCACAGAGGTGGATTGAGCTCGACCCCGGAATCTGGGAGGAAACTGAGGAATCTTGGGCGCTAGCACGCGAGTTCCAGCGTAAGTTGGGCCAGAAGGGATGGTTGGCACCGGCATATCCTAAGCAATATGGAGGCCTGGAACTCAGCCACATGAAACGGCTTATACTCGCGGAAGAGTTGGCTTACAGCAGGGCTCCATTAAGCATCGAGGTGGAAGTTACAGTGAATTGGGTGGCGCCTTCCATCATGCTCTTTGGCACTGAGAAGCAGAAAAGGGATTATGTAACCAGTATAGCCAAGGGCGACATAATCTTCTGCCTGGGATATAGCGAACCAAATGCTGGCTCTGACCTTGCCTCGCTTCAAACACGCGCTGTAGAAGTTGGAGATGAGTATGTGATTAACGGCCAGAAGACATGGTGTAGCTATGGCCATCTTGCTGACTACTGCTGGCTTGCTGCCAGAACTAATCCTGATGCTTCCCGGCACGAAGGAATCAGCATATTTATTGTCGGCATGAAGACGCCGGGAATTACTGTGCGCCCCCTTGTAAACATCCTGAATTGCCACTCTTTCAACGAAGTGTTCTTGGATGATGTGCACATTCCGAAGGAAAACTTGATAGGACAGAAGGACAATGGTTGGTATCACCTTATGATAGCTCTCGATTTTGAACGCTCTTCCATAGGCTATGCTGCCGCAAATCAACGAATCATTGAAGAACTGATCAAGTATGCTAAAGAAACCACGAGAAACGGCAAGCCTCTTGCCAGCGACCCTTTGATCAGGAACGAGCTGGCACAGCTGGCCGTGGAAAATGAGGTTGCCCGCATGATGGCATATCGCATCGCCTGGATGTTCAGTAAGGGCCTTCATCCCGGCTATGAGTCATCTATATCGATGGTTTTACTTAGCGAGGTGATGCGGCATACGGCCAATGTTGGGCTACGAATTCTCGGCCACTATGGAGAACTAGACAGAGATTCCAAATGGACTATCATGAATGCACGGATAATGCGTATGTGCCTGAGTTCACTTTCGATTGGTGTCGGCGGCGGCTCCAATGAAATTCAGCGTAATATCATTGCTATGAGAGGTCTTGGCTTGCCACGCAAGTGAACCCAGTATTCTGAATGAAGTAATAGGGTAGAGGAAACAATATGGACCTTGGTCTGAGCGAAGAGCAGGAGATGCTGAAGGAATCAGCTCGTGATTTTCTGCAGAAAGAATGCCCTAAACGATTAGTCAGGCAACTGAATGAGAGTGACGAGGGATATTCCTCTGAGTTGTGGCATAAGATGGCAGAACTGGGCTGGATGGGTCTGGTGTTTCCTGAAAAATATGAGGGCAGTGGCCATAGCTTCCTGGATTTGACAGTCCTTCTTGAGGAAATGGGATACAATATCGTTCCGGGCCCATTCTTCTCCACTGTAGTTCTCGGCGGGTTGACTATCTTGGCAGCAGGAAGTGAAGAGCAAAGAACGGAGTTCTTGCCCAAAATCGCCAGGGGGCAAATGATTCTTAGCCTCGCCTTAACCGAGCCTGCTGCTAGCTATGATGCTGCATCAGTTAAGACCACGGCAACAGTTCGTGACGGAGGATATGTCATCAAAGGCACGAAGTTGTTTGTACTGAATGCCAACATTGCTGACTATATTCTGTGCGTTGCCAGGACAAAACAGGCAAGAAACTCAGAGAGTGGAATCACTCTTTTTCTCGTAGATGCCAAGAGCCCAGGCGTCAAGTGTACTCTACTTAGAACTCTGGCACGTGACAAGCAATGTGAAGTTGTCTTTGATAATGTGACTGTGTCGGAGAAGAGCATAGTAGGTAAACGAGACGAGGGATGGCCGATTGTAAAGGGTATTCTCCAAAGGGCTACGGTGGCTAAATGCGCTGAGATGGTTGGCGGCGCTCAAGCAGCATTGGATATGGCAGTCAATTATGCCAAGGAAAGAGTCCAGTTTGGCAGACCCATTGGTAGTTTCCAGGCTATTCAGCACCACTGCGCTAATATGGTGGCAGATGTTACGGGTTCACGGCTCATTACGTATAAGGCAGCTTGGAAGGTAAGCCAAGAGCTCCCTGCTACCGCAGATGTAGCTATAGCTAAGACATGGACAAGCGAAGCTTACGGGCGAGTCGCCTTACTAGCACATCAGATATTCGGAGCTATCGGCTTTACCATGGACCATGATATACACCTGTATTACAGGCAGGCGAAGGCCGGCGAGATAAGCTTTGGCGATGCTGATTTTCAACGTGCTGTTGTAGCTCAAGAATTGGGCCTCTAGTATTTGAGCCTTTATCTTAGGGAAAGGTATTCGCGGGTAGTCTCACCTGATATCGGGTCAATAATGCTACTTACTCTGATCTCAGCCCGCTTGATTATCTTCTGTGCCTCCCTAACAGGCTTGTCCACCATGGTTACGATCTGTGCCGGAGTCGCCCGGGCGTTCTGTTCTAGAATCTCCGAGATCTCCTTCATGAGTTCTCCTTAAAGCATCGATTCAACCGCAAACCATCGGTCAGTTTGTTCACTGTAGCACAGTTCAAATAGTCTGCCATGCTCAGCGACGACTCTGAATATTCTTCTGCCTGGCTCTTGCCAGGCTTTTTCTACTGATTCTATTCTAAGTTCCTTTTCCTGCCAGATAAAAGACCGTGGTTCAACGGCATAGATATAGCCTGAATAGCATTTTACTTTTACTTCTATATTTTGCCTTGCCATACCATTAGATTCAATTCACCACAGATTGTTGATCATCTGTTTCATTATAATATGGTTCAACTAGTTGGGCATCATTAGCAACAATTTTGAAGCCCGTTCTAGAATTGACAAACGTGATAGGCTGAAGTAGTATCAAGAGAGACGAAAGATGAAAAAAGATCTGCTATCAATAGCTGACCTTGAACGTAAGCAAATTGAACACCTCATTGAGCAAGCCGGGCATATGAAAACAGAGGGGTCACCGCCTCTCCTGTCAGGAAGGACCTTAGCTCTTCTCTTCGAAAAGCCCTCTTTGCGAACCAAGGCCAGTTTCGAGATAGCTATATACCAGTTAGGCGGATACGGCATCTACCTATCTCCAGAAGAGGTAGGCTTGGGCAAGCGAGAGTCAGTGACCGATGTGGCTCGAGTGCTCAGCCGCTATGTTGATGGCATTGTTGCCCGTACATTTTCCCAGAAGACTTTGGACAGTCTCGCCAGCCATTCTTCAGTGCCCGTAATTAATGCCCTTTCCGACCTCGAACACCCCTGTCAGGCTCTTTCCGACCTATTCACTATTTATGAAAAGAAAGGAAGGCTCTCCGGTTTGACTTTAGCATTCATTGGAGATGGCAATAATGTAGCCAATAGCTTACTGCTCTCTGCCTGCCTGGTTGGTATGAATTTCCAACTCGCCTCTCCATCCGGTTATTATGTTAAGGAAGAGGTATTGAATCAAGGAAGAGAATTCGCTGCTCTTAGTGGCAGCCAGATCCGGTTAACCAACGACCCTCACGAAGCAGCCAGAGATGCTGATATAGTATATACTGACGTATGGACGAGCATGGGCCAGGAGGCCGAGGGAGCGAAACGCCGTCTCACCTTTTCAGACTATCAGGTGGATAATAAATTACTAAGCTCGGCTAAAGGAGATGCCTTGTTTATGCATCCCCTGCCGGCCCATCGCGGAGAGGAAATTTCTGCCGACCTACTGGACAATCCGCGGTCAATAGTATTTGACCAGGCAGAAAACAGGCTTCATCTGCAAAAAGCATTATTGGTGAAGCTGCTGTCAAATCCCAAGGTACCAGTCAAATGACCAGGCCCATTGTAGCCATTGTGGGCAGGCCCAATGTGGGCAAGTCAACTTTGCTTAACCGTTTAGCGAGCACACGGATAGCTGTAGTTGCTGATTTGCCGGGGACTACCAGGGACCGCGTTTTTGCTTTTGTCTCCTGGCAGGGACGAGAGTTGACTGTAGTTGACACAGGTGGCTGGCAAACAAAGCCAGCTACGCCTTTGGAGCAAAAGGTCAAGCAGCAGGTCGAAGCAGCCATTGCTAAGGCAGATGCCATTATCTTCCTGGTGGATGCCAAAGACGGAGCTATTGCTGCCGACGAGGAAATTGCCGATATGCTCCGCGCCACCAATAGACCTATAATACTGGCAGTAAACAAGGTAGATTCCGCTAAACAAGCAAATCAGGTTGCCGATTTCTACCACCTGGGCATGGGTGAGCCTATAGCCATCAGTGCCTACCATAATCAAGGGATAGATGATTTGATGGATGTTGTGTTGGCTTCCTTGCCCCAACAACCTATCAGTATTGCGGAGCCAGGAGAAGCTAAATTAACCATCGCTGGGCGACCTAATGTAGGCAAATCAACCTTGTTGAATACCTTGTTAAGAGATGAAAGGGCTATTGTCCATGAGTCTCCGGGAACAACTCGCGACTCGCTTGATGCCGTAATTCGGTGGGATAATAAGGAAATATTACTTGTCGATACCGCCGGGATTAAACGGCGTGGAAGGGTCGGTACTGGCGTAGACTATTATAGTTTGCTGCGCACCCTTCAAGCTATCAACCGCTGCAATGTTGCCTTGTTGCTGATTGATGCCAGTGAATTCATTACTGCTCAGGATATGCATATAGCTGGCTACATTATCGAGGTTGGAAAGGGTATCATATTGGTGGTCAACAAGTGGGACCTTGTTCCCCGTGAACAAAGAGAGGAATTCAAACGTAGCGTGGAGCAAAGACTCAGATTTGCCTCCTATATACCTATCATTTACATCTCTGCCAAACGAGGGAAGAGTATAAACAGGATTCTACCCCACGCCTGGGAAATCTGGCAGGAAAGACAGAAGCGAATACCACAATCTAAAGTTGATGAGTTTGTCAAACAGGCAGTGGGTAGTCATCCCCCACCTCGCACAGGCTCTAAACGGTTGAAAATTACACGAGCCTATCAAGATGAATCTAAACTAGCAACTTTTGTTATCAAGGTGAACAATCCTAAACTGGTTCATTTTTCTTATCAACGCTACATGGAAAATAAACTACGCCAGGAATTCGGTTTCCGCGGTGTTCCCTTGAAGTTGATTTTTACCAGAGCCCCCCGTAAAATCAATAGCACGATAGAGGCTAGAGCATGATGATAGCTGAGTTTGTTGTCGTAGTAGTCATTGCTTATCTTCTTGGTTCCATTCCCTTTGGTTTGATAATAGGCAAGCTGAAAAGTGGCGTTGATATCAGGGAATATGGAAGCGGTAAGACTGGTGCCACTAATGTTATGAGAACCATAGGAACAAAGCTCGGCATTTTGACCCTGGTGCTTGATGTGGTTAAAGCTGCCGGGGCAGTCATGCTGGCCACAGTGATTATAGATGGTGGCAGCGGTAGTTTCACCATTGGTAGCATGTCTGTTTATTGGCACCATGTAGCTCAAGTTGTAGCTGGCCTGGCTGCAATGTTAGGACATAACTGGCCCATATTTGCTAAGTTTAAAGGGGGTAGAGGAGTAACTGCCTATTTCGGCACCCTGTTCGCTATTTTCCCTCCAGCGGGTATATTTGGTGCCGAGGTTGTAGCTATAGCAGCACTACGCAGCCGGCATATGTCCATGGGTTCTATTCTTGGAGCCTTAGCTGCTTTGTGCTTAATGATACCCTTAACCATCTTGTACGGTTTCCCCCTTATCTACCTGGCTTATGGTTCAGTGGTTGTCGCACTGCTAACCTATCAACACCAGGACAATATAAAACGCTTAAGACAAGGCACAGAACGCCAATTATGGTGAGAGAGCACGGGAGGGCATGCCTAAAAGCCACTATCATAGGCAATACCTCTTGGGGTAATACTTTGGGCGCTTTGCTCGGTGACAAAGGCATAGCAGCAAAACTGTGGGCGCGAAGTGAAGCCGAGGTTGAAGCATTAAATCAAGGACAGCCTAGTTATTCCTCTACCAGCCACATTGGGGAAGCCGTAAATAAGGCTGACTTAGTAATCTGGGCGGTTCCCTCTCAAACATTGAGACAAAATGTCGGCCAAGCCAAGGATTATCTCACCGATTCAATGCTATTGATGAGCGCCGCCAAAGGATTGGAGGTGAATAGTGGCAAGAGGATGTCACAGGTGCTGGCAGAGGAGATTGCTCCTTCCTTAAGAAAGCAAATTTGCGTTCTCTCTGGGCCCAATTTAGCCAAGGAAGTTTCCCAAGCCCTCCCCGCCGCTTCGGTTATTGCTGCTCAGGATATATCTTTAGCGGAAAGGGCGCGGAAACTGATGGAATCGCCCAAATTCTTTCTATCTACTAGCGATGATGTTATCGGAGTTGAATTGGGCGGAGCCCTGAAAAATATCATAGCTCTGGGTGCAGGCATAATAGACGGACTAGGCTTAGGTGACAATGCTAAGGGA
>Ga0255054_10001754_pt1 | contig 12627 bp, 8 predicted proteins | sample JV7_2_23_MG_FD_188634 | JGI IMG/M metagenome (GOLD analysis project Ga0255054, IMG submission 188634) | Seawater microbial communities from Jervis Inlet, British Columbia, Canada - JV7_2_23 | ecosystem: Environmental > Aquatic > Marine > Inlet | place: Canada: British Columbia | collected... | reverse complement strand
ACCAGGATCTCGGCAACCCGGCGCGAGAAACCAAGGTGAACGCCCGCATCCACCATCGCCTCCATGAACAGGAAGACGTAGGCGGGACCGGTGCCGGAGAGGGCGGTCGCCATGTCGAGGAATCGCTCCTCATCGAGGAAGACCTCGTCGCCGAACGCCGTCAAGATCTCTCGAGCAGTCTCCTTCTGCGCGTCGGAGACCGCCTCCGCCGCCGTCCACACTGTGATCCCCTCACCGATCTGGGCCGGGGTGTTCGGCATCGAGCGGACGACCGCGTCGTGGTCGAGCCCGACGGCGATCTTGTCGATGGTGGCGCCAGCAACGATGGAGACGACCAGCGCCGAGGCTTTGACCGATCCCCGGAGATCCGCCATGACGGCGTCCAGCCGTTGCGGCTTGACCGCCAGCACCACAACGTCCGCGCCCTCGACGGCCGCGGCGTTGTCGGTCTCGGTGCGGATGGCGTAGCGCTCGCCGAGCTCATCGACACGTGCTTCGCTCGGGCCCGACGCGGTGATCGATTCCGAGGGAACCACATTCTGGCTGATCAGACCGGCGACCATGGCCTCGGCCATCACGCCGGGACCGATGAAGGCGATTTTCGTTCCGTTTTGCATATCACTCTCCTTCGTCTGGATTCTCAAGGCAATTTCTGTCACAGCAGGAAGATGTTGGCCGCTGCACACTCTCTCTCCATCTCCGGTGGCCAGATGCCGACCGCGACTTCGCCGACGTGGGCAGAGCGAAGGAAGAACATGCACAGACGACTCTGGCCGATGCCGCCGCCCATGGTCTGCGGGAGCTCGCCGTCAAGCAACATCCTGTGGAATTGCAGGGCGGCTCGCTCCTCAGCACCTCGGGCCACGAGCTGTTTTCGAAGGCTGTCGGCGTCGACCCGGATTCCCATCGAAGAGATCTCGAAGGCACACTCTAAAACCGGGTGCCACAGGATGATGTCGCCGTTGAGCCCTTGACCGCCGTCCGGGCGCTCGGTGATCCAGTCGTCGTAATCAGGGGCGCGGCCGTCGTGCGGGTCGCCGTTCGCCAGGTCGGCGCCGATGCCGAGGATGAACACCGCGCCATGCTCACGCGCAACGATCTTCTCTCGTTCCGCGGGAGACAGGTCGGGGTACCGCTCTGCCAGCTCCTCGGCGGTGATGAAGGTGATCTCTTCGGGCAGCAACGGTTCGATGGTGCTGAACCGGGAGGCGACGAAGAACTCGGTGCGGCGGATGACATCGTAGATCGAACGGACCGTGTCCATCAGCGTTTCGACCGTGCGCTCCTCCGGGGTGATCGTCTTCTCCCAGTCCCACTGGTCGACGTAGATCGAGTGCAGGTTGTCGAGCTCCTCATCGGGACGAATGGCGTTCATGTCGGTGTACAGACCGCGACCGTTATCCATGCCATAGCGCGCCAGCGCGAGACGCTTCCACTTGGCCAGTGACTGGACGATCTCGACGTCGTCGTTGCCGCTCGCCGCCACCTTGAACCGGACAGGTCGCTCGACGCCGTTGAGGTCGTCGTTGACTCCGGTTCCCGAGCGCACGAAGAGCGGCGCCGTCACCCGCACCAGATTCAACGACTCAGCCAGGTTTTGCTGGAAATGATCCTTGATCGATTTGATGGCCTCTTCGATCTCCAGCACCGAAAGAGCCGGCCGATAGTCTTTTGGGATCGTCAGTCTGTAGCTCATGTTCTACCTCCAAAAAAAAGGCCCCGCACCGAGGTGCGGGGCCGCGTTGGATGTCTCAGTGGTCTCCTACGGCGCACCGCACCCTGGGTTGTTTCCCAGGTTATTGAAATTCGGAGCGCCGTTGCGATGTGCCATAACGCGTTAACTTAAGCTCTTCGGCGCGGTTCGTCAAGGGGCGCGCGTTGGAACACGCATATGACTACCACGGATACGTTCTACGAAATTTCTCCAGCGGCAACTTTCTCGACTGTTTCCGGCGCCACCTGGAGAGCTTCGTCAAGCTTGTCCACGTCCGGTCCGCCCGCCTGGGCGAGGTTCGGCTTGCCGCCGCCGCGGCCGCCAATGACCGAGGCCAACTCTCGTACGAGATCACCCGCACGAACACGGTCGGTGAGGTCATCCGTCACGGCCGCCAGCAATGTGGCCTTACCGCCCGACTCCATCCCAAGCACAACCACGCCCGAGCCCAGCTTCTGGCGCAGAGTGTCGGCGAGGTTGCGGAGCTCGGCCGGTGACATCTCGGGCACCCGGCGAGCCTGGACGACAATGCCGTCAACCTCCTGCCGGATCTCGCTGCCGCCGGAGTCGCCGGAGGCGAGCTGGTGCTTGAGCTTGCGCACCTCCTCCTCGAGCTCCGACAACCGACCATCCCGGTTGGCAAGAAGCTTCGGTAGCTGCTCGAACGAGGTCTGGTAGCGTCCCGCGAGCTCGTCGGCCAGACGCTCCCGCTCCTGCAGTCGTTCCACCGCCCCGCGACCGGTGACCGCCTCGATGCGCCGAACACCCGCCGCCACACCGCGTTCCGAGACAATCGCGAAGGTCCCGATATCTCCGGTTCGATTGACGTGACAACCGCCGCAGAGCTCGACGGAAAATTTGCCGTCGCCGATTGTTACCACCCGAACGGTGTCGCCGTACTTCTCGCCGAAGAGGGCCATGGCGCCGCGTTCGCGGGCATCGTCCATGGCCATGTTCTCCATGGACAGCGGCTCGTTGCGGAGGATTGCCGCATTCACCAGCCGCTCGATCTCGCGCAGCTCCTCCTTGCCCACCGGTTCGCCCCACGAAAAGTCGAAACGGAGCCTATCGGGCTCGACCAGCGATCCGGCCTGCTGGGCCGCTTCGCCCAGCACTTCGTGCAAGGCGGCGTGCAGGAGATGGGTCGCGGTGTGGTTGCGTTGGGTGTCGGCACGCCCCACCTCTGCAACCTCAGCACGGACCTCGGTGCCCAAGTCAAGCTCACCCTCTTCGACGACCACCCGGTGAGTGATGAGGCCCTCTATGGGCTTCAAGGTGTCGAGCACGACCGCGCGCCCGCCTTCCCAGACCATGGTTCCCCGATCGCCGATTTGCCCGCCCGACTCCGGGTAGAACGGGGTCTTGGCGAGGATGACCTCGCCGCCCTCGCCCTTGCCGAGAGTGTCTTCGAGTCCATCGTCGCCGATCAACGCCAGCGTTTCGGTTGTCTTTTGCAGCAGCTCGTATCCGTCGAACTCGGACCGGATGCCCTTGTCCGCCACCCACTCGTACTCGGGGCGGTAGTGAGACAGCAGATCGCCGCGCCACGAGGCCTGGCCACGTTGTCGTTCTTCCTCGAGTGCCGCCTCGAATCCCTCACGGTCGATTCCGAGGCCCTCCTCCTGGGCGAACTCCTCGAGGAGCTCGGTCGGGATGCCGTGGGTCTGGTAGAGATCGAAGACGGTGCGGCCGGGCACGATCTCCTGGCCGCCCCGTTTGAGCCGTTCGAGCTCGCGCTGGGCGACGTCGGTTCCCGAGTTCAGGGTCCTCGCGAACCGCTCCTCCTCCTGACGAAGCTGTGTGGCCACCACCTCGCGCCGTTCCACGAGATCTGGGAAGACGTCGCCCATCAGGTCCACCACCACCGGCATCAGGGTGTGGAGGAACGCACCGTCCAGCCCCAGCTTGCGGCCGTAGCGGAGGGCGCGGCGGATGATCCGGCGCAGCACGTAGCCGCGACCCTCGTTGGTCGGAACGACCCCGTCGGTCATCAAGAAGGCGGCGGCACGCAGGTGGTCGGCAATTACCCGGTAGGCGGGGGCGAGCTCGTTCGCGGGACTGTAGGGACGCTCCACAAGCTTCGCCACGGCATCGATGATGGGCGTGAAGAGGTCGGTTTCGTAGTTGGACTCGACCCCCTGCAGAACCAAGGCGAAGCGCTCGAGCCCGGCACCGGTGTCGACACACGGTTTCGGCAGTGGATGCAGCTTGCCCTTGGCGTCACGGTCGAACTGCATGAAGACCAGGTTCCAGATCTCGATGATGTCGTCACCCTCGCCGTTGACCAGCTCGGCGCGGCCGGGCGCCATAGGGTCCGGGCCGCGGTCGTAGTGGATCTCCGAGCACGGTCCGCAGGGCCCGGTCTCTCCCATCGACCAATAGTTGTCCTTTTCGCCAAAGCGGAGGATGCGGTCCGCAGGCGCACCGACCTCCTCCCACAGCTTGGCGGCGTCATCGTCATCGGTGTAAACGGTGAACCACAGCCGATCGACGGGCAGCCCATAGACATCGACCACCAGCTCCCACGCGAACTCGATCGCCTCCTTTTTGAAATAGTCGCCAAACGAAAAGTTGCCGAGCATCTCGAAGAAAGTGTGGTGACGGGCCGTGTAGCCGACGTTTTCGAGGTCGTTGTGTTTGCCGCCCGCGCGAACACACTTCTGGGTTGAAGTGGCACGGGAATAGGGACGTTTCTCGCGTCCCGAGAAGACGTCCTTGAACTGATTCATTCCAGCGTTGGTGAAGAGGAGCGTCGAATCGCCCGCCGGCAACAACGGCGACGAGGCGACAACCTCGTGGCCCTTCGAAGCGAAGTAGTCGAGAAAGGCCTTTCGTATTTCCTTACTGGTCATCGAGCGCATGGTTGATCTCCCGGGAGGCCGCCAGATCATCGACGGCGGCGATCGCGACCTCTGCTTCGAAACCGCGAGTGATGAGGGAGCTTACCATCCGTGCCCGGCGCTGGCCATCCCGCCACCATCCGGCGGGCGCGCGAACCTCGAGCTTTCGGAGAGCCATGCGCATGGCGCCCGCCGCCAGCTCCTCGGACAGGTCGGAGAGTCGGTCGGCGTCGTCAGCCGACAACCCCCGTTGCCGGAGCTCGGCCGCCAGCCGGTAAGGGCCCCAGCCCCTTTCGGCCGCGCGCACCTCGATGAATCTGTGCGCGACCCGTTCGTCGTTCAGCAGATCGAGTTCTTCGCACCGCGCAATTGAATCTTCGATTTCGTTCGCCGGGAAGTCTCTCGTTCGCAGCTTTTCGACCAGCTCGCGTCGAAAGTGATCACGCCGCGACAACAGGTCGAGGGCGGTCTGATAAGCGGATCGCTTTCTCCTGACCATGAGTCAACCTGGCCGGGCGCAACCGGTGAGAAAGGCCATCAATGCGGATATGTGGCTTCGGTTCAGCCGTCGCTTCCGAACTCGAACGGCGACTCCTCGGAAAATGGATCGAGATCGGACTCGGTGCCCAGCTCGAGCACGCCCTCCATCTCCTCGCGCGAGATGTCCGCAGTCGACTGAATCCCCTGGATCTTGAGCTTGAACTCGTCGGGGTTCGTGGCCCGTCGCAGGGCCTCTTCCAGTGTAATAAGACCGTTCTTGTACAGCAGGTAGAGCGACTGATCGAAGGTCTGCATGCCGTACTGGCTGGTGCCCTGGTTGATGGCGTCGCGGATGAGCTTGGTCTTCTCCTTGTTCTCGATGCAATCACGGATGTAGCCGGTAGAGATCAGGACCTCCACCGCCGGCACCCGGCCGAGACCGTCGGCGCGCGGCAGCAGGCGCATCGAGACAATCGCTTTGAGCACCGCAGAGAGCTGGATGCGGATCTGCTTCTGCTGGTGCGGTGGGAAGACCGAGATGATCCGGTTGACGGTCTCGGTCGCATCGACCGTGTGCAGGGTCGAGAGCACCAGGTGGCCGGTTTCGGCCGCCAGAAGGGCGGTCTCGATGGTTTCGTAGTCACGCATCTCACCGACCAGAATCACATCGGGATCCTGACGCATGGCCGACCGCAATGCCGATGAGAACTGTTTGGTGTCGACATCCACCTCGCGCTGGTTGATGATCGACTTCTTGTCCCGATGGAGGAACTCGATCGGGTCTTCGATCGTCATGATGTGCTCGATCCGCCGGGTGTTGACGAAGTCGATCATCGACGCAAGGGTCGTCGACTTGCCCGAACCGGTGGTGCCGGTGACCAGCACCAGCCCACGCTGCTCCTCGCAGATTTTTTCGAGCACCTGCGGCAGCATCAGCTCTTTGAACGTCTGTATACGCGCCGGAATCAGACGCAAAACAAGCCCGACGGACCCGCGCTGCTGGAAGATATTGCAGCGGAATCGACCCATTCCCGGCACCGAGTACGCGATATCGGTCTCGAGCAGGTGTTTGAAGCGCTCCTTCTGGCGGGACGACATCATCGAGAAGGCCATCGCGATGGTGTCTTCCTGCATCATGCGCTTGAACTCGGTCAGCACCTGCAAACGACCATCGATGCGCAACACCGGATGGGCGCCAACCTTGATGTGGACGTCCGACGCCTTGCGTTCGACGGCCACCTTGAGGATGTCATTAATGTGCATCGTTCCCCCTAAAAGGTCCCAAATAAGTGTACCGCATGGCTGGTTTTGGGCCACATATTAGCGCATTTTCTTCAGTCCCGCGTCCGTGTCCGCGCCCGTGTCCGCGTCCGATCGACCATTAGAGTCGGATACCTTCGAAGACAGACGCTACACTCACACCCGTGAACACGCTCGCGCTGGTCCTCGTCGTGATCTACGCCATCGCGCTGCTGGCGCTCTCGGCAGGGCGGCGCGGAGGCGGCGGTATCGACTACCTCCTCGCCGGTCGGCGTCTGACTCTACCGGCCTTTGTCGCCACCCTCGTCACAACCTGGTACGGCGGCATACTCGGCATCGGCGAGTATGCCTGGCGCTTCGGCATTTCGACCTGGCTTGTCTTCGGTGTCCCCTACTATCTGGCCGCGCTGCTCTTCGCTTTCTGGCTCGCACCGCGTCTACGCCGATCCGGCGCCATCACCATCCCCGACCTGCTGGTCAAGGCCTACGGGCGCAAGGCGTCGTCGGTCGGGGCGGCGGCGGTCTACGCCTCGACGGTGCCGGTGGCCTATCTCTTGATGGTCGCCACCCTGCTCGCTCAGATCACGGGTTGGTCGGTCCTGACGACGGTGTTGATCGGCGCCGGCTTCTCCGCGTTGTACGTTGCGCTTTCCGGTTTCCGGGCAGTGGTTCGGACCGATATGCTGCAGCTGGTCCTGATGTACAGCGGCTTCCTCATCCTGCTGCCCGCGGCCCTGGCCCACACCGGCGGTTTCGAAGGGCTCTGGGGCGCGCTACCCACCAGCCACCGCACCTGGGACGGTGGGCTCGGGTGGCAGACAGTGCTCGTCTGGTACCTGATCGCGATGCAAACGGTGGTCGAGCCCTCCTTCTACCAGAGGGTCTTCGCCGCCCGCAGCCCACGCATCGCCAAGGTAGGGGTCCTGGTATCGGTCGCGATGTGGGTCGTATTCGATTTCTTTACCGTCTATTCGGGTCTCGCCGCACGGGTGCTCCTGCCCGATCTCGCCGACCCCATGGCCGCCTACCCCGCCCTCGCCGGGCTCGTGTTGTCGCCGTGGCTCGCAGCATTTTTCACCGTTGCCCTCTTCGCGACCGTGATGTCGACCCTCGACTCCTACCTCTTTATCGCCGCCACCACCATCGGCCACGATTTCTCGAGAACGCCGGCAAGTCCCGAGGTGGTCAGACGACGCACCCGCATCGGCCTCGTCATCTCGGCCGGGCTCGCCGCCCTCGGCGCGGGGTTGTTTTCATCGGCCGTGCAGGTCTGGCATGACATTGGATCGGTGGTCACTTCCACCCTCCTGCTACCGGTTTTGGCGATCCACCTTCGGCCGCCGTGGAAGCCCAGCGAACGGGGCGCGGTTACAGCGATGGTTTGTGCGGCGACCACTTCGATATTGTGGATTCTGCTCCGAGAAGGAAGCCAGTACCCCTTGGGTTTGGAACCCATGTTTCCGGCCCTGTTCGCCGCGGCGGTATGTCTGCTCGTGGACTTGATGCTGCAACGCGCCGCGTCTCCTTGACCATTCGATCTTGCACTCTGTAGGCTGACCGGTGTGATCAGCATGCGTGGAACCAGCGTCGTCGTAGCGATCTTCCTGCTTTGGCCGGCTGCGGTTCTCATGGCCGCAGACGACCCGTCGACCGAAGGAGATCCAGCAGACGCAGATTCGAAAGCTCCAGAGCCGAGATTCGGGGGCTATCTCTTCCAGGACACCGAGGGACGGCCGTTGCCGTTCCAAACCGACGCGGAGATCGAGGCGTTTCTTGCCAACGCCGAGATTTTGCAGTCGACATCGGTTCCGTCAGGCGTCACGATCCCCAGGAAGCTGCTCCTCAAGGGCGACGGCTTCGAGGCGTTCGCCATTTTCAAGGACGTCGACATCCATCGGCGTAAAGTGACCGAGATCATCAATGGAAAGAATCGATTTTCCTTCGACTGGTACGACAATTATCGCTACGACATCGCGGCCTACAAGCTGGATCGTCTCCTCGGCCTCGACAGGGTACCGCCCGTCGTGGCACGAAGAATCAAGACGGATTCGGGCTCCATCAGCATTTGGCTGGGCAAAACCGTCAATGAGTTCGAGCGCTCCCGCGGCTTGAAGATCGATCCACTGGATCAACACCGCTGGAACCAGCAGCGTCTCATCATGCAGGTTTTCGACAACCTTGTGGCGAACAGGGATAGCAACCTGGGCAATCTCCTCATCGACCCCAACTGGCGTCTGTGGTTCATCGACTGCAGCCGGTGTTTTGGGACCTCAAAGGCAATGTACTACCCACTGAAAACGATCAGCCAATGCGAGCGCGGCCTCTGGCAGGGCCTGAAAAACCTGAGTGACGACAGAATCAGGCAAGTCCTGGCGCCACCGCTCGACCGAGCCGAGATTGACGCCCTCCTGGCCCGTCGCGACAAAATGCTTCAGCATTTCCAGGATCTGATCGACGCAAAGGGCGAGGCTCGGGTTCTCTACGACGTCGACCCGCCGTCCGAAACCGCTCCCTGGGCCGCCGACTGAAGTAGAATCGCACGCAGCCGAGATTCCGGGGGAAAAATATGGGGTTCTCGCACCTGACGCGGATCGATCGAATACTTGTGGCATCGGTATTCGCAACCATGCTGGGGATCTCCCCGGCGATGGCCAGCGAAAAGGAACGGCCGCACTCAACCGCTGCCAGCAACCGTTTCGAGGGCTACCTCTTCAAGGATGTCGACGGTCGGCCGCTCCCGTTCCAATCGGACCAGGAGATCGAGGACTTCCTCCAGAGCGCGAAAATCGAGTCCGTCACCAAGATCCCGGTCGGCGTCACCCACCCCAAAAAGGTCTTGCTATCGTTTGAGCACATCCGTCTCAACGCGGTTTTCAAACACATCGAAGAAGAAAAAGACATGGTGCGCGATCCGACGACGACCGGTCGCGGCAAGCTGTATCTGAAATGGCGCGACTCCTATGTCTACGACATCGCTGCCTACCACGTCGACCGGCTGATGGGTTTCGACCGCATGCCACCGGTCGTTCCCCGGAAGATCAAGGGGCGCGAAGGCTCGATCCAGATCTGGGTCGAGGGCGCCATCACCGAGAACGAACGACGCGAACAATCCATCAAACCCCCGGAAATCGCTCGCTTCAACCAGCAACGATCGACTCTGACCGTTTTTGACAACCTCGTCGCAAACCGGGACAGCAATCTCGGTAACACCCTCATCGACGGCAACTGGCGACTGTGGTTTATAGACTGTTCTCGATGTTTCGGGAGCTCCCCGGACCTGCTCTACCCAGACGCCGTGACTCACTGCGACCGGCAGATCTGGGAAGCTCTGAGGACGCTTGACCGGAGCACCGCCGATGAGGCCCTTTCCCCCTACCTGAGTCGGCTCGAGATCGACGTCCTCTTCGAGCGCCGCGACAAGCTCATCGAACTCCTGCAAGGACGCGTCGATGAGTGGGGCGAAGAATTGGTGTTCTTCGACCAGCGTCCACCGACTGAATTGGCTCCGTGGATCGAGGAGTAGTCGTCGTCGAGGAAAGGGATCTCCCGTGACCTCAGAGAAGACCCCGGAACGACAAAAAATGACCCTCTCGCGCAAGATCGTCATTGCTCTCTCGGCCGGAATCGCCTGCGGACTTTTCTTCGGCGAGATCTGCGGCGGTCTGTCGATCATCGGCAACGCCTACATCGCCCTCATGCAGATGACCGTCCTCCCCTACATCGTCCTCGCGTTGATCGTGAATATCGGCAGTCTGACCCTCGACACCGCCCGTCATCTCGCGGTCAGGGCTGCGGTAGTGATGCTGGCGCTGTGGGGCATCGCCATCGCGGTGATCCTCGTCATGCCGCAAGCCCTTCCCGAGTGGAAAACGGGCGGGTTCTTCAGCACCTCGTTACTGAATCCCCCTGAAAGCGTCGATTTCCTTTCTCTCTACATACCGGCCAACCCATTTCGCTCACTGTCAGAGAACCTGGTTCCTGCAGTGGTCGTCTTCTGCATCTGCCTCGGTATTGCATTCATCGGCATCACCCGCAAGGAGAGCGTGATCGGGCCGATGCGGGTGATGCTCGATGCAATGTCCAGAGTCACTCTTTGGGTCGCCGGCCTCACCCCCTACGGAGTCTTCGCCATCGCTGCCAGTGCAGCGGGAACGATCACCGTCGACGAGATCGGCCGTCTCCAGGGCTACATGATCATTTACATCTCAACAGCGTTCATCCTCTCCTTCGTCGTCCTCCCGCTGGCCATCACCGCCATCACTCCGTTCACATACCGCGAGATCTTGAGCTCGTCGCGCAGCGCGTTACTGACCGCTTTTGCCGCAAACAACTACTTCATCGTCCTTCCGCTCCTGATCGAGAGCCTCAAGGAGCTTTATCGGAACCACGAGATGGGTGGTGATGAGGTCGATGGGGCCATCGACATTACGTTGCCGATCGGTTTCCCGTTCCCCAATCTCGGCAGATTGCTGTCCTTGATCTTCATTCCATTCGGCGCCTGGTTTGTCGGGCGACCGCTGGAGCTTTTCCAGTATCCAATGCTGGCAGTCACCGGGCTGCCCAGCTTTTTCGCCAAGGTCACGATCGCCGTACCCTACCTCCTGAACCAGTTCCACCTGCCCGCCGATCTGTTCCATCTCTTCCTCCTGTCCGGGATCATCAACGGGCACGTGTCGTCGATGGTCGGCGCCATGCACCTCTTCACCTTCACCGCCATCACTGCCGCCGTGGTCACCGGGCGGGCCCGGTTTCACGGTGGGCGAACCGTCGCGGCCGTCGCTGCGACCGCGCTTCTGATCGCCGCGAGTACAGTTGTGACTCGCAACTATCTCGGCTGGTTCTTTTCCCGGGCGGACGACCAGGTCAACGTGATCGAAAGCATGCAGAAGATCGCCGATCCGGCGCCAACGAAGATCCTCGACAAGGCGATCCCCAACCCGCAACCGCTCCGGGACGGCCAGTCCCGCCTCGATCGGATTCGCGAACGCGGCGCCATTCGCGTTGGCTATCTCACCGAAAACCTCCCATTTTCGTTTGTCAACGTTGAAGAAGAAGTGGTCGGATTCGACATCGAGATGGCCCACCAGCTTGCGATCGACCTCAACGTCACCCTCGAGCTCGTGCCCTTTGACCATCCCGAGAACATTGCCCTCCACCTCGCCCAGGATCACTGCGATGTGATCATGTCCGGGATCGCAGCGAGCCCCTCTCAGTTCCTCGAGGTCGCATTCACCCGCAGCTACATCGAGCTGACCCCGGCGCTCGTCGTGCCCGATCACATCCGCGGCGAGGTCGATACGCTCGATGAGCTTCTGCTGGCGAAAAATCTCCGCCTGGGAGTTGTTAACGATCCAACCATCGTGCGCCTGGTGCATCGCCGGCTCCCCAAAGCGGAGGCCGTCGAAATCCCCCGGGTCGCCGCCTTCTTCGAGGCCGAGACACCACCCACCGACGGCCTCATCATCAGTGCCGAGGCTGGGTCCGCATGGACCCTGATCTACCCCGAATTCCAGGTTGTCCTACCGTTCAGGAAGGTCACTGCGTGGCCACTCGGTTACGCGACCACACCGGGCGACGACGAGTTCCTCCGTTTCCTGGACCTTTGGGTCGAACTCAAGCGAGATGAGGGTTTCGTCTCGAACCTTCGCGACCACTGGATTCTCGGCCGGACAGCCGTCCCAAAAAACCCGAGGTGGTCCGTTGTCCGCAACGTTCTGCACTGGGTGGAGTAACCTCGGAGTACAATCACCGAGGAGGATCGCATGCTTCCGGTGCTCGACAACGAGGCGATGCGCGAGGCGGATCGACACACAATCGAAGACCTGGGCGTCCCCAGTCTGGAGTTGATGGAGAACGCCGCTGCGGGGGTCGTCGACGCCCTCCGCGACAGCTTTCCCGAAGTTCGGCGGATCCTCATTCTCTGTGGACGCGGAAACAACGGCGGCGACGGGCTTGCCGCGGCTCGACTGTTGGCCGGCGGCGATCTCGAGATCAAGGTACTGCTCTTCGCCGACCCCGAAAACCTGAGCCCGGACGCGGTCGAGAACCTCCATCAGGCGGAAAGAGCCGGCGTGCCGATCGTTGTGGTCGAAGGTGAAGATCTCTCAGCCCTGGATACCGAGCTCATGCCCAACCCCCCGGACCTCGTTGTTGACGCCCTCCTCGGCACCGGCATCGACCGTCCCCTCGGCGGTCGGCTGGCCGAGGTCGTGCACCGCATTGAAGAGGCCGAGCCGCCGGTGATTGCGGTTGACGTACCCACCGGGCTCAGCGGTTCCTCAGCCGGTGTGCCGGGACCAGTGATGCCGGCAGAGCTCACGGTGACCTTTGCCG
>Ga0255054_10001751_pt1 | contig 12655 bp, 15 predicted proteins | sample JV7_2_23_MG_FD_188634 | JGI IMG/M metagenome (GOLD analysis project Ga0255054, IMG submission 188634) | Seawater microbial communities from Jervis Inlet, British Columbia, Canada - JV7_2_23 | ecosystem: Environmental > Aquatic > Marine > Inlet | place: Canada: British Columbia | collected... | reverse complement strand
GATGGGCCGAACTCATTGTCGGAGAACTGGACTTGAAGGGGCTGGATCATCCATCCGGGGAAGCTGTCGCGGATGAAGCTCAGGACCGACGTGAACGCTTCCTTGGACGTCAGACCGCCGCCGGTCATCGCATGGACGTGGGCCCAGTCGACGACAGGTCGCACAAAAGAGAATTCTGAGGCGAGCTGAGCGATATCGCCCAGGCTCCCAAAGGACCTCTTGTTTCCGGCAGTCTCGAGACCCAGCCCGACGCCGAGTGACTCGACTTTGGGCGCGATACTTTCGAGACGGGAACGGATCCGATCCATGAGGACTTCAGGGTCTTCGTCGTAGTTGGCACCGAAGTGGGCCACTATCACCGACGCACCAAGCCAGTTGCCCAACTTCATCGTGTGTTCCAGAGCGGCCAGCGACTGCTTGCCCTTGTCCTCATCTTGAATCGTCAGACCGGCGAAATAGGGAGCGTGAACTGACATTCTGATGTCACGCTCGGCAGCAAGCACACCGAAATGCTCACACCGCTTCCGTTTCCAGGGAAACCCGCCTGTGAACGGCAACTCGAGGGCTCGATGCCCCTGATCGACGAGCGAGTCGATGTACTCCCCATCGTCACCATCGTCAGGTGGGAGATCTGAGATGCCAAAACGGATCACACTCATTCGAACAGATCCTGCCAGACCCCCACTTCGACTGTGTGCAAGCGACGCGTGGGAATTACCCTCATGTCTCCAGGGTCCCTAGCTCAATTGGCAGAGCAGCGGGCTTTTAACCCGAAGGTTGTGGGTTCGATTCCCACGGGACCCACTGAGAACCGTTCGGTGCGTGTTGCACTTTGATAAAGCACAACGTCGAACGCTTGTTTGGGCAAAGGGCTGATGGTCACCATTTGGTCACGTCGTGACCCCGTAAGCATCGCCCAACGCCTCAGCCGCCTGGTCGAGCATCTCGTCACGGACATGCCCGTACACAGCCATGGTGAATGCTTCCGACGCATGGCCGAGACTCCTGGACACAAGCGTCGGATGCACTCCGCGCTCCATCATGATCGTTGCAGCGGCATGCCTCAGATCATGCAGCCGAGCATTGGGCACTCCGACGCGCCGTGCCAAACGCTTGAACGCCTTGGAAAAGGCATCTGGGTCAATTGGTGAACCATCACCCTGTTCACACACAAGCCCAAGATCCTCCCAGGCTTCGCCAGCGACAAGCCGACGTTGCGCCTGCTCTGCCTTCCACTGTCGTAGCCGGTCAATCGCGATAGTCGTACCACTCCCAATGGAAAGGTTCATTGTGATGTCCCAACCGAGCCTCCGCGTAGTGGCCGGGGTGTTCCCGTGCGAGCAATTTCCCTGCAGCCTCAGGGTCGAACTGGCGGGAGTCCTCAGTCATCCTGACTCGCGCACGCATCTTGAAAGCTCGACAACCCTCTCGGGATTAGCTGGTTTCGATTCGGCGGCCGTTTCCTTGACGCTGTCTTGGGGGTTGTGAGCATTGGGCCCGCCAGGCGAGGTTTGAACCGCTAAAGCAGAGGCTGACCCACGCATGTCCCGCCAATCTTCAGGAGCTCGGTTGTACAACCAGACCTGCTGGGCGGTGACGTTCCCGTCTATCGCTGCCCTAAACAACGCATCTTCTACCAGTTCGTTGGCGCGCATTTCCGCGTGGTTGACCGCCGTCTGGAATTCGGTGTCCGACTGCATCGCCCTCCACACCGTCGAGTAAGCCACTCCGACAGCTTCAGCGGCCGACATACGTCTGGCGCCGCCTCGTAGATGAGCTAAGTATGTGTCGCGCTTGTCTGATCCGAATTGAGCCATCGTCCTAGGACAGCAGGTCGGTGGCTTTTTAGATGGCATTGCTTTCGTTGCCTCGGAGGGTCCACTAGAGCTCACCAGCCCCCACATTTAGACCCGAGAGGCGGGGTGCGCGTGACCGGCACAGAGGAATACCCGACCACCCCAGAACCGCCATCTAGAGGCATCTACGCGTTCTTAGTGGGCCGCACATAATGCCTGCGGTCTCAGGTCGTCATTGCAACGTTTCGGCGAGTTTCTCTGATGATGTCTTCCATCCGAGGGTTTGTCTAGGCCTTCCGTTGAGTTGGTGGGCGGCGAAGTCGAGGTCGTCTTGGGCGAAGTTGACGCCGGCCGGCACTCTGCCCTCGACTGCCGCGAGGTCGGCCCCCATGGCCGTGAATGCCGGTTGCACGACGTTGGTGTCGTAGCGGTTCAGGAAGGTGACGCTTTCGCCGCGGGTTACCCCGTCGAGGGGCGCGAACTGGGTCGGGGACTTGCCGGTGGTGATCTCGTTGTTGAACGCCCACTCGACCGGATCGGCGTAGAACGCCACGTCGGGCACGTCGGGCACGTCGGAGAAGATATGCGTCGCGAACGCTGTCGCCGGTGTGATGAGCGCGACGGCGAGCACCGCGATGGCGAGGTGAAGCTTCCGGATGGTGATGGTCATGATGGTTCCCCCGGATTGTGATGACCACCACCATTGACCAGATCACCTGCCGGCCGCCACCGCACCGTGGCACCGCCCGAGTCGCTCAGGCGTCTTCTACAACGTCGGCAGCGGAATGTCGGCCGCGAGGTCGGTAGTGCGGTCGTCAGGGTCGGCCTGGTGATCCGATCAGAACATTCAGGCCCTGCTCGAACTCGAGATCCAACCCGTCGAGGAAAGCCGTCTACAGCGAACTGAACCTCGCCGTCGTCCAACACAACGACGGCCGCTTTCAGGTCACAGCAGCACCCGACGCGTGTACTAGCAGTCGACGCCCCCCGGGCTGGATGCGACCAAGCACCGTGGTGCGAGTCTCGAACCCGGTCCGCTCGGCGAGGAGATCCCCGACCAGCTCGCCGAATCCGCCTCGCGCCCGCCTGCCCGACGGCTGGACCGCCCTGGTGGTCGGCTCACTCCTCGGCGCGAGGCAGCGGGAAGACGCCAATGTGGAGGTGGTCGTGGTGCACCTGGTTGGTGAAGGTGTGGGCGACCGCGTCGTCAAACCGCCACGGACTGCCGAACTCCTTGAGGTCGCTGCGCGACACCAACCACTCCGACAGTGCGTACGTGGACGATGTGACGTCGTCGGCGTCGATCACGAGTTCCGACCCGACCATGTAGATGTCGACTGCTCGCCCCACCGTGTGATTGCTCAACCGGGTTGTCCCGAACACATGGTGCGGATGCCCGGTGTGCAACACGACGACGGAGTACGAAGTGCGCTCCGCGAGGTCGAGCATCGTCTCGAGCAGGACGTGATCGGTGTGCCCGGAGTAGATGTCCCAGATCGCCGAGTCGGGGAGATCGATCCGTGGGTTGTCGACGACCGAGGCGGCCAACGGCGCCAGGTCGGCGGGTCGCTCAACCGGTTGCCCTCCCGCCGAGGCGATCTCTTCGAACTCCCACGCTCCCGATTCCCCTCTCATGAGGCGCACATCCACCGTCCGGGTCTCGGTTCGCTCAGGTTCTCCGCTGCCCTCGACCCCCACCTCCTGGCGGACCACGACCACGATCGAGATCCGGCCGTCGAGGTGGCCTCCGAGCTGGGCATACTCCACCGTGCCGCGAGACCACATGCCCGGCTGATGCACCGTGTGAACCTCCAGAGCCAGAGCTTCGGCGCGAGCAGGATCGCCGGGAAGAGTCGCCAGCACCTCGGTCAGCGACGAATCGACCTCGTAGTTCGTGATCACGTAGGCCGCCATGGCGCCCAGCCGCTTGGCTTCCGCTTGCACCTCGTTGGGCGCCGGCTCGAACGGGTCTGGGAACGGGGGAGGTTCTGCCGAGGTCGCCTGCACGTCGCCTGTTGGCTCGAGCGGAGCGGCTGCGTCGGCGGCGGTGTCGGCGGAAGGCCCCGGACTCTCCGCTACCTCGGAGCGGTCCGCAACCTCGGCCGCGATCGTCTCTTCGGACGCCGGGGCCGTCACATCCGGCCTGCCGGACACGTCGCCCTGATCGACGGAAACGTCTGGCGATTCATCGCCACCCGTCGTCAGCGTGACCACCAGCAGCATTCCCAGAACAAGGACGTTCAGCGCTGCCACTCCCAGCACGAGCCGTTTCACGATGATGAACGTTCTGCTCACACTCGCCCGCCTACCGTGCAACGCCGGACTGGTCCCGAAGACCGACGGATCCACAAGCGCGCCGTCGGGGTAGGACGGCGCTTTTCCTCGATGCGGGACGCGTTCGCTCCCGTCCCGCCCATCCGTATCGACTCCTGCACGCATGCTCACTACGCGTGTCAAATATACTACACAGAGTGCTCACAAGTGCGTCGGCAGTGCGGTCCGACGAGAAGTGCTGCTCCGATTTCGGAGCTTGGCATCGAGACGCAGGACCGGCCGTTCGACGAGGAACCACGAGGCGCCGGTCGCGGCGGCGGTGAGGACGAGGGCCGTCCACAGCGGGATGTCCGAGCGGATGAACACGTAGTGCCAGAGGTAGAGCCCGAAGGACACCTCGGCGACTCGCACCAGGACCCGGTGCTCCAGCCATGCCGGGCCGGTCGACGTGTACTTAACGGCCATCGCGGAGAGCGTCAAGGCAACGAAGCCGCCCCAGAGGACGGCCCGACCGTCGTCGCCGAACACCGGCAGCAACATGAGCGCCAACAGGCCGGGAACCGACCACTTGACGACAGCCCGCGAATTCGTCGGCCCGGCAACCGCCAAGTAGCCGCCCACGAAGAGTGCCGCCGCGTTGGTGTCGGTCGCGTTGTACACCCAGCCCGGCGACATGACGCCGATCGCGACCGCCCTCCAAAGGACGGCCACCAGCGCGAGGCCCCCAACGACGCGGATCCGATGCCGGGCCGGGAGCCACCCGATGACCAGCGGCCACAGCAGGTAGAAGTGAGCGATCACGGCAATGAACCAGGTGTGCGTCAGGCGCCCCAGATGGAGGCCGTCGATGCGTGCATAGTTGGCGTACAGACCAAGCGTCGGAACGACGCGTGACCACTCCGCCCCCACTGCGACCATCACCAGACAGACGGCCAGAAGGGCCGGGAAGAGGCGAAGCAGGCGCTTGCGGTAGAACGAGCCGAGATCGAGGCGACCGGTCCGATCCACCTCGGCGCAGAGCGAGCCGGTGATCACGAACCCTGACAGGACGAAGAACAGGGTGACCCCCCAGTGCCCGGCGGGCACGACGGTCTTGTCGATGTGATACCCGACGACCATCGCGATGGCGACGGCGCGCAGCCCATCGAGAGCGGGAATCCGCCCCATGCTCAGCGAGGGTCGGTGGCGAACCACCGTGCGCTCGCGTTGTAGACCATGTCGTGGCCTGACTGGAAGTAGACGAGCAACACCGAAGCCGACTGCCGGGCGAAGACGGGAGCGGGATCCCCGTGCCCGAAGTACGTCGCGGTCGTGGTCCAATCCGAAAGACCGCCGGGCACAATTCCCCGACCGAAGAGATCCACCTCTTCGGCGCTGAGGCGGTCCTCGGGGTCGGCCAACCGGTTGAACACCTCGGCGGCGACTCTCGGAGGCACGAACGGATCGCGGATGCCCTGAGAGATGAAGACCGGGACCTCGTGGTCACGGGCCGAGTCCAGGTAGGTCACCGGACTACGGGTCAGGCACTCGTCTTGAACGGGGCCGGCCACTGTCGGGTCACCCCCGCAGGCCCGCCGGATGTCGTTGGCATAGCCCCGGCCCATCCTTCGCGAGAAGTCGTAGAACTTCACGAGGTCGTGGGGCGGTCCCCAGGCCGAGACCGCGGTGACCTTGTCGGGGTGTCGGCCGGCAAGGAGGAGCGCCATCATCCCGCCGCCGGAGTAGCCGACGACGTACACGCGATCGGCATCCACCCCAGGCTGGGCGACGGCGTAGTCGATCGCATCGGCCGCGTCCTGGACCGCCAGGTGGGATCCGACCGCGCCGGGGTCGTCGTTCCTGCCCCGGAAGTTGGGGGCGATGACGGCCCAGCCGTTCTCCTGGGCCCACATGGCGAAGGGAATCCCAGCGTGCTGGGTGTACGGGGCGCTCCAGGAGTGCAGGATCACCAACAGTGGCTGATCGACGTCGCGGGTCGGAGGGAGCCAGAAGGCGGGTTGCTCGGCACCGTCTGCCGTCGAGTTGATCCGAATGTCCTCGATACCGGGGACCGACTGCTGCCACCGGGACGAGCCACTGGCCACGAAGCTGGTGAAGTCGCCGATGGTGTTGATGCCGTCGAGCGACTCGAACGTCACACATCCGGGCGACTCGTCGTCGATGTCGACTGCGGGCGAACCCTTGTAGCGGTAGAGGAACGTCGCCAGCTCGCCCCTGGTGACCGTGTCATCAGGCGAGAACGCTGTCGACGATCTGCCCGTGGTGATGCCTTGTTGCAGCATCCACCCCACCGGTGTGATCTGCCAAGCCTTGACCACATCAGGAAACTGAACCGGGGGCGGAGGCGCAGGAGAACCCTCCAAGCGATGCAACAACACTGCCAACTGACCCCGAGTCAGATCGTCATCAGGCGAATAGGTCGTCGCCGTCGTACCAGTGGTGATGCCGTTGTTGACCATCCACGACACCGGATCCTGTTGCCACGGGGCCACTACATCACCAAAGACATGGGCAGCAGCGGGGGCCGGGGAACCCTCCATACGCCACATGAACGCCGCCGCCTGACCACGCGTCACCGGATCATCAGGGCCGAAACACGTCGGGGAAGTGCCGGTGGTGATGGCGTTGTCGACCATCCACTGCACCGGAGCGGTGAAGAACCTGTCCGAATCGACATCGCCGAACCCGACCACCCCCGCAGCCGGCGAAGAAACCGACATCACGCCCGTCATCGTCATCGAAACAGCGAGGCAGACAGCCAGTGTTCGACGCTTCATACTGTGTACTCCTCCGGTTGGTGCCGGATCAGCTGCCGACGTTGGATGTGGTGGTCGGTGCCGGCGTAGTCGTCGTTGTGGTCGGTGTCGTCGTTGTGGTCGTGGTCGTCGTTGTGGTCGTGGATGTGGTCGTCGACGTGCTGGTCGGTGACGCTGCCGCGGTTGTGGTGGTAGACGCCGCAGCGGCCGACGGCGTCCAACCGACCTGGAACCGGCACGTCCCGCCATCCTCGTCGGACAGGGTCACGCCCTCGCCCGCGTCGAGCACCCAGGCGTCCACGGGCTCGGTGCCATCGAGTGAGAACAAGGAGTTCGTTGATCCGTCCTTGTTCAGGACATCCACAGCGCACTCGACCGGAGGAGCACTGATGAAGACGTTGATCTCCCCCGGAACTCCAGCAGTGAGGGTGACAGGAGCCGTGTAGAGGCAGTCCGTTCGATCACTGTCGATAGCCATCTCTGCCGAGAGGCTCGTGGGTGTCGCTCCGTCACAGTTGGGGTCGGGCTCTGCGATTCGAGCGACCCCCTCGGCAGGCTGACTGTCCGAAGGAGCGTCGGCCGAAGGCTCACTGGCAGACCCACACGAGGCAAGCAGCAACAAGGTCGAAAGCAGACCGACGGCGGCGGCGGTTCCACGCCATCCCCGGTGGCGAATCACATGTTCGCTGGAAGTCCCTCTTGTTCTACGCATACCCGGAACCATCGGTCCCCTGAGATGCGTCTAAAGGGATTGAGTCCGTCGGGCGGTGTAGGTCAGACCCCGGAGCATTCGGGTCCTTGGAACACAAACGGCCCTACCGCCGCGACATCGCCCGACGGGCAAGTGCTGCCCGGCTGCCGCCTCTCTTCATTTCTGAGCGTGAGGAGTTGTGGGATCGGTGGGAGGCTGGTGAGTCGCAGCGGTCGATCAGCCGTCGTCTTGGTCGGTCTCCGTCAACGGTCCGAACCCAGTTGGTTGGATCAGGTTGGAAGCGTCCGAGTTCTGGGGGTGAGTGGTGTTCGCTGCGGTTGTCAGCGGTGGAGCGGGAGGAGATCTCGAGAGGTATTGCCGAGAACAAGTCGTTTCGGTCGATGGCGTCGAGGTTGGGGAGGTCCCCTTCGACAGTGTCTCGTGAAGTCAAGACCAATGGTGGCCGCCGCAGATATCGGGCCACAAAGGCTCATCGGGCGTCGAGGAAGCGAGCGGAACGCCCCAAGGTGACGAAGTTCGCTGAGTGTCCTCGTTTGGCTGACGCTGTTGAGAAGAAGCTCTTGTTGTGGTGGTCGCCTGGTCAGATCTCACGTTGGTTGGTTCGGGCAGCCCGAGCGATAATGCCCACCGCACCACCCGCATGGAAGTCCATTTGTCCCACGGGCTTGTTCGAGTCGAGGTGTCGGTAGAGGTTCCAGCATCGGCGGTCATATCGAATGAGGATATCCAACCAGTACGTCGGGCTTTGCCCGACCCTCGGGCCTACAGCCCTCGGACACACGCAGGGCCGCCATCGAGGCCGCACATAACGGCACTTTTGGGCGGCCTTGACCCACGCATATGTCTCGTGACCAAACTGTGACCAAGCCCTCAGAATAGGGCCTTGACCAGGGCCGTTGAGAATGGCAGCGGATTGTTTATCCGCTGGATCAGTGTGCTCCTTCAGGGTGTGATGCCGAGCGATGTCAGATAAGGCGCCGACCGGCTCAGGAGTTCGGGACCTGCGGCCCGTGCTTACCGGGGATAGCGCGGCATGGAAGGCCGAGGCAATGCCCTGGTCCCCGTTCGATCGCTCTATCTCAACATATGCAAGACCGGCTGCGTAGTGCTGAAAGAGGTGCCGAGCATGCTCTGTGTCCTATCGAACTCCTTCCAACGGGGCCTATGACTGAAGGACTATTAACACGATGATCAATCCCAGGGCGTGCGAGCCATGACGATTCCTTCCACGGAGCTCGCTCCGCGCTCCATCAAGAATCTGGCGACGCGGTCGAGCTGTAACCCTGTTGTGCAGACATCGTCGTAGACGAGCACGCCGAGCCCATAAACGTCTAGCTCGGGGTCCAGTTCAAGTAGTGGAATGAGGGAGTCGGCCTTTGCCTCCTTCTCCGCATAGCTTGTGCCGTGAGGCGGAGTGGTGGCGGTCTTCCGTGGTCCCGTCGGCCAGAACTCCCAGTTTCCGTAGATGTCCTCCTTCTCGGCGGCCTTAACGACAAGCTCGGTATGACCGAGGCTTCCATCGGTCATGAAGGTCGGATTCGGGACAATTACGTCGGGCCGTAGTCCGCTGAACATTTCGATGTTCATGTAGCCGAGAACTAGACGTCCGAAGATAATCGACCAGCCCCACCGCGTTCCGCTCTTGAGCGAGATGATCGACCTCTTTAGGGGCTGTGAGTAGACAGCGATAGCGCGGATCCGATCGATCGACCTGTCCGGATCGTCGCACAGTGAATTACGGCACGCACCGCTCGCGGTTAGAGGCTGTGAGCAGACTGGACAGAGTGGCGACTGAAGCTGCGTGATTGTCTGGTGAGCACACGCACCACAGACTCCAGGTGATCCGTACTGAAAGTAGTAGCAAGCCTCGCAATCGGGGAACCCAAGAGGATCTGGAAGATCCCTAGTAGTCAACGTCTAGCCCAGATCTAGTGCGAGCTGAGCAACCGATCTCCTCTGGTCCGCTACTGCAATGACTCGCTCGGGCTCAGCCAGGAGTGTGAGCACTTGCTCCACATCGTCGACCTCAACTGCGCCCCGGTCCAGGTATCTCCGGGCCCACGGCTGATCTGTCACCAGCGAGCTCAAAAGGAAGACGCGCTTGTGGTGCTCGAGAGCGAGCCTTGCTTGCATCTTGGCTCCCGACGTGCTTGATGCCTCAATGACGACCGTTCCTTGAGCAATCCCGGACATGACTGCATTTCGCCGTGGGAATGTCCATTTGGCCGGTGACGAGGTGGGCCAGAACTGAGATACAACAGCTCCACATTCTTGGATTCGTTGGGCGAGCTTCTCGTTCTCGCGCGGGTAGACCGACGTAATCCCATTGCCTATGACTGCAATGGTGCGTCCACCCGCATCAAGGGCTGCACTATGGGCGGAGGTATCGATCCCGCGGGCTAGACCTGAAACGACAGTGACTCCCGCCTCGACCAGGAGTCGAGCCATGTGGCGAGCTCTTTGGAGGCCAGGCTCGCTGGCCTTCCGTGTTCCAACAACACAGACTGATCGAAGGTCCACCGCCCGGGGACCGTCACCCAAGATGAATAGGAACGGGGGGAGGTTTGGTATCAATCTGAGATTGGCCGGATAGTCATCGTCGAGCACGGTCACGAGGCGCGCACCCACCTCCCGCGCGGCCTCGATCTCTTGAGCCACTCGCTCGTGCGCTTGCTCCGAGTGTTGTAGGCCCCTCTCGAGAAGAGGTCGAGACTCGGCAGCGACACTGGACGTTTCGCTAATCATTCCCCGCTCCAGCGAGTCCAGGCCACCCGGTCGTGACGCCTCTCTGGCGACCAGTGACCAATCGACGCTTTGCCCCTCCTCGCGAATGGCACAGAGAGCCAAGAGCCTGGTTTGCTTGGAATCTACGGACATCCCTCTACTCTCTTTCATCGAACATATGTTCGATGAACTCAAAGTTACTACGCATCAGGTACAGATTCGATCATATGCCGCGCAGTCGCCCACCTGACTCCTACGGGCTTGGATTGTTTCCCGCTCTTCGCATCCCTGGTTGTGGAGAGGGAGTCGGCACCGTGTTCGAGTCTGGCCAGGTCTGGTGGTCACACGATGGTCACACAATTCCAGCAGCAACATGAGGACACGAGGCCGTCGTCGAATAGCCCGAATCGCGTGGACGAGCTTCGTTTCCGGCCACTATGGGACACAGACGTACCCGAGCACGCACGGGCTTCTAACCCGAAGGTTGTGGGTTCGATTCCCACGGGACCCACCAGTCAGGTCTTGGCGTACCTACTTACCCCCTGAGCGTGACGCTCAGTGAACAAGTCGAGCACTTCTCCCGGATCAGCATGCCGACCGGTATCGGCTTTCGAGTAGAGAATCTCACCGTCGATGGTCACGTCGAAGACTCCCTTCGACCCTGTGGTGAAGGTCAGCGTCTCGATGACGTGCTGATAGTTGTTGAGAAGATCTGAGGCCGCGCCCACGGCGCGATCGAGATAGTTTCAGGGGACGCAGTACTTGATGTCGATCACATGCACAAAGGAGCCTCTCGAAGAAGACCACCAGCTTAGAACAGTGATCGGAGCATCGTCATCATCCTGGGATGGATCCGAACCGCTCCCCTCACGACTTCTTGTCAGAGGGGAATCGCGCGAGCCGCAATGTGCCGCCCGCCCGTGCTCGATGTTCTGGTACTCCTGGGGAATGTCGATGACCGTTCCGAGGAAAGTGCCGGTCAGGTTGATATCTGTCACCCTACGAAACTCGTCAGGCCCCATCTAGCGCTGACACCTCGGAGAGGGCCTCATTCGCGTACCGCCCCAAAAGCATGTCCTTGCAGGCTCTGTCAGTATGAAAGGAGCAAAGACCTGTACCGTTTCTCGGGACTCACCATGGAATCCATCGAACTCAGCATCACCACCGGACACGAGCCCACGACCGTGGATCTCACCTCGGAGGTCGCAGGCTATTGTGCGGGCAAGGGTGACGGCCTGGTCTCGGTCTTCGTGCCACACGCCACAGCCGGGGTCGCAATATTCGAGACAGGAGCCGGCACTGAGTCCGATGTCCTGGCAGCTGTGGATGACCTCTTGCCAGCCGAAGCCGGACGTTGGCGCCATGAACACGGCACACCCGGTCACGGACGAGATCACGTCCTTCCCGCCTTCATCTCGCCGTCAATCACCGTTCCGGTTGAAGACGGTCGGATGATTCTCGGAACATGGCAGTCTGTGGTGCTGGTCGACACCAACGTGGACAATCCGGTGCGGAGAGTGCGTCTCTCATTCATGCCCGGATAGGCCCAAGAACTGTCTAAGTCGAGTCGCCCTGCTCTCTGCCCGGTCGCTGATGGGCCTCGACTGCCGAGATGGTGTTGGGGTATAGGTTCCCCTCACCGATGCGTCCGATCAGACCGTATGCGCGTAGTCGGTCCTTCACAACGCCCTTGAGCCCGGCGAAGGCGAACGCGACATTCTTGGCCTCGAGATCATCGAGCACATCACCAAGGATCTCGGCACCTGTCGTATCTATGTCGGTAATGGCATTACCCACAACGAGAATTCTCTCGATTGGCCTGTCGGCGCTTCTCAGCATCTCCTGAAGCCGTCTCCCAAATCGAGGCGCGTTGGCGAAGAACAACGGCGCGTCGAATCGGACTATGAGAAGCCCCGGAACCACCTTGGCCTCGGGATGCCGATCCCTGTCGTGATACCCGGCGACACCTTCGACCTTTGCAAGCTCGGTGCTGTGTGGAAGCCAGGACTTGCGAACGAAATTGGCGAGCGCAAGAACGATGGCGAGGGCTATCCCCTCGAGAATCCCCAGCAGCAGCACGCCCAAGAAGGCACCGAGCGAGAGAAGAAACTCCGAGCGTCGCGCCCTGAGCAGCCAAAGGGTGCCGGCCCAGTCAAAGAGTGCGAACGAAGCAGTGATGACGATGGCTGCAAGCGTCGCCGACGGCATCTCCGCGACCAAGCCTGGAAACACCACGATGATTAGGACCACTCCCGCGGCGGCTATCAGGCCGGCCAGTTGAGTGCGAGATCCCACTGCCATGGCCACTGCGGTACGGGACGAACTGGCACTGGTGGGGAACCCCTGGAAGACGCCCGAAAGCAGATTCGCTGCTCCAAGAGCCTTGATCTCGC
>Ga0255054_10001750_pt1 | contig 12657 bp, 9 predicted proteins | sample JV7_2_23_MG_FD_188634 | JGI IMG/M metagenome (GOLD analysis project Ga0255054, IMG submission 188634) | Seawater microbial communities from Jervis Inlet, British Columbia, Canada - JV7_2_23 | ecosystem: Environmental > Aquatic > Marine > Inlet | place: Canada: British Columbia | collected... | reverse complement strand
CCGCTGTTGTCGTGGCCCTTTTGGTGATTGCCGCCGCGGTGACGTGGAGATTGGCCAGGCTGCAGCCGGAGACCGGTGCGTCGGTCGAGACACCGGCTGCGGGCGGGCCGGGCGAAATCATGGTCCAGGTGGAGCCGGTGGAGTACAAGGAGCTGGTCTTCAGCGTGACCGCGGCCGGCACCGTCACCCCGCAACGGCGGGTCACCGTCAGCGCCGAGGTCGGGGCTCGTGTGCTTTCCGTTGCGGTCGGCGAGGGTTCGGCGGTTCGCGCGGGTGGACAGCTGGTTCGCCTCGACGACCGCGAAATTCGGCTGCAAATACAGGAGGCCTCGTCATCGGTGTCGCGTGAGCAGGTGGACCTCGCGAAGTCGGACTTCGAACGCAAGGAGCGGTTGTTCGCGGACGGCGCGGTCACACGATCGGCCCTTGACCAGGCGAAGAACAACTACCTCAGCCTCGATGCCGCCTACCGCACGGCCCAGGCGCGGATCGCCCAGCTTCGAGAGCGCGCGGCCAAAGCCGTTGTCGCGTCACCGCTAACCGGGGTGGTGGCACAGCTCCTCGTTGAACCGGGCGAGTTCGTGGGCCCGGGCACGCCACTGGCCGTGATCGAGGACATGGAGGAGGTCCTCGTGGTGGTCGAGGTCGCCGACCGGGATGTGGTGCGACTGCGCCCTCTGCAGGTCGCGGAGGCCACCACCGACGCCTACCCCGGACGGGTGTTCCAGGGAGTCATAGAACGGGTGGGAAGCGTCGCGAACCCGGTCACCCGGAGCTTCGAAGTCGAGGCCAGGATCGGCAACCCCGAGGGCGAGATGCGCAGCGGCATGATTACGACCATTCGGATCCTGCTCGAGAAACGGCGATGCCTGGTTGTGCCCGCGGCCGCGCTCCTTGATGAACGTGAGAGCGAGGCACGGGTGCTCCTCGTCTCGGGTGGCACGGCCCGCAGCGTCGAGGTGGGCATCGGCAGTCGTCAGGACCGGGACGTCGAGCTCGTCCGGGGGCTTGCCGAGGGTGATGAGGTGGTGGTCTACGGCCACGACCAGGTGCGGGATGGCCAGCCGGTTGCGACCTACCGCGAGGACTGAAGCCGCGGGAGTCAGGAGACTGAGCCGCGGAGCGGCGACATATGGTTAGCCTGGGCGTTAACCCGCCGGCGGCAGCGAATCGTGGCCGAGGCCGGGGATCGCCGGCCATCGGCCACTCGCTGGCGACGGTGCGTCACGACGGCCGAAGGCCGTCAGTAACCCCAGGATTTGTCGAGAAAAAATATGAACAGCCCCCGGAGGGGGCGGCAGATATTTTCTGCGGCGTGAGCCGCAGAGATTCCAGGCGACGCATCTGTCGCCGCTCCGCGGCTTTTCTCTTTTTTCGAATCCTTAACCTGGGGCTCACGCCCCAGGCTATTCATATGTCGCGCCTCCGGCGCTCATCGACTCCTGAATCCAGACTCTTCTTCAAAAAAATCGTTGTCCGAGTACGTTCCAGAAGCGGAACTCGCGCTCGCCTTCGCCGGTACGTACAAGCACCGAGTAGATCACCGGCAATACGATCAGGATCAGTACGGTGGCGCCGATCAGACCGAAAATCACGGCGCACGCCAGCGGAGACCACAGGGCGCCGCCCCAGATCGCCAGTGGAGTCAATCCACCGATGGTGGTGATGCTGGTGAGGAGGACCGGCCGGAAGCGGAGTCTGCCGGCTCCCAACAACGCCTCGAGCCGGCGCTGGCCCTCCACCCGCTGCAGGTAATTGGCAAAGTCTGTGAGCACGATGGAGTCGTTGATGATGATTCCGGTCAAGCTGACGACGCCGATGAACGCCATCAGGCCGAAGGGATTGCCAGTGATGAGCAGCCCGACGAGAGCTCCGGTGAGGCCGAGCGGCACCGTCAAGAGGATCACCACCGGCTGTATGAAGGAGTTGAACTGGATCGCGAGCAGGGCGTAGATCAGCAACATTGCCAACAGTAGCGCTTCCCACAGACCGGCGAACGACGCACGCCGTTCCTCCTCCTCACCGCCGAAGGCGAGGTTGTAGCCCTCGGGCAGATCGAAGTCACTCAGCCGCATCCGGACGTCACCGAGGACCTCGTCGGCGAGCCTTCCGGAGGCGTCGGCCTCGACGGTCACCAAACGCCGCCCGTCGCGGTGGAGGATGGTCGTGAAGCCCAACTCCTCGCGTACCGTGGCGAGTTCGTTGAGCGGCAGTACCGCCCCTTCTTTCGACGGCAGGTAGAGCCGCTCGAGGGAGGAGGTCTCCGTGACCGAGCGCCGGTCGAGACGGACCACCACCGGGATCTCGTCGTCGTCGCCCCTGAAGTGGGTAGCCACCTCGCCGTTGAGGGCCATAAGCACGGTGCGCGAGAAGGAGAAACTGTCGACGCCGAGCATCGCCGCCTGGCGGCGATCGAGGTCGAGCACGAGACGCGGCGTGGTGTCGCCGAGCGTGTTGCGGAGGTCGGTGATACCGGGAACCTCCTTAACGCGCTCTTGGATGTCCCGTGCCAACCCGGCTAAGACCTCCAGGTTCGGCCCCGTGATCCGCACCTGGATTGCCGCGCCGCCCACCGGGCCCTGCTCGAGGACCTTCGGTACCACGGTGGCGCCGGCAATGCGGCGGAGCTTGGGGGCGAGCTCGCCCACGAAGTCGTCGGCGTTGCCCCCCTCGAGGTTGACCAGCACCTGCGCGAAGTTGGTGCGCTCCCGTTCGCGTTCGACGTTGTAATAGATCATCGGGCTGCCCTTGCCGATGTTGACCGTGAAGTCGCGGATCCCGGGTTCTGAGGCAAGCAGCTCCTCGACGCGTTCACTGATCAGGCTGGTGGCGGAGATGTTGGCCTCGCCGGGAAGGCGGATGTTGATCAGAAAGAGGCTCTTCTCCGCCTTTGGGAAGAGCTGCAGGCCAAGCACCTGGATGATCATGAGGCTGAGGCCGAACGCAGCGAAGGCCAGGAAGAGGGTCAGCGAGCGGTTGCGCAGGGCCCATTTGACGATCTCGGTGTAGGTATCGAGTGCGCGTGAGCTCTCGGCCGCGTCTTCGGCTGGCGGGGGGAACCGGCGCCATAGGGTATAGCAGAGAAGCGGGATGACGGTGAATGCCACCAGAAGGGAGCCCGAGAGGGCGTAGATCACGGCCAGCGGCATGGCCGACATGAAGGCGCCCAGGTTGCCCTTGAGCATGAGCAACGGAACGAATGCGGCGATGGTGGTGAGGGTCGAGGCGAGGACCGGCAGCTTGACCTCGTCGACGCCGACGATGACCGCCTCCCTGAGCTCACGGCCCAGCTCTACGTGGCGGCCGATATTTTCCACCACCACCAGACCCGAATCCACCAGCATCCCCATCGCCAGCACCAGACCGAAGATCGAGACCTGGTTGAGGTCGACGCCGGTGAGGCGCATCAACGTCAGGGCGATCAGCACCGCCAGAGGGATCGACACCGAGACCACGAGTCCCTGCCGGGCACCGAGGAAGAGGCTGACCATGAGGATCACGATCAGGCCGCCGCCGAGGGCGTTCCAGCCGAGGGTGGCGAGCAGGCTGGAAACGCTCAGCCCGCGGTCGGAGACGAGCCGTGCTTCGAGACCCGGCGGCAGGTCGCGCCGCAGGCTGCCGACCGTTTCGCGCACCCGATCCGCCACCGCGACAGTGTTTGTGCCGCCTCGCTTGACGACTGTCAGCAGCAGCGCCGGTTCGCCGTTGGTGCGTACCAGGTACCTCGGATCCTCGTAACCATCGTGGATCGTCGCCACGTCACGCAGCACGACCAGCGAGTCACCGAAGCGACCGATCACGGTGTCGCCGATATCCTCCATGCTTCGATACTCGTTCGGGTTCTCCAGCAGGTAACGGACCGAGCCGACGTCGAGAGTGCCGCCCGGGACGGCGGCATTTTCGAGGCGCAGGATCTCGGAGATCTGAGCGAGCGGGATTCGCAGCTGTGAGAGGCGCTCGTTGTCCACATCGACCAGGATCCGGCGCTCGGGCATGCCCTCGATCTCGACACTCGACACCCCCTCCACCTCACGCAGCGCGCCCCGGAACCTGGTCGCCTCACGGTGGAGGAGGCGATAGTCGTCGCCACCGGCGATCGACACGATGGTCAACGGGATCTCGCCGGTGTTGTAGCTCATCACGACGGGCTCGTCGGCGTGCTCCGGGAGATCCGGCGCCACCTCGTCCACCTTCTGCCGAATCTGCTCGACCACGTCGGCGGGCTCGGTCTCGTCGCGGACAGTGATCTTGAAGAGCGACAGGCCGGAGATCGAGGTCGACTCGACGATCTTGACGTCGTTGAGTTCGGTGACCGCGTCCTCGATGGGCCGGGTGACCAGGCTCTCGACCGTTTCCGGGTCGGCGCCCATGTAAGTGGTGACAATCCGGCAATCAAAGGCGTCGAACTCGGGGTCCTCTCCCCGCGGCAGGGTGATGAACGACCAGGCGCCCGCGATCAGCAGCGCCGTAACCACCAGGATGCTGACCCGGTAATACCGCAGCACGCCGGTGATGAGCGCCGGCGAGCGGATGCCTTGTGGTGGGGCGCCGGACGCCTCCGTCATGACCGACGACCTGTGATCGGGCTGTTCATCGGGGGGTGGTCTCCTGCATCATAGTAGTGAACCAAGAGTACTATGACCAAAACCCATGAGCTCATCGCAGCAAAGGAGGTACGACGCCATGACACGAATTCGATTGACAGCCGTGGTCCTCGGAGCCCTGGTGATGGCAGGCGCGGCGTTCGCCGAGGAGCTGTCGCTGGCCGATGCTATCGAAAGCGCGCTGGCTGACAGTCCGCAGGTGGCGGCAGCTCAGGCCGAGGTGGAGTTTGCGGAGCACGGAGCGAAGGCAGCTGGATCGGCTTCGTGGCCGACCCTGGGGGTGTCCGGCAGCTACGGCACGTTCAGCGGTGATGTGCTCTACGGGAGGTTCATTCCGGGTGTGCCCGGTGATGGCTCGATGCCGGTCGGGCAATATGACCGCAATGCCACCGCGGCCGTCGAGCTCAAGCAGGTGCTCTACGCCGGTGGCGGCATCGATGCCGCCAAGCGGGCGAGCGGCGTCGAGAGCCGGATGGCGGCGGAAGGGTTGCGGGCGCGGCGCCGCGAGCTTTCGTACCAGGTCACCCGCGCCTACTACGAGGTGCTGTTGGCCGAGAGACGCGCCGAGGTGGCGACGAAGAGCATCGAGCGATCCCAGGAGAGCCTCGATATGATCACGCTGCTTTTTGCCGAGCAGGAGGCGCTCAAGGTCGAGCTCCTCGGTGCCGAGGGACAGCTCGCGGCCGACAAGCTCGCCCTCCTCGAGGCCACCAATGACCTCGATCTCGCCCGTCGCTCTCTCAACCGATTGCTCGGTCGTCCGCAGGAGGGGGAGCTGAGCCTCAGCGACTCCCTCGAGGGACGTCTCCAGGTGCCAACCGAGGCGACCGGCGTCGAGGGTGCGGCCGCGGCCAACCCCGGCGTACGGATGGCGGGCCTCGGTGTCGAGCAGGCTGACGCCGCCCTCGGCAGCGCACGGTCGCTGTCGCGGCCCAAGCTCGAGCTGTCTGCGATCTACACATGGATCGACAACGAGCTCTTCTTCGAGGGCCAGTACGCGGGGGCAGTGGTCAACCTCTCGATCCCGTTCTTCCAGGACATCAAGGCGGGCTCGGCGGCGAAACAGCGGGCGCGGGCGCAGAAGACCCGGGCCGATGCGATGCTGGCCGACGCGATGTCGGTGGTCGAGCTGCAGACGATAGCGGCCTATCGCGGTCTCGAGGAGAATCTGGCGGCCGTCGAGGCGACGCGCAAGAACCTCGAGTACCACCGCGAGCGGTACCGGGTCACCCAGAGCGGTTACCGCGAGGAGATGGTGACCTTCTCGGAGGTATTGGATCGCCACGACGACCTCCGGCAGGCCGAGCTCGGGCTCTCCGGAGCGCTTTTCCAGACCAGAATCCAGGAGGCCGAGATCCGACGGCTCGCGGGCGGTGGCTCGTAAGACACAACGCGCTCGGGCGGGCCCTGAAGGACCCGCCTACAAATGGAAAAACTGTGGGGCGGGCCCTGAAGGACCCGCCTACAGAGGGAAAACCGTGGGGCGGCCTGAAGGACCCGCCTGCAGGGGAAAGAATTCCTAACGCTCGACGAAGAAGCGGCGGCCTTCGACCCAGATCTCCAGACCGTCGTCGGTTTCGAAGACCTGCAGCAGCACGTCACGGTCAGTTGCCGAAGCTACCGCGCCTTCGGTGAGGACCCGCACCTGCGCCTCGGCGCCGCTCAGGCAATCCTCGTAGAGTCGATCGAGGAAGCCGCGCAACACCCGTTTCGGGAGGAAGAAAGCCACCAGACCGGGGTCGAGCTGCATTTCGCAGGACACCGTTGTGCCTTCCCCCTCGGGAGGTGTGACGAAGCGCCAGCGGGATTCCCACGACTTGAATTTCCCCGAGATCTGGCTCTGGCGCAGACCGTCGGGTTCGATGCGGCAGCGCTGCTTGATGTGAAAGGTCTGGCCGAACTGGTGGTGGACGACGTCGAGAACCGCCTCGTTCTCGACGGCCTCGAGGACCGTCACCTCCTGCACGCCGGGCATCCACTCCGGCCACCGCACGAAGTCGACAAAGACCTGCCGCACTACTTCCTCGGGCGCGTCAATACTTCCGAAGCGCCGCATCAGTCGTCCTCTGCCCGGCGGGGCAGCTCGAAGACCTTGCCGCGGTGCCAGACGACAACCGTGTCGCCGCGCCGTGTGACCTCGAGAATCTTGCGGCGGCCATCGACTTCGCTTTCAGATTCCGGTTCGGCCGTCTTCTCCTTGAGACCACGGCGGATCGCCTCGAGTGCATTTTCCAGTCCTGCGCGTAGGCGCTTTCGACCTCGAGCTCCGGCGAAGCTGGGACCGGGCCGCAGCCGAACGCGAAGCTCGACATCGCCGTTGTCCTCACTCAGCTCCCAGGTGCCGGTTGTTCCCTCGCCGCGGTACTGATCGACTCGCGTGAAGTGGGCCAAACCGGGCGGCGAGTGGACCAGTTCGAGCACCAGGGTCGGGGCGCCAAGCCCCGGCGCTGCCACCTCCGCGACCACGACGTCGCCTTCTCGAGCAAGCACGCGCGCGCTCTCCACGCCGGGGAGCCATTCACAGAGGCGGGGGTAGTCGGTGAGTAGAGCGAAGACCTCGTCCCGATCAGCCCCCAGTCGCACGGCAGCCTCGATGCTCCGATCCATGACTCAATCGTACCGGATGGTCATTTTCGGCGTCGCCCGCCGCGGGCGCGGCGGTAGCGTGCGAGCATGCGCTCGGGCAATCGCTCGACCTCTGCGAGACCCTCCTCAGTGGCGTTGACGAGACCGCGCGGGGCCTCGCGCACCACATCCGCCAGGTCCTCACCGTCGTCGAGGTCGGTGTCACGGGCGAGGGTGCGGAGAAAGGACTCGGCGGCTTCGGCGAATCCTCGCATGCCACCGGCCATCGCCAGCGCGAGCGCGTACTGGCCGCGGAGCAAACTCAACGCGGCACGAGCGCCATCGCTGTCTTTTCTGTCGCCGTCGTCGTCGGACCACGTGACGTCCTCGACCACCACGCCGGCCTGGGATCCGCCTCCGCTGGCGATCAGCTCTTCCTGCAGGGCCCGCAAACGACCGGCGAGGACGGGCACGATGCACCACGCGATCTCGGGCTCCCGGTCGACCAGTGACTGGAAGGAACCGCGGGTGATCAGGAGGCAGGTGGTGGGTTCGAGGGTGCGGACGGTGGCGGAACGCGGCTGATCGTCGACCAGCGACATCTCGCCGAGGAGGTCACCGCTCCCGAGCTCGGCGAAGACCACCTTGTCATCACCCGTCCCCCTGGAGACTTCGACCCGCCCGCCGGTGATCACAAAGAGGCCGAGCCCGGTCGAACCTTCGACGACGATCTCCTCGCCGGTTTCGTAGGACCGCGGCACGCAGAGCTCGGCGAGCCGGTGGAGCTGGCGGCCCTCGAGGCGCGCGAAGAGCGGCGCTCGGGTGAGGAAATCCTCGGCACGGATGTCGTCGTTGGGACTCATGGTTCAACTATCTTACCGGTTCCGTCTATTCCAGGATGCGGGAGCCCGAAAGCGCCGGAGGCGCGGCAGATGTTTAGCCTGGGGCGTGAGCCCCAGGTAAAAGGTCGGAAAAAGATACCAAGCCGCGGAGCGGCGACAGAAAAAGATTGGAACGAGGCTACGGCTCACGCCCTAGCCATAATCTGTCGCCCCCTCCGGGGGCTGACCATATTTTTTCTCGGCGATTCCTGGGGTCACTGACGGCCTTCGGCCGTCGTGACGCACCGTCGCCAGCGAGTGGCCGATGGCCGGCGATCCCCGGCCTCGGCCACGATTCGCTGCCGCCGGCGGGTTAACGACCAGGCTAAACATCTTTCGCCGCTCCGCGGCTTCCCATTCCGGAGTCGCTTTTAGCCGCCATGGTGCCACGTTCGCCACAGGGCGATCCCGGCGAGTACCAGGAAGAGGGTGGTCGCCGATGCCTGCAGCCATTCGCCGCCGATGCCCGCGGCGCGCAGCCCCTGGGTGGTGAGGACGGTGGCGATCATCAACAGCAACAGGCCCGCCACTTCGGACCACGCCCGTCGGCGGGTGTCGCGTGCAGATCTCGATCCGTTGGGGCGGTCGTCGGATGCGGCGCCGAGCCTGTCGGCCGTCTCCACCATCTCCCGCAGCACCGGCACGGTCGCCTCGAGGACGCCGCGCACGCGACGCACGCTGAAGGTCTCTCGCAGCCGCGATGCGGCGGCCACCACACCGAGGTCGTCCACCGCGTCGGCGAAGGCGTCGTGTTCGGGGTCGAGATGCCTCGCACAGGCCTCGACCTGGTGCAGGCCGCGTAGGTATGCCACCACCGGCTGTGGGATGTCGACGCCCTCGCGGCGCAGGAGCCTCCACTGGACGCAGAGGGTATCGGCCAGCCGTCGCCCGTAGTAGTTCTCGCTCCAGCCGCCGTCGCGGAAGGGCTCCGCCTGCCGGAAGAGCACCTGCAGCCGATCGCGGTCGGCCTCCTCGAGATCGGCCCTGCACGCCGTGAGGAGCTGATCGCAGGCGCGATCCGGGTCTCCTCGGGAGGTGGCGATCAGGGTGTCGAGGAGACCTCTTCGGGATCTCCGGCCGAGGCTCGTGAAGAGGCCGCCGGTGACGGCGATCCGCCCGTCTTCGAGAAGACGCAGGTTCTCCTCCGGCGGGCCTTCCGGCAGCACCGATTCGAGGAGTACCTGCTGCAGCCACGAAGAGCACAGGCGCCGGGCCCGGTCGCCGCTTTGGTCGCTGTCGGCCGGAGGGCCGTCGACATCGCCCAGGGCCGTACCACCGGGATCCGAATAAACAAGGGTCTCCCGGTCCGAATGCTCCTCCCACAGCCGGGGCACGATCAATGCGTCGAAGTTCGGGGCCTCGGAGGCCAACCGCCGAAGACCGTCGAGCTCGCGGCGAAGGTCGAACTGACGCTCGAGCCACACCAGGTAGTTTTCCACCGCACTACCCACGTCGGCAAGCTCCTCGAGGCGCAGCTTCTCGAGCGCCGGCAGCTCCTCGATCTGTTTTTCGAGGGAGGCCACCACCCCGGATCGTACCGTTTTGACGACAACCGCCTCACCGTCGTCGAGGGCGCCGCGGTGCCAGAGGTGGAGGAAGCTCCATCTGAATGGAGTCCGCTCGATCTCGATCCCCGTCACCGATGGCCTGGTTTCGGCCGGAGCATCCACCGCTTCCGAGATTCGAGTGTCCGCCAAGGTAATGCAGGCCGCCAACGGCAAGAGGTCGACCCGCGAACCGAGATATCGCCCGAATCCCGCGAAGAGGGGACCAAGCTCCTCGAGCGCAATGCGAAGACGCACGCTCTCGGATTCGGTGAGATTCGAGTGTTGGCGGCGACCCAGAAGACCCAGCTCCGCCAGCCTTCGGCGGGCGGTCGGCCGGTTTTGGAGCACTACGTCGAGGCCTCGGCGGTTGTCTTGCGTCGGCTCGCGGTGCGTTTGTGGGTGGTCTTTTTCTTTTTCTTGTCGTCGCCAGCGACGTCGCGCAGCGCATCGGCCGTGGACTCCACCAGATCAGCGGCGCGGTCGACGACCTTCCTCGGCTTGAGCTCCTCGGGCCGCGACAGGTCGAACATGAGGTCGACGGTTTCGCGCTGCAGGCGATCACCGGACTCGTACAGCGACGAGGTTCTCTTGCCGAGCTGATCGACAGTGGCTTCGGTCACCGCGTCGAAGGTCTTGGCCATCCGCTTGCGGCGGTCGCCCGAGCGCTCCTCGCTGAGAAGATTGGTCAGCTGTTCGAGTCCGAGGAGCGACATGGTCCAGGAAAATGAAAAGAACGACTTGGTCAGATCCCGCATCGTCTACCTCCGATCAGTTCCGAAGCCCAAGTTGGGCCAGGCCCATTGTAGCAGCGGCGACAACCGTCGCAAGCGCTGCGGTGAAAAGATTCCAGCCGATCTCGGGCTGCACGCCGGGCAGCCGCGTGACCAGAGCTGCGACGACCGCCACCAACCCGAAGGGCAGGATCCGTGAAGAATCGGACGTGTCACGATCGTTCGAATCGGTCTCGTCCTCTCGACCCGATTCCCGACGCCGCCGCAGCATCGTGAGAACGGTGGCGGGCAGGGTGGTCGCGATCCGTGCCCCCTCTGCGGTTGCGTACGCAAGCTGCTCCACCGAGAACATCTCCCGCCACAGCTCGCGCTCGAGCGTGTCCTCGCAGACCGACTGCAGGAAGCGGGCCACGTCGAGCCGCGGTGCGAAGCGGGTGACGAGCCCGTCGGCGGTGATCACCGAGCGGATGTAGCGGATCACATCGGGGGTCGGCCACACCCCGGTCTCCCGCGACAGCCGGAGAAAGTCGAGCATCACCCGTGTGTAATTCTCGATCATTTCCGGTTCGTCGCGGTCCCGGTCGTACCAGCGGTCGAGAGCGTCGTCGAGCCCGCGACGAAAAGCGGGCACATCGGAGTCGTCGTCGGTCGGCGACAGTCGAAGGAAGTGGACCATCATCTGATCGGCGTCGGCGCGGGTGAGGGCGAGGGTCAGCGCGACCAGGCTGCGGCGCGCGTAGCGCGACAGCGAGCCGGTGATCCCGAAGTCCACGTAGCCGACCGCGCTGTCAGGCTGGATGATCAAGTTCGCCGGGTGCAGATCGGCGTGGAAAAGCCCGTCGGTGAAGGCGTCGCGGACGAAATTACGGATGATGTTGCGGGCAAACTCCTCGGGGTCGAATCCGATGCGGGCGAGCTGGTCGTCGTAGGTGTTCGAGCCCGTCTCGAGGCTGCGGATGTAGTCGAGGACCGTGATCCCTTCCAGGAGCTCGGCGACCAGGATTCGGGGCGTGGTCAGCTCCCGGTAGAGGGTCGGCACCACCTCGCTTCGGTTGTCGCGCGCATTGTGGCCGAGGGCCTCCATGTGTCGCGCTTCGAAGCGGTAGTCGAGCTCCTCGCGGGTCCAGCCGGCGAACTCTTCGCTCGCCTTCGCGAGCCAATCCAGACGCCGCAGCCTGAGGCCGCGGATCGTCCTCGACAAGACCCGCATGAGCGTCAGGTCGGTCTCGAAGTCCCGCTCGACCGTCGGCCGCTGCACCTTCACGGCCATCTGGCGGCCTTCCAGGCTCGCCACATGGACCTGTCCGATGGAGGCCGATGCGATGGGCTGTGCGTCAAACGAGTCGAAGACCTCGGAGGGCCTGCGTCCGAGATCCTCGACAAACCTCCGTTCGACGTCGCGGAAGGGGAAGGAGGGCACGCGGTCGAGGAGGTCGAAAAGGGCGTCGCAATAGGCGCGCGGCAGGATGTCCGGCTGCAGAGACAGGACCTGGCCGAATTTCAGGAAGCTCCCGCCGACCTCTTCGAGGAGCATGCGCAGCCGCTGCGGCCCGCTGACACTGCGCCGGCGGACGAGCTGCGCCGCGCCGTGCTTGAACAGCAGCCACTGGAGACGGATCAACCTCAGAAACACCCGAATGATCACGTCACACAGTGTACGCGAGGCGGATCTGCGGCTCACGCCCCAGGCTAAATATCTTTCGCCGCTCCGCGGCTCACGCCGTTCGATCGAGTCTCCGTGTGCCGAAACTACTGCTGACGGTGCAAAATGAATGCTGGCAGCAGCAATGGGTGACCTTTTGGAGCGCCGGAGGCGCGATAGACAATTAGCCTGGGCGTTAACCCGCCGGCGGCAGCGAATCGTGGCCGAGGCCGGGGATCGCCGGGCCATCGGCCACTCGCTGGCGACGGTGCGTCACGACGGCCGAAGGCCGTCAGTAACCCCAGGAATCGCCGGACAAATTAATTTGGGTAGCCCCCGGAGGGGGCGACAGATTCCTGCTGAGTCAGTACTCCGGAAACAGAATCTTCCCTGCGTCGCGCAAACTGCCGTCGAGGTAGGAGGTCCGCAACGCCGCGTGCTTGAGCTTGCCGTTGGCGGTCATCGGAATCGAACGCGGCTCGAGCAGGTAGACGCGGCCGGGGCGCATCCCGAGCCGGCCATGGACCGCCGACACCACGTCGATCACCATATCGTCCCAGGCCTCGGTCGCCTTCGCCTGCTCCACATTGGGCTCGACGAAGACCCACATCTGCTCGCCCTCGGGACCGCCGCGGTCGATGCCCACCGCCGCCGCCCTGCGCACGAAGTCGAGCCCTTCGACCTCCT
>Ga0255054_10001748_pt1 | contig 12662 bp, 7 predicted proteins | sample JV7_2_23_MG_FD_188634 | JGI IMG/M metagenome (GOLD analysis project Ga0255054, IMG submission 188634) | Seawater microbial communities from Jervis Inlet, British Columbia, Canada - JV7_2_23 | ecosystem: Environmental > Aquatic > Marine > Inlet | place: Canada: British Columbia | collected... | reverse complement strand
CTGATCATCCGCGGGGGAGTCGGCCTCGACAACATCGACGTCGAGTACGCCCGCTCGAAGGGAATTCAGGTCTTCAACACGGCAGAGGCATCCGCGGTGGCTGTTGCCGAGCTCGCGTTCGCCCTGATGATCTCGGTGCCGACGCGAATGGTGGAAGGCCACCTCGGGATGACCAACCGAGAATGGCTCAAGAAGTCGCTCAAGCGAACCGAGCTCATGGGCAAAACCCTCGGCTTGGTCGGCGCCGGCAACATCGGCACCGAGCTGGCACGCCGGGCGATCGCGTTCGGGATGCGGGTCATCGCCTATGATCCGCTGCTCAAGAATCATGAGCTGGTCGACCTGGTGAGTCTTGAAGAACTTTTCGCTGAGGCGGACTACATCTCGATCCACGTTCCGCTCACCGACACCACGCGTGAAATGTTCAACACCGAGACCATCGGCCGGCTCAAGGACGGCGTGGTGATCATCAATACCGCCCGGGGAAAGTGCGTGGCGGAGAAGGACATGGTGGAGGCGCTCGAATCCGGGAAGGTGAGGGCTTATGCCACCGACGTGTGGTACTCCGATCCGCCCGACGAGTCGTGCCCGCTCTATGACGCACCCAACGTCATCATGACCCCGCACCTCGGTGCCTCGAGCCGCGAAAACATGTTGCGTATCGGCGACGTGGTCGTCAGGATTCTCGAAGATTTCGCGCAACAGACCGCCTAGGGAGGTAGCGATGAGCCGTACCTGGAACTTCTACGCCGGACCCGCAACTCTGCCGCCGCCCGCCCTCGAGCGGGCGAGAGTGGAAATCCCCAACTGGGAAAACACCGGAATGTCGGTGATGGAGACCTCCCACCGATCACCCGAATACGATGCCGTTCACGAGGGGGCCATCAGCCTGATGACCGAGCTTCTCGGTTTGGACGACGATCATCAAGTGCTCTTCCTCCAGGGAGGAGCCTCGATGCAGTTCGCGATGCTGCCGATGAACTTCATTCCAAGCGGCGGGTCGGCGGACTACGTCAATACCGGCACGTGGTCGCAAAAGGCGATCAAGGAGGCGAATATCATCGCCGCGGGTCGGGTCGCCGGGTCGAGTGAGGATGACGGGTTTACGCGGATACCAAAGCAGGCCGAGCTGGACCTCGATCCCAACGCGGCCTTTGTCCATATCACGAGCAACAACACCATCAAGGGCACCCAATTTCACGATTTTCCCGACACCGGCGGAGTTCCTCTGGTTGCGGACATGTCGTCGGACATTCTGTGGCGATCCTTCGATGCCAATAGCTTCCACCTCATCTACGCCGGTGCGCAGAAGAACATCGGGCCGTCCGGTGTGACGATCGTTATCCTCAGGAAGTCGTGGCTCGAACAGGCAAACGAAAATCTGCCAACGATGCTGTCCTACGCCACCTACTCGGCCAAGAACTCGCTCTATAACACCCCTCCCACCTTTGCCATCTACATGGTGCGCAACGTCCTGGATTGGGTGAAGGAGCAGGGTGGTCTGGCCGCTGTCGAAAAGACCAACCGCGCCAAGGGCGATCTTCTGTACGGTGTGATGGCGGATAATCCGGAATTCTACAGTTGTCCTGTGGCCGAGGACAGCCGCTCCTATATGAACGTCGTCTTTCGCTTGCCTTCGGAAGATCTCGAAGCCAAATTCGTGGCCGAAGGCAAGGCGACGGGCATGGTCGGTCTCAAGGGCCATCGCTCCGTGGGCGGCTGCCGAGCCTCGATCTACAACGCCATGCCACTCGAGGGCGTCCAGGTCCTGGCCGGTTTCATGGAGGAGTTTGCCAAGAACAACGGCTGACGAACGGGAGAATCGGCAGCTTTCAGCGACTGGCCTGGATACAGGATGCAGGATGCAGGTCCCATCCAGCCCAGCCCCTGGCTTCTGTACTCTCGGTGGGTGGGTCGGCGGCCCTGGACCCTGTGCTCTGCATCCTGAATCCTGAACCCTGCATCCTGAACCCGTGTGGTCGGGTCTGCGCTACCATGAGCGCCGTGAAACGATTGATCATCGCTGACTCCCACGTTGGCCACGGAGCGGACGACGCGGGCGCAATGAGCTCCCTCGTGCGTCGCGCCGCAGCCTCGGGAGTCGAAGAGGTGATCTACGTCGGCGATTCATTTCAATACCTCATCGGCATGTCGAAGTTCTGGACCACCGCTCTCCGCGAAGTCATGGAGTCGTGGCGCGAGGTGCGCCGACGCGGGGTCCGCATCGTGGCCATCGAAGGCAACCGGGACTTTTTCCTCGACGAGCCCGAGTTGGTGGCAGAGGTCGACTGGAGTGGCCGCGTTTACGAGTTCGTTTCCGGTGATCGACGCTTTCGGCTCGACCATGGTGACCTCGTCAACCGCCGTGACCTCCAGTACCGATTCTGGTCCAGGGTCTCAAAGTCGGCGATAGCTCGCATCTGGGCTCGGCTCCTGCCGCAGTCTCTGGCGGTTGCCATCGTTCGCCACATGGAGGCCCACCTCGCCACGACCAACCGCAAGTTTCGCTACACCAAACCGATCGAGGATCTCCGGCGAAGCGCCTCCTCGGCCTGGGCGGACGGAGTCGACGTGCTCTTCTGGGGGCATTTCCACACCCACTGGGAATGTCGGGATGGCGATCGCCTGGCGATGATCATGCCGGCCTGGCTCGAGACTCGAACGTCCGTTCTCGTGCACCCGGACGGCGTCTGGCATTCCGTCGATGCGAACCTCGAGAGGCGTGGAACCCCAGGCAAGGGTGACTGATGGGGAGCTTACCGGCCCACCGGGGAGGTTTGCAGGGAACGGTCGCCCTGCCGACATCGAAGAGCCTCACCAACCGCGCGCTGGTTGCGTCCGCAGTCGCTGAAGGCGGCACGATCGTGGAACCTCTTGATTGTGCGGATACGAGGGTCCTCGCGGCAGCCCTCGGAGCCGCCGGGTGGCCGGTGGAGTGGGGAGCGGAGATTCAGATCGGGGAGAGGACCGTTCCCGAGCATCCGATATCTCTCGATCTGGAGGATTCGGGCACCGGTTCGCGTTTGATCCTCGCGCTCCTCGCCACAAGTCCAGGGAAATCCGTCATCGACGGCAGCGCACGGCTGCGGGAACGCCCCATGGCCCCGCTGATCGAGTCGCTGACCCGCCTTGGCGGTGATCTCAGCTCGCGTGACGGGTTCCTCCCGGTGGAGATTGACGGCGCGATTCTTCAGGGTGGCGCCGTCGAGGTGCAGCCCGGGGTCTCCTCCCAGTTCGTATCTGCCCTCGTCATGGCGGGCCCGCTGATGGCTGAGGGCCTCGACCTCGAGGTATCAGGTTCGTTGCCGTCGGCGCCATATCTGGACCTCACCGTGGACGTCATGCGCGCCTTCGGTTCCAGACTCGACGTGAGCGATGACAGGCGGTCGTGGCGGGTTCCTCCGACAGCACTTGAGCCGACCCGATACAGAGTGGAGGGCGATTGGTCCGCGGCAGCATTCGTGCTCGCGGCGGTGGCGGTGGCGGGAGGAGAGGTCGAGCTCGGTCCTCTCGATCCGGCGAGCCGCCAGGGCGATCGCGCAATGCTGAGGATCCTCGCCGACGCCGGCCTCGATGTGGATTGGATCGATGATCGTGTGATCGCCAGGGGGCCGGTGACTGCTCCGATTCTCGCCGATCTCCGGCACACCCCAGATCTCTTTCCAGCCCTCGCGGTGGTGGCGGCATGCGCACCGCCAGGTTCACGTTTCTCCGGCCTCGACCACCTCAAGCACAAGGAGAGCGACCGTTTGACGGTTATGGTGGAAAACCTGGAGAGGCTTGGCGCGAGGCTGAAGGTCGATGGAACGGAGCTCGAGGTCGCAGAAACTCTCGGTCCGAGGTTGGGATCGATGCCCCGTGTGACCGCAGCGGGGGACCACCGAATAGCGATGGCGATGGCGGTAGCCGCACTGATTTCGGGTCCGCTCGAGCTCGATGATCCGCACTGCGTCTCGAAGTCATTCCCGACGTTCTGGATGGTGTGGGACCGGTTGCTGAGCGCACCGTCGGACGAGGAGCCTGCGACGTGAGGATCCCCGTGCCGGCCGCCCTGCTGGTTGAGCATCCAGCGGTGCCGGTGCCAGCGGTCGACGGAGCCGCCACAGAGTCACTACCCACGGGGGACGCGGTTTCCGTTTCGTCCCTTTCCCGAAGGGAACGCTTCAGCGCCGCCCTGCAACTGACCGCTACCGCATCACTGCTAGCGGAGTTCGATCTGTGGCCGGGCCGGGCTGCCATCAGGGCCGCCCGTTTTAGACGAACTCCATCTGGGTTGTGGGCTTCTCTCGCGCGTTTCCCGGTGCCGATGTCGCGTGTGTACTCTCGTCTCGGCGGAGGTGAGGGCGCAGCAGCGACGACCCGCGCCGCTGTTCTCGAGGCCATTTCCGGCGCGGTCGGGCTGACGCCGGCGTCGATCGACCACCTCAAGGGTGAACCGGGGTTCTTTCTCGAGGCCGCGATCGCTCGCCAGTTGCGGGAGCTGAAGCAACCCCTTGACGCGTGCACCGCACGCGCCCTGTGGGCCTTCCGGTGGGACGGGCTACCGCTACCGGAGCAAGGTGCAACGAACTATTGGAGGGTTCCTGTAGCTCGGCTCGCGCGTCGGCTGGGCGGATCATTGTGGGCGAGCATTCGGCGCCGTCGGGGCAACGCCTGGCTGTGGGCGGTGGGTGATCGCGACGAGGAAATCCCACCAATACCCGCGATCAGCGGCGAAGGTACTCTGATTCTCGTTGGTGAGATCTCGAATGATGAGCTTGCCGCCGCTTCACGCTGGGCTCAGCGCGACGGGTGCAGCGCCGTTGTCGTCGGGCGGTTCCCGACCGGGTGGCATCCACCGAAGCCTCCTGGATTCGATGCCCAGAACCTGTTCCGGCATCTGGCGGTCACCGGAATGCCGCTCGAGGACGCGCGTCGGGTAGTCGAGCAACGGGAGGGCCGCATCGACCCTCTCGAACCGACCGACAGGCGGGCGCTCACCGAAGCCGGGCGCAGGGTTTTTTCGCTCCTTTCCGGTCGAAATCGCACGCCTCGTCGGGACGTCGAGCCGGATGTGTTGCGGCAGACGCTGGCGCTCTCGCCGGACGGCCTGCCACCGGGCTTCGTGGCCCTCCACACCAGGCTTTCAAATCGGGTCATCGAGGAACGTCGACAGGAGCTGGCGATCGTAGATTCCGGCGGCAGATGGCGGCTGGCGGAAGTCGTTCCACTCGAACCCGACCCCCTGCATTTGGCGGTCGCGGACCTCTACGGCGTTGACGACCCTCGGCGCCTACTGCATCGGGCTCTCGGAAGCGGGGATACAACGGACCTCGAGGCCTGGGCCCGAGACCGCCTCGACGAGCTCGACGGGTTCTCGGTGCGGGATCTTCTTGCCGTAGTTTCACCAGGTGCGCTCGGGCATCAGGTTGGCAGACTGCTGGCGGAGGCCTGTCTCTCGGTACGCGACTTCAGCGGTGCGAGAAGGACCATCGCCGCCATCCCTGCCGAACAGGGCCAGGCTCTGATCCTTTGGCTCGATGGAAGCGACGATCGTTCGGGAGTCCAGCGCAAGCTCCCTGAAGAGGGACAACTCGACATAGCGCCGCGGGCTGTCGCAGAGACGGCAATCCTCGTGCTCAATGAAGAACGCCGGCGTGGAGGCGGTCAGGCAGATGCGGCGCATCGGTTCGTCGATCGTGCCGTTGGCCGGGTCTCGCCGATGATTCGTCGGCGGATCGAGATCGAGCTCGCGTGGATCTCGGACACCGGTGAGTTCGACGATCCTGCCTGGAGACGGAGGGTTCTCGGAGATCATCCCGTGCTCAGGGCCCAGTATGCCCATCGTCGCGCGCTTCAACTCATGGACAGGGGTCAGCCCCGCTCGGTGCGCCGCTTGCTCGAGTTGCTGACGGATGATTCCGTGGGTCCAGGCTTTCTCGGATTGATCGAGCTTGATCTCGGTGCGACCGCGTTGGACGAGGGGAGAAGTCTCGAGGCTGATCGTCACCAATTGCGTGCCTATCGTCTTCTCCAGGCGGCCGGGTATCGGCATGTCACTCGACGGGTACTTTTCAACCTCGCCGTAGGGGATCTCGATCAACTGGAGATCCAGCGTGCGGAGGACCGATTAGAAGATCTGGCCAAGGAGGATCCTGATGGACCATACATGCGGGCCGAGCGGGCGCGGCTGGGCCTGGCGCAAGGAAAGCTCGGCAGGTTTCGTCGGCAGCTCGACGCTTTCGAAAGAAAAGTTGATAAGGAAGACCCCAGGTTCTCAGAGGGATTGCATCTGCTGCTTGGTGTTGCGGCGCTGTTCGACGGAGAGCTGGCGAGGGCGCGCGGAACCTTGGAGGCCGCCGGACAAGAGGGAGTGGCATGGTCCGGGCTGGTGGACACGGTCGCCGGCAGGGAGGCTGGTTCGTGGCAGCCCGACGGCTGGGGTGTGTCGATGGCAGCGGAGCTCCTCCACGATGCCCGCAGTGGCGGGGGCCGGGTCGCCGCCCTTCTCTCGACCGGAAGAATGACCAGGTCCCATGCCCTGGCAATTGCGCTCGCCGAGCACCTGGGTCGCCTCCGTCTGCCGATAACCGAGTCGATGCGGGTCGACGCCGTTCGGGTGCTTCGTGAAGCAAAAATGGACGGCTGGGCAGACTCAGTGGCCGGCACCTCGAAGCTCGATGGGGCGGTTGTCGAGGCTCTGGCGGAGATTGTAGAACGCGGCGGACCCCAAAACCTGACGCCTGACCTCGTTCTTCGGCTATTGACTGCTCTCGGTGTCAGCGGGCTCGAGCTTCGCAATGCCGTCGACGGGCGACTTATATGGCAGGTTGGCAGCGGTAACGCCGGTACCGAAATCCGGCACGGGAGAATTGTCGTCGTACCACTCGGCGGAGAGGCGCACGAGGGTGCTACGTGGCGCCTTTTGACCGGGATATTCGAGCTCTTCGCTCCGGCCGATACAGCACCCTCCGATCCGGAAACTGAAGAAACGGGTTTCTTCGGGATCTCTGCGGCCGCTCGTTCGGTGCGGCGCGAGTTGTGCGAGATGGGACCGACCCATCTGGCGATCCTGCTCGTGGGGGAGACCGGAGTCGGTAAGGAGGTAGCCGCTCGAGCCCTCCACCGTCTCTCCGAACGGCGTGGTGCATTCGTGCCCGTCAACGTCGCTGCGATTCCGGCCAACCTGCTCGAGGCCGAGCTCTTCGGTTCGGTGAAGGGCGCCTACACCGGAGCGGATCGGGCACGTCAGGGTCTGGCGGTGGCCGCGGACGGTGGGACGCTTTTCCTTGACGAGGTTGGAGACCTCGATCCGCCCCTCCAGGTCAAGCTGCTCCGCTTCCTCGATAGCCAGGAGGTGCGCCCTGTCGGCGCCACTCAGTCGAGAATCGTCGATGTTCGCATCCTTTCGGCGACCAACTCGGATCTCGATAGGCGAGTGAGGGAAGGGGGCTTCCGCCAGGATCTCTATTACCGCATCGCGGCTCCGCCTTTGACAATTCCGCCGTTGCGGGAGCGTCGAGAGGACATCGGTCTTCTCACGGACCTCTTCGAACGTGAGGCAGTGACCCGTCACGGCCTCGCGAACTGCACCTGGAGCGGCGAGGCTGAGGCTGTGATGAGGCGGTACCGGTGGCCCGGCAACGTACGTGAACTTCGCCAGGCCGTCGAGGTGGCCCTGGTTCGCGCCGGAGGCGGCGTGGTGCAAAAGGAGCATCTGCCGATCACAGAGACCGAGGTTGGCCGGTCGGGGACCTGGGACGAGGCCCAGCGGGAATTCAGGAGGTCTTTCCTTCGCGCCGCGCTCGAACGCAACAACGGCAATCGCAGTGCGACGGCCCGCGAACTCGGTATTTCGCGTCAAGCCCTCCTCTACCACATTAGAAACCTCGGCCTAAAGTAAAAAAAAGGTGCGGGCCAGGGGGGCCCGCAGGAGGAAGGAGGAGGTATGATGTCGTGTACCAGGTCGTTGTGTGCCCGGCACTCAGATTAACAAGCAAACGGTGTGCCAAATTTCAGGCAGGTGGGTTTTTTCGTGCTGAACGGATCTCCCAATCTCAAAAAGGACCTCCGAAGCATTCGGGAAAACGGTGAGCCTGAGATCCACGAGCGCGTAGATCTTCGAGCCTGGACTGCTCTCGGGGTCGGTGGTCTGGCGGACCTACTCATCCGAAGTCGCAGTGCTGATGGGCTTCAGCGGGCCCTTGACGTACTCGCCACCCATGGTCAGACGTGGTTGGTACTGGGCGCTGGGAGCAGACTCGTGCCACCGGATCGAGGTCTGCGGGTACCGGTCCTCAATCTCAGTGGTGGCCTCGGACTTTGGGAGCTGGATCTGGATGGAGCAGTCGCCGGCGGGGGTGCCAACCTGGCACAGTTGTGTCGTGCGGCGGAACGAACTGGACTCTCCGGAGCCGAGATTCTCTTGGATACCGGTTCTTCGGTAGGGGGCGCCGTGCACGCGGCAACGAAGGGAAACTTCCGCCTCGCACCGGTGCTCGACTGGGTGGAGCTTGCCAGACCAGGCCGGACGATCGAGAGAATTCAGCTTCCCGATCGCAGAGGAAGCCGGGCAGAAATCGATCTTGATCTGGGTCGGTCGGTGGTGGTTCGTGCGCGTCTCCAGCTGGTAAGTGATCGGACTCCAGCCGCTTCGGCCAGAAACGCGTTGCGTCGCCGACAGCGTGAACAAAGGCCACCCCGTTCTGCAGATCCCTTGTTTATCAATCCGGTCGACGGAAGGGCTGAAGCCTATCTGACAAATGCAAATTGCGTGGAACTGAAAGTCGGGGGCGCGCGGCTCTCGAGTCAGCGTCCAAACCGCATCTGCACCTCGAAGACCGTACGGGCCTCCGATGTTCTGGAATTGACCCGCAGGATCCGGGATAGGGTTTTGGAACGGGAGAAGATCGATCTGGAACCCGCCATTCGATTCGTGGATGAGGACGGAAGAAGGATCGATTTGTGAAACGGTTCCGCGCCTCCTGGCTGGTAGTCGGGGCGGCGATCGCCGTGTCGGTGGCAGTGGTCGACTGCGTTGGGTGGCAGATTCGACGAACGATTGCGGACACGCTCACAGTCAATCCCGAGGGGGCAGCGATCAGGCTTGGTACCAGCCCGCTGGTGGTCCTCCCGTCACTGGTGGTCCGCGCGCGGCGGCTCGTTACAGGAGATCTCGCAGGCGCGACAGAGGAATCACTGCTCAGGGCGCTGGCGAGGGTCGGGCATCTCCAACGGCGTTGGCTTCCCGCGGACGCGACGGGGTTTGTCAACCTCGCCAGGGAGGAGTTCCTTCGAGGGAGCGCGCAGGAGTCGGTCGATGCGCTGGGCAAGGCCCTCGTTCGCGACCCGACCTCCGCCTACTTGCACCGGTTCCACGCGCTGTTTCTGTTTTCGGTTGGAGACCGCGATTCGGCACTCTCGGAGCTCTCGGTTGCTGAGGCCATCGCTCCGGGCCTGCGACGCCCGGAGGTGGAGTTGGCGGCCGAAGACCAGCGGCGGGTACGTCTCGAGGGCCTTCGATTACGGGCGGAACACTATCCACGTCGGAGGACGGAGACCTCGCTGGCATTGGCTCGTGAGCTTCGAATCGATGGTGATGAGGAGGGGGCACGTTCGATGCTCGAAGACCTTCGAGGTCGACCGGAGGTGGAAATCGAGATCGCACGGTGGGCGATCGAAGCAGGGAATTATTTGGAAGCCCTCGAGCTCCTGTTACCAATCGCCCGCCGGCAGGCCAACCCGAGGACGTTGCGGGCACGGTCCTGGTCAATGGTCGCAATCGCTCAGGACCTGGACGGGAACGGAGAGGAGGCGCTGTCAGCCGCCCGACAGGCCCTCGAACTCGATCCCGACTCGCCCGCTCCGTACGTCGCCCTGGCAGGGCTTGCTCAGGGGCGCGGAGATCTCGACGGTGCACTCGACCACCTGAGACGTGCATGGGGTATGAATCCTGCTGATGTCCGCCTTTTGACGCGGATCGCATCTGTCGCCGAACAGGCCGGGAAGCAGGAGGACGCGTTACTCGCTCTGGAGCGTGCAGTGGAGATCGAACCCGGCTCGCCGCAGCTCGCCGCTCGATTGGTGGAGCTCCAGCTTCGAACCGGTCGCTACGCCGAGGCCGCGATGGCGCTATCGGAATCGCTCGATCGCCATCCCACCGACCCCGGACTGTTGAGCCTCGCAGATCGCCTTCCGCGGGAGGTTGGGATCCGCTAACCCCGCGTCCGAGTCCGCGTCCGCGCCCGTGCCCGAAATCTGAGAATTCAGTCGTTTTCAGATTCGTTCGTCGGAAAACGCCCAGGCTTCGCGCCGGCCGCCCACTCCATCTGCCGACAGATCCCCCGCAGGATCTTGACCTCGTTCGCTGTAATGCCCGCGCGCCCGAAGAGGCGTCGTAGCTGGCGCAGGATCCGCTGTGGGCTTTGCGGATCCAAAAACCCAATGGTGTGAAGGCTCTCGTTGAGATGGCTCATGAGCCCGTCGACCAGTTCTTGCGGCGCGGGTTCAGGAGCGCTCGATTTGGAAACTTCATCCACGCCATGCACCATGGAGACCAGGATGGCTACCGCCTGAGCGAGGTTGAGCACCGGGAAGTCGGGATCGGTCGGCACTCGAATCACGAGATCGCAACGATCGAGGTCCTCCCGATTGAGACCGCGGGTTTCGTTTCCGAAGACCAGGGCAACACCCGCGAGACCGCGATCGACGAGATCCTTCATGGCCTCGCCCGGCGCCAGCACCGGCAGGTTCCTCCGACCACGGCCGGAAGCCGAGGCCGCCAATGTGTGGTAGTGAGTTGTCGCTTCCTGGAAGCTTTCCCATCGACGGCATTCGATACGATCTTCTGCGCCGCACGCCCAACGACGAACCTCCGGATCGTCCGCCTCGAATGCCGGCCGCACAAGTTCAATGCGCTTGACCCCGAAATTCGCCGCGACCCGCAGGGCTGCACCGATATTTCCGGCCAGCGACGGTTCAATGAAAATGAGCCCACCCACCGACATTGGCCGATATAATAAACCCAACGGCAATAATCCGCCGAGATTTAATAAAGAGTGCTGGCTCAGGGACGACCCTCATGCTGATACCGATAGGCCACGAGAAGACCTCAGTCCGGCGACTTCCCTGGGTGACGTTTGTGGTGATGGGCCTGTGCCTAATCACCTTTCTCTTCACCCATCCCGGAGAGCAGTCGCGGATGGAGCAGACCTTCGAGGACCTGGGAGAGGCCTTCGAGTACTTCGGAGAGCATCCCTATCTTGAGATGGACCAGAGGTTGAGGGATGTCCTTGTCCAGGAGTACGGTCCCGAGCAGACGACCGCCCTGATCGAAATGACGCGGCAGGCGGGGCCGAAGCCCCCGAACAACAAAGATCTGTTGCAGCGCGAGCAGGAGACGCTCGATGGGTTGATTGACGCGTTCTCTTCGTCCGTTGATTCCTCTCCGCTTCGCGTCCTCGGTGTGGTCCCGGCCGACCTCCGCGTACCCACATTCATCACCTACCAGTTTGCGCACGTCGGGTGGGGCCATCTACTGGGCAATCTCTTTATTCTATTTCTCGCAGGACCATTCATCGAGGATGTCTGGGGGCGTCCCCTTTATGCAGCGTTCTACCTCACGGCGGGGATCGTGGCTGCGCTGATGTTCGTTGCGCGATATCCAAATTTCGATGCCCCCCTGGTGGGCGCGTCGGGGGCCATAGCCGGAGTGATGGGCGCCTTTCTCGTCCGCTACTGGAACACCAAGATCAAGTTCTTTTACTGGGTTTTCTTCTTCATGGTCGGGACCTTCGAGGCGCCGGCCTGGCTGATGCTGCCGCTGTGGTTTCTGAAAGAGCTGGTCTTTGCCCAGGCGATGGACGCCGTTGCACCGGGCGAGGGGGGTGGTGGAGTCGCGTTCTGGGCGCACGTGTGGGGTTTTGTCTTCGGGGTCGCCGTTGCGTGTGCGTTCGCCTACTTTCGGATCGAGGAACGATTCATCCACCGCAGCATCGAGTCCAAGGTCACACTCGTCGACAACTCCGCGGTCGAAGAGGCCGCAGCGCTCGCGGAGGCGGGCGATCGTGACGGCGCCAAGGTCGCCCTCAAACGCGAGCTGGCGACTCATCCGGAAAACGTGGACGCGGCCATCTCACTCTGGAATCTCTGCTTCCAGGACGGGGAGGTGACGGCGTCGATGCCTCACATGATGAGCGCCATTCGCCGCGCCGTTCGCTCGGGCGACGACCAGTTCGTGACCACCCACTGGCTCGAAGTGCTCGATTCGGGGTACGCCGTAGACGTCGATCCTGGGCTCGGGGCACGGATCGCGGAGATGCTGCGAAAGGAATCCCGAATCAATGAGGCCATTGTCACCCTTGATCTGGCTGCAAAAGGGGTCGATGAATCGACTCCTGCCGGCGTCGTACTGCGGCTCGCGCGACAGGCGGTCGACCTCGGGAGCGAACAGGCTCCTGCCCTCGCCTCGACCGCACTTTCCAACCCCGATCTGCCGCCTGAGGCTCGCGAGGAGCTCGAGGAGGTTGCCGCGCTCGCCGGTCCGGTCCCTGTCGTTGGGTCAACGCCTGATGGATCCGAGCCGTCCACAACTGAAGAGTCGGCGGGAGATGAGCCGGTCGTTCACTCGGTCGTAGCCAAACGCGTGGTACCACGTCGCCTCGATGGACAGACTCTCGAGGTTG
>Ga0255054_10001746_pt1 | contig 12674 bp, 13 predicted proteins | sample JV7_2_23_MG_FD_188634 | JGI IMG/M metagenome (GOLD analysis project Ga0255054, IMG submission 188634) | Seawater microbial communities from Jervis Inlet, British Columbia, Canada - JV7_2_23 | ecosystem: Environmental > Aquatic > Marine > Inlet | place: Canada: British Columbia | collected... | reverse complement strand
TCCAGTCGCAGTCGACCCCGACGTCACGGCAGGTGTAAGTCTTCGACATGGTGTCCTCCTCCGTATGCTGAGTGATAAGAAATCGCTTTAGGAAAGTTCGCTTTGCTTAAAGAATTAGGCTCCCAATAGATCATAGTCCTATTAGGAGCAAGACAAGCACATTTTGAGGGGTTTCTCCATTTAATCTCTATTTACTTTTTAGATTAAAGTTTACGGGAAACCAGAATCTGTTTCAGCAGGAAGAGTCGCTTCAAGAGAGAAGATAAATCCAAAAAGGAATACTCGGTATAGTTCAATATGAAAAGCCACTGTTTCTCCAATGCCACATAGTGGTAATGGCTGTCAAGCGAATTTATTGAACTGGTATTGGAAATGATGTGATGGATGGGTCGGGATTAATGGAAAGCCTACTTAATTCGATAAAGCCACTACATGTTGCGGTTGCTTCTTTAACGGTAAAATTGCAGATATCGTAATCTGATAATCCCGGTAGGAACGCCGGTTACCCGGCGCCCCCCGGACAGATCCCAGCGTGCGGGACTACCGCACTGGGCTCCTGCCTTAGGTAAAGACGCGTAGGCGCTGCTCAGGATAAGGATGCTTCTTATCCCTTTGTGCTGCCTGCCGTATCCGTCCCAGCTCTTGTTGCAGGTCTTCCCGGCACTGCGTCCGCTACCTGGTTTGCTGATACGAATTCCCCTTGGCCAGTCTCCTTCCCTCCACTTCCTCCGCCGACGCCAGCGCACCGCCGTCCTTGTTCGAAAGCTTCGCAGGTACTATGAAACTGTCTGACTTCCCACGCCCGTTGATCGCTGTCGTGCTCCCTCAGGATTCACAGCGCCGACCCCTGGGCATCACCAAAGGCCAAACGTGGGACCTCCCGGTTCCCGAACGAAAAACTTGTATACGTGCACAGGTTCTCTGACCACGCAGGGTCCAGCCGCATCTCGCCATAACGATGCCGCTGATGTTGCCTTCCGCTCTTGTGAACGACGTCGGCACCCTGAATTTTATAAAAACTTTCGCAGCTCAATAGCCCGGCCCGCATACCCCCTGTCAACGCTTCGCTTATACCCTTACGAGCATAAACGCATGACTCGGGGCCGATGTGGGCTGCTAACCCTTCATCGTATGGAACTTTCATCCATTGCTCCTCGACGGTTTCACCGGCGCACTCACAACATTTTTATGGTCTTAAAAACCTTTGAAAAGTTGGAGATACATCAGGTTTTATGACAGCAAAGAAACCTGTGTTATTTAGTAGTAAAATGAGTTTTTTAACTCTGTCAATTAAGATTTCTTACAAATAAAATATTTTCACAATTAAACTCAACTTCACCTATCCCTGGGATCGGAGTAGATGAAGTGGTTGTAGTGAACTTACCCTTATATTTGCCATCGGTTATATCTGTTATCTTAACAACTATATCATAGTCTTCAGTTTTTAATATTACTTCATCACCGACCTGAATTTCTCTTTCTTTTAATCTTTTACCCGTACCACTGAAAATAGGATTATCTGTATCTCTCTTCAATAGGTCCATATTACCCCCAGTTCCTCTATTCTTATGTAATTTAAAAAATGTTCTTTAAAATTTTATAAAATTGATCATTTAAAATTTCAGCGTTAAGTAAAAAATTAGTAATCTTCATCTTTTTGTTTCTGTTCTAATTCCCATAAATTGTATAGCGGATCATAAGGTTTATCAGGTCCACGTACCTCCTGCGGTACCGGTCCACTCTCATTTCTTTCGAAATATTCAAGCAGCAGAATACAAACCGTACCCCAATGAAGTTTATCACAATTTTCGAAAAGGAATCTTAAAGTCCAAGGTTGTGTGAGCGCAGCAACTGGTACATATGCGCCACCTTCCCACTGGCCAGCACCATTAGCAATTAGGGTTTTATAAATTTTCAGTAGTGTTTCACGATTGGCTGAATGTGAATCTATCACCCTGCGGAGTTCAGCGTTCGATTCACAAAAATCTAATAACCCTTCAAGGGCAATGTTTTTCTTTGAACCGTCTTTTGTTTTTATTGAGTTTATAAATTCTGCCGAATTAAAAGGCCTACCCAATATCTTCGAAAGTCTCTTAATCTTCCGGTGTCTGCGGAATGAATCAAGTAGGCCCATTTCTTTATCCCTACTTAATATTTTTAGCACATTGTTAAAGAACCCAATTTCATCAAATTTTTGCAATGTTGCAGATATGAAATGGAAATAACAAAAACCCCACCTCTCAATATGAAAAACGGGGTCCTAAAAGTTGGAGCATACGCCCTCCGGTATTAAACTATTTTCTTCGCCGAGTGATAAACCAGCTAATAGAAATTATCAGGATACAACCAATAGCCCAAACAACGAATGTGTAAATCGGTGTAAGCCAATAAAGAGACCTGGCAGCGCTTTCAAGTTTGTTTCCATCTTCGATAAATGGAAGTGCAACAAGGGGGAGACCCCTACCAACATCGAATTTTGTTACAACAAACAAAATGCCTCAAGCAACCTGTAACGGTGACGTTACGGGCGGATCTACGGTCCGGGGAAAAGCTTGGGGTTTTTTGTTTAGAGGGGAGACTATCATGGAACATCAAATTACAACCGTTCAAACGGCCAGTCTTTTTTGTAGCATGGACAAACTGGAGGCAATTGGTAAGCTTATGATCTATGTTAGCCCTGGTAAAATTTACACAAGTATTAAACCTGAGGAAGTCTATAAAAATCTTGGCGAACTTATTGAGGAAGAGGCCGGGGAAGTTAAAGATCTTATCAGCCAAATTGAAAAGACGAGTTAATGTAAACCATCGGATAGGCCGACGGGCTGAAAAGGTATGACCCTGATACCCTGCCGGTAGGATAAACCAAAGTGGGACGCACGTCCCACAGGGAGAAAGTGAGGGGCTTATGGGAAGCATTTACAAACGTGGAAAAATTTACTGGATCAAGTATTACCGCAATGGTAAACCCTACCGGGAATCCTCAGAAAGCAAAAAAGAAGCTGATGCAAAGCGTTTATTGAAAAGGCGCGAGGGTGAAATATCGCAGGGCAAGCTGCCAGGAATCTATTTTGAAAAAGTTAGGTTTGATGAGCTGGCAGAAGGCTTTTTGACCGATTACCGGATTAATCAAAAAAAGTCTCTTGAAAGGGCTGAGCACAGCGTAAACCATCTAAAAAAGATCTTTGAGGGTATGCGGATTGTAGATATCACCACTCCCCGAATACAGGCTTACATTGAAGGTCGTATGAAATGGACTTGCAATAATTGTAATGAAGGATTTCACGCTCAAGATTGCTGTCCTCATTGCAGTAGCAAGGATCTGAGTCCGGGAGCAACAAACGCCACAATTAACAGAGAGCTTGCAGCCTTAAAGCGCATGCTCAACTTAGGAGCACAGCAAACACCGGCGAAGGTGGACAGAGTACCTTATATCCCCATGCTTAAAGAAAACAACATACGCAAGGGATTTTTCGAGCACGAAGACTTTTTAGCTTTACGGGATGCCCTACCCTCTTATCTGAGAGGCTTTGTAACATTCGCTTATAAGGTAGCCTGGCGGGTGTCGGAGATTTCGGGATTGACCTGGAAGCATGTTGACCTTGCAAATGGTATTGTTAGACTTGAAACCGGAGAAACCAAAAACGAAGAAGGACGAACCGTTTATCTTGATGATGAGTTGAAAGAAATTTTCAACCGGCAGTGGGAAAGCAGAAAGCAAAGCAAAAAATTAGCAAGCTATGTATTCCCCAATGGAAACGGAATCAGCAAGATAAAAGATTTCAGGGGTTCATGGAAAAAGGCTTGTGTAGATTCTGGTATCGGTAAAAGATATTTCCATGATTTCAGACGAACTGCGGTCCGCAACATGGTTAGATCCGGTATCCCTGAGCGTGTTGCCATGATGATATCAGGGCATAAAACAAGGTCCGTTTTTGACCGCTATAATATCGTAAGCGATACCGACCTTAAGTTAGCCGCACAGAAACAACAAACCTACCTTGAATCGCAGACGGGCACAATTTCGGGCACAATCCATGATTTTGGCACCAAAAAAGGGATTAACCGAAATGGTTAACCCCTTGATATCATTGGTGCCGGAGGTCGGAATCGAACCGACATGGATGCAAGATCCGCTGGATTTTGAGTCCAGTGCGTCTACCAGTTTCACCACTCCGGCAAGGCAGTGAGTTTTATACCGTTTTCCATAATAATGTTCCGGGCCACCGACCACCCGCGGAGCAGGTGGCTTGGGTTTTTCCGCCATAGATAGGCGGGAAAAAACAAAGGCACTGCAGTGCCTTAATCGGTGCGGGTGTAACTGGGTGCAAAGCACCCGGTTTGAAAACACCCAAATACGGATGTGCGGCATAAGGGGTTGTAGAAAAAAACGTTTCAATACCGCAACGTTTTTTTGACAACCACTATGTAAGCAAATTAATGAAGGTTGTCAATAGGTTGAAACCCGGCTCAGGACATCGCTGGTGGTAACCGCACCTTCTCTTAAAATCCGCGGCGGCTCCACAGTCACATCGACAACAGTGGATCCGATACCGCCTGCAAGGGTGCCGGCATCCAGGATGAGGTCAAGCTGCCCGGTAATTGTCGGATCCAGATCTTTTGCCCGGCAGCAGCCCGGCTGCCCCGATAAATTGGCACTGGTTCCGGTAAGAGGTCCCTTAAAATGTTTAACCAGAGCAAAAGCGGCCGGATGCCCGGGAAGGCGCACGCCGATTTTACCGGTTTGGGCGGTCAGTTGATCCGGCAACGAATTGCGGGCTTCAAACACAAGCGTCACCCTGCCGGGCCAGAAGGCTTCCATTATGGCATCAGCAGCCGGCGGAATATGCATTACCAGAGACTCCAGCTGCTTTTTGGAATCAATTAGCACCAGGATTGGATTCTGCTCCGGGCGCTGCTTTATTTTAACAACCCGTTCAACGGCGTCCGGATTAAATGCATCTGCACCCAGACCATAAAGGCATCGCGTTGGAAACGCAATCACCCCACCCTGCCGGATAACAGCCGCCGCTTCCGCTATGATTTCAGGTTCGGGCGCTGTTGTGTTTATCTTTCGAATTATTGATGGGCGCATTACGTAGATTATATCTGTTTCCGATTTTAAATTTAATTTTTTAGACAGGATTAACAGGATTGTCAGGATTTCTTTTGGCCGTTCTCCGGATGAGAACGGCCAAACCCAATCGCCTTCGGCGAATTAAAAGGAACACATAAACCAGTGGTCAAATTAGATCATGTCAAATCACGCAAAAAACCACCATCTTGCAGAAGACAATGATTTTACCAATTTTATTCCGCCGTTAGGCGGATTGAATTTCAGCACTTTCTTCTGGAAAGTGCTGAACTAAAAATATCTAAAAAATCCTGTAAATCCTGTCTAAATTGAATTCTCAAGCTTCTTTGCTTTTTGTTCAACCTTGGCAGCCATATTCTGCTTGTATTCTTCAAGCTTTTCCGCGAGCACCGTATCGGCAAGGGCAAGGATTTGGACCGCCAGAATCCCTGCATTTCCGGCACCGGATTTTCCAATAGCCATGGTGGCCACCGGAACACCGGGTGGCATCTGGACAGTCGCTAACAGCGCATCCATTCCCTGCAGGCAAGATGAATCAATGGGGACCCCGATGATCGGAAGACTGGTGTGAGCCGCCATGGCTCCAGCCAGATGGGCCGCATGGCCGGCCCCGGCGATAATAACTTTGATGCCGCGCTCACGGGCAGAGGATGCCCACTCGGCTGCCCGCTGCGGGCTTCGATGTGCCGAAGCAACCGTTATTTCGAAAGCAACACCAAATTCCTTTAAAACATTCGAGGCGCTTTCCATCACACCAAGATCAGAATCACTCCCCATAACAATGCCAACTTGCGGTAATCCTCCGGAACTGCTTTGTCTTTTCTGTTCTGCGCTCAAAATCTCCTCCTTTGCTGTAATTCAGATAACCAGAAATTACGAAATGGGAAAAATAAGCTCGAAAGCTGGGACTGATAAGCGCGTAAGCTAACAAGCTGGTAAGCTGATAAGCCAATAAGCTGGTGAGCTCATCGGCTCAAGAGCTTAACAGCTCAACAGCTTAATAGCTTAATAGCACACTAGCCTCCAAGCCTTATAGCCTCCTGGCTTCATAGCTTTTCAGCTTCCTGAACGAGCTGTTCTAAAAGTGCCTCTTTTTTCTGGTCAAGTACCTCCCGGCTGATCCGGGCACCCTTGACCCCACCGTTTAGTGCAATCTCCGACACATAACATTCGTTGTTTTCTAAAAGCATCAGGTCAATGTGGGCAAAGGGGAATTTGCCCCGCTGCATGACGGATCGGCAAAACGCTTCCATTTTCTCATCCATCTCGATTGGAGATCCGATTGCGCCCAATGTTATATTTGCTCTGAAGTTATGGGGATTATATCGGGTATAGGCTTCGACATAGTCTCCCACGATGATAGCGCGAACGTCGGTAAATTTCTCCCGAAAGGGCTGCAATACAAAAGGATAGGAAGACTCAGAAAGTGCAATGAAACTGTAAAGGGTTTCAATGGTATCCCAGCGGCGGATTCCATGGCCGCAGTGCATGCCGTCTTGTTTGGTCACCACGGGCCCGATGTTATGTTTATTGAAGGTATTGACTGCTTCAATCAAATCCGAGCGGCGGCGAATTGCAACCGTAAGGGGAAGCATCCATTCCTTCAATACAAACGCCTGGGTGGCTTTGGAACTGTTAAGGATCTGAGAAAGCGGTGAAGGCAGGCAGCAGATGCCGCGTTCGAGCATATCGATGAGCATCGGATGTTTCAGAAATTTCATGGACAGGTTACCGATAAAAACATCGCCGGCAGATAATTCATGGTACAGGGCCTTTAGCTCCCTGTTACTTTTGACAATCATTGAATCACCTGTTCTGATGCTCTTCGATGCAATATTCGATGAGTTGATCAAGAAGACGGCTGAAGCTGAATCCAGCAACCTGGGCAGCCTGCGGCAACAGACTGGTTGCGGTCATGCCCGGTATGGTGTTGGTCTCAAGCACGTATAGCTCCCCATCTTTTAAGATCATATCCGTACGGCTGTAACCTTTGCAAAAAAGGGCTTCGTGGGCGGCTTTGGCGTAAGTCTGGGCCTTTTGTGTCATTTCATCATCGATGCGCGCCGGGCAGATTTCCTGGGTAACGCCGGCAGTATATTTAGCCTCGTAATCGAAAAACTCATGTTCATCATCCGGAATGATCTCAATAATCGGCAATGCGAGAAGTTCTTTATTTCCGAGTACCCCGGCGGTCAGCTCGATGCCCTCAATATAGGCTTCAATTAAAACGGTGGTATCATGTGAAAAGGCTTTTTCCACGGCAGCTTCTATCGCATCCATTGATTTAACAATGGTCATACCGACACTCGAACCCGCTTCGTTCGGCTTGATCACCAGCGGCAAACCAAACTGTTTTTCCCAGGATTTAGGATCCAACGGATCGCCCTTTTGCAACGCTACATAGGGCGGAATGGGCAGATCGGCTTTTTCATAAAGATACTTGGAAGCGAGCTTGTTCATGGCAAGGGAACTGCCGAGAACACCGGATCCCTGATAAGGGATGTTGAGCAATTCAAGAAGCCCCTGAACCGTCCCGTCTTCACCGTAAGGGCCGTGAAGAATAATTAAGGCCGCATCAATGCCGGGAGCATCATCCACCAGACGCGCTAAGTCCGTTTTGAGGTCATAACGGATGATATTGTATTTTTCTTTGTCCAGGGAATCGTAGACCTGGTCTCCGCTACTGAGGGAGACTTCCCTTTCCGAAGATATCCCACCCGCAAGAAGAGCAATCGTCATTTTTCCCATGGCTTTTGCCTTTGTCTGGTGTTCTATTTTTTGACAGGATTTTCAGGATTTTCAGGATTTTTTATTCTTTCTCACCTCCCGCCTGCCCGCCATCGCGAGCAGCTCAGGCAAGGCGGGCGGGGAAGGAAGTGAGAAAACCTAATCCACTTTCAGCGGAAAATTATTTTAGTGATTATTATGTGCTTGTAAATATTTTTGTAGTGCCCGTTTAATTACCTATAAAGCTATGAGTTTGTCCACCTTCGCCGAAGGCGATTGTGTATTTTCAGTTTCGTCCGGAAACTGAAAATGAAAAAGAAAATCAAGTTGATCCTGTTAATCCTGTCTAATTGAAAAATAAGAAAAGAATCCAATCATTAACTAAATGATAGAAAAGATCGATTCAGGCTATTTGTTCTTCTTGGCCCTTGAAGCTGATGATTCGAGCTTTTTAATCAATTTGTCCGAATACTTCTGGGGTTCTTCAAATTTGATGGAGGTACTCCGTAAGGTATTTAATTTCATAATCAGAAAGTTGAGCTTTTTCATTGTGCGGTACTTTTCGGCGGTAGCGGTCATTCCGGCAAGAAGCTCTTCGGTCTGATGAATCTCCTTTTTTATTTCGATTTCAGGCGGGAGGCAATCGGCATTTTTTAATATCTTATAGGCCAGATGCAGTTCTTCGGCCACCGCTTGGTCGTCTGCAAGGTTCAAGGGTTCCCCGGTACCTTCAAGATCATCAAATTCGCCTTTTTTTTGGGCCCTGCGAATCCGCTCTTCAACAATTTTAGTAAATCCTGGTATCATAACAACCTGTGTGTTTGTTTTATTTAAGGGCATTCAACGTCTACCAAGTAAGTTTATATCACTTTTGTTCATTTTATCAAATAAAATTAGGTTTGACCGTGGCTACTGCTATTTGATAATAAAACCTAAATTGAGCGTTTCAAATTTTAAAAAGGGATCATTTATATTATAAATCATGAAAGGAACAGCGAATGAAAAAAATTGCCTTTGCCGGAACAGATGGCCGGACCTTATTGTGCGCGCTGGTAGTCTCCACCGCCACCAGTGAGCTTTATGAGGACCAATTTAGAGGAATCGTGGTTCGCGGAACGCCATCGATGCCGAAATTTGCAGAAACCATGAACTGGCCGGTTGAGTTTATTCCGACCGAAGGCAATTCTTACAACGAATATGCGGAGGTTATCATCAACGCCCTGACAAAAGGCAAGATTGATTATGTCATCCCAATGCCGGAGGCACTTTTATTTGAAGGACTGGTGGATCAGGTTGAAGCCGCTGGTTTTGGAGATCGCATTGTTGGGCTTAAAAAAGACGCCGCCTTTATAGAAGGAGATAAAATCAAATGCAAGGAGTTATGCCAGAAAGCCGGCATTCCCGTGGCAGCCTTCTGGTCGGAGGTAGATGCAAAGGACTATGAGACCGTATTGCATACCTGTTTGAATTATATCCAGCAGTTTGGCGGAGCTGTTTTAAAATACCCGTACAGTGCCGGTGGGAAAGGCGCCCGGATTATTTTGAATTCCTGGGAGATCAGAGAAGTATACGATACCTTAATAAAAGATTATAAACCCGATTATAAAAAAATGTACGGCGGAAAAGGGAAATGGCCTCTCTTAATCGAGTCTCTGATGTCCGGGGTGGAGATCAGTTTTACAATCCTGGTAGATAAACACGGCAATTATCAAATACTGCCCACCGCCATGGATTATCCGGAACGATTTGAAGGGCCGGCCAGCAAAATAAATCCGATTACCGGCGGGATGGGTGCCATATCACCGCACCCCATGGAAACGCCCGAGCTTATTGCACTGGCCGGAGAGCTCATTGCCCGCCCCCTTATCCAGAAAATGAAAGAAAAAGGCTATTTGCGTCCCTGTATTTTGTATCCGGGCTGTTTTGTTTCACTGGACAGCTCCAAGCAACCCACTAACATAAGGGTATCTGAAATAAATATTCGGCCGGGTGAGCCTGAGACCCAGCCGGTCGCGCGTCGACTTCGAAATTTAGGGGTGCTCGTTCAAGCCATGTTTGAGGGCAATCTAAATGAAATAAAACCGGAGGTAAGAGACGACCAACTGGCGATCTGCACCGGACTGGTGACCGGCCCCGGGGGGCCTGACGGTCAAAAAGGATATCCGTGGTCGTGTACGAAAGGCGAACCCATCGAAATCGATTTCAACTATATCAGAAAAAAAAACATCCAGGTTATCCCTTCGGCGATGACGTGTTCCATAGAAGACAATCGATTTATGTCGGACGGCACCCGGGTGGCCTGGATGAATGCAAATGTAAAGATCAAACCCAATGAAAGCCGCGGAGAGGCCGCGGAACGGTTCCGAAATAAACTCATTGCCGCTTTTGACAACGGTAAAATCCGGGTGATCCCCCGGGAAAATCCCCAGGGTAACCGGCTGGATTTAAGAAGGGATATTGGGTTTCATTACCTTAAAGAGGAACAAATATTTCCCAACAAATGAAGCTCCCCGCAGCAAACTGCGGGGTATCAGAGCGGAATTGCGCCGTAGCCTAACCCGCCTTCGCTCTAACGAGCTTCGGCGCGGTTCGCCTTGCCTTCCATCCCTGCAGTCCCGCTGCAAGCGGGACAGGGTATTCAGGCGAAGGCGAATAAAAAGCCCTTCAGGATTTCATCTATCCTTGAAGGGCGTTTCCAGTCAGGAACCAGTGACAGGCTGCCAGTAGCCAGAAAGTGGTGGCGATGCAGGGAGTCGATAAGTATCTGTAACTATTTGAAATTATTACAAGCGACTTTTTCAAGGTTGCGCAAATTTGGGGCTGTTTTGCACCCTATACGCACCCATTTGCAGGGATTTGCAAAGGAGGCAATAACCCCGATCATTACGGTCGGGGTTTTTATTACCATTTGATGATATCTGCAATTTTCTAAAATTTAATATTACATCAGCACATCCAACAAATTTTCCCTCCCTCCAAATTCCACATTCGGCACGCAATGTAAACAAAACCAACACCTAAAAAAGTGTAGATTTGTCATGCGCAATCCATAACTCAATCCGAAAATGACAGAACACCATTTATCGTGTTTTAATGATTTAGCATTTTGTTAAATCTGCAGTTGTGATAAGACATGCATATCGCAAAGAGTAAGGTCCCCTTGAAATTAGATGTATTAGCACCCCCAAAAGGTAAAAAATGATACCTCATGAAATCAAACAGGTTGTCAAAAGCCGCTACAGCAAATTTGCTGAAACAGGCGGCAGCAAAGATTCCTGTTGACCCAGCAAACAACAGCCCGGTTCGGGCTATGCAATTGATCAAGGGCTTTATAGCCAAGAAGAGCTTTCCTCAGCTCCGGAGATAGCTCTTAACCTCTCACGGGGCTGTGGAAACCCCACTGGATTTGCGAATCTTGAACCCGGGGATGTTGTTGTAGATTTCGGTTGCGGTGGCGGGATTGATGTCATTTTGGCTGCCCACAAGGTTGGAGAAGACGGTAAAGTAGTGGGAATAGATTTTGCCCCTCAAATGATTGAACGAGCAAAGCAGGCGGTGATTGAGTCTGGATTTCAAGAAAGGGACATTGAACTCCTTGTTACAGATATGGGGAAGTCGCAACTGCCAAAAGATTTTGCAGATGTCGTTATATCCAACTGTGTCATCAACTTATGTCCTGACAAAGTATCAGTCTATGAAGAAGCGTTCCGGATACTGGGACCCGGTGGACGGCTTGCAATATCGGATATTGTCCTAACTGAAAATATAGATTCCCAATTGCGAGAGCAATTTCAGGCAACATGGGCTGGATGCTTGGGAGGAGCTATCCTTGAAAAGAGCTACTGGCATACGGTGAGAAAAGCTGGCTTTGCTGAAATTCAGATTGTATCCCGTCATACCCTCACTCATGAGGAGCTCAAAGCAATGGCTTGTTGCCCGAGTGAAAAATTCACACCACCCCCTAAAAATGAAGACCTCGCTACAGTGGAAAAAAAAGTGGATAGTGTTAAATTCACGGCTGTAAAGCCGTCTTTGGACTGAGAAATCGAACCTGATCCATTCCTAACTGTCACAAACTTAGCTTTTTAGTTTTATTTGAGTTCAATACCGAAAGAATATCAGGTCCATAGTTTCGTACATCCATTTAATATCTGTAAAATTGCCAAATTACATGTACTCTCAATATATCAAAAGTTGATATCACGCTGGATAGTGACAAAAATATCGGTTATTTCATTATTCGATCTCTCGCCTTACAGCAAATATTTATGAGATTGAACTTCGCCGAATTAAATGATAACCGGTTAGATGAGCAAGATTCAATTTCATTAGTAGATGGAAAAAGAAAAAAATAAGAATGAGATTAGTTAGGTTAATTGCATTGTTTATTTTCTTAATTTGTAACGTTGGATGCCTTTCTCCTATCGCATTAAACACAATGGGGACAGCAAGTGGCAGCGCTCCTGTTGCTTTTAATAATTTAGGCGGGGGCGAGGGTGAAAGCTTTTGGATAGCTCAATACGACGATGTAATCGCAGCGACTTTGCGTGCTGGTGAAGCTCTCTCTCTTGAAGTAAAAGAGAATAAAGTAGAGAAAGATCAAGCATTTTTTCGTTTTTACGACGCTAAAACAGAAAGAATCGACCTTTTCATCGAGCGTCGTTCAGATACAATGACATCAATAAAGTTCGATGTTGGATGGTTCGGTTCGGTGGCCTTCGGCCGTCTAATGGCCCGGCAAATCATCTTTGAGCTTAATGAATCGGGATCCTTCCTTGAGGATTGGACGCCTAAGATACATAATTGACAGAGGGTCTTAGGTTTTAATCTGCTATATAACACATGCTTCTTTGCA
>Ga0255054_10001744_pt1 | contig 12676 bp, 7 predicted proteins | sample JV7_2_23_MG_FD_188634 | JGI IMG/M metagenome (GOLD analysis project Ga0255054, IMG submission 188634) | Seawater microbial communities from Jervis Inlet, British Columbia, Canada - JV7_2_23 | ecosystem: Environmental > Aquatic > Marine > Inlet | place: Canada: British Columbia | collected... | reverse complement strand
TCCGTCGCCAAATAGTCCTAATTCGAGCAGGACGGTGCCGAGAACCGTCTCTTTTAATTGTCCAATCGTCATCCTCGAGGGAATAGCATGGGGGTTGATGATTATATCGGGACGAAGCCCATTTCGGTCAAACGGCATGTCTTTCTCGTCCATGACTAGTCCAATTGTTCCTTTCTGTCCGTGTCTGCTGCTGAACTTGTCTCCCACCCGCGGCGGACGGTAAGCACGCACGCGCACCTTTGCGAAGGTGTAGCCGTCGCCATTGCGGTGAATGTAGTTTTTGTCTACGTAGCATTCCTCTCGGTTAGTGCGATGGGCCCGACTCTGGTCGCGGTATTTAATGACTTTCGTGTGGTCGTTGCGATTCTCTTTGATAGGGACGATCTTGCCGAGAATGATATCTTTGTTCTCCAACAGCGTATTCTCAGGCATAACGCCTTTGTTATTTAACTTATCGTAATTCCCAAATTTCATTCCTTTCGTTTTGTAAGGGTCTGGCTTGCACCGTATTTCTTCGTCTCCGTGAATTTTTTTGTCTTCATCCTTTTCCGTATGATAAATCGTTGCGGAGAATATTCCTCGATCGATTGCCCCTCGATTGAAGATAATAGAATCTTCTTGATTGTAACCAGAATACGTCATAATAGCCACGATGGCCATGCATCCAGAGGGGATGTTATTGAGCTTCACAAAGTTCATGAGACGCGTGTCCACAAGAGGCCGCATGGGATAAGTGAGAATGTAGCTCGTTTTGTCCATCCGGTTGGTGAAATTTGTAACATACATACCCATTGCTTGCTTGCCCATAGCACACTGATAAGTGTTCCTCGGAGACTGATTATGTTCAGGAAAGGGTATACAAGAAGCCAGCATTCCAAAGATGGTGCTCGGGTGGATTTCGCAGTGTGTATGCTGATATTCTCTTTTCGCAGCAAGTTGCTGTGGCGTCATCGCAATCATAGCGAAATTTTGTTCTTCGGGTCCAATAAATTCTAGCACTGACTCTGGAAGCTTGTGATTCATGAGGAGATCATCCCAAACAATGTCTCTACTTCGTATTTTGCGAATAATTTCGGTTGTAAGCAAAGGAACGTTATTGGTGACTTTTAGAAGCGGTCGCGTCGGTCTTCCCGCATCATTGCACACCCGTATTTCTTTGCTTTGATAGTCAAAGACTACACTGCTGTAAATATTAATAATTCCTTGGTATTTTTTCTCTTTGAGGAACAAGTATAATTCATATGGTTTGTGCACGACGCCGATCCAACAGCCGTTGACGATAATTTTTACTTTATTGTAAAGCTCGCGTGGCTTGAGTCCTTCGATCGGAATGACCAGCGGTTCGAGAACATCGTATATCGGTTTGCTGTTTGATTTGATCGTCACATGGCACAAGTAGCTCAGGTTTTTAACGACGCCAACAGGTTGTCCTTCTGGAGTCTCTGCTGGACAGATGAATCCCCACTGAGTGTTGTGAAGCTTCCTCGGAGGAATGAGTTTACCGCTTTTGTCTATCGGAGTATTGACGCGTCGAGAGTGGCTGAGACTGGATATGTAGGTGAGTCTGTTAAGGACCTGTGCTACGCCCACTTTATTTGAATTTGTGTTTTTAATTCCGAAATCTCCGGTCGCGAGGGCCCTTTTAATGCCGTTTTCGATAGTCGTAGATTTAATAATTTTGTATATATTCGTCCGATTGATGATATTCATGTAATCCTCATTCGATTTCCATGAACCATTATTAATTTCACGTACGATTTGCTTGCTCATGTCTTTCACGAGCTTATTGAAGTAGTTTCGAAATAAATTGTTCAATAACGTTCCAGTTAGGTCGATTCTTTTGTTCACGTATGAGTCTCGGTCATCTTTTTTTCGCCATCCGAAACTGGCGCTCAGTATTTTGTTGATCATGTAGCCAAGGAAATATATTTTCTGTTTCTCAGTAGAGCAATGAGGAAACAAATCGTTCTTTAAGACATTGACTGTGAACTCTCTCTTCTTTCTAGCGCCTGCTTCCTTGTCCATGTTTATGGGGGTATACATAGCGAACGATACTATGTAGGAGAGAGCGTCTTCTTGAGTGATGTGGGTGTTGGCTTCAACGATCGAGGCCTTGAGTCCGTACAACATTTTGGACATTTTGCGATCGTCAATATTCAGTATAATGAGCTCACATATTTCCTTATCAGGAACGATCCCGAGTGCTCTAAACAGGATAAATATCGGGATGGGTTGTTTGATGCGTGGTATTTGTATATATATTGCATGCCCGAAACCGTTGTTCCGGGATGCGATCATGACATTGATTTGTTTCGGGGATATGCATTTATTATCGGGTATTGACTTGATTTCAGCAAGCCACGACCACTTATTATTATTTTTCTTGACTTGGAAGCAATAAACTTTATTTTCTGCTGCCCTTTCTTGCGCGATTACAGTCTTCTCAGAACCATTTATGATGAAATAGCCTCCAGCATCAAAGCGGCACTCACCTGTATAGTCGGCTTTGAGATGATTGTGTTGTGTGAGGACACATATGGCTGATTTTATCATAATAGGTAATTTGCCTATGTGAATTTTGGGCATACAGCTGTAGAACGTCTCACAGTGCTGAAGTCCATCGCCGTAGCGGCGAATTATCTTAATGTTCAGATTTATGGTCATAGCAGAGGCGTATGTGAAATTGCGCAGACGTGCTTCTTGTGGAAACATCAGCTTTGTTGCACCATTGTTCTCGTGTATCTGTGGTCGATAGATATGGAAATTGTCGAAACTGATAATCATTTCCAGTGCATATTTCCCAACTGTTTTGTCGTGGTCATGCTCTGAATGCACAGTGACGGGACTGAACATATCGATGGTCTGTTGAATTTGATGATTTACAAAATGATTATACGACTCCAATTGGTGTCGGACACACCTTTTCAGGTGTTGTCCTTCGAAGTACGAGTTAATAACAGTCCAAGGTTGCTCGCCATCTAACAATTCCTTTTCCATATCTTCTTCCATCTGACACGTTCGTTAACTGACGTTTCAATTTATCTTTAAATAGTTATTGAAAATAATAAAATGTCTCTATAATACAATGAAATCTGGTCCCCGTGATCCTACCGATCCACATAAAAATAAGAGGATAATCATAAAAGATATATCAAACACCAATATTCCTCCACCATCAAAGGACGTTATATTTCTTAACCCTCTTTTTATACCGTTTCAACATTGGAAGGACAAACAGGACCCCTTATTGCTAAAAAATCACCCCGAAAATCCTTCAAAAACGGATACAAATAGTATAAATAGAAAACTAGATCCTTTCACAATGAATCTAGATAACGTATTAGATAAGATACGAAAAGATAGAGTTGTGAATTCCAAACAATTGCACGATCGAAAACTACACAACTTCGCAAAACTACGTGACGGCCTAGATGAAAGCTCCAATCGAAAATTAATTCTTATGAATAAACTCAACAACTCCAATGACAGTAAAGAAGACATCGCTACCCTCCTCAAAAACATCAGCGATAAATATAACCTCATACAGTCCAGTTCCCTAGAAGGCAAGACTATCATACCACCGTTACCGCCGCCCCCATCATTCCCAAAGCGTCAACGTCGTCGGACTTCGCTCTACATACCACCAGACTCGCGCATCTTTCATCCAAAACAGCCGCCGCCGCCACCGCCTCTTCCCACCACACCTTACCGCAGACAGCCTTCACCGCCTCCTCCGCCGCCGCCTCGTCCCACGCGCAAGGTCGACATCGATGTAGAAGTAGAATCGCTCAATGACCTTCTTCGGCTCATCGAAAAGTATCCTCTCGATGCCGATATCTGCTACAACATCGATATGGAGTCCATACATAATATCGGCGGACCGATCACTGAACTAAACCAAATGATCGGAATGAATAAACTTAAGAATTCTATTGTAGACCAAGTTCTTTACTTTGCTCAAGATTTACACATCAGTAAGAAAGCAAAAAATCAAGACTTCATGCATACAGTGATATATGGTCCTCCAGGAACAGGCAAAACAGAAGTCGCCAAAATCATGGGAAAAATATTTTCCTCACTAGGCGTCCTCAAAAGGAATACGTTCAAAAAGGTTACACGCTCGGATCTTATTGCAGGCTACTTAGGACAAACCGCTATCAAAACCCGCGACGTTATTCGGGAATGTTTAGGGGGTGTCCTTTTCATTGATGAAGCATATTCTTTAGGGAACCCGGAAAAACGCGATAGCTTCGCCAAGGAGTGTATTGATACGCTGTGCGAGGCCCTCAGCGACAACAAAGAACAACTCATGGTAATTGTTGCTGGCTATCAAGAAGACCTTAAAAAATGCTTTTTTGCCTACAACCAAGGTCTAGATTCCCGATTTCCGTGGCGTTTCAAAACGGACGATTATAACGCCTCGGAGCTGAATCTCATATTCCAAAAGAAAGTGAAGGACGCAGGATGGAAAATGGGAGAGACTGTTCCAGATAGTTGGTTTCAAGATAAAATAAGATACTTCAAATTTTTTGGACGCGACATGGAAACACTGTTATCTAAAACCAAAATAGCACATGCCCGTCGCGTATTCTGCCGCTCCAAAGATATCAAGAAAAAAATAACCCTATGCGATCTCGAGAAGGGATTTGCTATGTTCCTCGATAATGACGAGGTTCAAGAAAGAACAGGCAAAGGTCTGGATGATATCGCAAAATTGATGTACTTATAGCCCCTAACCTCACCCGTACGGTATGATATGTATTATATGTCGCAATAGTGTCGACGCCGAATGTGTCTCCCCATGCAACTGTTCCGGAACCATGAAGTATATCCACAAAGCATGCCTTACCAAGTGCATTTCGTACGGACATACCTACTGTCGAGTGTGCAAAACACCCTACCCTTCGGGATATGATCGCGACAATAACTGGTGTAAAACATTCATTTTCGCGGTCGCGCTTAGCGCTTCGATCGTCGCCCCCTGTATATGGCTAGCTGATCCAGCGCTCAGCTTCCCCGATAAATGTTTAGCACTGTTCACAGTGTTGGCTGTGTTCGTAATCGCTCCACGCACACTGATAATGTCTGTAATATGCGCCGGAATCCTCCGCGGAATATACTACATGCGTCGCATATAGCGTGCAATGTGTTTCCCCACCCTCATTTTTCTGTCTTTCTTTATTAGTATGGAAGTCAAAAAAACAATACAGGTAAACCCGGATTTTTTTAAGATCAAACGAGGAAGATCCAGAAAAGAAAAGAAAACGAAACCGAAACTTCAATCTACCCTGAAGCCTAACAATATCAAGAAACAGTTATTGGCACGTATTAAAAACTTCCAAAAACAAAAAAACGATGAAGCTGTTCAAAAAGAGAAATCAGAAAATCAAGAAGAATTCAAGAAAGATTTCGATTCGTCTTTAGACTATCTTCAAAAAATGATTCATGAGAGAAAAAATAAAAAACAACGAAAACGGACGCGCAAAAAACAACACGCCGAAAATACTCAGCCGCAAATCTCCACTCCCACCAAAGAACCAGTCCCAGTCCTCGCCTCAGTTCAAGCGAAGGCACCCCAAATCACCAAACCAGCTACAGTTTCAACGCACTCCCCGAGCCTGCAGAGGCCTGACCCTCCGTACGGCAATCTCAAAAACGGAACCAAGCCTACTTATTCCGAATACCGCAAAACACTCAAGAACAAAAAGAAACCAAAGGTCCGACTGCCGCCTATGCCCGAGCCTTCCCCCACGACGACGCAGCGGCAGGAGAGACTAGACAAAATCAAACGAAATCTGGCCACGCCAAAGATACGAGAGATAGCTAAGCTCATAAATCGAAAACGCACCCTGAAAATCTTCCGACTAGGAAAGAAGGACCGCAAAGTTGGAGTTCTCATTAAGTGCGGTAAAACGAGAAAAAAAATACGGACCGAATGTGACGTCCTCAAGCGCAAACGCATCTCCGACATCAAAAAATACCTGCGAAGCCACAATTTAATCAAAATCGGATCTACTGCGCCAGAGGACGTTATGAGAAAACTCTACGAAGACGCACGGCTATCTGGCGATATCTATAATAAGAACATTGACTACCTCATGCACAACTACATGGCTGCAGGCTCGTAGGCGCAGTTGTCGTCAAATATATAAGATATCGTATTAAAGTCTCTCCATATTATCTAAAATAATGACTATGATGAGTGATTATTTTCGTTACGAACAGGAGTACATAAATAAATACGGACCGAAGACAATTTTCATAATGCAGTGCGGATCGTTCTTCGAAGTCTACGGCGTAAAAGATCGACAGGGTCATTTTACAAAGCCACAAATTACCGAATTCTCTCGAATATGCGATATGACCATCGCAAAGAAGAAGTCCACGCACAAGGGACAAGCCGTCTTCATGTCTGGATTTTCGCCGGTCGAGCGTCTAGAGAAGCACGTCACAAAATTAAACGAAGCAGGCTACACAGTAGCTGTATACGTGCAAGACCCGAATGTTCCTAGCATTCGGAGTGAACTCGGTGTGTACTCTCCTGGTACGAACTTCAATATGACCAGCAGAGAGATTTCAAACAATATAATGACTCTTTGGATAGAAAAGCACAATAAATCCTTGCTGAACAAAACCCCCAAAATCATCTGCGGCATGTCTTGCACTGACGTTTTCACAGGAGCTTCCTACATATTTGAATTTAAAGAATCATACTTCCACAATCCAACCACATTCGATGAAATAGAGAGATTCTACACGACATATAAGCCCAGTGAAATAGCTATTGTTCACAACACGACGGATGAAGAAATAGACGATATCATCCAGTTTGCTTCCATTGACTGCGCCACCATTCACAAAATATCTCTCAATGACCCAGAAAAAAGTCACTACAGAGCAGCCAAAAACTGTGAAAAACAAACCTATCAGAGAGAACTTTTGGAGAGATTTTACGACATATCGGATTATGAATCCTTTTATGAATCACTGCGATTTCGCGAAACGCCCATAGCCACACAGTCTTTTTGTTTCTTGCTTGACTTCGTGCACGCCCACAACCCCGCTCTGGTCAAAAAGATAAAGGAACCTGTCTTCAATAACGTCGCCAGCAGATTGGTTCTAGGCAATCATTCTCTAAAACAGTTGAACATCGTCAACACCACCAATAGGCGGGATCATCTATCGTCTGTCGTAGCATTCGTCAATAAGGCTAAGACTCCAATGGGAAAAAGAAAAATCAGTGATCTTATTTTGAATCCTACTACAGATATCGAGTATCTAAACAAGGAATATGAGATAGTAGCACATACCGTGGAGCACTGTGAGCGCCTTCGGGAGCTTCGGAAAACATTGGTTCAGATTGCCGATTTCGAGAGATTGTATCGCAAGATTGTCCTGAAGAGGCTCGTTCCCAGCGAATTATCACAGTTTTATAAAAATCTCAAAACAATAATGGGAATTCACAAGCAACTTAAGGCAGAAGAAAACATAAATCAGCATATTAATTTGCCCAATCTCTCTAAAAGCTGTAAGAATCTAACAAAATATCTTAAACAAAAACTGAATCTGTCTGCCGCTAGCGAGATTAGTTGTGCGTCCTTTGAGACCAATATTTTCAAACGCGGCGAGTATCCAGAACTTGATGCATTGGAGCATTCGTGCGTCGACTGCGGAGATAAGTTGGAGTGCTGTAGAAAATTTCTTGAAATGCATATTGCTAAATTTGAAAAGGGCCGAAAACGTGCGGTAAACATAGTGAAAGTGCACCATACGGATAAGAATGGCTTATTTCTAACGATGACCGATCGCCGGTCTAAGATTCTCAAGAAAGAGATTAAACCCGACATAGTCTCTCTGAGATATGACTCAACCTTTGACGGAACTAAGTGTGAAATGGATTTTAATTCTTCCACGCTCACGTTCTCCGTCGGACCGTCGAAGACCAAGCGAGTAGACAACGGGGAGCTGCTTGGAATATACACAGCTATCTTGCAAAGCAGATCGAATTTGAAAGAAAAGCTCATGGGCGTTTACAGTGAGTTCATCGGGTCACTACAGGAATATAGCGAAGATATCAGTACAATCATACAATACGTCACAAGACTCGACGTGCTCCTAACAAAAATGGTTCTTGCTAAGGACAACAATTACTGCCGCCCTTGCATTGATGTAGAGGCGAAAAAGTCGTTCCTGAAGGCTGAGGAAATGCGGCACTTGCTTATCGAGCGGTTTCAGAAGAGTGAAATCTATGTCCCTAACGACGTTGAGCTCGGCGAGACCGGAATGCTGCTGTATGGTACGAATGCGGTGGGCAAGTCAAGTCTGATAAGGTCCATTGGTATTTGTGTCGTGCTAGCTCAGGCGGGATTTTTTGTCCCCTGTAGGACTTTCCGTTATCGACCCTACACAGCGATTTTCACGAGAATCTTAGGAAACGACAATATTTTCAAAGGTCTGAGCACATTCGCCGTTGAGATGAGCGAATTGCGAACTATCTTGAGGTGCGCTGGAGAGAACAGTCTCATATTGGGGGACGAGCTGTGTAGCGGAACTGAGACAACCTCGGCAATAAGTATTTTCGCGGCAGGCTTGGTTCAGTTACATGCGAAGGGTGCTTCATTTATTTTCGCGACGCATTTTCACGAGTTAACCGATATGGGTATCATAACTGATTTGGAGAGATTGAGAATGTATCATATGGTCGTGAGTTATGATAGGGGAAGGGATATTTTGATATATGACCGCAAGCTGAAAGAGGGGCCAGGAAACAGTATGTATGGGCTGGAAGTGTGTAAAGCGTTAGATTTGCCGCAGGATTTCCTAGAGCTAGCCCACGAGATAAGGAAGAAGCGAGTTCCAGTAGAAGCCAACACAATGGAGGCGGCAGTGAGTCGTTATAGTGCGCAGAAGGTGAAAGGAAACTGCGAATTCTGTGGGAAGGTCGGCGTGGAGATTCATCATTTACAGCCACAAGAGGCGGCAAATGAAGATGGATTCATTGGTTCATTTCGCAAGAACCATCCCGCGAACTTGGCAAATGTATGTATTTCATGCCACAGAGAGATAACTAGAAAAAACATCAAACATCGGAAGACCAAAACTTCGCGAGGAAATAAGTTTGTGATCTGTGGTTGATTTACGGTTTTGAACATTTCCTGTATTAAGTGATGATCCATTGGTATACGTTCTGAAGAACCAATGCGTTCAGCGGCACTACATTAACGAGCGGGCACAACACTGTGTTTGTGAAAGCGACGCCGTTTTGTAGCCCCATTGGAAATGCGAAGAGTATTATGTTATCAATAAACGCCTCGTAGCTAGCCTGAGTGTATGCCATCGGGGGGTCGCCACCTGACGCTGGACAACCAACAAACATAGATTCCATAGTTGTAACTTGCGACATGTTCGTAAACTCGATTTCTTGGTTAAAGGCAAATGCTCTACAGAACATCTCCTTCATATTCGTGACTTTTACCGTATTCCAAGCCAGAGGAACCCCTCCGTTGTTAAAGTTGGCTGCGATCTTGAACATGTTCTCTATTGATGTGACGTTACTCACGTTCCAGTCACTCAGATTTCGGTTGAAAACAAGTGCGTTCTTGAACATCTCCGTCATGTCGGTCACATTTCCGACCTGCCAAGCTGCAAAACTGACGGGATGAGCTAGGAGTTGATTGAACGCCCTAGCATTATCAAACATTCTGACCATGCTCGTAACGTTCCCAACGTCCCACACCAGCCAACTCTCGGCAACCACTCCGTTATTAAAGGCCAGCGCATATTTAAACATTTCACTCATATTTCTGACGTTACTCACGTCCCAGTTGAGCTGAGGTGGGAGCTGACTGGCCAGAGGTTGATTAAATACGGTCGCACCCGAGAACATTTCCGACATGTCGGTCACGTTTCCGACCTGCCAAGCTGCGAGACTGGGATCAGCTAGGCTTTGATTGAACGCCGCTGCATTATTAAACATTCTGGCCATGCTCCTAACGTTCCCAACGTCCAACACCAGATCAGTACCCGTGACCCCGTTCCAGTTATTAAAGGCCGCTGCACCCGCGAACATATCCGACATGTCGGTCACGTTTCCGACCTGCCAAGCTATAGGACTACCGGGGGGGAAGGGGGGGTCAAGGTCAATTAGGAGTTGATTGAACGCCGCTGCGCCGTTAAACATGCTGGCCATATTCGTGACGTTCACAACGTTCCACACCAACCAAAACGGGATAAGGCCATTCGATCCGTTATTAAAGGCCGCTGCACCGTTAAACATGCCACTCATATTTCTGACGTTACCCACGTCCCAGCTGAGCTGAGGATGAAGGACTTGATTGGCCAGAGGTTGATTAAACACGGTCGCACCCGCGAACATTTCCGACATGTCGGTCACGTTTCCGACCTGCCAAGCTGCGAGACTGATGGGATGAGCTAGGAGTTGATTGAACGCCGCTGCACCGTTAAACATGCTGGCCATATTCGTGACGTTCACAACGTCCCACACCAGATCAGTACCGGCAACCCCTCCGTTATTAAAGGCCGCTGCACCGTTAAACATGTCACTCATATTTCTGACGTTACCCATATTCGAGCCCCACGAGGTCACATCCTGGTTGAATACCGTGCAGTCACGAAACATCTCGCTTGTATCGATAACGTTGACGAAGGTCCAGGCTGCAGCGTTAGTCAACGTCGTTAGTGCCGAGCATCCCGCGAAGCAGCCAGCGCACGTAGTGCTAAAAGTCGGTGCGCCAGCTGAAGGGATAGGTCCCGACGGCATCGGCATCAGCACACCCACACCTTCCCCAGTCGTAGTCAAGAAGTCACACTCGCGAAATAGATCAACTTCACTACTTTCGAAGTTGCCCCATTGTAAAATTCTTAGAAGTTGGTCTCGCAAATTCCCAGTTATACCTGCGGCTTTCCAGCATGTCCAGTCAGTACACCTTATAACAACCGGATGTGGGCCAGATAGATCAGGACTGGTTACAGGACCAGTCGTGTACGTTATACCAGTTCCCAAACTTTGCGTGTCCATGCCATCCCAATTCCAAAAGACCCCTATTTGCTGTCCGCTTCCCAGCTGGACAGGTAAGGTCACTGTGGAAAACTGAAGCTCGATGACCAGGTCACCTTCCAAAAGCTGGGGGGTGGGTGGCGGCGGCGGCGGCGGCGGCGGCGGGATGACGGGCACAAATACTTTACACGAAGGGCACGCGCGCCAATATCGCTTGCCCCCACTTCTTCTGTATTTACCGTTCATCTATATAGATATGATCACAAAATTATAGAAATGAAAGAGGTTAAACAGAAAAATTCTATATAGATAGTAGACAAATGGGGAGTAAATCTGCTCAAAATAACATACGCCTCGACAAAAACACGACTGAAAAAAATCTCATTATCGATCCTGAAGACTTCCATTCAGCGATCTCCAAGCTTCGAGAGTTCTTCATTGCTAAAGGTTTTATTGAAATGCATACGCAGAATCGCTTAAGTATTCTTGCCGCGTGTGAGGATCCCGAAACAGTGCAAGTTTATCAATATATGGGTCAGCTTTGGCCGCTACCGCAAACAGGACAAATGTGGCTAGAGCACGAACTTCTCAAGAACAAGCAAGCTGTAGGATTCTTTTGCGTAAGCACCAGCTATCGAAATGAGCCGAACCCCGTCGCAGGGAGACACGACCTCATTTTTCCGATGTTCGAATTCGAAATGAAGGGAGATTTCGAGGCATTGATTGCACTGGAATGCGAGCTGCTCGAACATTTAGGGTACGGCAAAGCGGAAACCTTCCCCCGCATTCGCTACGAAACTTGGGCCAAGAAGTGTGAGGTCAAATTGCTAGGTCACGAACATGAAGCAGCCGTATGTGAAGAGAAAGGTCCTGTGGTGCTTATTACCCATTTCCCAGAGCGCACCCATCCTTTTTGGAATACAAAACGCGATGTTGAAACAAAAGTCTCCTTCAAATGTGATATCATTCTTGACGGACAAGAAACGATAGGTTCCTCTGAAAGAAGCTGTGATCTCAGAAGAATGCGCTTCGATTTCTACATGATTGAAAACGGAAAATACTCGGAATTGCTTTACGACTATTTCGGTAAAGACAGGGTCGACAAAGAGTTTAACGACTTCATGAAATACGACTTTATTACACGTAGCGGAGGAGGCATAGGAGTTACTCGTTTAATAAGGAGTATGAAGAAGCATCAACTTCTTTAGAAAAACATATCGCATATACTATAGCGCATGCTTGTGGACCTGTTGCCCAGAGGAATTGTCGGATTAGAGAATGGTGCGGCCTTTATACTGGCCGTAATTGGAGGTGTTCTCGTCTATAATCACGAAAAGCAGAGGAGACTTAAGAAACTTATGTCCAACAAGTTCTTCATGTTCAGTCTTATACCTGTTGCGTTATGGTCTTATATGACGCTCGCGATGCCGAACACAGGGAAGTCTGTAAGATTCAGGGACGCGACGAAGAGCGCCCTTGTTGCGTTCATAGTAGCTATCTGTGCATACCTCGAACTTACAATTGCTCCTTTCTGGATCGTCTGGTTGTTTTCATTCTATCTCAACACCATAGGATAAATTAAATGCGGCTATATCATAATGAACTGGATTCTCAATAGAACACGTAGGTATTTTTCAATGAGGAAACGCGGTCCTCTTT
>Ga0255054_10001743_pt1 | contig 12681 bp, 7 predicted proteins | sample JV7_2_23_MG_FD_188634 | JGI IMG/M metagenome (GOLD analysis project Ga0255054, IMG submission 188634) | Seawater microbial communities from Jervis Inlet, British Columbia, Canada - JV7_2_23 | ecosystem: Environmental > Aquatic > Marine > Inlet | place: Canada: British Columbia | collected... | reverse complement strand
CGAACACGGAACCTATCTTATACCCACTGTTTATGTAGACGAGTATTTTCTAGAACAGCAAAAAGACAGTCAAGCCCTAGCCAAAGCAGTAAACTATCACCTGAGTTACAAAAAGATCTCGGATAACTGCATTCGGCAAGCCATTAAAGCCGGAGTCAAGATCGGGATCGGAACGGATTATGTCGGAATGCCTGTCCAATTTTGTGTCCGTGAGTTTGCCCAAATGGTCCGCCTAGGCATGACTCCTCAAGAGGCGATTGAAGCCGGCACCCGGATCAATTCTGAACTTTTGATGCTCGAAGAAGAGATCGGAACGATCGAAACAGGAAAATTGGCCGATATCATTGCTGTTTCAGGCGATCCCACAAAAGAAATTTCAGTCCTTGAGAAAATACGATTTGTCATGAAGAGCGGAACCGTGATCCGGTTTGATCAAAATAAATAGTAACATCTCAAATTTTTTTTAATTCTTCATTGACATACTATAGGGGGGTATACTATATTAATAATAAGGAGTTCGACATGAGCAAACAGATAACCACCCATGAACCAGAATTGGTTCGTCTGAAAAGAATTGAGGGACAGATCAGGGGAGTTCAGAAAATGATCGATGAAAAGAGGTACTGTGTGGAAATTCTTACCCAGCTCTCGTCTATTGTGGGCGCGATTAAGAGCGTAGAGGAAAATATCCTGGAACGACACCTTAAAGGATGTGTTCAACATTCTTTTACAAAAGGGAGCAATCAGGATAAAGCACAAAAAATAGACGAAGTTGTCGGCGTTTTAAAAAAGTTCAGAAAATATTGAGATCAGATCCATAATCTTAACTTGAATGTAGCATTCAGGATGATTGAACATTTATCCATTTTAGGGAGATGACGGATGGCAAAAGACTATGTCTGCGGCATGGAGGTAAATGAAGAAAGTCCATCAGCTGTTTCTATGTATCAAGGCAAAAAGTATTATTTTTGTTCCCGTGATTGCAAAGAGAAATTCGACAAGATACCAGAATTCTATCTAAATCCTCTCTTTAAGGCAAAAAAAAGCAGAGAAAGCCAGTGAGAAAGATCCATTGAGAAAAGATGATCCGAAATCAGTTCAGAAATATGAAGGCTCAACGGAAAGACTCGACCTTCCCATCGTTGGGATGACCTGTGCTGGTTGTGCTTCAAACGTTCAGAAGATCCTGGTTCGCATCAAAGGAGTGGAAAAGGCAGACGTCAATTTTGCCACATCAAAAGCAACTTTGTTTTTCCAGCCGAAGGACCTCAAAACTGAAGATTTCATCACTTCTGTCCGTAAAAGCGGTTACGATGTAGCAATCCTAACGATCGAGCTGCCTGTTAAAGGCATGCACTGTGCTTCCTGTGTCCAAAAAATAGAAAATGTCCTTCTTAGCACAAAAGGAGTCATAAAGGCTTCTGTAAATATTGCTACTGAAAAAGTGAAAGTCGAATATCTGCCCACGGAAGCAGACCCGAAAGAGATTAGACAAGCAATTGAATCAACAGGATATGAAGTTCTTGAAATCGACCCAATCAAAAATGGATCAGATCCTGAAAAATCCATTCATAAATACGAGTACCGGAAACTCAAAGCAAAATTTTTTGCAGGACTGTTTCTTGGACTGATAGTCTTTATGGGAAGCTCCCGTCACTGGTTTCCATGGATACCTGAGATTTTTGGCAATCATTTCCTCCTATGGGCATTATCCACTCCGGTTCAATTTGTGATCGGATGGCAGTTTTACAGGGGTGCCTGGAGCGCCTTCAAGCATCGAAATGCGGATATGAATACTTTGATCGTGGTCGGAACCTCTGCTGCATATTTGTACAGTGTAGCCGCTACATTGTTCCCCGGCTTTTATAAAGCAGGCGGAATAGAGCCGCATGTTTATTTCGAAACATCCGCATTGATCATTGTTCTTATTCTGTTGGGAAGGCTACTTGAAGCGAGAGCAAAGGGGCAGACTTCGGATGCCATCAAAAAACTCATAGGATTACAGCCGAGAACAGCTCGGGTCATGAGAGACAATGATGAGGTGGATATCCCGATCGATGAGGTTCTTGTTGGTGATATTGTCACCGTCCGTCCGGGGGAGAAGATCCCGGTCGATGGGATCGTACAGAATGGAAGGTCGGTTGTTGATGAATCCATGTTAACCGGAGAAAGTATTCCTGTAAAAAAAGAGAGCGGGAGCGAGGTCATAGGAGCCACGATCAATAAAACCGGCAGTTTTAAATTTCGGGCCACAAAAGTCGGAAAAGACACTGCACTCGCTCAGATCATCAAACTGGTCCAGGATGCACAGGGTTCAAAAGCGCCTATTCAAAGATTGGCAGATGTTATTTCCGGATATTTCGTGCCCATTGTCATCTCCATGGCCATCGCCACATTTGTGATCTGGTTCAACTTCGGTCCTCTTCCTTCTTTGACGTTTGCCCTGTTGAACTTTGTAGCAGTGATGATCATTGCCTGCCCTTGCGCACTCGGCTTGGCCACTCCGACAGCTGTCATGGTCGGGACAGGAAAAGGAGCTGAGAACGGGATATTGATCAAAGGTGGAGAAAGCTTAGAAACCGCACATAAACTCGATACCATCGTCTTTGATAAAACCGGAACCATGACCAAAGGCAAACCTGAAGTCACGGATTCCATTTCTGTCAATGACTATTCAGAAGAAGATATCCTTAAATATGCTGCAAGCGCTGAAAAGAATTCCGAACACCCTTTAGCTGAAGCCGTAATAAGGAAAGCAAAAGAAAAAGGTATACATATCAATGATCCCAAAGAATTCAATGCCATCGAAGGAAGGGGAATTGAAGCAACTGTCAATGAGAAAAAAATAATTCTCGGAAATGCAAAACTCATGAAGGATAGGAAGATCGAGATAAAAGATCTTGAACGGAAAGCGAATATTCTCTCACAAGAAGGAAAGACTCCTGTGTTTATCACAATTGAGAATAGACCTGCCGGTTTGATCGCACTAGCAGATACCCTTAAGGAAAATTCGATCCGGTCTATCAGAAGACTGAAGGGTATGGGACTCGATGTGATTATGCTCACTGGGGATAACAGGCGGACCGCAGAAGCGATTGCAAAAAAATCAGGGATAGATACGGTGATATCCGAAGTTTTGCCTGAAGATAAAGCCCATGAGATCAAGAAACTGCAATCAGAAAAAAGAATGGTTGCCATGGTTGGAGACGGGATCAATGATGCTCCTGCCCTGGCCCAGGCTGACATAGGGATCGCTATCGGGACAGGAACAGATGTGGCTATGGAAGCTTCAGACATCACACTTATAAAGGGAGATTTAAGCGGTGTTGTTTCTGCGATTGAATTAAGTAAAAAGACGATCAGGATCATAAAGCAAAATCTATTTTGGGCCTTTTTTTACAATACAGCCGGCATCCCGATCGCAGCCGGAGTTCTTTATCCATTCTTCGGGATCCTGCTTAATCCGGTATTTGCATCCATAGCCATGGCTTTTAGTTCCATTTCTGTTGTTTCCAATTCGTTAAGGCTTAGAAGGGTGAAGATAAATGCTTAGGTCAGGAGATATGCAATGTTATCAAAAATAATTATAACCGTCTCCGGAATAGGATTGATATTCATGGTGAATTGGTACTTTTTACTCTCACAGAGACAAAGATCTAAAACGAAAAAGGATGAATGATATGATCCGCCATTCATTACAAAAAGGAACAAGAAAATGAGAAAGAGTCTGATTTGGAGTCTGATATTTTTCTTTTTTCTCGGAGGATACAATGCCCTGTCTTTCTCTGAGCCCGAAACCGCACATTCAGTATTGAAGTCATTCATTCTGGAAGCATTAGAGAACAATCCAAAACTGGATGCTGCCCGTCATCGAGTGTTTTCGGCGGAAAAAGGCATATCTCAGGCTGGCGCCCTTCCGGATCCTCAGCTTTTGGTCAGCCTGTCGAATCTCCCTGCTGATAGTCTTTCTTTTGATCAAGATCCGATGACAGGAAAGGTTATCGGGATCATGCAGATGATCCCTTTTCCAGGTAAACTCGCTCTGGCGACAGAAATGGCAGAATTCGAAGCCGGGGCGATTAGATACCAGTTCGAGGAAGTTCATAACAAAGTTATTCAAATGGTAAAACAAACATATTTTGACCTGTATGCGATCGACCGGGCTTTGGAAACGACAAAAAAAAACAGGGAATTGATGGAACAGTATATTCATGTTGCCGAAACAAAATATGCAACAGGGTCAGGGCTTCAGCAGGATGTTCTCCGGGCCCAGGTTGAGGTTTCCAAATTGGAGGATGACCTGCTCATGTGGCGGCAAAAAAGACTCTCAGCTGCCGCACGGTTAAATGCCATTTTGAATAGACCTGTTGAAGCACATATTGACAAGACGCTTCCAGATAGGGGACTCCCTGACAGCCCTGTCAAAGTATATGCAGCCGAAGAAATAGAGCAGAACCGGCCGCTCCTGAAAGCCTGGCGTGAAAGGATTCGAAAAGTCGAAGCTGCTGTAAAACTATCAAAACGCGATGTCTGGCCCAATTTTTCCTTAGGAGCCAGTTACCGGCAGCGTGATGAGCTAGCTGACGGCAGGCAGATGATTGATTTTTTTTCCGCGACCATATCTATGAATATACCGGTTTATTTCAAGCGAAAGCAGAATGCAAATATTGCAGAAAAGGAGCTGACCTTGAATGCGGTCATGTCTGAATATGAAGATATTAAGATCCATGTTTTATCCGAGATAACAAGTATAATGGCTGCTATTGAAAGAGACCGCAAAAGAGTCGAACTTTATGAAGGAGGAATACTCATTCAGGCTCAACAATCCCTTGAATCAGCACATGCAGGCTACAGAGTGGGTAAGGTTGATTTTTTAACTCTGCTAAACAATTGGCTGATGCTTCAGAATTATGAGCTGCAGTATTTCTTCGCTGTCTCCGATTATTTAAAAGGTCTGGCGGATTATGAATATGCGGTTGGCCTGAATGATATTCATCAAATCAGCCCAGAGACATTGAGTGAAGAAAGAGAGAATTAGTATCTGGAGAGAAAAATGAAAGGTGAATTATTTATAATCCTTTTTGTTGGAATTCTGATAGGAGGAGCAGCGACCTATTTCATTGCGCCGATGATAGAAACGTCAGGAGGTGAAATTCCTGAGGGTGTGGAGCAACTCTATTCCTGTGGAATGCATCCGGAAGTCATTTCCGATAAACCTGGAAATTGTCCTATATGCGGGATGAAGCTTACTCCCATCAAAAGTACGGCTCAAGCAAAAACTGGTGAGCCTGGCAGGGAACGCAAGATCCTTTACTGGCGTGCCCCTATGGACCCGACAGAAATCTACGATAAATCCGGAAAATCCAAAATGGGAATGGACTTGATACCTGTTTATGAAGGTGAAGAAGCAGGGGGAGCAGGCAGTATAACCATTGATGGCGCATTGCAGCAGAACATGAATCTACGGGTAGCCAAAGTCGAACGTCGAGATATCTCCAATGTTATCCGAGCTTACGGTAGAGTAACTTATGCTGAGGATAAAGAATTTTCTGTAAATACGAAAATCAGTGGATGGATTGAAAAGCTCTATGTAAACACGACCGGTCAAAAAGTACGAAAAGGTCAGCCGCTATTGGAGATTTATTCGCCTGAATTAGTTTCTACCCAAGAAGAGTACCTTCTCGCCCTCAATAATTACGAAAAATTATCTTCAAGTCAGTATGAAAGTGTACGAAATAATGCCAAAAAAATGCTAACTTTAGCCCGTGATCGTTTGGAGTACTGGGATATATCTAAACCTGAAATTGATAAAATAGAAAAAACCGGTCAGTCTCGTAGGACTATTCTTCTGAAGTCACAAATTACAGGTGTAGTAACCCATAAGGCCGTAGTCGAAGGCGATAAAGTTGGTCCTGGGAAGGACCTTTTTCATATTGCAGATCTGAGCAAAATATGGGTAGAAGCTTCTGTCTATGAATCGGAACTCTTTCTCATCAAAGTCGGACAAAATGCCGATCTTGAACTTGATCATCTCATGGGGCAGAAACTGGAAGGAAAAGTCGATTTTATTTATCCCTACCTTGATCAAAAATCGAGGTCAAACAAGGTCAGATTGGTGTTTGAAAATCGCGATCTTCTTTTAAAGCCGGATATGTTTGCGACTGTCCGGATAATCAGTCATGCTGCCAGTGATTCATTGGCGATTCCCACGGAGGCAGTCATTCATTCTGGAAAACGAAAACTTGTCTTTGTTACGGAGGGCGATGGGAAGTTTGAGCCTCGCGAGATAAGGATCGGGGCTGAATCCGATGATGGTTATATCCAGGTTATTTCAGGTTTGTTTGAACATGAAGCAGTGGTAGTTTCAGGGCAATTTCTGTTGGATTCAGAAAGCAGGACCCGGGAAGCCATTGCCAAAATGCGAGCTTCTCAATCGCAAAGCATTAAAGATGCCTCCAAGGAAAAAGAGAAAAGCGGGTATAAGTCACATGGTTTAGAACCTGATGTCGAATCCAATGAAGCCCATTCGGAAATGAAAATACCTGCAGTAAAGCTACACAGTCATGAAGTCGAGAAGCATGAAATGCAGGAGATGGATACCGATCAATTATATACATGTCCTATGCATCCTGAATTCATTACATCTGATCCTAATGCCAATTGTCCTGATTGCGGAATGAATGTCGTAAAGGTGGAGAAATTGGGTGATAAAGTCGACCTGGAGAAGTCAAAGTTTTACACCTGCTCCATGCATCCAGAATTTTTAACAACCGATCCGAAGGCGAGCTGTCCAGAATGCGGAATGAAGCTTGAAAAAGCAAAAAAGAAATTTTGAAACTTTCCATAAAACCGATAAGGAATTTAACCTTTTGAATCAATAAGAAACGGAACATGTTAGAAAAAATCATTGAATGGTCAGTTAATAACCGGTTTTTAGTGACGATCGGTATTTTTGCAGTGATCATTGCTGGAATCGTGTCAATACAAACAACACCGGTTGACGCCATACCGGATCTCAGTGATGTTCAAGTCATCATCCTCACCGAATATCCGGGCCAGGGACCTAATGTTGTTGAAGATCAGGTGACATATCCTTTGACAACAGCGATGCTGGCTGTCCCTTATGCGACTGTTGTCCGGGGGTATTCCTTTTTTGGCTTTTCACTTGTTTACATCCTTTTCGAAGATGGAACCGACCTTTACTGGGCACGGAGCCGGGTGCTTGAATATCTGAATTTTGCTTCCGGTCGACTGCCTGAAAATGTTACCCCGCAGTTAGGTCCTGATGCAACAGGCGTGGGATGGGTGTTTGAATACATCCTTGACGGGGGTGATAAATACGATCTCCAGCAGTTGAGGTCGATCCAGGATTGGTATTTGAGGTATGAGCTGGCCAGTGTCCCAGGCGTCAGTGAAGTTGCCAGTATCGGTGGTTTTGTTAAACAGTATCAGGTCGAGGTAGATCCTCTCAAACTTCAAGCCCATCATATTTCTATTCAAAAAATTAAAATGGCCATTAAACGAAGCAACAGCGACGTCGGAGGCCGGCTGATCGAAATGGGAGAGACTGAGTTTATGGTCAGGGGGCTGGGATATATTAAGAATATTAAAGACTTAGAAAATATTCCTGTTGGAATGGGACTTAATAATGCGCCCATTCTCCTGAAAGATATTGCCAATATTCATATCGGTCCAGAGTTGAGGCGGGGGATAGCAGAGTGGAACGGGAAGGGTGAAACCGTTGGGGGGATCATTGTCATTCGTTATGGTGAAAATGCGCTAAAAGTCATTGACGGAGTAAAGGCAAAACTAGAGGAATTAAAAAAAGGTCTGCCGGAAGGAGTAAATGTAAAAACAGCATATGACCGTTCCTCGTTGATAAGGCGTGCAATCTCGACTTTAAAAGAGAAATTACTTGAAGAGACTATTGTGGTGGCTCTTATCATCATTATATTTCTCCTGCATTTGCCAAGCTCATTTGTAGCGGTTTTTACTCTTCCCATGGGGGTATTGATCGCATTCATTGTTATGAGGACCCAGGGGCTCAACGCAAACATCATGTCGTTGGGAGGAATCGCTATTGCAGTAGGTGCGATGGTAGATGCTGTTGTCGTCATGATCGAGAATGCCCATAAGCATATGGAAAGGGAACCAGATCAAAAGGGCAAACAAAGGTGGGAACTGATTATCAAGGCTTCAAAAGAAGTAGGTCCAACACTTTTTTATTCTCTGCTCATTATCACTCTGTCGTTTCTTCCGGTCTTTACACTGCAGCAGCAGGAAGGGAAGCTCTTCAAACCGCTCGCTTACACAAAAACATACGCCATGGCTGCGTCCGCCTTTCTGGCCATCACAGTTGTTCCTGTTTTAATGGGGTATTTTATCCGGGGTAAGATCAAGCCGGAAAAGAAACATCCTCTCAGCCGGATTCTTATCAAAGCTTATCGTCCGGTAATACATCTTGTACTCAAACATAAATTGGCGACGATCCTAATTGCCGTGCTTGTTGTTCTTATCACTGTTTTTCCATTCTCTAAACTCGGTTCTGAATTTATGCCACCGCTGAATGAAGGTGATTTGCTTTACATGCCAACCACCTTGCCAGGAATATCAGTCACCAAAGCTAAAGAGCTTCTTCAACAGACAGATAAGATCATTGCCAGTTTTCCTGAAGTTGAATCTGTATTTGGAAAAATTGGAAGAGCAGAGACTGCAACAGATCCCGCCCCTTTGACGATGATCGAGACCACTATCATGCTTAAAGATGAAAAAGAATGGCGGCCCGGGATGACGATTGAGAAGCTGACAGAAGAGTTGAACGATGCTGTCCAATTTCCTGGTTTGACCAATGCTTGGACAATGCCTATCAAAACACGGATTGACATGCTCAGCACAGGAATAAAAACTCCCGTAGGGATTAAACTTATGGGACCAGACTTGCAAACGCTCAGCGATCTGGGAGAGCAGATCGAGGCTGTCATAAGGCAGGTTCCAGGAACGGGAAGCGTTATCTCAGAACGGGTAACTGGGGGGAATTATGTTGACTTTGTCATTGATAGAGAGGCTGCAGCACGGTATGGATTAACCGTAGGTGATGTACAAGACATCATTATGTCCGCCATCGGGGGGATGAATGTAACCACAATTGTTGAAGGATTGGAACGATATCCCGTGAATGTCCGGTACAGCCGGGAACTACGCGATAATATACCAGCCTTGAAACGCGTCCTTATCCCAACCCCGTCTGGTGCAGAGATCCCCCTGGGTCAAGTGTCAGATATCCAGATCAAGAAGGGGCCTGCAGCTATCAAAAGTGAGAATGCCAGAAGAACAGCATGGCTGTATGTGGACCTGAGGGATATCGATGTCGGCTCTTATGTCAAAATGGCAAAAAGAGTTGTCGATACAACAGTGGAGTTTCCTCCCGGGTATAGTATAGTCTGGAGCGGGCAATATGAATACATGCAGCGAGCTCAGCAAAGATTGCAGCTGGTTGTCCCAATAACACTTTTGATAATTTTTCTCTTGTTGTATTTCAATTTTAAAAACGTTACAGAAAGCCTGATCATCATGCTGTCCCTGCCATTCGCTCTAGTAGGCGGAATTTGGTTGATGTGGATAAGTGGATACAACATGAGCGTGGCTGTCATTGTTGGATTCATTGCCTTAGCAGGGGTGGCTGCAGAAACAGGAGTGGTGATGCTTCTTTATATTGATAATGCCTATAAAGACCGCCTTTTACATGGAAAGATGAAAACACTCGGTGATCTTCATGAAGCCATAGTTCATGGAGCGGTTGAAAGAGTTCGTCCAAAACTCATGACAGTAACCACGACGATCATGGGATTGCTTCCTATCATGTGGGGACATGGGACGGGTTCACAAGTAATGAAGCGTATTGCCTCCCCCATGGTCGGGGGTCTCGTCACCTCGACCATTCTAACACTGATCGTTATTCCAGCAGTCTATTATATTTGGCGGGGAAGAAAATTGTCGAAAGCTTAAAAAGCTGGACGACCTAATACCTGCTGATTCCGATAAACTTCTTCTCGTCTATTTTTTTATTTTCCATTAATAAGAAACCAATAGAAATATGTTTTCGTTTAAATGATTTGTATCATCTGTTCATTCAGGGAGGGAAAGAGCATCACTTTTCGAGATCAGAGATGAGGCGGTCAAGGACATCTCTTTTTCCCTGGTTGATTTGGTCATAATATTTTTCTTTATACTGATTCAGATATTTCAAAGCTTCCTCTTTTCGGCCGGATTGGTAGAGGATAATACTGAGATTGAAATACGCCTCGAAATATTCCGGTTTGAGTTTTATCGCTTTTTTAAAATCGAGGACAGCATCATTTATCTTTTCAAGACTTAACGATACTACTCCCCGGCCATTATAGGCATCAGGGATTAAAGGATCGATTCGGATGGCTTTATTGAAATTTTCAAGCGCCTTAATACGCTGAGTGCTATCTTTATTCTTTAAGAATCGTGTTAAGTATATCATTCCTAAATGGTTATGGGCCATGGCATATTCAGGATTTACCCCTAGAGCTTTTTGATAGTGCTTGATGGCTTGATCGAACTGGCCGGTTTTTTGATAAACAGTCCCCAGGTTAAGCCAGGCTTTGTGACGGGAAGGGGAGTGTTCTGTGATTTTCGTCAAAAGAAAAATCGCATCCTCTATTTGAACTTTTTCGGCCATGAGAACACCAATATCGATCATGATATCTATCCGGGTAGGATTTATAAATGAATCTTCATTTTTCAGCATTTCTCTTAACAATGAATTCGCTTTAACTGATTGGTCGTCTTTGATCAGTAATATGATATATTTCGCTTTGGCCAGTCCATTCTGAGGTTCGATCTCATAAGCTTTGGCATAATTCAACACAGCTTCTCTGTTGTTGCCCATGCTTTCATTCATGTCTCCGAGAAGGATATAAGCTCCTGTGAAAAGGGGATTGTTCTCTAAAAGACGGAGGCAAAGTTCCTCTGTTCTTACCCAATCTTTTCTTTTTAAATTGGATACCGCAAGCTGGATAAGCAATTCTTCGTTATCCGGGAAATGCTCAACACCTTTTTCGAGTACGGCCAGGGATTCTGTGCTTCTGTCTGTTTTCTCATAGATGTCAAAAGCGGTCTGATAGAAAATTGGAATGGAAATATCTGAATTTTGAGCCTTGAGGCGGTCAAATTTCTTCTCTGCGATTTCAAAATGTCCCTGTGCGATATCTCTTCTTATCTCTTCGATCACGGCATAAAGAAATATTCCTTTTTTGGGATCGATCATCCTGCCGGCACTGGATGAAAAAGAGGAGATGTATCCGAGAGATCTCAATCTTTGTATATCACTCTCGCTCGGCTCGACCCTGGAGGATGGCCGCATTTCTAGATTATCTTCCATAAATTGTTTTAATCTGGCATCCAGTTCTTTCGCTGTTTTGGTGTCTGCCTGGACTATATTATTTTTCTCTAAAAAATCTTCTTTCAAATCGTACAATTCTGGTACGGGAAGCGAAATGAATTTGCGGTCATCCTCAATTATCCCTGTAAGAGGAGCCCAGTTATTTTTTTCTTTGCCGTCCATGCTCTCAAAATAAAGACTTCTTTTGAGTTTATCTTTTTTCCCCTCCATCTTTCTCTTCAAGTTTATCCCCTGAACAGAAGGAGGAATGTCAAAATCAAAGATATCCAGTATGGTCGGCATGATATCCACGAGGCTGATTCTTTCGTCGATGGTTCTTTCCTCTTTGAACTCATGGCGGTTATAAAAAATAAGAGGAACTTTCAGGCTTTCTTCATAACAAAATATGCCATGCCCGTGTTCTCCATGCTCGCCGAAAGCTTCACCATGATCCCCTGTGATAACGACAAGAGTGTTCTCGAGAAGATCCTTTGACCTCAAATCCTGGATGACTTTGCCGATATATTGGTCGACATAGGCGATTTCACCGTAGTATTTCATCCTGTTCGAATGATCGAATCGGGGATCTATTTCTGGATGCGGGATATAGGGAGTATGGGGATCATAGAAATGAAGCCATAGAAAAAAACGATCCCCAGTGTGATGATCAAGCCAGCTTGAAAACTTTTTATAGACGCGATCTGCTGTGATCTCAGATAAAAAATTAAGAATCATGTTTTGGGAGTTGAACGATTCATCATAGAGGTCGAAACCTTGATTCAAACCGAATTTTGCGAAAAGGGTGAATGAAGATAAGATGGCGGATGTCTGGAAGCCTCGGCTCTTGAAGATCTCGGCTAATGTCAGTTCCCGGTTGTTCAAATAGTATGTTCCGTTGTTCCTCACCTGGTGAGCTATAGGATATCGACCGGTAAATATCGAGCAGTGTGAAGGCAGGGTCAAGGGAACCGGAGCATAGCAGTTCCGGAACATGATCCCGTTTTGTCCGAGATAGTCTATGTTTGGAGTTTGTGTTTCTGTGTTTCCGTAAATCCCAATGCTGTCGGCCCTCGTTGTGTCAAGGGTGATGACAAGAAGATTAAAACTTGCCGGCTCTTTGTTTGCTGGAAAAGATGCAGCAAATATGGATAGTATTAAAATAAAGAATAAAATATGATAAGTTTTCTTCATTTGTTTTTAGTATATCATGAGATATAAATATGAATCTAATCGACATGTATTTTTTGGTTGTATTCAACTATCATTTGCAAAAT
>Ga0255054_10001741_pt1 | contig 12684 bp, 10 predicted proteins | sample JV7_2_23_MG_FD_188634 | JGI IMG/M metagenome (GOLD analysis project Ga0255054, IMG submission 188634) | Seawater microbial communities from Jervis Inlet, British Columbia, Canada - JV7_2_23 | ecosystem: Environmental > Aquatic > Marine > Inlet | place: Canada: British Columbia | collected... | reverse complement strand
CCTCTCACACAAGGACATCCATTGTAGAGAATTCTGTAATGCTCGTCAATTATATACACCCCTATTTTAATCGCCTATTGTTAAAAGATAACGTTCTGTTCGGTTTCCTGGTAAGGTTCACGCGAGAGGGTTTGAAATTTCGAGATTTCTACAACGGGCTCACCATTCTCTGAAACCACTTCGCCTCGAAAGATGGTCCGCGTGAGTTATCCCTTCACTTTCAGCCACTCAAAAAACGCATGGTCAGTATTGGGATGCAGTGCCCAAGCGCCAATGCATGTCTCGCCTTTGGGATATAGATAATTAAATCTGCGTCGCTTCCCACCGCATAATCCCAGCCGGTTGATTATGGATAAATACAAGGCAGGTTAGCAACTTCCCTCCAATTACGAGACCAACAAGAAGTCGATTTCTTAGAAAATAAACAATTTCTAGTCGAGATCCAGGGATCGTAGCATTTGTAACCAATAAACCACACCTTTAGACGATATAAATAATGTGCCTCTGTGCAGTAACAATGGATGCTTCTACGCTTAGGTCCAAGTCATGCGACCAATTATTTCGAGATGAACAAACCTAAGTTCCCGATTTCCAACATCTTACGGTCAACCGCCCTTGAATTATGGTTTGCAGGATCTCGATGGTGCTCGGTCTTCTGAGGTGCCTAGGCGCCCTCTAGTTCCCGTCCTGGACCGATGACGCTGCTTGCTGCCAATGTTGCATTTGTGCGTTGAATCTACGATGATAATTCCCTCTCACTACACGAGAGCAGGTAATCTTGGTAAAACAGGCAATCATGATACCCTGGTGCGTCAAATGGAAGGGTGCCTTTCCACTATAGCCAATAACATCTTTTACATTAACCTGTTGTCCACCTGGCTTTGCCAACGGATCGAATAGGAGCTGATTCACAATGAAGATTAAAGACAAGATACTCATCGTACTAATGCTCATATTGACGCTTGTGACCACGCTAGCGTGCGGAGCGATCCCGATCCTGACCGGCAGCATAGACGAGACACCGACAGTGGAGCCCGCTGAAGCTGAAGAACTAACTGCAGCTGAGGAGCCGGTCGATCGTGTACAGCTTGATCCTTGCACGTTACTCACCGAAGTGGAAGTCGGCGAAGTGCTTGGTGGACCGGTGCAGATGCAGCCCCCGCAAGGTATGGGCGGGTGTGTGTATATGCTGCAATCCGATGATCCAACTACAAGCACGCAGCTGGCCATCAGCGCGGCACAGGGCAATGAGGCTAAGGCTTTCACAATGTTAAGCCTCGGTCTGCTCGCCGGCTTCAGCGGTGACCCGAATATGGCCGCTGAATTTGAGGCACTGAATAACGAAATCGCCGACCTGACCTTGATCGAGGTCATCAACCGCATGGCTGAGATGTTTGCAGGGACGGGTGTGAACGTAACTCAGGCGGATGGCCCCGGCGAGAGTGCCCTCTGGCTGCTTTATGAGAGTGAATACTATTCGCAGGGCACGCTGCTGGTGATACGCAGTGAGACATACGTGTCCATGACCCAGATCGGTGGAGACATGACCGCCGCTCCAGATCTACTCGCAAGTCTCGCGGGGATGGTGCTTGACCGGCTGCCTCTAGATTTCTACTTACTGGACGAAGACGGTGATGGAGAGTTTAGCTTTGAATACAGCAGCGAGGGGGAACCAGGCGAAGCCGAGGAGCCCACGGCGACGATTCAGGCCATCGAGGTTGTGAGCGGTTTGGTGTGGGTCACCGCGCCCAACGCGGGGCAGGTACACGCGATCGACCCGATGACAAATCAAGTCGTCACTACAATCGACGTGGGACGTTTCCCCATGGACATCGCCGTTGCCGAAGGGAACGTTTGGGTCGTCAGCGAGACGGAGGGTATCGTATGGAGAATCGATCCCATCACATATGAGGTAGTCGATACAATTGCTTTAGACGGTAATACTTCTCACGTTGACGCCGGGGCAGGTTCCGTTTGGGTGACCGGCATGTTGGGCGTCCGCAAACTCGACCTGACCACAGGTACACGCTACGGCGTCATTTACGGTAAATGTTACGACGTGGCCATCGGTGAGAATGCAATCTGGGTGAGCGATACCCAGAGTAACCAATTGCTCAAGATCGACCCGGAAACCCGGAGACTCGTTGCTACCGTGAAGCTCGAAGGAAAACCAAGCGAGGTTGCTTACGGTCAGAATACGGTCTGGGTGATACTTGCCGACAAAGACGAGGTTGTCGGCGTCGATCCGAACACGAATCAAGTTGTAACAACACTATCCTCAGACGCGTTCATCCATGGGCTGGCAGTCGATACGAACCGTGTCTGGTACACCCACCCAACCACCCTCTTTTATTACGAACCGGCATCCTCAAGTTCTGGTGGTTTCAGCATTGCCAACCCTCCAGCCCGGATGGTGTTTTACGCGGAAAGCCTATGGGTCTCGAGCCCCAACGAAGGACTGGTCACACGCATTAACCCTGAAGACCAAAGCGTCATCTCCGTCATCAATCTGGGTACCGATCCGTCCGGGATCGCAGCCGGGGAGTAGCACGTAGCGAGGCTCTGATCTGGCTCGCATCGCTAACTCTCAAATATCAATATTTACACTAAACTTACATTCATTTCTCACGCCTCCTCCACTACGGATGATAGAATGAGCCCAGAGTAAGGGAGAGGTATCCCATGCAATTTCAACCAATCGAGAACTACGGCATCATCGGCGATATGCGCACAATCGCTCTTGCGGGGATGAATGGATCCATAGATTTTCTATGCCTGCCCAGAATTGATTCTCCATCGGTCTTCGCCAGGCTGCTCGACTATGAGCGCGGCGGCTACTTCCAGATTTCACCAACAGTAAGCGATGCCCGACAAAAACAAATCTACGTGAGCGACACAAATGTCTTGCTTACCCGTTTCCTCTCCGAATCTGGTGTCGCAGAAATCTCGGATTTTATGCCAATATCAGATCCCGCCCAACCGAGCATGATCGTGCGCAGGGTGAAGACAGTACGCGGGGATCTTGAATTCGAGATGGTTTGTCATCCAGCTTTCGATTATGCCCGTGCAGAGCATAAAGTAGAGATCAGGGATGACGGGATATTGTTCATCGCGGACGATGGTGTTGTCTTGCGACTGCGAGCCCCGAGATCCGTCAAGATCGAAAACGGGGCAGCCCGTGACAGCTTTCGTTTAGGTGCAGGTGAAACGGCTATATTTATCTTGGAGTACGTCGATCCCGATATAGAATCTCAAGCCGGGATACCGAATTTTGTTCCCAAAGTATTTAAAGATACCGTCAATTACTGGCATTCGTGGATAAGCCAATCGAAATACGAAGGTCTTTGGCGCGAGGTCGTTAACCGCTCAGCGCTAACCTTAAAACTGCTCATCTCACGCGATTATGGCTCAATGGTCGCCGCGCCTACCTTCGGACTACCCGAAGCCATCGGGGGTGAACGTAATTGGGACTACCGCTACACCTGGATTCGGGATGCCTCCTTCACACTCTACAGCCTAATTCGATTAGGCTACACATCAGAGACGGCTGCTTTCATGAAATGGCTCGAGAATAGATGCAGCGACCTCGAAACCGGGGAATCTTTGCAGGTGATGTACGGGATCGATGGGCGCGTTGATCTGGAAGAAGAAATATTGGCGCACCTTTCCGGCTACCGTAACTCCCAGCCGGTCCGAATTGGAAACGGCGCCGCAAAGCAGCTTCAATTAGATATCTATGGCGAGTTGATGGATTCTGTTTACCTGTTCAATAAATATGGGGAGGCAATTTCTCACGATTCATGGACCCGTTTGGTCCCACTTGTCAACTATATATCCGAAGCGTGGAAGCAACCAGATGAGGGTATCTGGGAAGTTAGAGGCGGTAGGCAACATTTTCTCTTCTCCCGCCTGATGAGTTGGGTGGCCATTGATCGTGGTGTACGACTCGCGCAGAATCTATCCTTTCCTGCTCCTATCGATGCGTGGATCCAGGTGAGAGATGAAATCTATGAAGATATATTCAATAATTTTTGGGATGATGAGAAGGGTGCATTCATCCAGCATCTTGGCACGAAAGCCCTAGATGCTTCAAGTTTGTTGATGCCTCTTTTTAGATTCATCAGCCCAACAGATCCAAGATGGCGATCCCATCTAAAAGCAATTGAGCGTGAGCTTGTGTCCGATTCTCTCGTTTACCGCTACAGTGTCGATTCAGCTGCACCTGATGGCCTTAGTGGTGATGAAGGCACGTTCAGTATTTGTTCATTTTGGTATGTCGAATGTCTCTCTCGAGCAGGAGAAGTAAACAAAGCACGGTTCTATTTTGACAAAATGCTTGGATATGCGAATCATCTCGGATTGTTTGCAGAACAGCTCGGACCCCGGGGTGAACAGCTCGGTAATTTTCCACAAGCGTTTACGCATCTCGCGCTTATAAGTGCTGCATACGATATAAATCGACGGTTGTCCAACGAAACGCGAGGAATACCCTGATCGATTGTCAACTCATTAAAGATGAACACCAGTGGCGTTCTACTATCTTGTGTAAATTAGGGCCCATCGACGGTATGAAGTTGAATTCCTAGGAGAATCTAGAGTGTCCGCCCAGAGCGGGTACGATTAGCGCATTGAAATTTTCCGTGATGAGCCGGGGCTACTCCACTACAGATAGTATATAAACCATTCGATCATCACCCGCGATCGCCAGTCGTGTCCCGTCTTCAGAAAATGCGAGGTCGCCCAAACCAGACCCTCCCACTTTTCGGGTGAAATAAAGTGCCCCATCGGATTCCCGCCACATCAGCAAATCACCACTTCTACTAACACCGACAAGGAGTTCACCATCGGGTGAATAGACCAATCCGCGGATGTTGATGGCGTAGGCCTCGAAGGTTTTTAACACCTTGCCAGACTCCGTTTCACGCAGCCAGATCTCAGATCGCCAGCAGGTACTCCCTTGCGAATTGGCGCAGGGTGCTGCCGCTACGACCGTTCCATCACTTGAAAGCGTCATCCCTGCCACCTGGCCCGGGAAACCCATCATGTAGAGCTCTTCACCATCCGCCATACGCCACGCCCGCGCGTTGCGCGAAATGCCGCCAGCGATGATTTTCTCCATGTCGGGCGTGAAGAGAATCTCGGGGATATTCCAGAACTCTGCAAGTTCGTAAATCAGCCCCCAATCGTCCACCGAGTACAACCACACCGCCGCATCAGGCCATTCCTTAACCCCACCAAAGGCGATGTAACGACCATCTGGCGAGAATTTCACGGCGGATATTTCTCCTGTCGTTGGGAAGGTGTGCACCCATGAACCATCTTCCATACTCCAGATCTTCACAGACCAATCACTCGAAGCGGTGGCGATGTAGCGATCATCGGGAGAGATATCCACATCGAAGATGATGTCGTTGTGCGCCTGAATTTGATGCCTTACCTGACCCGTTTCTACCTCCCACAGCCACAGTTCGAAGGCTTCACTGTTTCCCGTCCCAGCAGCGACAAGAGTTCCATCCGCGGAAAAATCCACCGCCCGGACAATGTCGTTTACCGGCAGGCTAAGTTCAACTTCGAGTAGACCGACGTTCTGAATTTCGATGGTCGCGAGATTTGCAGACACATCTTCAGGAACAATGGTGACCTCACCCTGCTGGTATAACCGCGAGACCATCCCTTCCGGGTCATCCGGCCACGTCATAGAGGCCGCCAGGTTAGTGCAGCCAAGTATCTGTGCATTCTCTACTTCAGCAAGGAGGAGATCAGATCCATCCCTAAGATTCTGCTGGTGGATGCCGGTTTCATCGGCAAAGACCACATCATCCGCTGAACACCAAGTAGGTTCATGAGTTAACCCTTCAAGTATCGTGGCCGTTTCTTCATTGAAATCCAGGACAGCATAGTACATGTCACGATTGGCATCATAGAGGGCCGTGATGATCCGATCCCCATCTGGACTCCAACCGACAAAACCGTCATATTCCTGATGATACTCATCAAGACGCTCCGGGATCTTCATCTGACCCGTAGCGAGATCCTGGAGATAGAATTGATTGGCTCCGTATGCGTAATACGCCAGGCGATGACCTTGCAGCGAGGCTTCTACGGTTGACGACATGCCGCCCGAGTAAGGCAAGTCTCTTTGTGGCGTTAACCAGTTGTAGGATTGCGAAGCTCCGGGGTCCATAACCCAAACAGACATCATCATTCCCATGGTCATATTCGATGGGGTCCACTCCCCCACCAGCATCGATTTTCCATCTGGAGCCCACCCCATTGGAGATAGATAGGTTGAGATATGAGGGCCGTATTCCGAGATTTGCTGCGGATAGTCCGAGTGTGAACCCTCGAAAAGGAGGGTTTCATCACCTGTCTGAAGATCGATATTGAGAATCTTGTAATCCCAGGCGGGGCTATCCGAAGGAGGATATTCCATCTCCTCACTACTCTGCGCAATCCATACGAGCGAGGTCCCATCATGGCTAGGCAGAAACCTATCGAATCTCGAAGCCACCTCGATTTCGACATGCTGGTGGCTTCCTGTAATCAGGTTGTAGAGATCGACGCCAGCATCTCCCTGCAGTATTAGGCGATGGCCTTCCAGTGAGGTCCAGTGACGTGCAGGCGCATCCACCGTGAAATGCTCCTGGTGTTCCCCCTCCCCGCTGATGCTCTTAATTTGCCACTGCGGTGGATCGGAACCCTCGATAGGTGCAGCGTATATAAGATAGGAAGCCTCGTCATCCTTAGATTTGAGATCTTCACCTGGGGAGGGTTCAGAGATCGCCGTTCCCTGAACGTCTAAAGATGCGACAGGCGTGTCCAAAGCGATCGTTTCTTGTGGTTGAGCGCACGCGCTTAGTGTGATAACTAAGAAAGTAACGAGCGTTAGGGCAGGAATTTTATTGTTCATTGGTTTCCCCTTATTCAAGAATCTAATTTCCCGAGTTCGATGTTTACCAGGACAAAATAAATGTACATCTTGATCCCGGAAATAACCCGGGCCTCATAATGTAACTATATATCTCTTGACTCAATACACCTATCAATTCGCAATGCTTAATGTAGCGGAGGAAGCGAATCTGAGATATCCCCTATTCGTACCCATCGCATTGAAACCAATGAAAAAAATTATTTGACTGACCTTTCTATCAGGCTCATCAAACATCCTTCGAAACCCACATGTCATGACAACAACTCAATAATTAATTACCGCCGCTCTATCAACAATCATCATCTTTAGGTCCTTAATCTAAATACAACACGCTCAGTTATATCAGCGTTTCAGCGGTTCTATGCATTCCGTCGTTGAGCGACTTGCGCACATCACCAAGGTCGATCAAAATTCATCGCGTCGACGATATCAATTTTATCCATCTTCATGCCACGCAGCACAAACCAAACCGCTCGGTGGATCATCCCAGGGATTGAAGTATGCCAACCTCGGCTTTACAATCTATGAGCGATGACTGAGAAGAATGTACACATCTACACCGACGGAGCCTGTGAGGGCAACCCCGGACCCGGCGGGATCGGCTTCGTGATCCTGAGTGAGGGATCGGGAGTGGAGTTCTCACAGGGATACCGGCACACGACTAACAACCGCATGGAGCTCATGGCGGCGATCGCCGGTCTTGAGAGCCTTAAGGAGAAATGCTCAACCACAATCTACAGCGACTCGAAATACCTCGTCGATGCAGTTACGCAGGGATGGGCAATTGCTTGGAGAGAGAACGGCTATATTCGCAAAGGCGGGGTGCGCGTCCCAAATGCCGATCTTTGGGAAAGACTGCTGCCCTTGATCGAGGAGCATGAGGTCCACTTCTCGTGGGTGAAAGGGCACGCGGGAGACCTGCATAATGAGCGAGCGGATCATCTATCATATGCTGCCATCGAGGGAGAAGACCTGCTCGAGGATGAAGGCTATCTAAAACAGTTGGCGCTAGAAGTGATTGCCCCCTCAAAGATCACCCTGGAGGGGCAGCCCTGCCGTAAGTGTGGGACTTCGGTGATCAAAAGGAAGCCGCGTGGGAAACCCAAACCCGGGCAGTCATCCTTTTACGAGTATTATCTATTCTGTCCAGAATGTGAGACCCGGTACTTCGTTGAAAAGGCGAAGAGAGAGATTAACCAAGGGAATCTCTTCTAAGTTGTCCTCGACACTGGCAAGATCCACCCCTTTGTTCTAAGAATCTCGATTTTCGCTTGAGACAATTCCCGTCTTCGAAATGCGAAATTCTTCGCCGCTTTAGTTCTCATAATTACGCTGTCCACGCCTCTAGAATCGCCCGCACCGATCTTCGCATTTCCACCGAATAATCAGCGCTGAACTTGCGCTTATATATTCTTATCCCCGCGGTAGGCTGGTCTTGCATTTCTGCCTCCCCCGCTGTCGTTCGTCCCTGCACTCCGGCGTACATATCTTTAAATTCACCTTCGCCTAGACGCTTATACCTATCCTCAAAAACGATGAATTCCTCACCGAACCGCGCCGTCTTCTCCCGTTCTTTTTGTTCCTTTGAAGGGTAGCCGAAGCAAACCATGCAGATCGGAACCGCATATTGGGGCAAATTGAACATCTGTCTGTGAATTTCGTAGTTCTCCAAAACATCTCCAATGTAGCAGGAACCTACACCCAAGGACTCAGCTGCGATCACGGCTGTTTGCGCAGCGATGAGGGCATCACAGCAGGCGAGGAAAAGATCCCCTTCTTCTGGTTTTACCATCGGCATGCCCTTTTCTTCGCAGAACTGTTCCACTCCTGAAACCTTGAAGTAGTCATACCAACGCTGATAATCCGCGAGGAAAAGGAGCACGAGCGGTGCATCGGCGATAAAAGGCTGGTTATCGCAAGTTTGGACCAGCTTGTTCTTTGCCTCTTGATCGCTTACCTCAATGATTGAATACAGCATCATATTGCCGGCCGTTGGCGCACGCATGGCTGATTTGATGATCATGTCGCGCACGTCTTCAGGTACCGGCTTATCCTCGTAGGCACGCACCGATTTCCGTTGGTGGATCGTCTCAAGGACTGGATTCATCATTGAAGCTCCCTTTCGAAACACATAGTTTGACTTGCAGATTTAGGTGAAACCTCACTAAAGGCTGTCTACTCATCTTCCAACTCCAAGCGCACTTCCGTCCATGCGTTCGGCGTAGAGCTCAGCTTGATAACCGGATTCTCAGGCGAGAGCTTGTACGGTCTTTCAGTGAATGGAATGAACAACAGCGCAGCTTCTATAGATGGTGTCACGGAGCAATCACTGGTTGCCGAAGGATTATCATCGAAGGTCTCGGTGAGATTAAACTCAATTGTAAGAGTTTGCGCATCGACTTTACCATCCAGTTGCACGACGGTTATGGAAGAAAAGGTCACTCTGCAGGTCTGGCCTTGATCGAGGGCAGCAATACTAATCTGTTTGGAACCATCACCAGTAGCCTGGTCCGTTTAGGTTGAAGTTGTCGTCCCTTGCGGCTGTGTCAGGTCGAGCTCGAGCTGAGCATACCCGCGCACGTCAACCGCTTCATCATCAATGACCTGCGATGCGAAGATTCTAACTTTAACCTGGGAGGGTTTAGTCTCGATGGTAGGCGGCTTATTCGCGTCCGCTCCGCTGACGTTGAATTTCAAAGCATCGAAATCACAGTCAGTCAACATGAGAAATTCGAAGTTTATCAAACATCTGCGTAGTGTGTACGAAACCACATGCGCCTTTATTTAACTGAACCCAGTTGATCGTGTTGATGGATACTATACGTGTCTTGGGCTACCGCGGCAACCGTTGAAATTTAATTCACTACTCAACTTGTTGCCTCACTCGGCTGACCAGCAGTTGCGATCTAATCGGTCTCGTAGACAAGATCAGTTGTGCACTTTTTAAACTTTGGAGTACGGTTGCGACCTTATACGCCAAAGACCTATAATATCCCCTGCCATAGGAGGCGAACATGGAGATTCTAATACGTCGTTTTCTCATTCCACTTTCCTTCGCGATCGCTCTCTCGGCTTGCGCCCAACCTCAAGCCCAACCCAGCCCCACCAGCCCACCACCAACTCCCACAAGTGCACCTCCGACCGAAACAAGCGTGCCGAGCACAACACCTAGCCCAACAATAGAGCCCAGCGCAACACCAACTGCCAGCCCGAGCCCATCACCTACAATCACCGAAACACCGACGCCTGAGTTCAGCCCCACACCCAGCGCTACGGCCACACCTGAAGCAGCGATCGCCACCGCTCTGGGGAGCATCAACTGCCGCTACGGTCCTGATAAACAGTACCTCTACGCCTGGGGATTGTCGGAAGGTGATACCGCCGAGGTTAGAGGAAAGAACGCCTCTGGAGCATGGCTCTGGGTCACCCCTCATGACACGATCTGGAACTGTTGGATTACGGCATCAGCAGTCGAACTCAATGTCGATATTGATAGCATCCTCATAATCTATCCTACTTTGCTCACCCACCCTGAGGTAGCCCCAGCGAAAGGCGTGTATGCGCAGCGCAACGGGGATAAGGTGACGATCAGTTGGAACCCAGCCCCACCGTCTGTCGACCTGGGCTACTTGATCGAGGCACGTATCTGCCTGGGCGCCTACGTCTGGGACATGGTCTTCAGCACAACCAACACCGCCTATACCATCACCGATCCGAAAACCTGTCCGACGGCTTCATACGGAACCCTGCGGGTGTTCAATAAGCTCGGATACTCGACGGCGGTGACGATTGCCTGGCCGTAGGTGGCACATAGGGAGATCCGGGCAATATTGCCCATGGCGGCTCCTTCTATGAAACCGAATGGATCCCCTTCCTAAGATCCTTGAACGATGGATCGAGTCGTCTCAGGGATTTCTCCCTTCGTCAGGCTCAGGACAGGGCTCCGCAGAATGACGATGGCCAGGAACCTGTCATGTCGAGTGACCCGCACAGCGGCGAGGGAATGACATTACGCGGGAACCTGTCATTTCGAGTGAGCCGCACAGCGGCGACCGAGAAATCCCTATGATGTTGCTCACCAAGTTCCCACTTTGAAGCAAACGCCATCCCCACACTTCGCATTTCCACCCTCCCAATCTTAGTTGTAGCCGGCTCAACTTGTAGTACCCCCTCGCTATAGCACCGGCGGCTCCATAAGGACAACAATGGGGTCAGGGCCATTTTCCCCCTGACAGTTAACAAGGTAGAGTAAGCCCTCGACGCTATCCGGGAACCAACTGGCACTTCCCGGCGTCTATTCTTTACAGTAGAAGCCACGTGATAAGCACCTGGCCACATAGTAAGGAGTATCCCGGTCATGGCAAACCATCAAGATCGTTCTTTGAGTCGATATCGACTGCCGCTGCTCATCGCCATCGTCATTTTGATAATCGTTGGCGCCTTCCTGATTATTCGCAATCTAGACACCGGTGGACCGGGACATGTGATTCCCTCCCACGTCGATACACCGGGGGAAACCGGCGAAGGTCCAGGGACGACCGACGGCACAGATTCAAACCTATCTATTCGCTTGAGTGAGGGTCAGGACCAACCCGAAGTTGTTGAGCCTCTACCTCTCGCCGCCGGCGAGCCACTTTCCCACGAGAGCCTCGTGCGCATCCTGGCCCGGCTTCCAGAGCTAATACCTGAGCCCGACGACAGCCAGGATTTCAGGCTTCCCGATGATGTCATCCCCCCACCGCGTACCGGCGAGACCATCGAAGAGACCTTCCCCCCACCGCTGGCATATGTTGGACCAGGTCAGGTCGGAGCCGGTCCTCTGGAAGTGCTGCGCTACTCTCCCGAAGGGGAGATCCCCATCGCCCCATTTGTGAACATCACCTTCAACCAGCCCATGGTGGCGCTGTCTACGATCAGCGACCTCGCTGAACAAGATGTTCCCGTGCAGGTTGAACCTAACCTATCCGGCACCTGGCGCTGGCTGGGCACTAAGACGCTCAATTTCCAATATGATTCGGAATTGATTGACCGCATGCCCATGGCAACGGAATACCTCGTGACCATCCCTGCCGGGACACAGTCCGCGATAGGCGGCGTGCTGGCGGAAACAGTGCATTTTTCTTTCAGCACTCCCACAGTAACAATGACCTCCTATTATCCATCGTATACACCACAACCCCGGGATCCCCTCTTCTTCGTCGCCTTTGACCAACGGATAAACCCGGAAGCGGTGCTGGAAACTATCAAAGTGACAGCCGGGAACCAGCAAGTCAGCATTATGCTGGCAACGGCGGAAGAAATCGCGGAGGACAAAACCGTAAGCCATATGGCTGAATACGCCAACGAAGGACGTTGGCTGGCCTTCCGGGCAAAAGAACTACTGCCCATCGACACTAACATCTCGATTGCTATCGGGCCCGGTACACCCTCGGCAGAGGGACCATTGGTCACACAGACACAGCAAAGCTTCAACTTTCAAACCTACGCGCCGCTGCGCATTGATGATCACGGCTGTTCCTGGTATGAGGATGAATGCCCTCCTCTGATACCGTTCTTTATTGAATTTAATAACCCCTTGGACCTCGATGCCTACGATGACAGCATGCTGCGCATCAACCCGGAACTCCCGGGCGCATCGGTGACAATCTATGGAGACACGATCAGTATTCGCGGCGCGACGGAAGGACGAACGACCTACCGGATAACCGTGGATGGAGATATCCAGGATATCTTCGGTCAAAAGCTAGGTAGAG